>Ga0307380_10006466_pt1 | contig 15403 bp, 11 predicted proteins | sample UN3MG_FD_202239 | JGI IMG/M metagenome (GOLD analysis project Ga0307380, IMG submission 202239) | Soil microbial communities from Risofladan, Vaasa, Finland - UN-3 | ecosystem: Environmental > Terrestrial > Soil > Coastal area > Acid sulfate soil | place: Finland: Risofladan, Vaasa | collected...
CGCCGGCCGACCTCGCGTGCAGCCGGTGTGTCCGGCGAAAGGTGCACGTATTGCCGCCCGGTCGGCTCAAGTCCCTCGGTGAGGATTTGTTCGGCGGCGTCCGGCGTGGTCCCGTGAAAGAGCGTGTTGGGCGGCTCGGCGGGCTCGTGGCGGATCGGGCGGGCGAAAGTGTGGCCGTATCGGGCTCGGATTCGGTCGCCCGTGATCTCGAATCGCCCGGACGCTTCCGAGGTCGCCAGATGCTCGATCTCGTCCCGTGTGGTGTCCTTCAGACCGGGCTGGGCGCGCACCGCTTCCACCACCTCCTCCAGGCCGGCAGCGCCGCGCTCGTCGAGTTCGAGACCCGCCTCCTCCGGGTGGTGCCGGAGAAGAAAGGCGAGGAACCGACTGATCCGTTCCTGGCGCGAAGGGCGGTCCGGCCTCCCTTGGCGCCGGCAATTCGGCTCCCTGGGCCGTTCCATGGGATGCTCCTACGACTGTCGCATTTGCGTAAGAAATGACTCCTATACTATAATAGGGTAGAGGACGCACGGGTGCGCGGCAAGGAAAAATCGGTTGTTGGGCGCGGTCCCGGCCCGACGCGAGAAGGCCTTGCGGGCGTGCAAGGTGGGACGTAAGATTAAGAAGTCAAAGGTGCTACCGGACGTTTTCTTCGAGAGTGGGAGGCCGTCGGATTCGAGGAGGAAAAAGCGATGCGCAATGTTCGGCTGCTTCTGGTGCTTGTCGTGGCCCTGATGATTATTGTCGGTTCGGGCGTGCTGGTTCCAGCCCTGATGAACCGGGTATCACCGGCGGTTAATCGGCCGGAGGCCCTTGGCGCATCGCCCGGTGCGGAGGCGCTGCCGGTTCCGGCGGACGTGACGCGCCTGTCGGCGGCGTTTCGAACGGCGGTGAAGCGCGTCGGACCCGCCGTCGTCGCCGTGGGAACCAGTCAAACGATCGAGGCACCGGCCAGCCCGTTCGGTTTCCACGACGACATCTTGCGTCGGTTTTTCGGCATCGAACCTGAGGAAGGTCGAACGCCCAAGCGGCAATATGAGCGCCAGGGCCTCGGGTCCGGTGTGATTGTCGATTCCGAGGGCTACATCCTGACGAACAACCACGTCGTGGCCGGAGCGGATGAAATCACCATCCGCCTGGCCGACGAACGCGAGTTCAAGGCCGAGATCATCGGCGCCGACCCACCCACCGACGTCGCGGTGATTAAGATCAAGGCCGATGGACTTCCGGTCGCGCCGCTCGGCGATTCCGACAAAATGGAGGTCGGCGACTGGGTTCTGGCCATCGGCGCGCCGTTCGGCCTCCAGAAGACGGTGACGGCCGGCATCATCAGCGCCAAGGGCCGCGCCAACGTCGGCATCGCCGACTACGAGGACTTCATTCAGACCGATGCGGCCATCAATCCCGGCAACTCGGGCGGACCGCTGGTGAACATGCGCGGCGAGGTAATCGGCATCAACACCGCCATCGCCAGCCGATCCGGCGGCTACATGGGCATCGGCTTTGCCGTCCCCGCGAACATGGCCCGCGAGATCATGACCCGCCTGAAAGAAAAGGGCGAGGTGGTCCGCGGCTGGCTCGGGGTCCAAATCGGCGATCTGAACGGGGAAATGGCTGAGGCGATGGGCCTTGAATCGGCCGAAGGCGCACTCGTCAGCCAGGTCTTCGAGGATGGCCCTGCCGCCAAGGGCGGCCTCCGGGCAGGCGACGTGGTGGTCGAATACGACGGCAAACCGGTCAAGGACATGGCCGCGCTGAAGGAAGCCGTGGCCTGGACCGAACCGGGCAGCGAGGTCAAAGTGGCCGTGTTGCGCAAGGGCGAGCGCGAGACGCTGACGGTCGAGATCGGGCGGCGGAGCGGCCAGCCCGAGGCGGCTCTCGGACAGCCGAACGGACCGGCCGCAATCGAGGACCTCGGCATCGAGGTCAGCGACGTCACGCCCGAAGCCGCCCAGCGCTTCGGCTACAAGGAAGGGCAGGGCGTCCTGATTACAGGCGTCGAGCCGGGCAGTCTGGGGGCGAGGGCGCGGCTTCGGCCCGGCATGCTCATCCTCCAAGTCGGCGACCGGAAGGTTCACAGTGTCTCGGCGTTCCGCGACGCGCTTAAGGAGGTGGACTTGAGTCGTGGCGTACTGATGCTGGTCCGCGCCGGCAACAGCCAGACGTTCGTCCTGATCAAAAAGCGGTAGGGCCGTTTGCCTGTCGGGGGCATTCTTCTTTCCCTTCCGCGCAACCGAGGGAGAAGGGCATGGCAAGTATGGATTTGAGGCCGCTGCTTCAGGACAACGGGTCCAAGATTATCCTGTTTGTCTGGGACGGGGTGGGCGGCATCACGAGCGGCCCGAACGGGGAAACGGAACTTCAGGCCGCCCGGACGCCCAACGCCGACCGGCTCGCCAGGGAAGGCATCTGCGGCCTGTTGGAATCGGTGTATCCCGGCGTCACGCCGGGCAGCGGCCCGGGGCACCTGGGCCTCTTTGGCTATGATCCGATTGAGTACGAGATCGGTCGCGGGGCCCTGGAGGCCACAGGCGTCGGATTCGACCTGGAGCCCAGCGACGTGGCCGCGCGTCTGAACTTCTGCACGCTGGACACCAGGGGCAACATTACGGACCGCCGCGCCGGCCGCATCTCCACCGACAAATCGGCGAAAGTGGTCGAGAAACTCGCCGCTCAGATTAAGGAAGTGGACGGGGTCGAGGTGCTCTGGTCGCCGGTGAAGGAGCATCGGGCCCTGCTCGTGCTTCGAGGCGAAGGGTTGGGCGACGGCGTGGAGGACACCGACCCTCAGCGGACGGGCGTCCCGCCATTGGAGGTCCGAGCGACGGACGATTCGGAAGAGACAGCCCGGACCGCCAAGGTTGTGCGGGAGGTTCTTTCGCGGGCGTTCGAGGTTCTTGCGGATGAGGATCGGGCCAACGGCCTCCTTGCGCGGGGCTTTGCGAAGAAACCGAACTGGCCGAGCATGGCCGAGCGGTTCGGCCTGAAGGCGGCGGTGGTCGCCGGCACGCCGATGTATCGCGGCGTCGCGAAACTGGTCGGGATGGAGGAACTCCCCGCCTTCAATGAGGTCGAGCGCGACGTTGCCAGCGCTGCCGACCACTGGGACGAGTACGACTTCTTCTTCCTGCATTACAAGCACACCGACAAGGCCGGCGAGGACGGCGACTTCGAGGCGAAGGTCAAGGCCATCGAGGAGGCCGACGGGGCGCTGCCCGCGCTTGAAAAACTCCGGCCCGATGTCCTGACGGTGACGGCGGACCATTCAACGCCTTCGGCCATGAAGTCCCATTCGTGGCACCCGGTTCCCGTGCTGCTTTCGGCTCGGACGGTGCGGCGGGACGCGGTGGACCGGTTCGACGAGATCGCGTGCGCGGGGGGCGGCTTGGGCCTTCGGCCGAGCATGCATCTGATGCCGCTGGCGCTTGCCCACGCCGGACGCCTGGCCAAGTTCGGGGCGTGAACCATTTGGCCGCCGAGTTCACTCGGCGCGCCGCGCCCATACGGGTCCGCATCGGGCCAAGCGTGGCGGCGATCGGGCACAGCCCTCGATGAATACAACCGGGGGCGGTTGTGACTGGCCAAATGGCAAACCTCGATGAATACCCCGCCTTCTGGTGCGATGCGATGTTCGGGGGGCTGGCCCGCTGGCTTCGGGCGGCGGGCTACGACGCCGCCTGGGTCGAGGGCATCGACGACGCCGACCTCATTCGCCGCGTCCTGGCCGGCGGGCGAATCCTTCTGACGGCCGACACGCGGTTGATGGAGCACGGGGCGGTGCGCTCCGGGCGCATCCGCGCGATCCTCGTGCCGCGCGACCGCGACAAGGTGGAACAACTGCGGTTCGTCATACGGACGCTGGGGCTGGAGCGGCGCGAACCCCGCTGCATGGCCTGCGGCGGGCGGCTGGCGCCCATACCGAAAGAGGCGGCACGCCCTGAGGTGCCGGCGCGCACCCTTGGATGGTGTGATGCTTACTATCGGTGCACGCGGTGCGCGAAAGTGTTCTGGGAAGGGACCCATTGGCGCCGAATCGCCGCCAAACTGGACTCGCTTTGAGCATTTCGTTGCTGTTTCGGATCGTTACACTTTTTTCGCGCGTCGCCCTCTGATTTTTGCTCCGGCCGCCTTTGGCTAATGAGCGGCTTCCGAGTTGCCGATAAGGTTTCCGAACGACTTCCGGGGGACAGCGCTGAGACGGGATGGGGCTAGGGAAATTCGTGGAGACCTCGCTTGATGCCCAAGCCCTGCTCCGGCTTGCGGTGTTGCCGCTGCTGGCCGTCGGCATTCCGATATGGGGAAGATGGGCCGGTGGGCGTGTGGTCAGTTACGGCAGCGTCACCCTTGGCGTCGTTCTGTTGATTGTCGTTGAGGTCCTCAATATTCTCGCCCCGGCTGCGGCGCTCGAGGGAGCCGCCTCCGGCCGGGCGGCGACCGCACACCTGCTTTTGCACCTTGCAGCCTACTTCTTCATTCTAACGGGGTGCGTCTTCTGGTGCCGCGACCTTTATCTTGCCCACAAGGCCGCCCGCGACAGGATTCGCACCGAGCAGCGCCAAACCAAAGAGGTGCGCCTCAAGGAGGCGAAACTCCGCGCCATCCTCAATTGCGCGACCGAGCACTGCATTATCGTCTGCGATTCGGAGGGCCTGGTCACTTCCTACACCCCCGGCAGCGCGCATATCTTGGGGTGGGGGCCGCACGAAGTCATCGGCAAGATGAACGTGAGGCAGTTTCATCCCCCGCACGAGCACGCCATCGTTGAAAGGGTGATGCGGACGGTCCGCGAGCAAGGCCTCTTCGAAGAGGAAATTCACATGGTCCGTAAGGACGGCGGTGTTTTCTGGGCCCTTTTGACCGTGACCGAACTGACCGGGGCCAACGGAAGCGGCGAAGGATGCCTTGCCATCGCCAAAGACATTACGCGGCTCAAGGAGGCCGAGAGCCGGTTGCGCCGCGAGCAGACCCGCCTCGAGTGCGCCAAGGCGGACCTCGAGCGGGCCAACGAGGAACTCAAACGCCTCGCCGCCACCGATTATCTGACCGGCCTGGCCAACCGGCGACACGCGAACATCCTGCTGGACCGGGAAATCACGCGCAGCCGACGCAATCAGACGCCTTTGGGTGTTGTCATAATGGACATTGACCACTTCAAACTGGTCAACGACCGCTACGGCCACGAGACCGGCGACGCGGTCCTGAAGCATGTCGGGAAGTTACTTCGCGGGCGTCTGCGGGCCGCCGACATCGTCGCACGCTACGGCGGCGAGGAGTTCCTGCTTGTCTTTCCCGACACCAACCTTGACGATGCCGCGCAGGTGGCCGACGTTGTCCGCCGCCGCCTGAACGACCATCCAGCGCATTGTGGCGATCTGGAGATATCCCTGCGCGCCAGCCTCGGTGTGACGGTGCTCCGGCCCGGCCAGAACCTTTTCCGCAAGGACCTGGTCCACATGGCCGACGAGGCGATGTACGCCGCCAAGAGGTTGGGGGGGAACCGCGCCGTCACCTGGCAGGAGGTGAACAGCGGCGACGCTGAGCCGAGCCTGGCGCACTTGGCGGAAACCCGCCGAATCCAGCAGTGCGTGGGCTCCATGACCGAGAAGAAGCAGAACGTCTGCCTGGAGCACCTGTATCAATTCGTCCAGACCCTGGAAATGCGCCACGACTGCTTCGCCCACCATTCGGAACACGTGGCCGATTATGCGGCGGCGGTCGCAGACCGGATGGGTCTCAGGCCGGACCAGCGGGAAGTTATCCGACACGCGGCAATGCTGCACGACCTCGGCAAATACGCCATTCCGGACGACGTGCTCCGGAAGCAGGGGCCGCTCAGCCAGTCCGAATGGGCGCTCGTGCGGCAGCACCCGGCCGTGGGGGCGAAGATTCTCGAAGGGCTTCGCTTTCTCAGGCGGGAGACGGGCGTCGTTCGCCATCATCACGAGCGGCCGGACGGGCGCGGTTACCCGGACGGCCTGACCGGCGAAGCGATTCCGATCGAGGCGCGTGTCCTGGCGGTGGCCAATGCGCTCGATGCGCTGACCAGCCCGCGCCCCCACCGCGGCGCCTACTCGCTCCAGGAGGCCTTGGCGTATCTTCGCCGCGGCGCCGGCGATCAGTTCGACGCGCAGGTGGTGGAGGCGGTCCTCGCCGCTGCCGATCAGGCCGACAACTGGCCACTGGCGAAAACCGATTCGGAAGCGGTCGGGGCCGGCGCGGACGGGTCGGCGTCTTTCGAGCGGCCCGCGCGGCGGCCGCCCCCTCGCCGCTAAGTTTTGAAACACCTTCTAATCCTTCCAGACCCTGTTCACGCCTTACGCGCTGAACATGCCCGCGACCAAGGGCCGCGGCTCGGAGTTCGCGCGGCGCGCCGCCTGCGCCGCCGGTTGACGGTCGCACAGCCTTCACGGATAATCAGGCCGCCGGAATGAGCCGGAAAGGAAGCCCGTGGTCCCGAAGCCGAAGAGTCTGGAGGTCTGGACCTACCGGATTCCGATGCGTGTGCGCTTCGAGCACGCCGCCGCCGGACGCGACACCAGCGAGGGGATCCTGGTGCGCCTCGAGTTGGCCGACGGGACAGTCGGGTGGGGGGAGGGCATCCCGCGCGACTACGTGACGGGCGAGACGCTCGAGTCGGCGGTCGGAATCATTCGCACGGTTTACTCGGACCGTGTGGCGCGCGGCGCCGTATGGACCGAGCCGCCAATCGTCGAGGACAGCGTGGTCCACAATGCCGCGTGGTGCGCGGTGGAACTCGCGTATCTTGACGCGGTGGCCAAGTCGCGCCGCAGCCGCGTCGCCGATATGCTCGCCTCCCGGCTGGGCCTGAAGCCGCGGCGCTTGCTGCGCCGAGTCAGCGGCGTTCTGTCGGCCGGGCCTGTGGAGAAGGTGCGGCGGGACCTGCGGTTGATGCGGCTCCTGGCGTTTCGCGATTATAAACTGAAGGTCGGAAGCGATCTCGACCGCGACGAGGCGAACCTGGCCGAGTGCCACCGCCAGTTGGGCCGGGGGCTGGCGCGGCGGCGCGGGCCGACGCGGCGGACCCTCCGCGTAGACGCCAACGGCGCGTGGGACCTGGAGGAGGCGGTCCGGCGTTCCGTGTCGCTCCACCGGTGGGGGGTTCTGGCGGTGGAACAGCCTCTGGCAAAAGGTAATGAAGAGGCGCTCGCGGAACTCCGCCGGCGCTCCCGCGTGCCAATCATGCTCGATGAATCGCTGCTGACCGTCGAGCGGGCGAGGAACCTGGTGCGCGGCGGGCAGGTGGACCTCTTCAACATCCGCATTTCCAAGAACGGCGGCCTGGTGCAGAGCCTCGCCCTGGCGGACCTGGCGCTTCGGTCCGGCCTCGATTTCCAACTCGGGTGCATGGTCGGCGAGACGGGAATCCTGACCGCCGCCGGGCGCATTTTTCTTGAACTTATGGGCCGGCGCGTCCGATTTGCAGAAGGGTCCTACGGCCGGTTCCTCTTGCGGTCGGACGTGACGCGCGAGCGGCTTTCGTTCGGCTACGGGGGGTTCGTTCGGGCGATGAACGGTCCGGGCCTTGGGGTCTACGTCCAGCCGCACAAAGTCCGGCGCGTGGCCCGGCGCGCCTTGCGGATCGAGTACGATTGATGTCCAAACGTCACGGTCGTGGCAAGCCCTCGCCCGCCGGGGCGGGCAAGTTTCCGCGGCGGCGATGGCTGCCGGGCCAGCAGGAGCGCGTCGAGACGCCCAAGAAGGGCAAGGGCGCCTACAAGAGGCGCCGCCGGGCCCGCGGGGGCGAGCCGCCGCCGTAACGCGGCGGGTGCGTCCGCATTTCGCAACGGTTGCCGCGCTGGAGCGCACCCCCGACCTTACGGTCGGGGCTCGGTCCGCCACACAACACACCCTTCAGGATTGGTTTTCGTCGTCCTCGGGTTCGACGGGCGTGGTTTGGGCTTCCAATTGGCCGAGGACTCGAAGGGCTTCCATGGCGGCGCGCTGTTCGGCGGTTTTCTTGCTCGGTCCCCAGGCGGCGGGATATCGGCGTCCGCGGATCACCACGGCCACTTCGAAGGCTTTGGCGTGGTCGGGTCCCTTTTCATCCAGCACTTCGTAGTGCGGCGTGGTGCCCAGGTCGCGCTGGGCGTGCTGCTGGAGGAGCGACTTGTAGTTTGGCCGGTGCTCGCCGGCCTCGACCCGCTCAATCTCCTCGCGCATGTGGGCGAGGACAAAACGCCGCGCCGCCTCCAATCCACCGTCCAGGTAAATGGCGCCGACCAGAGCCTCATAGGCGCAGGCCGGCAGACTGGGCGGCAGGCCGGCCGACCCCATAATTCCCTTGCTGAGGCTCACGTATTCCATCAGGCCGAGGTCCGTAGCGACGCGGGCGCAGGTTTCACGGCTGACGACGACGCTCTTAATCCGCGTCAGTTCCCCCTCCATGTATTCGGGGAAGGTGTTATAAAGTTCTTCGCAGACGACCAGACCGAGGATGGCGTCTCCGAAAAACTCCAGCCGCTCGTTCGATGCCAGCCGGTGTTCGGCGATGCTCGCGTGCGTCAGGGCGCTTTCCAGCAGATCGGTGTTCTTGAACCGGTATGCGAGAATAGCCTGAACCGCTTCGAGGACCTCGTTTCGGCTCACGGCGACCTCCTCGGCACTAACCCGGACGGCGGGCGGCCCTGTGCGTCTCGTCATTCTAAAAGGCCCGCGCGATGGGTCAACCGAAAAGGCTTGACCCCGCCACGGGTCTCCTGGCATCTTGACCTTCAGGTGTCGGGCACCAGATAGGGCCGCCATGTGGAGCAAATCCCGCAAACGCACCGTGAGTGCCCTCGGCGCTGCCGCGCTGGCCGCGCTGCTGATCGCTGCCGCGCTCGTCAAGACGGCGCCGGACGTTTACAGCCGCACCGCCCGTGTGGGCGCCGACCACCCGGGCGCCGACCGTTTCAACAAGGAAGTGGTCAACGGGGTCGGGAATGTCTTACTGGATAAGAGCGGCGGGACGCGCCTGGACGTGGTAATCACCGAGGAGATGGCGAGCGCGCGGCTCGTGAGGTTCCTTGAGGAGCGGCGGGCGAGGGGAGACCGTCTGCCGGCCGCCCTTGCCGGTCTGCGCATCGGTTTTGAGCCCGGTCGGCTGGTCCTCGCGACGCGGATGGGTCGCGGCCTGTCGTCGCTGGTGGTTTCTCAGCACTTCAGCCTTTTGGTGACGGAAGACGGCCGACTCCGGATGGAACCGGTCGGCATGCGCGCGGGGCTCCTGCCACTGCCCGTGGGTCTGTCGAGGCGTCTTACCCAATCGCTGCGGGCCCACCTTGAACGGCTTGAGGCGAAGGGAAGCCGCGGAACGAACTTGGTCCTTTGGCGCGCTGCGCTGGGCGCCATGGAAGGGGAGCCGGTCGCGCTGGAGGGTAAGAAACTCGGCATTCGCCTCGAGCGGCTGGAAGCCGAGCGCGGCCGGTTGCACGTGGTCGGCCGCCGCAGTGAGCGGGACGATTGAGCCAGGGAAGCCTACTTTGCCTCTTCTTCCTTGGCGACGCGGGCGACGGCGACGACTTTGTCCTGATCGCCGAGGCGGATGACGCGGACGCCCTGGGTGGCGCGGCCGATGGGTCGGATGCTCTCGTCGTCGATGCCGATCCGCACGATCTGGCCCTGCCGCGTGATCATCATCAACTCGTCGCCGTCGCGGACGGTCATCATGGCGACGACTTTGCCGTTGCGCTTCGACGTTCGGATGCTGATGATGCCCTTGCCGCCGCGACCCTGCGTTCGGTATTCGGAGAACTCCGTCCGTTTTCCATAACCGTTTTCACAGACGGTTAGCAGTGTGGCGTGCGGGTCCACGAGTGTCATGCCGACGACCTCGTCGTTTTTCTTCAGGCGGATGCCGCGCACGCCCGCAGCCGTTCGCCCCATGCTGCGGACGTCGCTTTCCTTGAAGCGGATGGCCATTCCGTCCCGCGTCCCGAGGACGATTTCATCGTTTCCGTGGGACAGAGCGACGCCGATCAGCGCGTCGCCCTTTGCCAACTTCAGGGCGACGATGCCACCCCTGCGTGGGTGGCTGAAGGCCGCCAGCGCCGTCTTCTTGACGGCCCAGTGGCGGGACGCGAAGACAAGGCTGCGCTTGTCGTCGAACTCGCGGACGGGGATGAAGGAGGCGACCCGCTCGCCCGGGCGCATCTGGAGCAGGTTGACGATGGCGCGGCCTTTGGACTGGCGCGACATCTGTGGGATGTCGTAAACCCGCTGCCAGTAACACTGGCCCATGTTCGTGAAGAACAGGATGTAGTCGTGGGTCGAGGCGACGAACATGTGTTCGATGAAGTCGCCCTCTTTGGCGGTCGAGCCGATGACGCCTTTGCCGCCGCGGCCCTGTCGGCGGTAACTGGTGAGCGGGATGCGCTTGATGTAACCTTCGTGACTCATTGTGACGACGCAGTTTTCCTCGGCGACGAGGTCCTCAATCTGGAAGTCGCCGACCTCGCCGACGATCTCCGTTCGCCGCGCGTCGCCGAACTTCTCCTTAATTTCATAAAGGTCCTCGGCAATAATGTTCAGAATGAGCCGCTCCCGGCCCAGGATTGCCTCGTATTCTTCGATCTGCCCGCGCACCCTGACCCACTCGTCCCGCAGTTTCGCCACCTCCAGGCCCGTCAACTGCTGGAGCCGCATCCCTAACATGGCGTCGGCCTGGGCGCCGGAGAGATTCAGAGAGTCTTTCGTGGCGGCTGAGAGGAGTCTGTTCGCCTTGCTGGTGGACTTGCCGGGCAGGCTCGTCAGGCGGAACCGCCACGCTTTTTCCATCAGGCGCTTCTTGGCGGTCGGCACATCCGGGCTCTTCTTGATGATCTCGATCACCTCGTCGATGTTGGCGACGGCGTAGAGGAGGCCGAACAGGATGTGCTCGCGGGCTCGGGCCTTCTTCAGGAGATACACGGTCCGACGGCGAATGACCTCGATCCGGTGGTTCTTGTAGGCCACCAGGATGTCCTTGAGGTTCATGGTGCGCGGGCGGCCCTTGTCCAGCGCGATGTTGATGATCGAAAACGAAGACTGAAGCGGCGTGTGGCGGTAAAGTTTGTTGAGGATAACGTGTTCGTCCTCGCCGCGCTTCAATTCGACGACCAGCCGCATCCCTTCGCGGTCGGATTCGTCGCGGATGTCGGCGATGCCGGTAAGGGCGCCGGTCTTGACGCATTCGGCAATGCGCTCGATGATGCGGGTCTTGATGGTGCCGTAGGGAATTTCTGTGACGACGATGTTGGTCCTGCCGCCGCGCGTGGTTTCAGCGTGAGCGCGGCCGCGGACCGTCAGGGCCCCCCGTCCCGTGGTATAGCCGTCGGTGATGCCCTTGCGGCCGCAGATGAGGCCGCCCGTCGGGAAGTCGGGGCCTTTGACGATCTTCATAAGGTCCTTGACGGTGGTGTCGGGGTTGTCGAGAAGCGCAATGACGGCGTCGCAGATCTCCGTGACGTTGTGCGGCGGGATGCTGGTCGCCATGCCGACCGCGATGCCGCTCGAGCCGTTGCACAGGAGGTTCGGAAACATGCCGGGTAGGACGGTCGGCTCTTCGCGCGTTTCGTCGTAGTTCGGATGGAAATCGACGGTGGCCTTCTCCAGGTCTTCGAGCATCGCCACCGCCGGCGGGCTCATACGCGCTTCGGTGTAGCGCATCGCCGCAGGCGGGTCGCCGTCAATCGAGCCGAAGTTTCCTTGACCGTCCACCAGCGTATAGCGCGCAGCGAACGACTGTGCCATTCGAACGAGGGTCGGATACACGATGTCCGAGCCGTGCGGGTGATAGTTGCCGGACGTGTCACCGCAGATCTTCGCGCACTTGCGGTAGTGGCTGCGGGGGCCGAGGTTTAGGTCGTTCATCGCGACGAGGATTCGCCGCTGGCTGGGCTTGAGGCCGTCCCTGGCGTCGGGCAGAGCGCGGCTGACGATAACGCTCATCGCGTACGTCAGATACGCGTCCTTCATCTCTTCTTCGATGAGGAGTTCTTCGATGTTTTCCTGTGCTCCGAGTCGGCTCACTTTGCGGCTCCTTGGGCCGGAACGGAAACGCGTAACCTCTTTATTTTCCGTTGGTTGCGCAAACGGCCGGCGGTTCCTCGCCCAGGCCCCTTAGGTTAACACAAGTCCCCATTTCCCGCAACGAAATTCAGTTTCGGAAGGGGGCCTTTGCGGAGGGGGTCAGACCGGGCTACTTCAGCGGCCCCGGCCCAGCGCGTAGGCATCCTATCGGTGCCGGCGGCGGATGGCAAGCGTTGAAGTGCGGATGCCGCCCGTGTAAGCCGATTTTCAGTGGCGTTGGAGGCGGGGATGCCCTAATTTGGCGGCCGTGAAAATCGCGCTGGCTCAACTCAATCCGACGATCGGCGATATCGACGGGAACCGGCGGCGAATCCTCGATGCCTACCGGCGCGCCGTGGACGGTGGCGCGGATTTGGTCGTGACGCCCGAACTGTCGCTGGTGGGCTATCCGCCCCGAGACCTGCTCCTGAAACCGCGGTTCGTCACGGACAACCTCACCGCTTTCGAGCGCCTGGTCGGCGACGTGGGGCCGACGGGGCTTCTGGTCGGTTTCGTGGACCGCGCGGGGGGGGCTCGCGGGCGGCTGCTCCACAACGCGGCCGCGCTCGTCGCCGACGGCCGGGTTCTCGCCACGAAACATAAGTCTCTGCTCCCCACGTATGACGTCTTTGACGAGACGCGGTATTTCGAGCCCGGCGCGGGGCCCACGGTGGCCGAATTCCGCGGCCTCAGGCTGGGGCTTTCCATCTGCGAGGACATCTGGACCCAGGCCCAGGCCGGCCCCGTGGCGCGGCTTTACCACGGCGACCCCATTGCCGAACTGGTCGAGGCGGGGGCCGAGGTGCTCGTCAACATGAGCGCCTCGCCGTTCCAGATCGGCAAGTTCGCCCAACGCTGGGACCTGATTCGCACCCAGGCCCGGAAATACAAGCGGCCGGTGGTGTACGTCAACCAGGTCGGCGGCAACGACGAACTGGTTTTCGACGGCGGCAGTTTCGTCATGGACGCATCGGGGCGCATCCTCGCTCAACTCAAGGCCTTCGAAGAAGACCTGGTGGTGGCCCAGGTGCCGAACGGTCAACCGGTGAAGCCTTCTCCGCTTTCGGATATTGAGGCCCTGCGCCGGGCGCTGGTGCTCGGCATCCGCGATTACATGCGCAAGTGCGGTTTCAAGGAAGCGGTGCTCGGCCTGTCGGGCGGCATCGATTCGAGCCTCGTCGCCTGTCTGGCGGCGGAAGCCGTCGGTGCGGAGCACGTGGTCGGTGTCTTCATGCCGAGCCGCTATTCGAGTCGCGAGAGCCTTGAGGACGCCCGCGCGCTTGTCGGGAATCTCGGGATTCGGGCACTTGAGATTCCGATTGGCGGTCCGCATCGGGCGTTCGAAGCGGCCCTGGCCGAGGCCTTCAAAGGGCGCGAACCCAATACCACCGAAGAGAACATCCAGGCCCGCATCCGCGGCACGGTCCTGATGGCCCTTTCGAACAAGTTCGGCTACCTGGTCCTTTCGACGGGCAACAAGAGCGAACTGGCGGTCGGGTACTGCACGCTCTACGGCGACATGGCGGGCGGGCTGGCGGCCATCAGCGACGTGCCGAAGACGTTCGTCTATGAACTGGCGCGCCACATCAACGCGTCGGCCTCGACGCCGCCGATTCCAGAGCGCGTTTTCACCAAGGCACCCTCGGCGGAACTGACGTCCAACCAGACGGACCAGGACACGCTTCCGCCGTACGACGTCCTCGACCGCATCCTCGATCTTTACGTCCGCGAAGAGCGGTCGCGCAACGAAATCGTCGAGGCGGGGTTCGACCCGGACGTTGTGAGGCAGGTCATCCGGATGGTGGACCGGAACGAATACAAGCGCGCCCAGGCCGCGCCGGGCCTGAAGGTCACGGGCCGCGCCTTCGGCGTCGGCCGCCGCATGCCCATCGCCCAACGCTACGAGCCGAACAGCCGTTAGCAGGCCGAGGTGCTCGGTGAGTGTGAAGCCCCCTGACGAGTCTTCCAAGGCCCAAGGCCTCGCCAAGCAACTCAGGGCCTCCCTTCCGCGAAACGTCCTTGTTTTGGGCATCGTCTCGCTTCTGACGGACGCCTCGAGTGAGATGATAATGTGGACGGTGCCGTTCTTCATCGCGCTTCTGGGCGGTGGGGCGGTCTGGGTCGGCGTCGTCGAAGGCCTGAGGGAAAGCCTGGCGAGCCTCCTGAAACTCGTCAGCGGCTGGTTCTCGGACCGCATCGGGCGACGCAAGGTCCTGGTGGCTTTGGGCTACGGCATTTCCACGGTTGTTAAGCCGGTGCTTGCGCTGGCGGCCGCCCCGTGGCACGTCCTCGGTCTTTGGGGTTTTGAACGCGTGGGCAAAGGGGTTCGCACCGCACCGCGTGACGCCCTCGTCGCCGCCGCCGTCACCGAGGAGAACCGCGGCAAGGCGTTCGCATTACATCGCATGATGGACCACGGCGGGGCGGTGATCGGGTTGGTGACCGGGACGGCGCTCGTCGCGTTTCTGTTTCCGTATTTCAAGTCGCTCGGCAACAAGGAGCCAGCCGACGTATTTCGCTTCATGTACGTGCTGGCGGCGATTCCGGCGGCGCTGGCCGTCCTGGTGGTGGCCGTCTTTGTCCGCGAGAAGGCCATGCCGAGATCGGGCGGCGTGCGGCTCGGTTTTGGGGCCGGCTACGACCGGCGGTTCTGGTTTTTCCTCGCGGCGCTTCTGATCTTCGCCCTGGGCAACTCGTCCGACATGTTCCTTATCCTGCGCGCCGGGGAGATCCTCAAGTACCCGATTGGCCTGACCGAATCGCAGCGGGTCGAGATGGCGACCAACTGGTCCTTCCCCTGGCAACTGCCGCTCATGTTCCTTGTCCTGTCGCTGGCGAAGATGATCTTCACTCTGCCCGGCGGCATCATGGCCGACAAAATCGGCCGCGCCAAGACGCTGGCAATCGGTTGGGCGGTTTATGCCGCCGTCTATGTTGCCTTCGGTTTGGCGACGGAGGCCTGGCAGGTGTGGGGCCTGTTCGTCGCGTATGGTCTGTTCTACGGATTCACCGAGGGCGTGGAAAAAGCGGTGGTGGCGGACTTCGTGCGGCCGGAGGTTCGCGGCGCGGCCTACGGGCTGTATTCCTTTGCCGAGGGCGTTGCGAAGTTTCCCGCGAGCCTGCTTTTGGGGGTTCTCTATCAGGAGTTCGGCGCGGCGGTGGCGTTCGGTTTCGGCGGCGCGTGCGCGGCCCTGGCGAGCGTGCTGCTGGTTATGCTGCTCGGGGCGCGCCGAAAGGCGCCCGGCCCGGTCGCAATGTAACACGTCGGCCGGACCAGAAGGTCATGGGCCGCGCGTTCGGCGGCGGCCGCCGCATGCCCATCGCCCAGCGGTATAAGTCTGGAAATCGGCGCGGG
>Ga0307380_10006468_pt1 | contig 15400 bp, 9 predicted proteins | sample UN3MG_FD_202239 | JGI IMG/M metagenome (GOLD analysis project Ga0307380, IMG submission 202239) | Soil microbial communities from Risofladan, Vaasa, Finland - UN-3 | ecosystem: Environmental > Terrestrial > Soil > Coastal area > Acid sulfate soil | place: Finland: Risofladan, Vaasa | collected...
TGCGCAGACTGCTGTCGCCGAAATTCACCGACATAATCGAATCGGAAGACGGATAGCACGAGTGAACGAAGAAATCCCCCGCGCTGTCCAGCAATGGAATATCGGGTGCCGCCGATTTTCCGAACACATTCGAGTAAGCAAGCCGGAACAGCAAATACTCCGAAAGGGCGTAATTGGCATAACTTACGCTCTCGTAAAACGCACCTTTGGTATTGAAGTTGGCCGGCTTGTTTTGCAGGATGTTTCCCTGATAGTAAAACCATTCCGGAAAAACATCCGAGACGCGATTAGCCCATGTCTCGGCCTGCGGCTGGTCACCGGCCAGTGACAGCGTCGCCAGGCCGGCCATCGAAACGCACACGCTCCACCAGTTGTGCCCCATCGAATCCAGCGCGTGAATTCGTTTTTCGCCCAGAACCCAGTCATCGAGCGTCGGTAAAATACCCAGCCGAACCATGGCCCCGGCGACGGTCTTTTTTTCATCCTCCGACAGGAAATCGTAAATACTGTCATATCCAACGGCGTAGCCATAGCAGAACCTGGCCGTGTTCAGTTCCGAATGCCAGGGCGGATCATGATGAGCGTCACCGGCCCATCTGCTCAGTTTGCTATAATGAATCAGGGCGTCCCGGAGCTTCTGGGCATAGCGTTTTTCGCCGGTCATCTGATAAGCCAGGCCGAGCGCCGGGCCCATATCGCTGATCTGCCCGCTCGGCCGGCCATAGTTGCCGTGCTGGCCGGAGCCGCCCTCGGTATATTCTTTTGATACCAGCCTCGCGTCAAGGAGCCGGTCCGCCCGCTCAAGAACTTTGTCCCAGGCCTCTTTAAACATGCCGTCTTCAGCAGTACGCTCACGCAGGCGCTTAACACGCTCGGCGGTGAAGAATAATCTTGGCCGAGATGTTTTCCATTGCCTATCGGATGGTGCGCCTGTCTCTATGTCGTTGCTTTGTGCAAACGCCCCAGCCGCCAGGCCGGCAAGAATTGCCGCGAATAGCAGCATCCGGCAGAGCTTAATGTTTGCAGCGGCATTGTTCATTACTCGTGTCATTAGAATCCTCCGAAGTCTCGCCGGGCCGGAGCCGTACTTATTTGTCCCAGTATTCGTCGATGACCTTTTGGATATGAGGGTATTTTTCATCAGTCTCGTTATAGTTTTTTCTCAACCGCAGCAGTTCGGCCTTCAGCTTCCTGATCACGAATACATATCTCGGATTGCCGTACAGGTTGTTCATTTCGTGCGGGTCGTTCACCATATCGTACAGTTCCCAGCCCGGCTGGGTCGGCTTTGGGCCGCCTTGCTTGTAGTTCATTCCGTAGAAGAATATCAGCTTGTATATTTTGGTGCGGATTCCGAAATGTGCCGGGTTGTCGTGATGCGCCATGTGCATCCAGTAGCGGTAATAAGTGGCCCTGGGCCAGTTTGCCGGCGTTCTGCGTTTCAGCAGCGGAACAAAACTTCGCCCCTGCATATAATCGGGAGCCTCGAGTCCGGCCAGCTCCAGTATCGTCGGCGCAAAATCGGTGTTGTTGATAATCTCGTCCGTTCGAGTCCCCGCCCTGATCATATCGGGATACCTGACAAGAAACGGCATCCGCATCGATTCTTCATACATCCATCGCTTGTCGATAAAATCGTGCTCGCCTAACATCATGCCCTGATCGGATGTATAGATAATGACGGTGTTGTCCATCTGACCGCTCTTTTGGAGATAATCGAAAAGCCGGCCTAAATTGTCATCGACTCCTCGGATACATCGCAGGTACTTTTTCAAATAACGCTGGTAGGCCGTGCGCTTGTATTGTTCATCCGGCAGCGATTCATCGACGAACATGTGCATACCCATATTCCGCCGCTTGTTGCGCCTGCCGATGGATGTGCCCATATCTTTTGTCGCTTCCGAACCATGATTGCCGGGCTTCCACAGGCTCTCAGGCTCCGGAATATCAACGTCATTAAATAACCAGTCGTAGCGCTCGGCATTCTCGAAATTGTCGTGCGGCGCCTTAAAATGGTGCATCAGGAAAAAGGGTTTCGACCGGTCCCTGCCTTTGAGCCACTTGAGCGATGAATCGGTAATCACATCCGAGCAGTGGCACGAATCATATTTTGCAAAGCGTTTTTCATTATTTGGCCATTGTCCGCCCGATTCCCTCAAGATTGGATTAAAATACGAGCCCTGGCCCGGCAGCACGCAGTAATAATCGAACGCCGCCGGCTCGTCCTTGAGGTGCCACTTGCCGATCATGGCGGTTTCGTAGCCGGCCTGTTTCATGAGTTTAGGCAGGTATTGCTTGGCCGGCTTAAGCCTGCCGCCCAGATCCAGGGCGCCGTTGGTCTGGTTGTATTGTCCGGTTAGAATCGTTGCCCTGCTGGGCACGCAGATCGAATTGGTGCAAAAGCAGTTCTCGAAGAGAAAACCTTCATCGGCCAGCCTGTCGATGTTCGGTGTCGGAGCGACCTTCGCCAGCCGCCCTCCATACGCGCTGATGGCATGGGCCGTATGATCGTCCGACATGATATAGAGTATGTTTGGCCGTTTATCAGCGGATGCTGCCTGAGCGGCACGAAACGAGCCGGGCAGAACTGATGCCGCAACTGTCGCGCCTATAGTCCGAAGAAAATCCCGTCTTGTGCAATTGTCCTTCAGCATCTTCGTCATCTCCTGCTTACATATAGTTGCCTTCCATAATCATCGTATGGAGCAGACAATAACCTGTTCGGCGGGAAATTTCAAGATTTCTTGAGCGGGAGTTTACCAAGTATCGGCATTTTCGGGAAAAATAAGAAGCGGCAGTCTGAAATCAAAGGACCTACTGGAATGGCTGGTCATAAACCGTGAGGACTGAGCCCCGGATTAGTCCTGCATTTGGAGTTCAAATTCATACTCGTGTACAACATACGGATCAGTGCCGAATGGCTGGAGAGCTTGAGATGCAAAGATATCTTTAGCCCGACAGCGAAGAACAAAGCCCTTTTCTGTGATCTCATACTGGAAATCCTGGCTACTGAAAGGATCCTTCGGCAGATAATCCGGAAGCGTGTCAGGCAATTGCCCGGTATTCGCCGTTGAAATGTATATCTCAATGGCGGCCTTAAGTGCGTGTAACTGAGTTGTGTGTCGAACTTGAACACTATAGAATTCGATTAATTTCGGCGCTAAAGGAAGAACTAACAGTTTGGTACCAGGGACACTGCCGAATTCATCCTTTAGTTCATCTATCAGCCTCTGGAGTTCGGTATACTTTTCTTCGTACGACATCTCACTGTCTATGACTCGAAGAGCGTAATTCAAGAAATCGGCATAAGGTTCAGAAATGAGTGCAAGCAATTCCTCATCAGTTAAACTCCAGATATACTCGCCATTCTTTCCCTCGTCGTGTTCTATGAGTTGTTCTCTCAGCCATACAAGGCCATCAGTATCTGAACGCATGGACTGGAGAGTAAGCTCTAAATCCATTTCTAATGCTCTGGTAAGCGATAGGAGCATATCTTGCGAGGCAGCGAGCCGGCCTTTCAACCATGTCAGTGTATCAGCATCCGGCGGCATGATACCCAAGATGTCCTTAATGCAATTTTGAGCGATTGTGTCCACCATCAATGATAGCATATAGGAAAGTAGTGTATCATTACCTATATGTTGTGCAAGCCGGCGTATCGTCAGGCACTTTTCAAGCGCTGCACGATAGTCTCCATCGGAAGTAAGGATTCGTGCTTCAACATTAAGAATATTCGTAAGATAACGGCATTGTACTAATTGAGGTAAGTTGGCTCCTAATCCCTGTGAGTATACTATGCCCCATGTGCAATCCAGAATCTTAGCAGCAGCCTCAGCAAGCTCAATTGCTTCATGGGCATCCTCAATATATTCTCTGACCTTTTCATCAGGCTCAGCACCATCTAAGACCGGATTTATCAGGTTCATATTAGGATCGGGTAAAAGCAGAAATGCCTGATAGTACAGCAACGCGGCATTGTCCGGATCTGGCGGCAACGTTGCAGCATACATACAAAGTGACCATAGGGCTACGATTACACAAATGCTGCAAATCGCCTTTTTACCCCTGTAATTGATATTCCTCATAATAAACCTCCATTCGGATCGCAAATCCTGCTCTTTTTAAGAAAACGCTGGAAGCCCGGCACATTAAGAACGCCGCATCCATACTGAATTACTCCGACTCGAATCTCAACTATATAATATACACCAATTGGTTTGACGAGTCAATGAGAATCGGGGGCATGTATGACTTCCGGTATCAACTGCTAACTCGGATCAGCCTGGTCAAAGTCGATGAGGCTCTTTGGTTCAGCTCCGGAGCAGGAGAATTTTGTGAGATCATTTATGTTATTTGGTTCGGTTCACTGAGTTCTTCATTGCACTACTTACCGGCCATGCACAAGATGCAGCCGTTCTTCATTGAAAGATATAGCCGTCCGTCGGCAGCGGCCATGCCATCGAATGCCGGCACGCTTTCGAGCTTGTATTCGGCCAGTTTGCCGCCGTCAGAGGCCAATACGGCCCAAAGCAAAGCGCCCCGGCTCCCTTCGAGAGCGGCACTCTGAGCTTTTAGCTTTGCCTGCACTGCCGGCTCAAGTGTGCGGCCCCAGATATTCTCTTCATCCACGACATCCGGCGGACCGGCGACAAACAGCGTTTGATCCGCCAGGACCATGGCCTTGGCAATCAGCTCGGGCTTTTCAATCATCCATTTACGACTAACGGCGCTGAGATCCGTCTCCGGGCGCTTGGCACGGTTCTTCCAGTTGACTACGTTCTGCGGGATTTTGACCTTGCTGACCCGGGCGGCACGATCGGGATCGAATGTCTTGTCGGCGGCAAAAAGCCGGTATTCCAGGACGGACGAATTGCACAGGTATTGTGGGTGACGTCCATAGCCATAGACATACGTATCGTCAAAGGCGAGAATCCGTCCGGCCGGGACGAGCCTTGCGGCGACAGACCACTCCGCCCATCCTTCACCCGCGTTCTTGCCGTAGACCCAATAGGAACGATGGAACCACGAGTCGTCCAGAAATCCCGTGGGACAGAACAGGTGTGTCCCTTCGCCTTCCTGGTCGGTCTGGTGCTCGGGATCGATGACGGCACGGCGTCCGTCCATGTTGAAACGCTGGGATCTCATGTACACGAATTTGCCGTCGCTCGATAGGATGTCCGGCAGGGCGACAGGCATTTTTTTCTGCTGAATTCTCGACTGCAGGTTCTGGCCCGTTCTGGGGTCACGGTCGTCCAGAATTGTCTCCGAGAGCTTCTTTCCGGTCAGCGGATCGAGACGCAGCAATCGCATACCGCCGTCGAGAAACATCGACCTGCCCGCCAGTGCGTAGGCGACGCCGTCCTGAATCAGTACGCTGCCGGAAACGGGCCAGACGGATTCGAGCTGCTCGTACGACATCAGCCGCAGGTCATGCGGGGCCGCTCGGAACCGCCAGACAAGCGCCCCGTCCGAAGCACGCAGGCAGTAAACCCAGCCATCCGCCGAGCCGAACAGCACGCGCCCTTTGTACACTGTAGGAGGTGAGTCCACGCGCGCGCCGGCAGTGTAGCTCCAGAGCTTCTCGCCGGAAGCTGCATCCAGGGCGTGTACCGTGTGCGTATCCACCGATGCGGCGAACAACTTCCCATCCGCCACTACGGGCTGTGTAACGCGTCCGCCGAGTTCGGTTTGCCAGGTACGTTTGAGCGCTGTAGGGACCTTTGTTCCGGCACGTCCGCTGCGCCTGGTATCGTGGCGGTACATTGGCCAGTCGGCAGTCCGGAGTGTTCCGTCTTTCGTATCTTGTATCTTGTCATAGGCGGGGCCGCGTTGCAGGCGGTCGGCGTCCGATGGAGCCGGTCGCTTGTTCTTTGCCGCCGGGGCCAGAACGTTGAAGCCGTCCAGCTTGGATTGATAGTAGCACGCGCAGGCATTAGGTGTGGCGTAAACCAGGCCGTTGCAGGGCATCATTCCGTAGAAACATCCGCCGCGAACCCAGTGGTGGATTTCCCACTCTTTCGTGCGCGGATTGATAAACTCCGTGCCGGTCCATGACGGCATGAGATACTTTTCCGTAGCCTTGCTCGGATAGCAGCGCTGGTGCATAACGGCGAAGGGTTCTACGTTGGGGGAAAACTCGCGGTTTACATCGCCCGTGTGCGGGTCCCGCCCGGTAAACATGCCTGTAGATCGCGGCCTGGCGCTGGCAATGTCACCCGACCAGACAAGCCCGTCGATGACGAAGATGTCCTCGGGACAGAAGTGCCCGGAGGGATGAAGTTTGGACGACCAGAGTTGTTTGCCGTCTCCGGCAGAGAGGGTCACAAGAGAGCGTTTCTGCCCTGAAAAGAGGACAACGTCCTTATACATCACAGTCGAAGGCGACCAGCCGGTTGGGATGAGCGAGCTGCGCTGGACGGGCGTTCGCCAGAGCTGGCTGCCGGTGCCGGCTTGGATGCAAACGACGGCCTCTCCATCGTGGAATACCACGCGCTGATCGTCGGCAGCCAGCGACATCGGCACGATCCTGCTCTCGTGCTTCCAGAGAATCTCGCCTGTCCCGGCGTCGACAGCCATCAGCTCGTCGATCGTTGCATCCCAGCCCCATCGCTTGCTTGCGCGGTCGCGCTCCGTCCAGCAGTTCGCATTTTCCTGCTGGTAGGCAACCGGCTCGCGGTCGGGATTGACGACGAGGAACAATACGCCGTTCGTGGAAATGAGCTCCTCGACGGTTTTGGTGCCCTGGTATGTGCGAATCGTCTTTCCTGTTGCCGCATCGATAGCGCTCAGCGGGGCATTGATGCCGAGGGTTGTGTATACTTCGTCGCCGATCGCGATGAGCCGCCGCGTAAGTCTCGACGGGCCGCTCTTGAGCGGGAACAAATGGTTGTACCACTCCGGCAGCTCGCGCTTCCACAGGACAGTCCCGTTGAAGGCGTCCCGCGCAGTCAGGAACCATCGGGGCGGAAGCTGGATAGAGTCCCTCGGCCCTTCATCCATGATATAGAATATTCGTCCGTTCGCCGAGACCAGCGCGTTGAGACTCGCCGAGTGTTCGTGACTTCGCGCCCATTTAGGGCTGCCGACCCACTGCATCCGGCGGGGCGGACCGACCACCGAATCATGCGCGACGGCATTGCCGCTGGCGTCGTGCAGATAGTGTGTCCATTCGTCGATTTCTTCGGGACGAGGCTTGACGGTTTTCTGCCACTTGCCCGCCTGCTTGATGTAGGCTACGCCGTTAGGCACCAAGACTCGCATAACTTCGTCTATGGGAATATTGCCGAGGTCCTCGCATACAACGAGGTTAACAAGATTGTCGATATACGGAAGCCGGTTGCCCTCAAGTTGGTCGACGGATACCGTGCCGTAAAGATTGACCGAACGAATATACTTACGGGCCTTTTCAATGTTGCCCGCATCTTTGTCCAGGCCGTGCACGGCGTAGCTGTCGCTGGCGTGCAGCGCCGCCGTTAAACGCCCGTCACCACAACCGATATGAACGACGAAACCGCCTTTCACGCCTGCAGCGTCCAAAATGTCCTTAGCTTCCTGTTCGGCCTGCCGGGCGGCCGTTACCGAAGCCATGAGTAATATCGCCAGGAGACAGGCGAACGCGGCGGATAATACGCTTGTCTTTTTCATGAGACCTTGCCTTTCAATTCCAGGATGTGTTAACAACTCCTTTAACCTCACATTTGCATGCCGGCGTTACTTGTACGGAACAACTGCACGCCTATGATAAAGTGAAATTATAGCTTGCCGTATCCGTCCAATCAATACGTTTATTTCGAGATATGCTACGGGGTTTCACTTTGATTTTTTGACAGCAAGCACGGTTAATGGTAGCTTATCTGCATAGTCACGTTGTGCAATGCAGGAGAATGCTCGAAGAGCTTCAGTAAATACTGAGTTATTGTTGGAAGATTATGGATTCGGTAATCACTATTCCCGCGCTTGGCGATAACTTTATTTACCTGTTCCGGTACAATCAAAACGATTCGCTTGCAGTCGATCCGAGCGACAGCTCATTAGTGCTGAGGACTTTGCAGGAGCACGGCCTGAGCCTCAAGACGATTCTTATCACGCACCACCATTGGGATCACGTCGGCGGGACTGCCGAGTTGAAACAGAAGACCGGCTGCAAGGTCATCGGCGCCGACAAGCGGAGGATCCCCGGCATTGATTCGGTCGTGGCCGATGGACAGATTCTGACGCTCGGCGGCCGCAAAGTCCGGGTGATTGCCACGCCGGGGCATACCAGCACGTCGGTGTGCTATTATATGGAGCCTTCGGCCGGCAATGAAAACGGTATCCTCTGGACGGGTGACACGTTGTTCGCCGGCGGCTGCGGCAGGTTGCTGGAATGCAACGCACAATCGATGGCCGAATCGCTGCAAAGACTGGCATCCCTGCCCGACGATACGCTTGTTTACTGCGGGCATGATTACACGCTGGAGAACTACGAATTCGCTTTCGGCATTGAGCCCGGAAATCAAGATGTCAAAGAGCGACTCGATCAAGTCAGGCAGGCACAAAGTCAGTGCAGGCTGACGGTACCTTCAAGCATATTGCTGGAAAGAACCACGAATTGTTTCCTGCGTGCCGGCACACCTGAAATGAAGGCGGCTCTTGGTATGCCGCAGGCGCAGGCCGTGGAGGTCTTCGCAGAACTTCGCCGGCGTAAAGATGTCTTTTAAGCAAGCGGCCTATTTGGTAAACTCCAGCTTATAAATCGGAACATATAAGGAGTAGCATTATGCTTTTAGTTCACGTTTTCGTTCATGTTAAGCCCGATCAGGTGGAAGCCTTCGAGACGGCCACGATTGAGAACGCACGCAACAGCGTCCGGGAGCCGGGCGTTGCTCGATTCGATGTTATCCGGCAGCAGGATGACCCGGCGCGTTTTGTGCTGGTCGAAGTCTATCGCACCGAACAGGATCCGGGCAGGCACAAGGAGACGGCGCATTATCAAAAATGGCGTGACACCGTGGCCGGGATGATGGCCGAGCCTCGCACGAGCGTCAAATACACTAACGTATTTCCCGATGAGCAAGGCCGGGATTAACCAGAGCGTCACCCGGCAATCGAGAGAAGTTATGAGATTCGAATTCGCAACAGCAACACGCATCATATTCGGCCCCGGCACGATCTCGGAAGCGGCGTCGTTATCGGCCGGGATGGGAAAACATGCTTTTGTTGTCACCGGCCATACCGTCGAACGGGCCCGGCTGCTTCTCGAACGCCTTGGCAAACAGGGCATCAGCTACGTGACATTCAGCGTAGCAGGCGAGCCGACCACAACTATTGCAGCCGCGGCGGTGCAGGCGGCCCGCCGGGCCGGATGCGACCTCGTTATCAGCATCGGCGGCGGCAGCGTTCTCGATACCGGCAAAGTTGTTGCCGCAATGCTTACCAACACCGGCCGGCTGGAAGATTACCTGGAGCTTGTCGGTGCCGGCAGGCCGCTCACGCTGAATGCCGCAGCCCACATTGCGATTCCGACTACCGCGGGAACCGGTGCCGAGGTCACTCGCAACGCCGTCCTGAGCGTGCCCGAACACAAGGTCAAAGTCAGCATGCGGAGTCCCTTTATGCTGCCCCGCCTGGCCGTGGTCGATCCTGTATTGACTCATTCGATGCCGCCCTCGGTCACTGCAAGCACGGGCCTGGATGCGCTAACGCAACTGCTTGAGGTTTACGTTTCCGGCCAGGCGAATCCGCTGACGGACGGCATCTGCCGGGAGGGCCTTAGCCGTGCCGGGCGTTCTCTCCGCCGGGCTTACGAAGACGGTGACGATCATGACGCCCGCGAGGATATGGCGCTGGCAAGCCTCTTTAGCGGACTGGGCCTTGCGAACGCTAAGCTGGGGGCCGTACACGGTTTTGCCGGCCCGTTAGGCGGCATGTATTCGGCTCCTCACGGCGCCATCTGCGCCCGGCTTCTGCCGTTCGTCATGGAGGCAAACGTTCAGGCGCTGCGGCGGCGTAATGCAATTTCACCGGCACTGGCGAAGTACGACGAGGCGGCCCGGCTCCTGACCGGCAGCAGCTCAGCACTCGCCGCCGATGCAGTGACATGGGTGCGGGAGCTCTGCCTGGCGTTGAAAGTGCCGTCACTGGCCCGGTTCGGATTGAAGCAGCAGGACTTCCAATCCGTAGCGGCGAAAGCCAAAAAATCCAGCAGCATGAAAGGCAACCCGGTCGAACTTACGGATGATGAATTGCTCGACATCATTAGAGCAGTGAACAGCCGGACGGCGACATAAGGAATAACCCAATAGTCTCCGATCAGCTCGAAGGGATGCGGCTAATTGTCAAAGAGCTCCATACAGACCCAACCGCCGGCACCGTGACAGTTCCCTCATCAGAAATCCGTCACAGTTCGTGAAGCATTTTGACTGCCTGTTTTACGACTATATCGGCCGCTTTTGGCGCGAAGGGACTGCTGCTGATTTCATATCCCCCTTCTATATACAGATGCTCGGGCGGAAGATACCCCGCGGCTCCGTTGCAGTGCGTAATCACGAACGTATACTTGAAGGGAGAAGCCGCTTTAATAGACATGCCGATTTCCGTCAGGACCTCTCCGCCCAGGCCGACGAAGGCAATGTCACCTACTCGCGCAACAGTGATATTGTACGACGTGGGCGGGCAGTCTTTTTTAATCTCAAGCTCGCCTCGCGCCTTACCCGGAAGATCGAGCGTGACAAAGGCAGTCTTAATGTCACCGCCCGCGGAAAGATTTTCGATGTCACGGTACACATGAACGACTTCTTCGCCCAGCAGCGTTCCGAGCAGTACCGGCTCGGGTATCCAGCCCGGCTCGGTATTGAAAGCGTCAAGCACCCTGAACCACGGATCGATATTGCCCGATGCCCCCGCGAACGCCGGAGCGATAACCCCTTCGCCAAGAATCTTTTCGACGAACTGCTCGGCAAGCCCGAGGACGTCGCCGCTGACGGTAAGATTCCTGCCCCCCAGGCAGGTGGCATGAGTGGCGTAATCGAATAACGATGCGACGACGGCGCCGTCAGGTTTTGCAAGTTTCATAACCAGAACTTCCTTATCGGTCGGCCCGTAGGGATTGCGGCCGAGTCTTATCGAGCTGTTGCCGGAGCTGTCGAACTGTAATTCACGTCGATTCGCACCGACAGGGGAATACCCCACGCCCGCACCGATATGGACCGGGCCGGTATTCTTCAACGCTTTGCGAATGACTTCTATTAACCTGGCTTGAAGATTCTTCGTGTATTCGAGATTATTCGCGTGCTCTTTTTCCTCATCCATGGTCAGAGTCGGTCCATCGTGAGTATGTATTGCGCTTAGAAAAAGCTCGCCCGGCTCGAGTTCGAATTCGCTCAGAATGACCTTGCGGAAATGTTCGGCGGTTCCGCCGTAAAAGCCTAACAGGTCGCTTGAGACCAGCACGAGCCGCTCGCCGTCATTCTCAAATGCAACGACTCTCGCCGATAGCGGGTCGTGGACGGCCTCGGACAGGGCGGTGCGTGCCCCGTAGCCGGACATCTTGACCGGCTTTTCGGGCGTGATATCAATCCTCGCAGTCCCGGCACGCAGTGCACCTTCGCTCGCCGCGGCGTCTAAGGTCGAAACGCCAAGAGTAAAACTGATAATGAGCACTAATACAAACGCGGTGATTCGCTTCACAGAATGATTCGATACTTCCGCCATGACAAGCCTCCTTAAATTAGATATCTTCTTTGACAACATAGATAAGCCATTCGCATACACTTTGCGTCATGGGCATTATACTTCTCAAATGCCATCATGCAAGTTGCCTTCTCAAGCCCAATCCTGACCAAGCGTCCTTCCAGTACGGCCCAAAAACACGCTGAATCCGGCTAACCGGTAGCCGCCGCTAACGATTTTTCTCTTTTCCCCGCTCGTTTTGTCAATTCGGGCGCGGGAGATTGGCTTTGATTGGCTTTGTTTTCTTCGACTCCGCAGGCCGGTTTATTTTCATAATCCCCTTTTAAATAAGTAGTTGTGCCCATTAGTTCCGGGGCAAATTGGGTTTGTTTTTTCAAATCGCCTTTTTTCTCCGCCGGCGGGGTGGCAACCTCATCCCGCAGGGATGGGGAGTTTTGCATAGACCGGGCGGCAGCCTCAAAGCCGCAGGCTTTGGGGATGGTTTGAGCATGTAAATACTGTTGCTGGTCGTCATCTCCATGCTCAATTCGACGCATTATTTCTTGTCTCTTAAGCTCTTTCATCATCTTGATCATGCTGCTCTCGATTCGGCGTTCGTACAGCATCATCCTGTCGAGCACCCTGGAATCGGACCAGTCAGTCGAAGCGATTTGTCCGAGCTGCAGATGCCCTATGACATATCTCGGGTCGCCTAACGGTATCCCCTTGGCATGACATTTAATCATATTGAAGCGTTTGGACATTGGATTGTCGATTTGATTTTCTATCATCTCGTCGATAGCTTGGTTCTGCATGCGCTCGGCCCGTCTTAGCCGCCATGTAAGGCTGATAAAGCGTTCAGCTAACATGGTTTCCACCATCCCGACGGGGTAAAGCTCAGCGAGGAATTGGTCGTGATAAGCTTCATATTCAGCCGGATTTTCACCTTTTATCACCGCCTCAGCGGCAAAAAGGCCGTGCTTAACCGCATTTTGCGAGACGACGGTCTTGCCCTGGGCCGTCTGCGGCCCGGTCGATTTTTGAGCGTTCTGTTTATTTGCATTGATTTGAGCTTTAGTTGACATAAGGAGTACCTCCTGATTTAAGATTTTCGATTGCCGATTTGCGATTTATTATTTACTATTGTCTATTGACTATTGTAATAACGACCTAATATATTACGTTATATAAAAATCTTACATGCAGGTAGGTTGGCCGTCAAGTGAAAAAATGAGAAAATTATAAATTTTATTTAGACAGGATTTACAGGGATAAACACGGATTATAAGTCGTATTTCGTAGGGCGTATAGCGTATTGCGTATAGCGCCCTTCATCCCTTCGAATTCCTCAGGGCAGACTCTGAGCCCTTCATCCTGAGCGGAGACGAAGGATGAAAACGGTTTAAAGAAAAAGATGAAAATCTGTGTAAATCCTGTAAATCCTGTCTGAAAAGAACGCGGATAAACACGGATTTTCGAGTCGTATTGGGTATTCGAGGAGATAATGATTCGTATCTTATCGGAACAGGTAGAGGAGCTAAAAAAGTACCGTAAACCTTTAATTCACCCAAAAAATGTACCGGGTATTAATTCCCTCAGCGTCCTTTTCCGCGCATACTAATCCGTCTTACTCTACAAGTGCCGCAGCCCCTACAACCGGTCGGCATTGGTGGTAATCTATTTGTACCACTGCCTTTGGTACCGTATAGTTTATATAGGGGGGTATAGAATGATTATTTTTGTCAATATTGGCTTCTGGGCGCTTTTCATCTATGCCGCAGTCAAATCTTGTTTCGTCAGTAAAAGATACAAAGAGCTGAGGAACTACACCTTCTGGATTGAGCAGTCACTTCTACAGTACAGACCCGAGACATATATTCCTGTGTGGAGAAAGCAACAGCGCGAAAAAGACAGGCGCAAAAATAGCCGTCCGTGCCGAAATCATGTGCAGACTCCAGTGATTGCGGGAAACGAAACGACCGGTCTAAATAAGCTCCTTAGTGACCGTATAAGGTACTGACTTAGACAAGTATGGTATCAGCCCGCGGGTCTCCCAGCAAGAGGTTCCGCACCTCTTGCGTCCTTTCCTGCGGGCTACTTATCTCAAAAGCCAGCCTACACAATCTCACAGACCCCGTATAACCGCCCTTAATGGGCTATATTGGCGACAATCTCATCTTGCGGGGTGCCCGCACGGCCTTTTTTCATAGAACTGGAATATGTTGATCTGACACGAATTCTCTCAAAAAAGCGATTAACCAGGCCGCGAAGAAGGCCGAAATACAACATAGAACGTGTTCACGAAAAAGAACGATACACGTTTTATACCCTTCTGGCCCTGGTTTATTCCAGGGCCCTTTTTGTTGCAGCTACAGGCGGCTCAACATAGATTTTCAAGGTGCCTATACATTTCAGACTTGTCCGGTCAGGCTACACGCTCGCTTTGTTTGCAAAGACCAGGAAGATGCAGTGTTTTGCATACCTCATTTGACTTTGTATTATTTAAAAGGAGGGTATACAGCTATGAATCAGTATGAGCTAATTATCATGCTGACAGTCCTTGGCGTGGGTGTGTGTGTTATCATACTCATTTTTCTCCTTGGATTATGAGGCAGCAGTCGCCCAATTGCTGCTTTTCAGCAGGGAACCTGGAAGGCACGGCTTGCCTGGAGGGGGAGATTTGTGCCTGCGGGGGGCCGAATGATTCTTTTGTTTTCGCCGGGAATGCGAAGCAAGCTATCCATTAACTTCAAGAGCTTTTTTTTTTTCGAATCACCGTTCAATAAGGACTCTCGATTCCGGCCTTCATAATAAAAAAGAGTTGCCGTCGGGATGGGGATAGTCTAATAGGCCCCGACGGCAACTTTAAATCTCACAAATTAAAGCGTTAAACTAATTCCTATGAGCCTCCCAGAGCGGCCAATCTCGCGGCGACGTAGGCGGCGACGCCCACGTTCTCGCCCTCGACCAATTTTTCAACATAGTTATCCGTAGCGAGTTGGATCGACTCGTCCGCGGAAAAGCCCATTTCACTGTTCAAGATGCCGACATACTTTGCAAGAGCATCGAGGTATTCCCCTGCCGCTGCATATTGGCTGTTGCCTTCGATGTCATTCGCTATTGCCTCGGCGATTGATGCCATCTGTTCTTCCGTCGGCGGTGCGGTGCTCGAAGCAAACTCATTGATCACCTCTGCCAGGGCAGCCACGCGGGTGCCGTCGACATCCTGCAAAATTGTCGCCGCTGTCTTGAGGTTTTCGCACGCATCGCACGGCTGGATGTTCCCGGTAGAAGCCAGAGAGTTCGCTATCCGAATCTGCATCTTTATTTCGTTGGTTCCAAGCTCCGCAGCCACCCACTTCATTAAAGCCGGACAACCCGAAATTTCTATCGCTATCGGCTCAGGAACCGGAGCCGCCGGCACATATACGAACAATAAGTTATTGACCCAAATGGTTACTGTGGTCCAGATAAGCTCCTGACCATCTTGGCCGTCCTTAACCGCATACGTGAAACTGTCATACCCAACATAGCCTGGCTCCGGTATGTAGGTGAAAGTATTGTCGTCATTCAGAATCAATTGGCCGTGCTGGGTAGTAATGCTGTCCTGTATTACAGTAAGCTCATCCATATATTCCGGATGATCCGGATCATAGTCATTGTCCAGCACGTCGATAATAACTTCAGTCTGTCCCGGATCCATTGTCACCGTATCATTATACTGTACCGGCAAATTGTTGGTCACAGTTAT
>Ga0307380_10006469_pt1 | contig 15395 bp, 11 predicted proteins | sample UN3MG_FD_202239 | JGI IMG/M metagenome (GOLD analysis project Ga0307380, IMG submission 202239) | Soil microbial communities from Risofladan, Vaasa, Finland - UN-3 | ecosystem: Environmental > Terrestrial > Soil > Coastal area > Acid sulfate soil | place: Finland: Risofladan, Vaasa | collected...
GTCCACTCAACTGAGAACTCGACTTGGTCGATGTCGTCCGGGGCCCAACCGACGACGTCGGAGAACCTCCGAAGGTTGTCGCCCAGTCAGGAGACCAAACAGGATCGCACAGGCATTCCGTTCCTCTCGATTGAACTGCCAGAACGGCCCAGGTGGTGGAAGAAGGTGTGGCACCGGGCGTCCGCGTGTCATGTCCCCAACGTAGAGCAGCACCCTGCGTCCGCTTGCGGTTCGCCCTCGTCGACGGCTCGCCCGCTGATGATTGACTTAGGTCCGTGGACAAGAGCGACATCCACCCCGGCGACGAGTACGGCGTTCGCGAGCCCGCCAAGGCGGGTGTTGAGTTGCAGCACGTGAAGGTCCTCGAGCATGTCCGCGGTGGAAAATGGAAGGTCGAGTGGATTGATCCGAACGCCGGTCTCGTTGACTACGTGAAGTCCATGAGCATCGTCGTTCCGTGGAAGGACCGGCGCGCCTTTCTGCGCGATGAAGGCAAGAAGGAGCGACTCCTCAGTTCGGTCGAATACTCCGGCTTTCCAGGACAGTCGCATCCGACGGCGGATGCAGTGAGTGAGGTGTTCGACTTCTCAGGCGAGCGTGGCATCTATGTACATCAGGGTGTGATGAGCTTCGAGCCGGACGCTCTCGAGCGCATCGCTGACCGAGCCGGCGTTGCCGTACCGACGCACCCACACGGGTACACGGACCGCCAAGGGACCGGGCATCTTCCGTGGGAGTGCGCACTCGAGCTGGCGATGCAGTTCGCCCGGGCCGAGCCACGGACGGTCCTTGACCCGATCGAGGCCTACGAGATCGAACTGTCTGAAGCGGTTCGCTCTGAACACAGCCCGTACATGATCAGAGCTCTGAATGAGCAGCGAGCATCGTGGGCGCTCATTCGCCAATGGGCTGGTCTCGACGAGGCCATCGCAATCCGCGAGGACCGGATCAAGAAGCTCGAGCGGGCGTTGAGCGACGTGCGGTGGAGCTTGGTTCTCCCAAATCCCGATGTCCAACAGATCGTCCGCAAGATTGAGCGTGCTCTGCGCTGACCCTTGTCACGGTGAGGTGAGGATTGCACCACATGATGAAACGTCAAGGTGAAGGCTTCGGCGCGGTACCGCGCTAGCTACTCGAAAGATGATCGTCGCTACTCGCTTCGCTAGTGCGGCAGACGTTCATCTCCTCTCGGAGCCGCCTACGGCTTTCAAGTGACACCGCCCGCTGAACTGGCCACACGGTCTTGTCGATGCGAGCGCCGACGCCCGCGTGGTACCGCTTGCTGAAGCGAGCCGGCAGGGGAGCAGTGTCATCGAGCGTGGCCTCGAGGAATGCAGTGAGTTTATCCAGTCGTGTGTTCACGAGGTTGACCAATCCGTCGCCGACGACGAACTCATGCTGTTCGGGTACGTCGTCCGATCCATCCACATCGGTGTCGAGCTGCTGCCAGGCAGAACGAACGCGTGTCGCAGCGACGAGCGGGACTGTTGAGCGGTACCTCGCCACAGAGACGCGCTTCAGTGTGGGGTGCAGCAGGTGAGCGGGAGCGGCGCGGTGAGCGTCGGAGAAGGGAGCCAGCGTCTTCGGCAACCACACCAGATTTGGAATGAAGGAGAACAGCAGCGGCTCGGCCGTGGTTCCTGCCCAGACGTGGCAGCAGACCAGTCCTTGGCGAATTTTGGACGCACCGTAGGGGCTCGATCCCGGACTGACGAGGCGGTTCCGGAACACGCCCTTGATGAGCGAGTTGTCATCGGTGAAGTAGCCGTGCTTGTCGGGCAAGCCCCACAAGTCGCGCTTTGGACCGGGGGCGCGCGGGTCGGCACGGATCCGGATCTTTCGCACCGCGTACGGGGCAAGCCACGGTGCTCGGACGTATGTCGAGACGGGAACCCAAACGGCATAGCGCAGTGCGAGTGCAACGATGTCGTCTGGACTGAGTTCCTCAACGTCGGTGACTCCGAGATCTCGAAGTTCGGCCCAGAGGACCGTGTCCGCGTTCACTCGTTCACTCCCGGGCCGACCGTCGGGCGGAACACTCAGCGATTGATGCGGTATCGAGTCGGCGAGGTTGGCCGTTCGAATCGTGGGTCCCCCGCTGGGGGCGTCGCGGGGTCACGCTGTGGACGCGAACTCGTGATGCAGCGCGGCGAGGTTATGGCTGAGGTCGCCGAGTGCGTCTGCTCGAGCGTCGGGGGTTTGGGACAGATCGAGGGAGGTGAGCTTCAACGTGATGTCGCCGACCTGCAGTTCGTTCATTGGGGGAGGTTCGGCATAGATGAGTGTGCAGCACGGGAGGGCGTATCGCGTTGCGTAGGCGACTGCTTGGTACAAGTCGCCAGTTGAGATGCCGCTGGTCGCTGGACGTTTGTACTTCACATCAGCGACGGCGATCGGCGCCGATCGGTTGCTGATGAGAACGTCTGGTCGGATCTCGACATGGCTGAGGTGATCGAGATGGTCTTGGCGCTGCAGTTCAACTGTGAGCCCGTCTGCTTGGAGTGCTTGTCGGATTCCGAATCCAACGACATCTTCGAAGACCCGGTTCATGTCCACGAGGAAGCCATCGCCGGTCGTCGAGCGTTCGCCGTCGAAGTCGAGCGCAGCGCTTCGCAGAGTGAGCCGCGCCAGAGTGATTGCGGGCCGGTATCGCTGGTTCAGACGTGTCCACGTGACTGCCGGTGGTGATGAGGATGCAGGGATTGGTGTGACATCGAGCAGTTGGTACTCGAGGCGGCGAAGGCGAGAGGCGATGGAGGTAGGCAGCGTCTTGAGTCGCAGCAGGAGCCTTCCGGCCCCGGCCAGGAGCTGGTTCTCCAACACGTCGACGGTGTAGTCGTCGTAGGTCACCTCCACGGGCAGCGGAAGTCCCGGGTTTCGAGCGATCTGTCGGCTGATCGCAACGCGCCCCCGGATGCCGAACAGACTCTCGTCAATCGTGACGTAGCCCTGGACAAGTCCACGTTGCAGGACTCGTTCGGCTTGAGTGATGAAGGAGCGCGCAACCGTCGCGACGAGGTCGTCGGTCTCGTCCCACGCCGTGTCGCGATCGTCCCATCGGATCCTGTCTTGGGCGATGCAGAGCAGTTCAAGCAGACGGTGGACCGGGACCTTCGGGACTACTCGAATCTGCAGATCGCCGACATGGGCTACTCCGACGAACTGGGTTGCGGCCAGTTGCCACCGTTGCGAGGCCTTCGGATCAGGTCGCAGAGCGAACGCATCCCAACCGGCCAGGGCAGCGACCTGGGCTGGATCGAGTTCTAGCCCGGACACGTTGCCCCACTCTGGGATCTCGATGATCATGACTCTGCTGCGTCGACTGCATCCCGAATCGCCCGATACGAGAATCGATCGAGGTCCTCGCCGGTCCCGTAGAAGCGTTCTTCGAGCAGTGGCAGGATCGCGTGGGCCCAGATCCGCTCGATTCGTCCCGGGTCGTGGATGGCGTCGGTCATCAGATACGACGGGCCGATCGCCGCATCAGGATCACCGATCCGCCGGTTCAGCTCGGCGAGCAGACGCGCTGGACGGGCATCCAGTTTGCGGTCATTCAGCCAACGTGTGAGCAGCTGGTCGATGGGGGAGACGGACGGCGCCATTTCGACGAAGTAGAAACGTCGACGCATGGCTGCATCAACAAGTGCGATCGATCGGTCAGCGGTGTTCATCGTGCCGATGACGAACAGGTTCTTTGGCAGCGTGAACTCCTCGTCGGAGTACTGCAGTGTGATCACCCGGTCGCGGTACTCGAGCAGGAAGTACAACTCGCCGAACACCTTCGCCAGGTTCGCTCGGTTGATCTCATCCACGATCAAAACGTGCGGCTTGTTGGGCTCGGCAGCTGCGGTTTCGGCGATGCGTCGGAGCGGTCCAGGCTTGATCTCGAAGTCGACGCCTCCGCTGCTCGAAGGTACGGGTCGATATCCCTCGAAGAAATCCTCGTAGGTGTATGAGGGATGGAACTGCACCAGTTCTGAGGTGCCGCCGTGTTCGGTGAGGTGATCGGCGAGTCCTTGAGCGAGATAGGTCTTGCCTGTTCCAGGCGGCCCGTACAGCACGATCTGGCGCTTCTCCTCGAGTAGGCCGATCACCTCATCGAGCCACCAAGTGGGGAGTAGGAGGTCGGTGTCGAGCTGGGGCGTTGCTCTAGCAAGCTCGAGCGTTGACTCGATGCGCGCGTCGGGCAACTCTTCCCACGGTCGTTCGCTTACCCACCGTTCGAGTTCCTCGATCTCGGCGGTGATCAGTGACAACGTGAGCAGCGTCTTCATCTTTGACTGCAAGCTCGATGCGATTTGTCGGCGGCGTACTGGTTGGTCAGCGTTGAGCCATTCGATGGAGCGCACCGTCTCCTTGCGAGTTCTGGCGGAGATATCGCGCGGTCCTGACTCCACAACACCGAGGTAGACGTCTTGACCGTTGACGGTCACTACGTAGTCGCCGATCTCGATCATGTTGACGAATCGCCACACTTGTCCGAGCTCGTTGTTGTAGCCACCGGCCGTGATGTCGACGCCGGCCTCGTCGGAAAGCTGCCGGAGTTGCTCGCGTGACAACCCGGACGTCAGGTCGAATGGGAATGCATTCGAAAATCCGATTCCGCAAACCCCGCGCTCAAGCCATTCAGGCACGCGCTCACCCCCCGAGCCGCGAATCAGCCAGGCGCTGCGATCTGGCAGTTCACCGTCATGGACCAGCACGTCCGGACCCTCGACCGCGGGCGGCTCGCTGATGACGTCGGGTTGCCAGAGCGGGCGAATCTCGTCGCTATAGAAGTAGAAGCCGTCGCCGTATATACCCGAGAGCCGACGTCGCACATTCGCGATTGTCTCGTCAACGTTGGACCCGACTTCTTCGGGTTCGGCCAGAGCGGCCATATCGCGCTTGTGATATTGACTCACGCAGTCTTCGAACGTGTCCGGGTGCACAAGGTGGAGCAGCGCGTGGCGCTGTGTCTGATCGGCGACGCCTTCGAGGTCGAAAACGATTGTTCGAAACGCCCACGGATCCGACAGCCACATCTCGCGCGTGGCGAGGTCAGCGGACACCCACCGTTGCGTGAACCTGATGAGAAGCCACAACTGGTTTGGACGCCGCGTGAAAAACGACGTCCCCGTACTCACGAGCCCTCGATGGAGCACATCATCGAAGATTCCTGATGGGCCGGTCGCATCCTTGATCGCGGCGATTGCGTACTTCTGCTGCCGGGAGACAACAAGGTGCAGCCAGGTCAATTCCACGAGCAATTGGATCGCTGGCTGCGTCGCGTCGGACAGCTGGTCGCGGAGTTTCTCCACGAATGTGCGACTGGTCTCGTCCGGACGATCAATGAACTTGCTCACTAATTCCTGCACGGACTGCGGCGTCCACACGAGTTCGCTGCTGGGATCATCCTCATTCAAGAAAGAGGAGCGCAAGGATCGAAGCGATCGCTCACGGAACTGATCGAGAGCGTCGTACAACTCAACCACTGCGGCGTCATCGGACATGAGCTTCATCGGTCGTACCTCTTCCTGGTTGTCCCAATACTCGCTTTTCGCAATCCCACCCTGGGCGATGGGCTCGGAGACGGTGTCCATCGGCTCCTTGCTGGTTGCGCCGCCTCACCGTGCGGTGTTCGATTGTGAGGTTGCGACATGCTGACTTCTCGCCGCCAAGGGTTTCGACCTCGTGCGACCGGAGGGCGGGGCTTAGCCGACAACCTCCACGCCGAGCATCCGCCGAAGAACCCCTGGGTGCTTCACACCAGCGGCACTGTCGAAGTTCTTGCAGGCGGCCTCGAGGCCGGCAGCGATGCTTTGAATGTCCGAGGCTTCAAGGTGCGTTGGCAGGTCCATGAGGTAGTCGCAAAGCTCTGCCCCCTTGACCAGGGTTACCCCATTCGGCAATGACGACGGCCCGTCGGGTTGTCCTCGTACCCAGGCGACAACGATGGGGGAGGGGTCCACCACGATCTTGGCGTGTTGTTTGATGAGTCCTCGGATTGGCACGACATTTCGTTTGGCCTGCTCGGCCCACCTGACCGTGGCTCCATGCCGCTGTAGGTAGGGCCAGTCGGCGTTTGCTGTCTTGGTCTCGATGACCACGACGCCCCCCGGTCCGACCGCTACATGATCAACGTCGGCGCGGTCCTTGAAGTGGATGTTGTGTACTGCGCGCCAGCCGGCTCGATGGAGCTTGTGGAGCTCGTTGGCAGTACTGGTCTCGCCTTCGAGTCCGCTGTAGAGGCGCGCTCCAATCGGGTCGAGTAGCTGAAACGTCACCATGGACATCACGACGAATGCGCCCGTGCCGGCGCCGGCAACGAAGAACGCGCCATCCCGCTCGAAGAACGGATACATGGCACCCGCCAGGACCGCAACGACAGTCCACCATGCGATTACTCCCACTGCTAGTCGTGGACCGAGATTGCGCAGCACTTCGTTCCTGCGGTTGCGTGCCTCGATTCGTAGCCGCTGGCCTGCTCGTCGCCTTGTCACTCGTCCTCACTCGCTTCTCGGATGAGTAGGTATCGACACATCTGAGCGCAGTCGTGAGCGTCATCCCGACAACAGCGCAGCGGCTTCTCGCCGGCGCACGCGGGTACGAGCTCGACGGGTCTGAAATGGCACCGCAAGTGGTCCGATACGGAAGACAGGGTTGAGGTCGCGTTGGCCTTTTCGCGAGCCCGCTCTGTTTACCTCGCTATACTCCTGAGCTGGGGTTATGCCCTATTCCTATACATGTATGTGAGGGTCTTGTTGACCTCAGACCTTGCCAAGGTTGAGGTCGCCGGTTCGATCCCGGTCGTCCGCTCCAGAAACCCCCTCCTCTGGTGGGGGTTTCTTCGCGTCTGCGGTGAGTGAAATCGCCGAATGCGTTCGCTTCGCTCATCGCTGTGGGTGATCGCTCCGCATCACGCCGGGATCACACCGTTCCGTACGATCGGAGGATGGCTGCACCTCGTCCTGAACCCTCATCGCAAGCGTGGCTCGACTCGGTTGCCGAGGACGTCGTCGATCCGGATGTGCCGATCATCGACCCGCACCATCATCTCTGGCCGGCCGGAGGATCGATGCCCTACGGGCTCGCCGATCTCGAGGGCGACCTGGGCAGTGGGCACAACATCGTCGACACGGTGTTCGTCGAGTGTGGGGCCGCCTATGAGCGCTCTGCTCACGACGCGTTCGCGCCGGTGGGTGAGACCTCGTTCGTGACGGCGCAAGCCGAACGCTCCGAGCGCCAGGCGATGGGTGCCATCGTCGCTCACGCCGACTTGCGTGACGCATCGACGCTCGACGCCGTGCTCGATGCCCACGACATGGCAGGCAACGGGCGGTTCCGGGGCGTTCGCCACGCCGGTTCGCATGCGCGGCACCCCGAGGTGTTGACCATTCCGGGTCGCGCGCCCGCCGACCTCTACGCGGACCCAACGTTTCGGACCGGTGTCGCGCGACTGGGCGAGCGCGGCCTGACCTACGACACCTGGCACTATCACTACCAGAACCGGGACTTCCTCGATCTCGCCCGTTCGGTGCCGTCGACGACGATGGTGCTCGACCACTTCGGCACGCCGCTTGGCGTCGGGCCGTACGAATCGCAGCGCGAGCAGATCTTCGAGCAGTGGAAGACCGACATCGCCGACATCGCTCGCTGCGAAAACGTCGTCGCAAAGATCGGCGGCCTCGCGATGCCGGACAACGGATTCGGCTGGCACATCGCCGAACGTCCACCGACATCGGACGAGTTCATCGAAGCGCAGGCCCGCTACTACCTCCACACGATCGAGCAGTTCGGCCCACAACGGTGCATGTTCGAGTCGAATTTCCCCGTCGACCGCTTCTCGCTGTCCTACCGCACGGTGTGGAACGCGTTCAAGAAGCTCGTCGCCGATTTCAGCGCCGACGAACGCGATGCGATGCTCCGCGGCACCGCGGCCCGGACCTACCGGCTCTGATCACTCGGCGGGAGGTGCCATCATCGCAGCCATCACGTCGGCGAGCATCTGCGAGCGCGGGGGCAGGCCCGGGAACTCCTCCGGCCGCGTGGGGTTGATCTGTTCGCCGATGCTGTGGAAGCGCTCCATGGCGATCTCGAGCCAGTCGAGATGCGGAAAGACCCAGAAGCGTTCCGATCGCACCGCGGCGACGACGAGGTCGGCGACGGCTCCGGGCTGCATTCCCTCCGCGACGGCGCGCTTGAAGAAGTCGAGACCGACCTCGCCGGCTACGTCGCGTTCGGGAGCAGCGCCGAGTTCGTCAGGCCAGTTGCGTTCCGATTCCATGATCCCGGTCTTGACCCAACCCGGGCACAGGCAACTCACCCCGATCGGCATCTGGGCGTCGCGCATCGTGGAATACAGATCCTCCGTCATAGCGACCACGGCATGCTTGCTGGCGTCGTACGGCGCAGCGGTCAGGGGGTAGAGGCCCGCCATCGAGGCGGTGTTGACGATGTGGCCACCACCCGACATCACGAGGTGAGGAAGGAACGCTCGTACGCCGTGCACCACGCCCCAGAAGTTGACGCCCATCACCCACTCCCAGGTCTCGATCGGACCGAGCCACGGGTCGCCGACGCCGCCGACGCCCGCGTTGTTGCAGACCACGTGGACCGCGCCGAAACGTTCCATCGTGGCCGCCGCCAACGCGCCGACCTGCTCGGCCTTGCTGACGTCGGTGATGACAGTCAGCGTTTCAACCCCGTGTGCACCCACTTCCGCCGCGGCGGCGTCGAGCGCGTTCTGATCGATGTCGGCGAGCACGACCGAACAGCCAGCGGCCGCGAACGCGTTCGCCAATCCGAGTCCGATTCCGCTCGCCGCCCCCGTGATCACGGCCACCTTGCCAGGTCCAAGTTCCATCGCTTCCTCCCGCGTCGAGTCGACTGACAACCAGCAGCGACCGTAGACGCTCACGCCGGCGGGAGATCGACCGAACAGGGGCCCACATCATGGCGTAGGCTTCGGCGCACACATGGGAAAGGACCGCCGATGACCGAGAACTCCGTACTGACCCACCGCAACGTCGGAGTCCTGGCGGTCGAAGCGGTCGATGCGCCCGAGGTCGTCACCTCGGTGTGGATCGACGAGCAGCTCGCTGAAACCTACGAACGCACCGGACTCAAGCCCGGAACGTTGTCCGACCTCGCCGGTATCGAGGAACGGCGCTGGTGGCCCGAAGGTGTCACGTTCGACCAGGCGGCAGCAATGGCGGGCCAGGCCGCGCTCGACGTCTCTGGTATCGATCCGAATCGTGTCGGGATGTTGATCTCGACGTCGGTCTGCAAGCACCATCTCGAGCCGTCGGTCGCCTGCGCCGTCCACCACCAGCTGCAACTGGCATCGAGCTGTCTCAACTTCGACGTCGGCAATGCCTGCCTCGGGTTCATCAACGGTATGCAGATCGCCGCGGCCGCCATCGACGCCGGTTCGATCGACTACGCACTCATCGTCGATGGTGAAGGCAGCCGATACACCCAGCAGACCACCATCGCCCGACTGCAGCAGCCGGACACCGAAGCCGCCGATGTCTTCGCCGAGTTCGCCTCACTCACGCTCGGTTCCGGGGCGGTGGCCGCTGTGCTGTGCCGGCTCGACGAGCACCCCGAAGCACACCGCCTCGTCGGTGGCGTCGCTCGATCGGGCACGCAGCACCACGAGCTCTGCGTCGGCGATCTCGATCGGATGACCACCGACACCCACGGATTGCTCGTTGCCGGACTCGACCTCGCAGAGGCGGCGTGGAAGCACTCCGGCGCCGCGTTCGACTGGGAGGTCGGCATGGACTGGTACATCGTCCATCAGGTCAGCCAGGTGCACACCCGCTTGATCACCGAACGCCTCGGGATCGACCCCGACAAGGCGCCGCTCACGTTCCCGAAGTACGGCAACGTCGGACCCGCAGCGATTCCGTTGACCCTGGCCAAGTCGGCCGATCGGATCGAGGTCGGCGACCGGGTGCTGTGCATGGGTATCGGATCGGGGCTCAACACGAGCTTCACCGAAATCGTCTGGTGACCGCGTCGACACCCCTGTCGGCCGAGGGGACAACAGCCGACGCAACGCCTGCCGTCCCCGACGCCGACACATGGCGTCGATGGGGACTCGATCCGGCCTGGTCTCGCCTGATCGACGTGGCGAGCCACGAGGGAGGGACCCATCGCTGGCACGTCCTCGATACGGGGATGCCGAGCGACCATGTGGACTCGCCCACCGTGGTGTGCGTCCATGGCAACCCGACGTGGGGCTACGCCTGGGCCAGCTTCCTGCGCCGGTTGCACCGGTCGTACCGTGTCGTCGCTGTCGATCAGCTCGGTATGGGCTACAGCGAGCGAACGCGGCCACGCCGGTACACCGACAGAGTCCGTGATCTCGACGACGTGATCGTGGCGCTCGACCTCGCGCGGAATTCGCCGCTGGTCGTGGCGGCCCACGACTGGGGTGGAGCGATCGCAATGGGGTGGGCGGTGCAGGACCCCAAGCAGGTCGCAGGACTCATCCTGTGCAACACCGGTATCGCCGTGCCCGACGGCCGGTCGGCGCCGGGAATCATTCGCCTTGCTGCGTCGCCATGGCTCCTCGACGTCGTGTGCCGGGGCACGCCGACGTTCGTCGAGGGAACGGTTCGGCTCTCGGGGCGTCGCATCACCAAGGTCGACCGGGAAGCCTTCCGCGCCCCATACCGAAGCGCGCCGGCACGGGCGGCGATCGCCGACTTCGTCGGCGACATTCCGCTGCAGGCCGGACACCCCTCCGAGGCGGCGCTCGCCGAGGTCGCCGACCGGCTGGCGTCGGTCACCGCCCCGGTGCTGTTGGCGTGGGGAGACCGCGATCCGGTCTTCAACGACGACTTCGCCGCCGACCTCGCAGGCAGATTCCCGAACTCGACGACGCATCGTTTCGGGCGCGCCAATCACCTCGTGATGGCCGAAGCGGACGTCGCCGCGGTGGCCGAGACCTGGTTGGGCGAGCTCTTCGACGGTCGGCTGCGGGCCGTCGCAACGGGCACGGCAGCCCAGCCGATGGCAGCTGCTTCGGCCGCCCAGGACGATCCGACCGAGCCCCTGTGGGGCGCACTCGACGAGCGCCGCGACGACAGCACCGAGGCCTTCGTCGATCTTGCGACCGGGGACGCCGTGAGCTTCGCCGAGTTGGCCCGACGGGTCGACGCCGTCGCCAGCGAGCTTCGTCGCCGCGGTCTGCAGCCGGGTGACCATGTCGCGATGCTGACGCCTCCCGGCGTCGATCTGGTTGCCGCCGTCTATGGCGTGTGGCGTGCAGGGGGCGTGACCGTGATCGCCGATCGGGGCCTGGGGTTGCGTGGACTGGGTCGAGCGGTCCGGTCGGCCCGCCCCAAGTTCGTGATCGGGCCTCGGCAAGCTCGGCTTGCTTCCGCGGCGCTGCGCTGGACGCCTCGAGCAACGCGACTCGACGTCGCGGATCTGGTGGCAGCTCCGGCTGATGGGCTTGGCGCCGCTCCACTCATCGCGGACCCGGCCGCGGTGCTGTTCACCTCGGGCGCAACCGGCCCTGCCAAAGGAATGCGCTACACGCACGGTCAGCTCGCAGCTCAGCGTGACGCACTCGCGTCCACGTACTCGATCACCTCCGCTGATCGCCTGGTTGCGGCCTTTGCGCCGTTTGCGCTGTACGGACCGGCACTGGGCATCCCGACAGCGCTGCCCGACGTCGACGTGACCAAGCCGGGCGAGCTGACCGCCGACGCGCTCGATGCCGCCTGCGGGCGAATCGGGGCGACACTCGCGTTCGCGTCGCCCGCTGCGCTGGCGAACGTGGCGGCGACGGCGCAACCCGGCGCTCGACATGACGGTCTCGAAGGCCTTCGGGTCGTGTTCTCCGCCGGCGCACCGGTTCCCAGTGGGACGTTGCGAGCGATCGCAGCGCTGGCATCTGGGGCGTCGCTGCACACGCCCTATGGCATGACCGAAGTGTTGCCCGTCGCCGACATCGACCTCGACGCCATCGAACTCGCCGAGCGCGACGACCCCCGCGGCGGCGTGTGCGTGGGTCGCCCGGTTGCCGGCGCCGAAGTCCGCATCGCGGCGCTTGGATTCGACGCCGAGGAACTGCCCGCAGAACTCGAGGTGGGAGCGATGGGTGAGATCCTGGTGCGTGCGCCGTGGGTGTCCGACGGCTATCTCGGGCTGTGGGCGACGCAACGCGAGGCGCGACCCGGCACCGTGGGCGACTGGCACCGTTCGGGCGACGTCGGCCATCTCGACGCGCTCGGCAGATTGTGGGTCGAGGGCCGAGTGGTGCACGTGATCGATGGCGCCGATGGCCCCGTCACCTCGGTGTCGGTCGAGCGGCAGGTCGAGCGTTCGCTCGGTGTCGGGCGCGTCGCCGCCGTCGGTGTCGGCCCGGCCGGAAGCCAGCAGCTGGTCGTCGTGGTCGAGGACCCGTCGTCGGCCGAGGGGCCGGCCGACCGTGACACGGCGATCGCTGTGCGTCAGGTCCTGAGCGAGCCGGTGGCGTCCGTATTGACAGTGTCGAAGCTGCCCGTCGACATCCGCCACAATGCCAAGATCGACCGTGTCGCCGTGGCGTCCTGGGCCGACGACGTCCTGGCGGGGCGGCGCACCCGAAGTCTCGCCCGACATCGGTGACGACGTGAAGCCGTTCGTATGAGGGTGCTGGTCACGGGTGGATCGAGCCTGATCGGCGCTGGTGTCGCCACCGCGTTGGTCGCCCGTGGTGACGAGGTGACCGTCCAACAGCGCAGCCGCTCTGACGCTCTCGCCGAAGTCGGTGTTCGACAGGAACTCGGAGACATCCGTGACATCGACGTGGTGATCGCCGCCGCTGAAGGCTGCGATGCGATCGTGCACCTCGCAGCCAAGGTCGGCGTGGTCGGCGACTGGGACGACTACCGGTCGATCAACGTCAGCGGAACTCGCAACGTGCTCGTCGCAGCGCAACGCCTGGGCATCGGTCGTGTCGTGCACGTGTCGTCACCTTCGGTGGCACACGGCGGCGAGCCGATCATCGGGGGCGGCGCCGACGAGCCGGTGCTGGGTCGCCGTCATGCGTGGTACGCCGAGTCGAAAGCCATGGCCGAGATCGAAGCACTGGCCGCAGCCGGCGACGATCTCGGGGTCGTGGCGATCCGGCCGCATCTCGTGTGGGGTCCCGGTGACACCCAGCTCGTCGGGCGGATCGTGCAGCGGGCTTCGGCCGGCCGTCTGGCCCTCGTCGGCGGGGGACGCGCCCTGGTCGACACGACGTACATCGACAACGCGGTCGATGCGCTCGTTGCCGCGCTTGATGCGCTTGTGCCGGGCGCGCCGTGTTCCGGACGGGCCTATGTGGTGTCGAACGGCGAGCCGCGCTCGATACGCGAGCTCGTCGAGGGGATCTGCCGTGCCGCCGAGGTTCCGTTCGAGCCGAGATCGGTGTCGCTACGGGTCGGCCGTTCGCTCGGCGCTGTGGTCGAGCGTGCGTGGCCATTGCTGAGACGCGACGACGAACCGCCGCTCACGCAGTTTCTCGCCGAGCAGCTCGGCACAGCTCACTGGTTCGACCCGCGGCCCGCCCGTGACGATCTGGGCTGGATCCCGGTGGTTTCCATCGACGAAGGTCTGGACCGGCTGGCCGCCTGGTACGCCGCCGATCGCGGCGCCACTGCACCGTGAGTGCGAGGCGCCGCTATCCTCGGCCCCTCAACTGGCGACGTGGCCGAGTGGTTTAGGCAACGGCCTGCAAAGCCGTGTACATGAGTTCGATTCTCATCGTCGCCTCCAACCCCTGAGCGGGACACCCCGCTCAGGGGTTCTTCGCGTCGCGACCATGTCCCGGTGCGATGAGTGGGCCCGCTGTATGCGGTTGCTTCGCTCATTGCGGGGCGATGTCAGGCCGGTGCGATGAGTGGGCCCGCCGTATGCGGTTGCTTCGCTCATCGCGGGGCGATGTCAGGTTCGGCGGCGCCGGGCGACCACGATGGCGATGGCGATGGCACCGAGGGCTGCGACAGCCACGATCGCCGCCACGATCGTGCCGTTCTCGTCGTCAGCGATAGGTGCCGCGTCGGGCGCGACGGTTGTTTCGGCGGGCGCCTCGATACTCGACACGACCGTGGAGCCGGTGGACCCGGTCGGCGCCGCCGGGCCGCGTTGGGCCAGCACCTGGGCCATTGACTCGAATGCCGGCTTCGGTGCGTCGCTCGCATCGAACCAGAGGGCCCCACCGAAGGCTCCGCCCGTCTCCGCTGGAATCGGCGAGAAGCGGTCGCTGATTCCCCACGTCACGAACGTGTCGCAGTTTGCCGCGTCGGCGCACGCTGCGAGGGCGTCCGCGTACACGGTGGCCTGGAACTCGAGGCTTGCCGGATTGGTGATCTCGGTGACAGGGAGCGGCACGTCGAACTCGGTGACCGCCCAGCTCAACCCGAGGTCAGCGACCCACGCAGTGAACAGGGTGAAGTCGGCGGGATCCGGCGAGAAGAGGTGTGACTGGAAGCCGACACCATCGATCGGCACGCCCTCGGCCACCAGGGCGGCAACCCGGTCGCGGACGCCGACGCACTTCGGGACGGCGTCACACGTCGTGCGTTCGGCGTTGGCGCCTGGAACGATCTCGGCGCCCCGCTCCACCGCGTCCTGCGTCACAGCGACATCATCGTAGAAGTCGTCGTAGAACAACACGGCGTCGGGGTCGGCGTCACGGGCGGCCTCGAATGCGATTCGGAGGTAGTCATCACCGATCACCTGCTGCCAGATGGTCGGCCGGAGTGTGCCATCGGCGAGAAACGCGTCGCCGACCACGTCCCATTGGGTGACGACGCCCGGATAGAGATCGCGGTAGTGCTCGACGACGGCCGTCACATGAGCGCGCAGCACCTCGGCAAGGCTGTCGGCGGTCCAGACGCCGGCCGTGACCCATCCCGGGACGACCCCGCTGATCAACTCGTGACCGCGCGCCAGCATGTCGTTCTCGACAGCGAAGTCGACGACGGCGTCGGCCCGGGTGAAATCGAACACGTCGGGCCCCGGCTGCACCACGGCCATCGACAGATCGCCTCGTGTGGACACGAGGTTCACGTGGTCGACGAGCAACTGACGGTAGCTGTCGTCAGCGAGTGCATCGGTGTCGACCGCGGCGCCGAACCCCATCCCGGCGTCGTCGGCGAGTTGGCGGAGGTCGGTCGTCTGGGCGCGGCCAGAGGTGGACGAACCGAGGAGTATCAGCAGCGTGGCGAGCACCATGCACGCGCCCGCAGGAGCGATCCTCATTCGGACGGAGCGATGTCGGGAGAGTGTCATGGAACGACACGACGGTAGTTCGCCGGTTCGCGACCGTCCGGGCACCCCGCTGTGAGCAACTCGTGGCCCGCAACACGCCGCAACCGGTAGCCTCACGTCCAGGAATCACGCACTGTATGGCAACGAGCACCTCC
>Ga0307380_10006470_pt1 | contig 15392 bp, 12 predicted proteins | sample UN3MG_FD_202239 | JGI IMG/M metagenome (GOLD analysis project Ga0307380, IMG submission 202239) | Soil microbial communities from Risofladan, Vaasa, Finland - UN-3 | ecosystem: Environmental > Terrestrial > Soil > Coastal area > Acid sulfate soil | place: Finland: Risofladan, Vaasa | collected...
GCACAACCTGCTGGTCGGCGAGCGCACCGCGGAGCACGTCAAGCTCCTCATCGGCTGCGCGTGGCCGGAGGCGGAGGAGCGCAGGTGCGACGTGCGCGGCCGCGATCTCATGAGCGGCCTGCCGAAATCCCTCGCCATCAGCTCGTCGCAGATCAGGGAAGCGATCCAGGAGCCGGTCGCCGGCATTGCCGAGGCGGTGCGCCTGACCCTGGAGCAGACGCCGCCCGAGCTCTCCGCCGACATCATGGAGCGCGGGATCGCGCTCACCGGCGGGGGGGCGCTGCTGCGGGGCCTGGATCGCCTGATCGCCCACGACACCGGCATGCCGGTGCATGTGGTGGACGATCCCCTGACCTGCGTGGTGATGGGCACCGGCATCGCGCTCGAGCATCTCGACGTCATGCGCCAGGCGCTGGACGGCACCGGCCCCGCATAGCGTGCCGCGACAGCAAATGAACAATCCGACCTCCAGCACTCTGCGCCGGACACCGCTGCCGCGGGAGTGGCGACCACCGGGCTCGCGCCCCCGCAACCTCACGCGGCTGGTGCTGTTCCTGGTCGCGGCGGCGCTGCTCGGACACTGGCAGACCGCTCGGCCGCGCGGACGCATGGTCGTCCAGGAGGGCGTGACCGCGCTCACGGTGCCGCTCATCGCCGGTCTGTCCGCCGCGGCCGACGGGCTCCACGATATGGCGGCGGTGGTGCCGCGCGCGCGCGAGGTCATGGCCGAGAATCGGCGGCTGCGGCGCGAGCTCGCGGACCTGCGCCGCCGCAATGCGGCCCTGGTCGAGGACTCCCTGGAGAAGGAGCGCCTGCGAACGCTGCTCAAGCTGCGCGCCAACCTGCCCCACGATTGCATCTCCGCCGCGGCGATCGGCCGGCAGTTATCGCGGTGGCCGACGGCGATCATCATTGACAAGGGCCGCGTCGACGGAGTCCGTCCGCGCCAACCGGTGGTTGCCGCCGGCGGCCTGGTGGGACGCGTGTACGCCGTCTCCGCTCGTACCGCGGTGGTGGTGCCCCTGACCGATCGCAACAGCGCGGCGGGCGCGCTGATTCAACGGTCGCGCTGTGCAGGCATCCTGGAGGGCGACGGGGGGCGGTGTCGCCTCAACTACCTGCCGCTTCAGGCCGACGTCAAGCCCGGCGATGTCGTTGTTTCCTCCGGCCTCGGCGCCATCTTCCCCAAGGGCCTCGTCATCGGTACCGTCGAGGCCGTCAGCCGCAACGACACGGCCGCCGCCAAGTCAGCGCTGGTGCGCCCGAGCGTGGATTTCCTGCGGGTCGAAGAGGTGCTGGTGATGCGCAAGTAAGGCCGTGACCTTGGCTGCGCCGGCGGCGATCGCCGGCCCCTGGAACGATATGGGACTCGCAGGACGCGCCCCCCCGGCTCATGCTGCTCTGCGGTCGCACCTGCGGGAGGAGACTGTGTCATGCCAAGCGCGATCTCGCGGATAATCGCCGCCATGGTCCTTGCCGCGCTGGCATCCGCCGTGGGCGCAGGAGACGTCAACGTGGCCGCATCCCCCGACGAGCGCACGTGCTTTCAGATCGGGAGCCCGTACGGCCCCCAGGTGGATATCAGGTCGGACGTGGCGATCGTCTATGGCATTGACGACTCCCTGCCGGCCCGCCTCGCGCGGTGGCGCGAGCGCGGCTATCGCGTCCACGTGATGACGGGCGCCGCGTGGGGCGCGTACCAGGATTATGTCGAGGGCCGGATCGACGGCCGGGAGCACCACGAGGACGGGCAAACGCGGCGCGACGGCGAGAAGATCGTGCATTCCCCCGGCGTGTATTACATGGTGCCGACTCCCGCGTACACCGCATTCCTAGGGCAGCGAGCGCAGCGGGCGGTCGAGGCGGGCGCGCTGGCGCTGCACCTGGAGGAGCCGGAGTTCTGGGCCGCCGCGGGATACAGCCCGTCGTTCCAGCGGGAATGGCGCGACTACTACGGAACCCCCTGGCAGCCGCCCCATTCCAGCCCCGCCGCGCAGTACCTGGCGAGCAAGCTCAAGTACTTCCTCTACCGGCGCTGCCTGGACGAGGTCTTCCGCCATGCCAAGGCCGAGGCGCGGCGGCGCGGGCGCGAGTTCGCCTGTTATGTGCCCACCCACAGCATGATCAGTTATGCGCATATCGGGATCGTCAGCCCGGAATCTAGTCTGGCGGCGCTGGCTAGCTGCGACGGCTAAATCGGCCAGGTATGGACCGGCACCGCGCGCATGCCAAACTTCTATCGCGGGGTCGCGCGCGAGCGCACCTTCGAGACGGCGTTCCTGGAGTACGGCGTCCTGCACAACCTGGTGCGGGCGACCGGCAAGCGGATGTGGTATCTCGCGGATCCGGTGGAGGATAACCCCGATCACAGTTGGGCCGATTACCGCGCGAACTATGAGCGCACAGTCGTGGCCTCGCTGCTCTTTCCCGACGTGTGGCGGTTCGAGGTCATGCCGTGGCCGGAGCGCATCTTCTGTGGTCGTTACCCCAAGGTGGACATCACGCAACGCGGCGGCGGGCCGGTCGGCGAAACGGAGGGCGTCCCCGCGGACTACGCGACCGAGGTGCTGACGGTCATCAACATTCTCAACGACATGAAGCAAGATGACATCACGTGGGACACGGGTACCTCGGGTATCGGCGTCCTCGTCTCCGACACGATGATGTTCCAGCGCGGCGAGCCGGTGGCGACCGATCCCAATTGCTTCTACGGCCTGGCGCTGCCGCTGCTGAAGCGCGGCGTGCCGGTGTGTCCGGTGCAATTGGAGAACGCGCATCTGCGTGGCTACCTCGCCCCGTACCGCCTGCTGCTTCTGAGCTACGAGTTCATGAAGCCGCCGTCGGCGCGGGCGCACCAGGCGCTCGCGCAATGGGTGCGTGACGGCGGTGCGCTCGTCTGTATAGGCGATGGCAGCGATCCCTACCACGCCGTGCCGGAATGGTGGAATACCGCGCCCGTGAAGTACGATCGTGCGGAGCAGCACCTCTTCGGGTTGCTCGGCCTGGGCCGCGGCCCGGCGCCTGGGCGTCACCGCTGCGGTGCGGGGGTGGTGGAGATCGTGGCGGCGCACCCTCTCTCATTCGCTACCGCCCCGGACGGCCCGGAGCGGCTGCTGGCAGCGGTGCGGAGCGCCTGGGCGGCAGCCGGCCACGGGGATTGGCGGGAGCGAAACTACCTCAAGCTCACGCGCGGGCCGTATGTCATCGCGGCGGTCCTGGACGAAGGCGACGACCAGCCCCTTGTGATACGCCGATGGACGGTGGACTTGCTTGATCCCCAGCTACATGTCGGTGCGCGCAAGATCGTCGCTCCCGGGCAGATGGCGCTGCTGCGGGCGTTCGAGCCAGGAGCGGGGCCGATGGTGCTCGCCTCGGCCTCCCGCGTGACCGACCTTCGCGCCGGAGCGGATGAAGTCAGCTTTCATTCCCGCGGTCCCGCGGGAACCACCGCCAGCACGCGCATCGCCCTGCCGGCACCCCCCCGGCGCGTCGCCGTCACCGACGGCGCGGGGAACTCCCTTCCCTGCACGCGCCAGTGGCACTCGCGCAGCCAGACCCTGTTGGTGCGCTACGACAACCTGCCGGAAGGGGTGCGGCTTAGGATTTGCTGGTGACGCCCGCCGCCCTGGCCCCCCCGCGCCGCGGCCATGAACGCCGCAGGGCAGGATTCGCATTCCATGCCGCCGAAAGTACCGGACTGACGATGCTTCTCGCAGCGGCTAGACCTAAAGGCCGCCGTGGCGGGCAAAGCCCTAGCCACACCAGTCCCGGAGGGTGTTCATGGTCAAGGAAGTTGATGTTCTGCCGCGGTTCAACCCAGGCCTGATCGAGCTCGGCAGCATCCCCCAGTTCAGCTACGCGCGCACTCTTGCCGACGAGTTGGCGGCCGGGCTGACCCGCGAGCATGCGCTCCTGATGCTGGAGCGCATGGAGACCATTCGCGCCTTCGAGGAGATGATCATTGACCTCAAGAACGGGCGTTTCGCGCCGCTGGAGGGCTTCAAGTTCGTGGGCGCGACCCACCTCTCGCTGGGCCAGGAGGGGGTGGCGGTGGGCGCCATCTGCGCGCTGCGCCCGGATGACTACCTCACCAGCACCCACCGTGGGCACGGCCACTCCATCGCCAAGGGCGCCTATGCCATAGACGCCATGACCGCGGACGAGTTATGCAGGTTCCTCGGCGTCTGCGATCCGGGGACATTCTCTCCGGAGGGTGTCCCCGCGGAGCATGGGGACAGGCACCGATTTCCGGAGAAATCGGAGCCAGTCCCCGACGCCTGGGCCGCAGCCCAGCGCCTGCATCTGCAGCGCACCATGGGTGAGCTCCTGGGCAAGGAGATCGGCTACTGCTGCGGGCGCGGCGGCGGCATGCACATCGCCGACTTCCACGCCGGCCACCTGGGGGCCAACGCCATCGTCGGCGGCAGCTACGCCATCGCGGTCGGGGCGGCGCTGGCGAGCCACCTGCTGGGCAATGAGCGCGTTACCCTGTGCATCGCCGGCGACGGCGCCGCCAACAACGGCATCTGCCACGAGGCCTACAACATGGCCTGCATGAAGCAGTTCACCGGCGGCCTGCCGGTGATCTTCCTGATCGAGAACAATCAGTACGGCATGACCGGCCAGCAGGTGTGGGAGGTCACGGGAGTTGATCACCTGGCGCGCCGCGGCGCCGGCTACAACCACGCCAACATGCACGCCGAGGTGGTCAATGGCATGGACGCGCTGGCGGTGCGCGACGCGGTGGGGCGGGCGGCGCAACTGTGCCGCCGCGGCGAGGGGCCGGTGTTGCTGGAGTGCCTGACCTATCGCTACATGGGGCACTCGCTGAGCGACATGCGCACCACCTATCGCACCAAGCAGGAGGAGGAAGCGTGGCGCCAGGAGGACGCGATTGACCGTCTGCGCGCGCAGATCCTGGGGGCCGGCGTCGCCGACCCGGCGCAGGTGGAGGCCCTGCGCGAGCGCGCCCGCGCGGCCGTCGCCGAGGCGACCGCCATCGCCGGCAAGTCGCCGGACCCTGATCCCGCGGGCATCTACCAGGGCCTGTTCAGCGAGACCACCTCCGACGACATCAGCGCCGACCTCGCGACCACCGAGACCCGTAGACAGCCGACGCGGGTCAAGCGCGACAGCGATGGGCAGATCCTCTACCGCCACGCGGTGGCGGAGGCGCTGACGGAGGAGATGGTGCGCGACCGCCGGGTGGTGCTTTACGGCGAGGACGTGGCGGACTACGGCGGCGCGTTCCAGGTGACGCGGGGGCTGATTGACGTCTTCGGGCGCGAGCGTGTCTTCGATACCGCCATCTCGGAGGCGGCGATCGTGGGGTCGGCCATCGGCGCGGCGATGACCGGGCTGCGGCCGGTGGCGGAGCTGATGTACATTGACTTCATCCTGATGGCGATGGACCAGGTGGGCAACCAGGCGGCGAAGGTGCGCTACATGTTCGGGGGCAAGGCCAAGGTGCCGATGGTGGTGCGCACCACCATCGGCGGCGGCAAGGGCTACGCCGGGCAGCACTCGCAGAGCCTGGAAGCGGTGGTGACCATGATGCCGGGGCTGAAGGTGGTCGCCCCCTGGAGCGCCTACGACGCCAAGGGCCTGCTCAAGAGCGCCATCCGCGACGATAACCCGGTGATCTTCATCGAGCACCAGCTCCTCTATACCGAGAAGGGTGTGGTGCCGGAGGAGGACTACACGGTGCCGCTGGGGCGGGCGGTGGTGGTGCGCCCGGGCGAGGAGGTAACCGTCGTCACCTACTCGCGCAGCGTCGGGCTGGCGCTGGAGGCGGCGGAGGCGGCGGCGCAGGAGGACGTGCAGGCCGAGGTCATTGACTTGCGCACCCTCATCCCGCTCGACCTGGAAACGGTGCTGGCGTCGGTGCGCAAGACCGGCCGCCTGGTGCTGGTGACACAGGCGCCGCTGACGGGGTCTTACCCGCAGCACGTCGCCTACAAGGTGCAGGCGGAGGCGTGGGACGCGCTCAAGGCGCCGATCCAGATCGTCGCCGCCCATGACGTGCCGCCGCCGATGGCGCAGACACTGGAGATGGAGAACCTGCCGGACGCCCACAAGATCGCCCGTGCGATTCTGGCAGCCGCGGCCAAGTGAGCAGCGCCGCAATGACCGCCCAGCCGGACGAGAGCGCGTTCGCGGGCAAGGTCGCCCTGGTGACCGGCGGCGGCCGGGGCATCGGGCGGGCGATTGCGTTTGCCTTCGCCGCGCGCGGCGCGCAGGTCGCCGTCTGCGCGCGCACGAGCGCGGAAATCGAGGCGGTCGCGGGCGAGATCCGCGCGCGTGGTCGGCGGGCGCTGGCCGTGACCTGCGATGTGACCGACGAGGGGCAGGTGCGCGAGCTGGGGCGGCGCGTGACCGCGGAACTGGGCGCGCCCCACCTCCTGGTCAACAATGCCGGTGTGTTCACCGTCGCGCCGCTGGTCGAGACCGCGGTCGAGGACTGGGACCGGGTGCTCGCGGTCAACCTGCGCGGCGTCTTCCTGTGCTGCAAGCAGTTCGCGCCGGCGATGATCGCGAGGCGCAGCGGGACCATAATCAACATCGCCTCCGCCGCCGGCAAGAAGCCCTATCTCAACCAGGGCGCCTACGTCGCTTCGAAGTTCGCGGTGGTTGGATTGACCAAGGTGCTGGCGTTGGAGCTGCAGGAGCATAACATTCGCGTCACGGCCCTCTGTCCGGGCGGGGTCAACACGCGGCTGGTCGCCGACGCGCGCCCGGAACTCGATCGCGTGGAGTACATGGCGCCCGAGGAGGTCGCGCGGCTGGCCGTGTTCGTGGCCGCGCTGCCGCCCGAGGTGGCGATGGACGAGGTGGTGCTGCGGCGGTTCGCGGCGCCGGTGGGCTAGGCTGACGATCGGTCGGGACGTTGTCATTCAGCAGGAGGGGCAATGCCACAAGTGAGCGACGAGCAAGAAATCATTGATCAACTGGTAGCCATGTCGCAGTGGCTGGGCGATCCGGGACGCGACTACGTGATCCTCGGCGAGGGCAATACCTCGGCGCGCGTGGATGACGAGCGGATGTACGTCAAGGCGAGCGGGGCGCGCCTGGAGGGCATCACCGCGGACGGCTTCGCGCTGGTCGTGCGGAGCAAGGTGTTGGCGATGCTCGACGGGGGCGACCCTTCGACAAACTCAGAGCTTGCCCTGAGCCCAGCGAAGGGGCAGGCTCTCGACGACTCGGAGGTCGAGCGCGGGTTGCGGGAATCCCTGGCGGACCCCGCGTCCCCGCGGCGGCCGTCGGTGGAGACGCTGCTCCACGCCTTCATGCTGGGCCTGGACGGGGTCAACTTCGTCGGCCACACCCACCCCACGGCGGTCAACGCCATCCTGTGCTCGCGCGAGGGGATGCGGGCGCTCGCCGGGCGGGTCTATCCCGACGAGATCGTGGTCTGCGGGATGGCGCCGGTGCTCGTGGACTACGTTGACCCCGGGGTGCCGCTGGCGCGGGCGGTGCGCGACGCGACCCGGCGCTATAGCGAGGAGCGCGGCTACCGGCCGCAGGCGGTGTTGATGCAGAACCACGGGCTCATCGCCCTCGGGGCGACGCCGACGCAGGTCGAGGCGGTGACCGCCACCTGGGTCAAGACCGCGCGCATCATCACCGGCGCCATGGCCTTCGGCGGCCCGCGCCACCTGAGCGAGGAGCATGTCCGGCGCATCTGCACCCGGCCCGATGAGGCCTATCGCCGGAAAGGGATTACGGGTAACCAGTCGTGACCGACCCGCTGGCGAAATATCGCAGTCCGGCCGGGGCTCTCCCCGCCGCCACCCTGACCTGGCAGCTGCGCGGCGCCGGCCTGGAGCATTTCGGGGTTGACGGCAAGCCGGAGCGACTCCCCGCGGCGGAGCCCGGCCCGCGGGAGGTGCTGACGCGCATTGATGCCCTGGGGTTGTGCTTCAGCGATGTCAAGCTCATCGGCCTGGGGGCGGGGCACCCGCGCGTGTCGGGGCGCGACCTCGCAGCCGAGCCGGTCGTGCCCGGCCACGAGGTCAGCCTCACCATCGTCGCCGTCGGCGCCGAAATGCGCGACCGCTTCCGCGTGGGCGAGCGCTATATCGTCCAGGCCGATGTCGTCTTCCGCGGCGAGGAGACGGCCTACGGCTACGCCCTGCGCGGCGGCATGACCCAGTATGGCACCGTCGGCGAGCGCGTCCTCGACGGCGACGAAGGCTGCTACCTAATCCCCGTCCACAGCGACCCTTCGACCCTTCGACATGCTCAGGGTCGCCCCGAGCAGGGTCGAGGGGCGACAAGCTCAGAGCCTGCCCTGAGCCCAGCGAAGGGGCAGGCTATCGGCTACGCCGAGGCCGCGCTCACCGAGCCGTGGGCGTGCGTGGTCGCCGCCTACCGCGTCCGCCGGCGCGCGGGCCTCAAGCCTGACGGCACGGCGCTGTTTATCGCCCTGCCGGGGGGGAACTACGATGAATGCGTGCTCACCCACGGCATGGACTCGAACTCGTCGCCGGCCACGGTCGTCGCCGCCAATATGGCGGGGAACTTCCGCGACTGGCTGCGCGGGCGGGCGTCCGAGCTGGGGTTCGCCCTGGTTGAGAGCGAGGTCGCAGCACCGGTGGAGATCGAGCACCTGCGAGCGCAGCACGCGCCGGGGGGCTTCGACGACATCGTCGTCATCGGCGCCGACGACGCCGACCTCGTCGAGGCAGCGGCGCGGCACATCGCCAACGGCGGCGTCATGAACCTCGTCGCTGACAAGCCGCTACCGCGTAAGGTCGAGATTGATGTCGGGCGCATCCACTACGACGATACCGACTACGTCGGCGGCCCGGGCCCGGACATTGCGGCCTCCTACCGCGAGCGCGACAGCGAGCTGGGTGCAGGGCCGGTGTGGTTTATCGGCGCTGGCGGGCCGATGGGGCAGATGCACGTCCAGCGCGCGCTCGAACGGCGCGAGACGCCGCAGGTCATCATCGCTACCGATGTGGACGACGACCGCCTGGGGGCGCTCGAGGCCAAGTTCCGCGAAAGCGCGGCGCAAACCGGCAAGCGCCTGCTCCTGCTCAACCCGGCCAAGCTGGCGGCATCCGATTTCGAGGCCGCCCTGCGTCGAGAGGCACCCAATGGGTTCACGGACATCGTCGTGCTGGCGCCGGTGCCCGCCCTCATCGAACAGGCAACCGCGTACCTCGCGCCTGGCGCCACCCTCAACATCTTCGCCGGTCTCGCCCGCGGCACCACCGCCAAGCTCGACTTCTCCAGCGTGTACCGACACGGGGTGCGCTGGGTCGGCAGCAGCGGCTCCCGCATCGCCGATCTCGAGTTCACGCTGCGCGAGACCGAGCAAGGGAGGCTGTTCCCCAACCTCTCGGTCGCGGCCGTCGGCGACATCACCGCGGTGCGCGAGGGGTTGGAGGCGGTCAAGGGCGGACGCTTCGCCGGCAAGGTCGTCATCTTCCCCAACCTCGAGGGGCTAGCGCTGACGCCGCTCGCCGAGCTGCGCGAGCGCCTGCCCGAGGTCTATGCCCAGCTCGGCCCCGGCGAGTCGTGGACGCGCGAGGCGGAGCAAGCACTGCTGCGGGCGCGGCTGCCGCGCCGCCCGGAGGGAGGTAGTCGTTGACAGCGCAAGACGCTCAAGCGCAGTCGCAGCCCGACGCGCCGGCCTGCCCGCGCCTGCCCAATCGCGTGGCCATCGTCACCGGCGCGGCGCAGGGCCTGGGGGAAGCCATCGCCCACCGGCTCGCCGCCGAGGGCGCGCAGGTGGTCGTCGCCGACCTCAACCAGGAGGGGGCGCGCAAGGTGGCCGCCGACATCGAGACCCGCCATGGCGGGCGCGCGCTCCCGGTGCGCTGCGACGTGACCAGTGAGGACGACGTCGCGGGCATGGTGCGCGCGGGGGTGGAGGCGTTTGGCCGCCTCGACCTGCTGGTCAGCAACGCCGGCATCCTGATCGCCGGCGATATCGAGGAGTTCCCGCCGGCCCAGTGGCGCAAGATGATTGACGTCAACCTGGTGGGTTATTTTCTATGCGCGCGCGCGGCGGCCCCGGTCATGCGCGCGCAGGGCAGCGGGGTCATCATTCAGATCAACTCAAAATCGGGCAAGCGGGGCAGCTTCAAGAACTCGGCCTATGCGGCGAGCAAGTTCGGCGGCATCGGTCTCACCCAGAGCCTGGCGCTGGAGCTGGCGCCGGAGGGCATCCGCGTCAACGCTGTGTGCCCGGGCAACCTGCTCGACTCCCCGCTGTGGATGGACAGCCTCTACGCGCAGTACGCGAAACGCTGGGGCATGACCGGGGACGAGGTGCGACGCAAGTACGAGGAGCAGGTGCCGCTGGGGCGCGGGTGCACCTATGATGACGTATGCAATGTGGTGGTCTTCCTCGCCGGCGACGAATCATCATACATGACCGGGCAGGCGATCAACGTCACCGGCGGACAGGAGATGCGCTGACCATGGCGCGCAGAGTCCACCTCGACATCGGCATCAACGGCGCCTTCCTCACCCGCCGCTGGGAGCAGCCCGACAGCTTCATGCGCCTCACCCGCGAGGTGGGCTACGAGTACCACGAGTTCTGCGCTGATGTCCTCGATCCGTTCTTCAGCGGTGGCCGCGAGTACCAACTCGCGGCCGCGCGCGAGATCCGCGACGCCGCCCAGCGCCACGGCGTCACCATCACCGACATCTATACCGGCGTCGCCACCCACCGTTTCCACGGCCTGTCGCACAGCAACGCGGTCGTGCGCGAGCGCATGGTTGATTGGGTCGTGGACTGCATGGACCTCGCGCTGGCGATGGGCACCGACCGCATCGGCGGCCACTGGGACGCGATCTCGGTCGAGACCCTGGGCGACCCCGCGCGCACCGAGTGGGCCCTTCGCAATCTCCACCGCACCTTTCGCCGCCTCGCTCTCACCGCCGCCGAGAAGGGCCTGGCCGCCATCTACAATGAGCAGATGTACGTCCCCAGCGAAGTCCCATGGACTCTCGACCAAGCCCAGGAGTTCCTGATCGAGGTCAACCGCCCGGATGTGGGACAGGCGCCCCCGCCGGTCCATGGCACAACGGCTAGGCCGTTGGCCGCCGTGGCGGTCGCTTGCGACCTAGCCACCGAGGGCCCCGATGAATCGGGATTCGGAAACGGCAATGCCACACGTAGAGCGCCGGTCTACCTCACCGTTGACGTCGGGCACATGGCGGGCGAGCACTACGGCCTGAGCGGGGCCGACACCGACTACGCGGCCTGGCTGGAGCGCTTCGGCGCGTTCGCCGAAATCGTCCACCTCCAGCAGACGACGCGCGACGCCAGCCATCACTGGCCCTTCACCCCCGAGTACAACGAGCGTGGGCACGTGCGCATCGAGCGCGTGCTGGCGGCCATCGAGCGTTCGCACGCGAAGGCCGCCGATGCGGCGGTGGCGGAGGTGCTGGCGCCGGTGGCGACGACCTACCTCATCGCGGAGATCATCCCCGGCTCCACCAAGACCGAGGAGCGGTTGCTCGACGAACTGGCGCAGTCCGCGCAGTACCTGCGGCAGTTCGTGCCGGCGGGGGGCGTGGAGCTGACGTTCTGATCCCTGATTACTGTCGCCCCGAGCCCCTCGGCTTCGCTCTGGGCAGGCTGTGCGCCCCTACGGCTGGTGTCATTGGCGTTTACTTGTCCCCCGTAGCCTGGCGCGAAGGGGGATCGGCGGTTACATGACTGTGTTTCTGCGGTGGACATGAAACTCGTTCAATTCGGGGCGGGGAATATCGGCCGCGCCTTCGTCGGCCAGCTCTTTGCGCAAGCGGGCTGGGAGGTGGTGTTCGCAGATATTGACGAGGCCCTGGTTGCCGCGTTGAATCGCGCGCGCAGCTACATCGTCGAAATCCGCGACGAGCCGCCCGGCCGCATTACCGTTCGCAACGTGCGCGCCGTAAACGGCGGCGACCGCGCCGCCGTCGCCGCCGAGCTCGCCACCGCTGACGCCGCCGCGACCGCGGTGGGGGCGCACGCCCTCAACTCGATCTACCCCCTCATCGCCGCCGGCCTCGTGCGCCGCCGCGAGCTGCGCGGCGGCCCCCTCGATATTCTCATCTGCGAGAACCTGCACGATGCCGCGAACATCTTCCGCGCCGGCCTCGCTCAGCACCTGCCCGCGGACTTCGATCTCGCAGCCGAGGTCGGCCTGATCGAGACCAGCATCGGCAAGATGGTGCCGCTGGTCGCCGAGGAGGAGCGCCGCCGCGACCCCCTGACCGTCCATGCCGAAGCGTTCAACACCCTCATCGTTGACGGGCGCGCCTTCAAGCGGCCGGTGCCGGCCGTACCCGGCCTCGACGCCAAGGACCACATGGCCGCCTATGTTCACCGCAAGCTGTTCATTCACAACCTGGGGCATGTGGCGGCGGCCTACTTGGGTTTCGTCGCCCACCCCGAGCGCAGCCTGCTGTGGCAGGCGCTGGCGGACTCGCGCGTACTCGATATCGCCCGCGGCGCCATGTGGGAATCGGGGCGCGCGCTGATCGCGGCCTACCCCGCGGAGTTCGACCGCGCCGGCCAAGGAGAGCACATCGAGGACCTGCTGCGGCGGTTCCGTAACCGCCGCCTGGGCGATACCGTCTATCGCGTCGGGCGCGACCTATACCGCAAGCTCGGGCCTGGCGACCGCGTCGTGGGCGCGCTGCGCCTGCAGATGCGCCACGACGTGCCCCCGCAGGCTACCGCGACGGCGCTGGCAGCGGGGCTGCTGTTTAGCGCGGTGGACGAGAGCGGCCGCCGCCTGCCGGAGGACGAACGCTTCGCCGCTGCCGTCCAGCAACTCGGCCCAGGCGCGGTGCTGACCGACGTGTGCGGGCTTGACCCGCGCGACTGCGACCACGCGTATGTCCTGGCGGGAGTGCCCAAGCTGTACGATCGGCTCCGCTCCGCCGACACGCGCGAGGCGACCCTGGATGAGTTCGCCGCCGCCTCGCGCGCCGCTGTCTCCAGGATAGTCGGTTCGTGAGGCCATGAACTCCAACCTGCGGCGCATCCGCCCGGAGCGGGTCGTCCTGATCGCGCTCATGCTCGCGGTGGCGATCGCGTCGGTCGCCGTTTACCGCGCGGGCGCGCGCACCCTGACGGTGACCTTCCTCGATGTCGGCCAGGGGGACTCGGCGTTGATCCAGGCGCCGGGCGGGCGCACGCTGCTGATCGACGGCGGCGGGCGGGGCAGCCCCTACACCGGCAGCTCCGATGTCGGCGAGCGGGTGATCGTGCCCGCGATGCTCGTGCGCGGCGCCACCCACCTCGACGGCATCATCGTCACCCACGCCGACGACGACCACGTCAACGGCCTGGACACGGTGGTGCAGCAGGTGCCGGTGGCGATGATCCTGGACCCGCTGCTGCCGCACCCGGCAGCGCCTTACGAGCGACTGCGGGCGCTGGCGCAGGAGCGCGAGATCCCGATCATCCGCGCGCGCGTGGGACAGCGCTTCAATCTCGGGCGCGGCATCGCCGCCGCGGTGCTGCACCCGGGGCTGGTGCCGATCACCGGAACGGCGGCGGACACCAACAACAACTCGGTGGTGCTGCGCCTGATCTATGGCAAGGTGAGCATGCTGTTCACCGGCGACCTCGAGACCGAGGGGCAGCGTCAACTGCTGGCGCGCGGCCTGCCGCTGCGCAGCACCGTGCTCAAGGTGCCCCACCACGGCGGCGACGCCGAGGCGATGCCCGATTTCATCCGCGCGGTGCGCCCGCAGTTGGCCATCATCTCCGTGGGCGCGGACAACCCCTTCGGCCATCCCAGCCCGGCGGCGGTCGAGCGCCTGCGCGCGGTGGGCGCCAGGATCGAGCGCACCGATCTCGCCGGCGCCATCACCGTCGCCAGCGACGGCGCGACGTGGACCGTCGAGTCGTACCGCTCCGCTGCGCGCCGGCCGTAGCGGCCGCTCGTGGTTGCTTGGGCGTGACGACCTATTCCTATGCCAGCCGGAACCTGCCATCATGGTTGGGGAACCCGTTCGCCGAACGCACGGCCATTCTGGGCACACACGACTTGATTATTGACAGGTAGCGCTGATAGTGGTACAAGCGGGCCATGCTCCGCATCGCCCGCATCGTCGCGCCAGGGGTGGCGCATGATGTCACTCAGCGCGGCAAACCGGGGCCGAGGGGGCCGAGAACGAAGTAAGAACTGCCTGCTGGTTAGGGAATTATGGTGTGTGTCCCCGGAATTAGCCGAGTGATCATGATCATACTTGGCTTCGGGTCAATCATTGTCGGTTGGGCCGGCGCCGATCAGTGTGCATCAGCACAGACCACGGAAGACATGTTGATTTACGCGCGCGCATCGACACAAGGCGTGGAGATCGTGTTGCAGGATATGTCGTCTGGGACTAGTCGCGTTGTGTACGCATCCGCTCTGCCTGGGGGGATCCCCGACGATCTCGGGTATCTTCCGTCACTTGACGGACAGTGGCTGGTAGTATGGGACTGTAGCCCTAGGCGCCAAAGCCCCCCGGTGACGCGATGGCTATTAGTTCACACGCCGGACGCAACGGTCCGAGAGTTGGGCGAGATGGATGGCTTCCCCGAGTTGCTGCCGTACTGGAGGGACGATCAGCACGTGGTTTTAGAGGGACATGGCGGCCCGGTGATGTTCTACGTTAACGCAAAAGCCTACAAATGGCCATTTCGGCAGAACCCAGGGCCGAAAGCGTACGAGGAGTTCAGGGCGCGTCTCGCAGGGTTTGGCAAACGATACTACAGCGCGGACAGAACGGTTCTGTTTCACGCTCTGAAAGCGCTTGGTAGGGAACTCGGGCTGGCCGAGTATCTAAACCGCAATTCATCCGAACCGAGAGAGTATCTCTTCCTTCGCTCTATAGGTATTCCCGGACAGAGACAACTGCGAGACCCCATCATGTCGCCAAGATTCGCGAAGATGGCGATCTCTCCCGATCGGAAGCTGGTTGCGCGGGCGTATGCACGGGAACCTGAACGCGTGAGTGTCCCTCGGGGCGACTCCAAGTCAGTCGAAATATCCTTACTGGGGTCCCGCCTCGACGTCTTTCGAATCAGAAGCCGCGAGTTATTGTGGAGCACGAAAACGCGTCCTCGACCTCGGCGGTTTCCCAAGGGCGGGCCGAGGGTTTTCCCGTCGATGTTGCCCTGGGTGGAGCCTAGTTTCAGCCATATGAGGTGGTCCGCCAATGGGCGCTACTTCACATTTACGACTGATGACATACCAGCACCTAGCATCACAGTTATGGACGCCCTGACGTGGACTGAGATTATCCACATAGAGAGCGCAGGGAACGCCTTCGCGGTCTCGTCACCAGCGCGGCTGATTCCGGGGACACACGACTTGATTATTGACCGGGAGCGCTGATAGTGGTACAAGCGGGCCACGCTCCGCATCGCCCGTATCGTCGCGCTGGGGGTG
>Ga0307380_10006474_pt1 | contig 15381 bp, 12 predicted proteins | sample UN3MG_FD_202239 | JGI IMG/M metagenome (GOLD analysis project Ga0307380, IMG submission 202239) | Soil microbial communities from Risofladan, Vaasa, Finland - UN-3 | ecosystem: Environmental > Terrestrial > Soil > Coastal area > Acid sulfate soil | place: Finland: Risofladan, Vaasa | collected...
GGAACAAGTCTTATTGCTTCTGCATATAAAGCTTTAATGCTTTGGGACAAACTTAGAGAATGTAAATATGCCCAAGCGGACAATATGATTAATCCAATTACGTTAGTGAAATTGGGTGGTGGCAGTGTTGATGCTGAATATAAAATTACACCAGCAGATTTAGAATACTGGAGAAATTTACTCGAATGTCATGATGAAGAAACGGAAGTATTAACAAATCAAGGATATAAAAAGTTTTATGAAATAATTGATTATATTGAAATTGATGGTTTGGTCATAGATAGCAAACCAAAACCCGGAATAAAAATTGCTTGTTTTAATTCAGATACTGAAGAACTTGAATATCATGAACCACTTGCTGCAAATGTGCAAAATCATGATGGTGAAATGTATCATTATAAAAATGATAAAATAGATATTATGGTAACTCCTAATCATAAAATGTGGGTTTCAAACAAACAATATGAATTTAATGGTCATAGAAGTTTAAGAAAAACCATCTGGAGTGATTGGCATAAAACCGAGGCTAAAGATTTAAATTTGAATGATTATTCTAAATTTAGAAGTAATATAAAATGGACTGGTAATGATGATATAAAAACAGTAAACATTATCGATAATGAAGTTCCAATAAAATTATATTTAGAATATTTAGGATATGTGATTAGTGAAGGTTGTGTTTTTAGTGATGATAAATATCAACACATGGTAGAAATTTGTCAAACCACTACAAAACATTATGATAAAATGAAAAAATGTGCAGATGCGTTTGGTGACTTTATAAAACTATCATGCAAACATCAAATTATTTCTAAAGACAAACGAGAGGATTTATGGAAAGGAAGATTTTATAATAAAAATTTATATGAATATTTTAAACAAGAATGTGGAGATTCTGATGGAAATACAAAATCATCTAACAAACATATTCCAAGATGGATTTTAGATTTAAGCCCAAGATTGTTGACAGTTCTTTTAAATGCTTTAGTAGCTGGAGATGGTTCTGTTTATGATAATCCCAAAAAACAATCAAAACGATTTGCTTATTATACAACTTCAAAACAATTAGCAGATGATGTTTTTGAAATTGTGCATAAATGCGGATTTGTTCCAACTTCTTTTGTGAGAGATGATGAAAAATATATTGATGGACGAAGACAACCATTGTATACTGTTTTGTGGTCAACAAGTGATAAAGGTAAATTGCCTTTAGTTTATAAAACATCGAGAAATAGTCAAACAAAAGAAAAACGTAATTTATTAAACGTTGAACAATATGCTGGAAAAGTTTGGTGTTTTACAGTTCCAACAGGATTATTTGTTACAAGACGTTGTGGAAAGACTACAATACAAGGAAACTCCGCGCAATATGATAAAGACTTTAAAATTATTACTCATGGTTCCGTAGATATTCAAAAGATAAGCTCCAATGTAGTTATCGATATCAATCCCGACTTAGAAAGATTGATGAAAGAAATTTATATTGCACTTATGGTTCCCCAGGTAATTATGGAATCTGGAGACATCACTTATGCAAATGGTGGTTTGAGTTTAGATGTTCTTAGACAAAGATACATGCAGTTTCAAAATATGTTATCTAAATGGATTAGATCTAAAGTGTTTGCTCCAATATCACAAATGCATGATTTTTGGGAAGATGTGGATGGTCAAAGAAAACTCATTATTCCCGATGTTGAGTGGAATCATATGTCTTTGTTTGATCTTGGAGATTACATTCAATTTTTGTCTAACCTTGCTGTTGGCGAGCAAAAAATTGTTTCTGAGCATTCTTTATTTAGAAGTCTTGGATTAGATTATGAAAATGAACAAAGAATGATTCGTCATGAAGCAATTGTAAATGCAACTAGAGCAAAAGAAGAAGCTTCATTGGCTAATATGTCATTGAGTGAGCTTCGCTCTCTCGATGTAAACGATGAGGTTCCAGATATTCCTGACACGCCTCTACCTGGTGAAACACCTCAAGAGGGTCCAGTTCCTGGTGAAGAAGCAGAAAGTGGCGGTCCTAGTGGAGCGCCTCCAATGGGAGGGGGCGGATTACCTCCTCCTCCAGCACCAAAGCCTCCAGCACCAAAGCCTCCAAGTGGCGGCGGCGCGGGCGCAACAGGTGGAGCCCCACCGCCTCCTCCAGCATAAATTCTTGGCGGTAATATAATAAAATCAAATTAATGTGAATACTTCAGAATAATGGTTGATTAAATGAATAATAACGATATAAAAAAAGAAGCATTAATTTCCGTGCGAAATAATCCCTTTGCTGGTTCCAAAGGGTGGAGCGGATTATTTTCTGCCTTTGGCAAAGGGGGTCTTGAGAAAAAATCTGACAGCTATAAACAAGCTGTTCGGATAATGACTGAAATTGATGATAATATTCGAGCGGCTTTCAAAAAGCAACAGCAGTTTGCTAAAGAAGCTTATTGGGGCAAATTCAAAATGGATTTATCACGTTTTGCTCATGCTGTCAATGACTTCTTCAACCAACAAGTAATAATAATTACATTAGCCGATAGCAGCCAAACAAAAGGTAATCTACAAGCTTTGATGTCTAAAGTTTCATTTGAAATTTATCGAAATAGTAAATGGTTTGGAAAACTTGAAAAAGCACCAGAAGAACCTGAAATATATACTGACCCTGATTTTGATGCTAATGAATTTACTGAAATAATAAATGAATTTAACGATGAAGGTGCTTTACGGTGGATAAATCATGCAAATGAAATAATCGAAAGAAGAGAAAGTGATAAAAAAAGAAAAAATAAACAACCTATTGAATCTCAAACTGTTAAAAATCTTGCAGATAAAGCAACTGAAGAAGAAAAATTAGAAGAGGAAGAATCGGTAAAAGAATCTGAAAACCCAACAGAAATACCAGGTTCAGAAATTGGCAACAAAAATGAAGACAAAGTAGCAGCGGCAGAAGTTGAACTTTATCAAGAATTAGTAAAAAAAGGATTACTTGATTCTTTTCATTATAAATCTCTTATGAGAGGTAGAAACCTTAAAAAGTCAATGGAAAAAATCTTTGATTTAATGCAAAGCACATTAGATCAATCTGCTGGCACATTAAATATAGTTAGTCATGCTGTCAATGTGGGTGATCCTGATGAATATATAAAAGAAATATCAAAATTAATTCGTAGGGGCAACGATGCAATGGTTAGAATTGTTCCTCTTTGGAATGAACATTTTAAAGATTTGGTTGCAAAAACTGAACCTTCTGAACCTTCTGAACCCTCTGAACCTTCTGACCCTTCTGAAGCAATTTCTACATCTCAACACTCGGAGGTTGAAACTTCAACAGTAGAAGCCCCACCTGCAGAAGAGGGTAGCGTTACACCTAGTGATGATCAGGTTAGTGTAGAAGAATATTGGTCAGGAGATGAGCGCCCATCAGAAAAAAAACTTAATGAAGCTTTATCAGGAGAAGCTGATTCATTTACTGCGGGTACAAACTTAAACCCACCAACTGATGAAAGTATTGGTCCTGCATATGATAAAAAAACAAAATATTATATAAATTTACCAAATCAAAAACCTGCATTAGCTTTTTCAAAATATATTGATTCTGGGGATTATAAAGGACTTGCTGAATATATTAAAAAATATGCCAACAATGTTGATGATGAAAATTTGAAATTAAAACTTATAGCAATTGCTGAAGAGGCAGATGAATAATAGAATTATAAGAATGGCAGCTTTAGAAATTGCTAAAGATAGCGATAATGTTATCAAGGTTGCCACAATGCTTGGTCGAATTAAAAGATGGATTTCAAGCATGTTCAGTCCCGCTATTAGTCGGCAAGTTGAAGAAATTAGCGGAAAACATGCAGAAATAAAATATCTTATTGAAGCAGTTAATGCTGATATAAAGGGCATTGAAGATGCAATTGAAAGTGTAGATATTGTTACTTATGATTATAAAGTAAAAGATTTACTTACAAGTATTAGTGCTTTAAATAAAAAGCTTTCTGAAATGCAAGGTGTAATCTTTGAAACTCAAAAAGAAATAAAAGAAGAAACAAAAGAAGAAACAAAAGAAGAAACAAAAGAAAAACAACCTAGAAAAGGCGTAAGAATTGGCAGAAGCATAACAAAGGGTCCATTACTTGAAAAATATACTCCCGGCAAAGAATTGAAGGATATTGGCTTATCTGTTGGGGAGATTTCATTTCCAGCGGATAGGTTTTATTTATCATTTGCTTCAGAAAAATTTAAAGGTTTTGGAAAAGGTGGTGTTTTAGGTTTGGAAAATTCTGGATTTGATACAGATCAAATAAATCAAATAATTCAAAATATAAAAGATAATAAAATTTTTGATTCAATAATAAAAAAAGATCTACCTGATTATAAAATAATTGGATTATATAATAGACCAATTAATGATGAGAATAAACAATTTGAATGTATAATAAGAATTAATGGAGATTCAAAATTTAATGTTGATGGCATGGGTGTTTTTGTGGTAAATACATCATTTGATATTGGTATTTTATCTATTTCACGTGCTTTAAAAAAAGCAATGTCATTAAGAATTATTGTTGAAGACGTGCAGCCTATTACAACAATACCTGAAAATAAGGTAGAGTCAGAACCTGAATCTGAACCTGAAACTGTGGAGCTTGAAACACCAGATGAATCAACAGGAGAATAAATGAGTAATTTCCTGAATAAAATTTGTGACAGAATAGTTGATGCCAATATTAAAAAACAGGCACAAATAATGTCTCCTGATCAAGAGCGACAACAAGAGCAGCAAAACCTGGAACCACCTAATGCTGCACCTAAAGCTCCAGTTGCTAAACCACCAGTAGCTCCAGTTGCTAAACCACCAGTAGCTCCAACTGCTCCTCCTGCTCCAACTGCAATGAATCCTAATCCTCCTGCAGATAAAGAGGTGGATAATGCACCGAAACAACCTGCTCCTACCATTGCTCCTACCATTGCTCCTATCACTGCTCCTACAAATGATGTTGATAATGCAGTTAATACTACAGTTGATGATATAGCTAATAGTTCTAATAGTTCTAATAGTTCTAATATTACAGTTAATAGTTCTCAAAAAAATGGAACGTTTTCTGAGTTAGTAGGTAACGTTATAAATAATTCATTATTTAATAAAAGAAAAGCATATAATCATTTTAAACAAGAACATATCAAAAAAGCAATTTTAGATGAAATGGATGGAAAGCATTGTGTTGTTTCTTTTGCTTGTTGCAATGATATGTTTCCAGCAAAAATGAATTCCGAAACATATGATGATTTTGCAAACAATGGGATGACAAATATATTTGATATTGTTGATGATACAATTAAAAATTTTTCAATATCTATAACAACTGAAGAAGAAAAAATAATATCTCATATGAAAGAACTTGCAATTGCACTTCATGAAATAGGATTTAATTGTATAGTTTTACTTAAAAATGACACATATGAAATGCGGTTTTCATCAGATAAAGAAATTGAAACTCAAGATGTTTTAAATATTGTGTTAGAAAAAGTAAATAATTTTGCAAAACAATTTAATAATAGTATTTTTAATGCTTCCGAATTAAACAAAGGAAATCTTAGAAACGTATCTCAATTTGCACCCTTGCATAAATTATTGGAGTTATAATGAAAAAATTTTATATTATGAAACTAACTAATGTAGGACAAGTTATGTCTGGAAACATTACTGTTATGGCTTCTGAATTGGTTGAGTCTGAAGATGTATTAAAAAAAGCAAATGAATTAACACTAAACGGAGAAGCTCCGGTTATTGTAGAAGTGAATAAAGATATAATTAATAATATATTAAATGAAAATGTTCCTGTGGACCCAAGCGAATTAACATTAAAAGATCCTTACGAATTAGGAATAGAAGGAACAACAAGTAATGAAGTTTATCAATTAATAAAAAAACAATCCAAATCTATGATATTATCAAAAATAGCAAATGATAATTTAGATGATGCAAAAAAAATATTAAAATTATATAGTAAAATAATAGATAAAGCAAAACAATTAAACATCAAAAATGCCGAAGAGGCATCATTGATGACGGCGATAAAAAAGAGTGGAGTAAAACATGCCCTCTAGGTTTGTTGAAGTAGTACCAGATTTGCTATATCGAGGAGGAGCACCTGATCTTGAAGAAATATCTATGCTTAAAAAAGAATGGGGCATAAATAAGATAATCAGTTTAGACAGGGATAGCGGCATAAAGATAAAAGATGAATGTAAAAAAAATGGAATCAAACATTTTATAATTCCAATTCACGGTTTTGATCATGAAAAAGCCTTGAAACAAATTGACGAGATTGGCCCAGTAGCTTTGGTTGGTGACGACGTAACGTATGTTCATTGTAAGTGGGGTAAAGATAGAACAGGAATGTTTATTGCGAGATTTAGGACTGATAGTGATATGCCAGCACAACAAGCGGTTCAAGAGGCTGTGAACTTGGGTTTTGGTCTTGGTGTTGATGATGATAGCGTTCAAGAATACTTGGATGTAATAAATAATGGTAAATATACTGACAAACCAGTTAGCCTTGAAGAATATGAATCCATGGTAGACAGTGGTGAGCATTGTAATAATTGCGGAATGACATTTCATGAAGGCAAGTGTCCTAACTGTTCTAAAAATACATTTGCTCTTAACTTTATAGGAAACAAAATGAAAGGAGATGCGGTGGATAAGAGCAGATATAACGCTCCATTTCAAAACCCAGGAGGTTCTACGTCAGTATCAGATATGTGGTCTGTACCGGAGCCTTCTCCAGAATCTCAAGCTTTCATAAAAGATAAAATGATTCGAAGGGGAATATTGAAATCGTTGCAAAAAAAACTTGAAGCACAAGACGTACAACATATTACAAAACCTATTGGTGCTGGTGAAAAGAAAAAAGCAAGGGAACTTATAAAAACATTACGTTCATTTTTAGATTTAATAGATATTTTAATTGCAAATTCAGTTAATAAAATGTTAGATCTTTTTAAAAACACAGAAGGCATTAATTATAATATTATGGAAGAAACAAAATCTGTTTCTCATTTTAAAGCTTTTGGTGCAAATATGAAAAAAAACATATGGCGTTTAATTGGAGCAAGATATATTGACATATTAGATGATTTAAAGCCTGTTGGAATGTCCGATGAAGAAGCTGAGAAATATAAGACATCGTTTGATGCTTGTGTTGATCAGCTTGGTTTATTTTCAACAGACACTCAAATAGGTCCAATGCAACAAACATTAAAAGATACAGTTCGTGGGCTTGCTGATTTGACTATTGATTTGGGTAATTTTATGGAAAAGAATTTGAAAGATAAAGATTTTCAAATTAATGTTGTAAATATTTTAATTGAAGTGCAAAAACAATGTGCTAAAATTAAATCTATTGTACAAGATAGAATTATAAGAAAAATTGCTAAAGATGTTATTGGTGAGGATTTTAGAGAGAGTGACGACAAAAAAGATGTTGAATTAAAAACAAAAAAGGAATAATATGGGATTTATAAAATATAGTGAAGGTTCTGTTGGTGGTGTTGTCGAACCACGCAAAGAAGTTAGTGAAGAGTATTTGCAAAAAAAACTTGAGAAGGCAGCTAATCCCGATGAGGATTGGATTGAAAAAGAAGCTTCGGACGATGAAGATGTACCGCCATGGGTGAAGCAATAATGCATAGATATACTATTATTTTTCCATATACATGATATCATTGAAGGAGAAATATGGTTATACTAAAATTTGGTTCGGCAATTAATTTTTCTACGCATGACGTAAAGCCTACTGATGTTGCCATAAATGATGATTATGTTGTTGCGCGTTTCAAAAAAGTAGCATCACAATATAAAAGAATAGCTCCAAAAGCTAATGAATTTTTATATTTTTCTGCTATTATGATGCATGCAGCTGAAAGATCATTATATGATGATAATAATTTATTAAGAAAAAGCGCTGATGGTTCTGATGTAAAAGCTGAATGGTTGATAGATGGTAATGGTTCTTGGAAATGGAAATGTTCTGATGCTAGTATTAAGCCTTATAAAAATAATAATGGTGATATTTTTCCTGAATCAGAACTAAAAAAGGCTTATAAAAAATGGGTTGGTAAACCACTATGCAAAGACCACCAATCCAGTAGTGTTGAAGGTATGCGTGGGCTTATTATAGATACATTTTATGATGAAAAAAATAAATGTATTATTGGTCTTTGTGCGTTAGATAAAGTTACTTATGGGGATTTAGCACGAAATGTCCAGACTGGAGTAGCAAACTCTGTCAGTATGGGTACGGCTGTTGGTAGATCCATTTGTACTGAATGCGGAAATATTGCAAAGACTGAAGGCGAGTATTGTGATCATGTTAAAAACAGAATTGCATATGGTGAAATAAATGTTGATTTGGCTCCAATTGAACTAAGTTTGGTAGTTAATGGGGCTGACCCGCTAGCAAGAGTTAGACAAATAATTGCAGCGACAAATACTATTGAAAACACATTAAAAAAGAGTGGCACTTCAACAACTCTTGAGCAACTATCTTCTATAAAAGAAGAGGTTTCTGATTTGTTGATGAGGGTTGCGTCAATCGAGCATGAAATTTTGGCAGAAAAAGATGACAATAATTTTGCATTAAGGGCAACGGCTGCACAAGAGGCAGTTACCGAAACCCGTCAAGGGTACCAAAATAGCTTAAATCTTATCAAAACTAAGATGTCAAGCATAGAAGAGATGATAGGGAAAATTGCTAAATTTAATACGGAGGAGTTAATGTCCCAAAAACAATTAGATAAAAAAGGTTTCTACCAAGGCACAGAAGAGCCAACTCCTGGACAGCCAAAATATGAAAAAGATCCAATGGCCGAACAGGTTCGTAATAACGAAGATCGTCAGTTGAAGAATGTTCCCGACGTGGGACCAATCGATGGGATGTATCCTGGTGATTTAGAGAAAAAGAAAATGCTAGCTCGTGCTAAACTTGATGAAAGAAAAGCACTTCGTGCAGAAGCTGTTGCTCAAGCAAAAGCTAAGTTGGATAAAAGCGCTTATATGCAAGGCACAGAAGAGCCTACTACTTATAAAGTAGATCCATTAGCTGATAAAGCGCAAAAAGAAGATAAACAAATGCATGCTGATTCTACTATCAAACCTGATGGAATGATGGGTAATGATGCAAAAACCAAAAAAGAACTCAATAGAGCTTCTTTAAAGGGTTATTTTATTAAGGCTGCAACTCCAGATGGAAATGATGATACCCCTAATCATCGATGGGACATTATGTCGAACAACAAAGTTGTTTTTTCGGCCACTCTTAATGAGTTAACTGGTGGAAAACCAGCTCTTTATGGAGCTGTTAGTACAAAAAATTTCGGTCGTGAATTACTCCGATCAGTACATGCGTCTGGTGTTCAAAAAACAGTACAGATGTTTAAGGTAGCTCAAGTAGAGGGAGAATTAGATGGAGCAATTTCTCCTCCAACAGAAGACCCAGATGAAATGACACCTCCTATGGGTGATGCGCCTCCTCCTATGGATGCGCCCCCTATGGATGAGTCTATGGAAGGTGGAGAAGAGAAAGGACCAGAATTAAGAGTTACTCCTAGTTCTGTTGCGGACCCTATCGAAAAAGCAAATCTTGCTGCTGATGCTGTTAAAGAAAATGCTGAAACCGTTTCGGGTGTTCTTAGTCAATTGGCCGATGAAATCAAAGACGGCTTAGCTGTTCTTGAAGGCGAAGGCACAAGCGCTCCTGTTGAAGATGCTCCTGAATTGCCTGGTGGCTTGATGAGTGCAGAAGGTGAAAATCCAGAAGAAGTTGTTGCTGCCGCTTTGCGTGTTCTTGAAAAAAATGCATCTGAAGAAGATGCTGTTAAAGCACTTCAAAATATGGAACCAGTATTGAAAGCTGGTCTTATGAGTTCTTTCAAAAACATCTATGCTGAAATCAATGATACCAAACGAGAAGTTGATATGGTTTTGAGTACCATGGATATTCCTGGCATTGAAACAGTTAATGCTGATTTTGTTACCTCACTTGTTACAGCTGCAATTGATGAAGCAAAAGATGTTATTAAAAAAGCAGAAGAGCTTCAAAAAGCTTTTGTAAAATATGCAAGAGGAACTGAAGGTCTTGAAAAGAAAGCTGCTGCACTGCAAGGTGGTATTCAAAAGGATGCAACTAAAGCAATGCCTGCAGCTACAAAAGCTGAAAGAGCAGCCGTTAAAGCTAAAATAAAAGCTGAAAGAGCAGCTGAAGCTGCAAAAGCTGCAAAAGAAGAATATGCTGCTGCAAAAGCCGCTGCAAAAGCTGCAAAAGATGATGAGAAAGCAGAAGCGGTTGGTAAAGCTACAAAAGTTGATAAAGAGAATAAAGTTGATAATACGAAGGGAGGCAAACAACCCAAAGATGGCAAATGTGGGCCAGGAGGAGTTATGATGGGCAAAACAAAGAAAGCTGAATCTGAATTCGATTTGAACACTATAGATGGACGCAAAGGTTATCGTCGTAAAATTGCTGCAGATGCTTTAAAGGTTAGTGAAATGCTAGGTCGCGCTCATCCATCAGGCAGTGAAACATTAGGTCAACTTGATACCAAATCAAGTGAAGCAGTTGTTGAAGACCTTCCTGCCACACACAGCAAAATGGAAGAAGTTGCAAGAAAAGATCCCAAGGTTGCCAAAGTTGCTGCAAATGCAAAAGAGCTTGATAACCTAATCAAAGCTGGTCGAGTCAAGGTTGCGAATCTTGATCAACTTGTTGCCAATGGAATGGATGCTGAAGCAGTTTCATATTGGAAGAAATACTATGGTCAAGTTGATGGAGGTTCAGAATTTGCTTCTGGTTTAGTTGGTGATTATGAAAACAAAAAGAGTGCTGCAGTTGATGAAGAAGCCATTAAAGTCAAAATTGCACGAGCATTCGAGATTGCACATGAAATGCGAGAAGTTGGTTTAATTCCCAATAGTCGTGAAGCTGTTAAGAATGAAGTTGAGCGGGTTGTAAAATGGAATCCTGAGGCATATGAAACAATGCGAAGAGTCATTGCTACTCATCGAACCAAACTACAAAAGACAGCTAGCGATCATGGTGTAAGTAGTATTCAAAATGGTTTAGCCATGGATAGCAATATCACCACAGGTGAAGGCGATAAATCACTATATGAACAAATCAATGATGTATTCTCCAATCATACATTCAAAAATAATTTCTAAACGCAAATTTTAGATTGTTGAAAATAAGCTCCTTTTTATAAGGAGCTTATTTTTTTAAGTTTTTGACAATTATATAGCATTAACCTTGAATACCTTTAGGAGAGGAAATTTAAACGATGTTAAAACCAAAATATGGAAATGAATTAGCTTTTGTTATGGGCAATATTGTTGCCTCTTATGGTGGGCAATTAGAGAAGAAAGCACAACTTTCTCCAACTGGACTTTATGGTAGAGAAGATACAGGTGGTTCTGTTGATATGGATCCTGATGCTATTTCAAATGCTGTTGATGAATTAGACAGTGGTGGTGGTCCTACTGGACTACCTTCAAGATTTGAAGAGGCAACAGGAGAGAATTTTGGAGATGCAAGAGGAGAGTATAGTCCTTTATCCTTTCCTAAGCCTAAGAATGAAATTGATTCAGATTCTGAAGATGAAATAAATGCAGAACTTGGACCAGTTAAAGATATGGCTTATGATGCATTAATGGATAAACCAGAAGCAGTTAGTGGTCTTGAAGAACCTAAACCTCTTATTATGCCAGGAGATACTTTAATTAGAGAGTATCCAAAAGATGGACGTGTAGAAGAAATGGAATTTGAAGATATTGATCCGGCTAATCTTTTTAGATATCCAACCAGTGTCAGTTTAGAAGGAGAAGATGTTGAAGACGCGGTTCCTGCTGATGTTCCAGAAACACCATATAGTGGTCCAGGAGGTGAAGGAATGGGCATTCGTGGTCCGGGTCCGGTACCAACAGCAGCTTTGGTTCTTGATAGGATTCAAAAAATTGCAACTTATTTGGGAGAAAAAGGCGATGTTAGAAGCGAACTAATTGCTGATAAACTTTTACATTCTGCTATTAGTAAATTAATCAAATAATGAAACGCATGTTTCCTAGATATAGTGTTTTTTCTATAAAGAAAAAAGCGCAAGAAGTTGAAGTGGGTACAGAAATGACCGAACAACCCAACTATGGGCAAACCACAATTACAAATCCTGCGCTATTAGAAAATAATTTAAACGCTCTTGAAGGTGTCAATATGGGTCCAGACACCACTAAAAAAAATAATCATAATAAATTTATTCGTTATTTAAAAGATCTTATTCAAAAAAGAGACAATCCATCAGCTCAAGTTGCTATGAATCCACCTTCTATTAAAGAAGTATGGAACATACTAGCGGTCCCTAAAGGTACTCCAGGTGTTGAGCCAAATGTTATAGTTTCTATTTTTGAAAATGTAAAACCGCATTTTATCACTGGTGATCATTTGCAAAAACTTAAAGAGCTTCAACGTATATCACCGTAATTCTACGAATAGATAAGTATAAATGTAAATGTTGGTTCATGCTGGCCATGGACAGTAACTAAGGAGACATTATGAGACAACAAAATTCTGATGATATTAGTTCAGAAATGATTCGCATCATGGACAGCGATGAACATAAAAAACTATTTAGTGGTTCTATTAAATTAAGTAAGATTGCGCAAGATTCAAAAGATCCAAAAAAAGATCCAGAAAAAGAACTGGACAAAAATTCAGAAAGTTCAAAAAAAGATAAAGAAGATTTAGAAAAACAAAAGGATGCAACTCCTCCTGTTACAGCAAGATCAGCTATTGTTGATTTGGTTAAAATTGCTGAGTTTTTTGCTTCAAAAGGAATGATTCAAGAAGAAAATATTACTAGTAAACTTTTAGAAAGCATTGCTTTAGAAAATAGAAAAAATCTTCGCAAACAAGCAGAAGAAATGCTTTCTACTGTTTCTGAAGATGTGAAATTTGAAGATAAAGGTAGCCCTGCTGACAATGAAGATGAAGATGAAGATGAAGATGAAGATGAAGATGAAGATGAATATGACAATAAAACTGGTACTACTGATGATGTTAAAAAGTTTGAAAAAGCAATGCTTGAAGACGATAATGAAAGTTTAGGCGAATCTTCTGTTGTTCCTTATTAATTAATGTTATAATTAACTAATGTTATATAAAAAATTATGTTAAGATTAATTCAAATTGGCAACTCTCTTGCTACAAGTTATCCAGTATCATCTGTTGGTGATTTTATGCCCGGAATGGTGGGCCAATTAATGCTTGAAGGAAATAATATCGTTTGCGGGGTTTCAGATGGAACCGCACCTTTAGGAATTATTGATAATACAAGAACCAGATCGTTTTATTCACAAGCCGTTGATGAAGAAGTTATTGCACCAGCAACAGGAATTCGTCAGGGTAATAAATATGTTTCTGTTATGGATATTCAAGCAACCCTTGATAATCCTAACGTTTTAGAACGAAGCTTTATTAGTCGAGATGTAAAAGTTTTATTAAATTCAAGAAACGGTGTAGTTGTCTTTCCAACAGGAACCGAGCTGAATGTTGACCTGGATGGCGATGGAATTCCTGATGCAATTAGAACTGTTGTAAGTTATACATATCAGGTTCCGAATGTTCCTGGTGATGATGATACAATGGGCTCAAATAGAATTTCTATTTGGTTCCAAAGAATGATTTGCGCAACTGACCAATATGAAGCGGCTCAACGATATCCTTTGAATGCTCCATTGTTTGTATCCGAAGCGGGATACTTCACAACGAGACAACCAAGTGAAAACCACCCAACAATTGCTATAGTTACGGGACCACCAAATCCTAGAAATTCGTTTTTGGAATGTCTATGGCTCTGACCGTAAACGGATAGCATTTATGTGTAGAAGTAATATAACTATAGAATATTGATTATATTAAATAAATTTTTATACAATATTTCTGGATTATTATCAGACAATCCCGAACATTGTCCATCATTCAACTCAACAACCATCCAACTTCCGTCAAGTTTTTGACCAACATCAACAACATAAAAGTTGCAATTTTTTCCAACTCTCTCAATGACTTCATCGAGAAACTCTTTTGGAACCTCATTGACATCGGGCTTTACTGATAAATCTTCAATATAATTAGTCCAGTAGTAGCCGCCACTAATTACTTTTCCATAACAAATAAAGAATCTAAATTCTTTAGTGACTGGCATGTTTCTAAATCCAGTCATATAAGTTACCATAGGAACAAATTCTCTAATATAAATATTCTGATATCCAATAAGTCCATCGTTTTGCAAATCAAGATATATCCTAATTGCATCTTGTTTTGTTTTTGCAAACATCATTGTATCCCATTCGAATTTTTTCGAATTAGTTTCACCTTTCAACACGAACGGCCCTTTGTCTGGAACCTGTTCTAGTTGATTCCATGTCTTTGGAGTTAGCCCTTCAAGATGGTGAGCATAATTCCCAAGGTCAGCAATGTAACGATGCTGCATAAATGAGTTTATTAGTTTGCCGCCCATATCATTTACATCGTCCTCCAACTCCTTGTAGTAAGGCCAAGCGCTGTAACGACATATTACCAATTTACCAGAGGGTATTTTTGCCCTGTTGGGGATGCACTGGAAATATTTTTGTGCTGTTTCAAATTCGCCGGGATAATCGTTGCCATCTCTAAAGAGGATTACTGATTCCATTTATAACTCCATAACATTATGCGCTGCTTTTCTTTGGTATTCTTCAAGGTTTGCGGCTCCAACGAACGAGAAAGAGCTTTGAAGTCCTTCTTTAATGATTTTCAAAAGATCTTCAACGGCTCCAATGTAATTGACTTGTTTGATTCCGCCTTCAATATATTTCACATGGGAATTAGAAGCTTCTTTTGTTACAACAGAAGCATTCCCATAATATTCTTTAGTTGTTGGTGTAATAAATTTACCATGAGATTCTTTCGTGCCTGCGAATAGTTTTCCAATCATTACCATATTTGCATAAATTAAGCTTTTTGCAATGTCAGATATTTCTCGAATTCCTCCATCAATACAGATGGCGGTATCATAGTCTCCAGTTAACATGCGATATTCTCTAGCTGCGTGGAATGGATGTACACCAAATCCTGTACTTGGTAATGTTGTGCAGGAAAAACCAAATGAATTTCCTACTTTAATAATATCGGCACCGCAGTCTCTTAGGTATTCTATGCCTTCATTTGTTGATACGTTTCCGGCCATCACCGTAATGTCTGGGTATTTTGCTTTAATATATTGAATAATATTTTTAACTTTTACATGGTGACCATGATTTACATCTACTATTATATTCTTAAACCCGCTTGCTATCAACTG
>Ga0307380_10006476_pt1 | contig 15376 bp, 11 predicted proteins | sample UN3MG_FD_202239 | JGI IMG/M metagenome (GOLD analysis project Ga0307380, IMG submission 202239) | Soil microbial communities from Risofladan, Vaasa, Finland - UN-3 | ecosystem: Environmental > Terrestrial > Soil > Coastal area > Acid sulfate soil | place: Finland: Risofladan, Vaasa | collected...
TGTGACCCCTGGTTCGGGCATTTCCTTCCAGCGACGTCCCGGCACGGGCCTGACCAGCACCAACACGGATACTGCCTCGATAACTGCACCATACTGGGTGAAGATCGAACGTGATTTGTCCGGGAACTTTACGGCGTTCAGTTCAGCTAACGGCTCGACGTGGACGATGCAAGGCGTATTTGAGAGCATTCCGATGAGTGCGAACGTCTATATCGGTTTGGCGCTGACCAGCCATGATGTCACTCTGACGTGTCAGGCCGTATTCTCCAACGTCACAACTACCGGTAATGTTACCGGGCAGTGGACTAACCAGGATATCGGCATTGCGACCAACGCTCCAGAGCCGCTTTACGTGGCGGTTTCCAATAGTACCGGCGCATCTGCGGTTGTGGTAAACGAAGATGCGAACGCGGCACAGATCGACACCTGGACCGAGTGGGTTATACCGCTGCAGACGTTTGCCGATCAGGGCATAGTTCTGACCAACGTGGACAGGATTGCGATCGGCCTGGGAACCCGGGGCAACGCGACGATCCCCGGCGGTTCGGGCAAGATATTCATTGACGATATCCGGCTGTATCAGCCCGCTCCGGAACCAGAACCGGAGCCGGAGCCGGAACCAGAGCCGGAACCGCAACCTTAATGCGGAGTTTAGATTGTCATAGCCTTTAACAAGGCCGAATGATAACAGATAATGGATTGAAGTAAAAACAGGGCTCATGCCGACTTGATTCGGTATGGGCCCTGTCTAACTGGTTACTGCGTGACAAGTAGGTAGAAAACTTTCATTCCGTTTGAGAGGACAATTATTGAACAGGTTCCTATCTATCGACTTTGATTATGCTTGGAATGACTCTTCAATTATTAGTTACGGGCTTTTGGGGTTTTTCCGGCAAAGGGATTGGTGCCGTTCGTTTGGGGCCGTTAGGTGTTGTGCTGTAATTGAATCCGAGTTTGGAAGGTAATTGGCCGGTGGTTGTTTCGTTACCGAGTAATTTGTTATGCTCATCCCAAAGGGCTTCCATACCGTCTCCTCGCTCGATAGCCCTTCTTATTGTTCTTATCGTTGCTTGTGTTCCGCCCATAAGCCTGCTGACGCTCTTGTCTTCTATCTCAATCAATACGGAAGCCAGTTGCTGTTTCTGAGTTTCGTTCAAAATGTCCTTGCCTTTGATATACCGCTGAATAGCATAAGAATATAACTGCGCGAAACGTTGAGCCATCGCGGTCTTGCTGAAGCTTGTTGTTGATGCCGGGGCAACAGGATCCTGTGAAGACAAAGGTATTTTACTTTCGAGCAATTTTATTATTATATTATCATAGAATTCATGTTTTACTGTCCAGTCGGCGTATCTCTTGATTCGTTCATCAGCCACATGGAGCAGCAATTCTTCGCCTTCCGGGATGTTCGCATTAGCGGCAAATCTGGCTATATGAACTATTATTTCGGCTTTGCTGGTCTCAACCACCTCTTTTAGCTGCTCTGCGATAGCCGTAGCAAGTTGTTGGTTTGATGTCTCGGCCGAGTTGAGCTGTTGTATTATGGCCGGATTGGTAAGACAATGGACAGCCCAGTATCGAATAACCATATCCTGATCTTTTAGCATTCCCATAGCTAAATCCGACAGCCGCAAGTCTTCCATGCCGTCTATCAAAATCAGGAGACTAATGATTACGTTGGTTTTTCGATCTTCCTGCTTTAATGTTTGAGCCTGCTCAAAACCTGACTGGATATTTTTATAAGCTGATTCGGAGAACTGTTGAGCGTATTGGCTCTGGGAACTCCTCCTGCTCAGAATGACCGTGCGAAGCTTTGCTATTGACGTAAAATCCTTCGTTTTGACTAATTCCTGCACCGCCTGAGAAAGAAAATCGTCAATGATTTTTTTGTCCTGGTCATTAATCACGTCTTTTTTCAGTACATTATCAATATCTCTCGTATCGACGGCTGCCGCGTTCGAATTAATTGCTAAGACAGAAAATGCCGCAAGAATAGTCAAAAACGCCCATTTTATTTTCATTTTGCAAACACCCTAAAAAAACGCTGATATAGAAATAGACAATTCCCAGTTTATATCTGCATTCAACGTTATCCACTTTAACTTTAAAACCAGCTTTTGTCAAGCGAATTCAGGGGCGGAATGAAAAGTCTATTTGTTTGTCATTTGCCTGTTTAATCTTAACTTTCCGATAAAAGCTGGTAAAATCCAGGTAATATGAAAGAAAAGTCACTACTACCTTTTGATGCCGGAGTATGAGAATGTCCGAGCCGGCTCCAAAACTTGTACGGACCGATCCTTACCGCCTGCGTATAGAGCGCTGTGGCAAGATGGTTACCGACGCCACCATTTTCGCATCGAGGGTTGTCAAGCTTGAGCCTGGTGCCATCCGTCAACTCTGCGATGCCGCTTCTTTGCCGCCGGCAAGAAAAGTCCTTGCTACAGCCGATATCCACGTCGGCTTCGGCGTGCCTATCGGGGCCGTGCTGGGGCTGCAAGATGCGATTATGCCCCCAGCGGTCGGGTACGATATTAATTGCGGCATGAGGCTGCTGCATACGCCTTTTTCAAGGGGCGAAATCAATACCGAAAAAATCGCTGCCGATATTGCCCGTGATATCCCGCTTGGCGAGGGCAGGGAAAATTTGCAGTTGGACAAAGCAGGGATCGAAGCCGTTATTAACCAGGGAGTCGCTGCCGTGCCGGCCCTCGCACAACGGAGCGGCCACCGGGCATGGGAAGCCTTCGACCCGGATCAATTTGCTGATGACCTCCAGAGAATCGAGGAGAACGGCCACCTGCCCGCAGATCCCGGCGCGGTCCCGAAAACTGCGATTCAAAAGGGACGTAACCAGCTCGGCACACTCGGAGGCGGAAACCACTTTATTGAAATCCAATACGTTCAGGAAATCTTTGATGCCGCTTTGGCGAAGACTTTCGGCATTTTCAAAGACCAGATCGTTGTGATGATACACTCGGGCTCTCGCCGGTTCGGATACGAAGTTGCCGACCAGTATATGAATGTCGCCGCCGCCAGGCCCGAAAATGCCGACCGGCCCAAAATGCTCTCGTATCTGCCAACCAGCAGCAGTGCCGGCAAAAACTACATATCTGCAATGGCCGCCGCCGCCAACTTCGGATTTACCAATCGTCACATTATGGCTCTGCTCGTCAGGCGCTGTTTTAACAGAATGTTCGGCCCGACACCGCTGAAGCTCATCTACGATGTTACTCACAACATGGCAAAGCTCGAAAAACATGCCGGCAGCGAACTTTGGGTCCACCGCAAAGGGGCAACCCGCGCCTTCGGTCCGCAGCGTATGGCTGGGAGCTTTTTTGCACAAACGGGCCAGCCGATCATTACCCCCGGCTCAATGGGCACAGCGAGTTTCCTGCTCGTTGGGACGGGCAATTCCGCCGAGTCCCTCAGTTCGGTAAACCACGGCGCAGGCAGGGTGATGAGCCGCACGGCCGCTCGTGGAAAATCCCGCAGAGGCAGGATTGTCACGCCCGCTTTGATTAGCGATGAGCAGTTCAAACGCAGCATGAAAGGCATCACACTGATCACGGGCGACAGGAGTAAGATAAAAGAAGAAGCACCGGGCGCCTACAAGGACATCGAGGAAGTCGTCCGAATCGTCATCGAGTGCGGCTGGGCAAAATCCGTCGCCCGCATGGTCCCGTTAGCCGTCCTCAAAAGTTGAGAACTAAAGCCGGCTTTCGTAAAAAAACTGCTGCCTTAGCCGAATAGTATTGTATTAAAATTGACGATACTGCCCTTTTGAGTCAGCTATGCTGTCAATGCAGGGCGTTTCTTGGCAGGTAAAAGCTGCCGGGGCCGATGCCGAGGTCGTCTGGATAAGGTTCGCCTATTTCGGGCTTCCATATAACCTTCATAGTCAATGTATCTGAGGCCGAATAAGTCTCTACATGCCCGTCCGTGTAGCCGGCGTGCAGCTTGATCTCGGGAGCATCCGATCCGGCAACGCCTTCGCTGGACCAATACGCCGATGAAAGCATCGTTCCTTCCGTGATTGAAGAGCCTGCGAACTTCTCGCAACTGCCGTAAGAGTTAGGGCTTCGAAAATGGTCGTAGCCAAAGTAATCACTGACCAGCAGTTTGCTCCGTTCTCGGCCGGATGCGGAACTTTGCGGCCCCTTGAAAAGATAGTCCCTGTCTTCGAGGTAACCCGTATAGTTCCAGTAAAAGCAATACGTTCCGCTCAGGGGGTCTTCCACGGGCTGTGTTTCCGGATTGTCCCACTCGTCGCCGGCATCCCAGGCGTCCTGAAAGTACTCATACTTTCGAGGCGCATTCGGACAATACATCATGCCGGCGTCTTCGATATAAGGCCGCAGGTAAGCACCCATGGAACGATGCATACGGGGGCTGCGGGCGCGATAACCCGTCATCATCATCGGTTCCTGCCAGTTCCAGGTCGACGCATCCCCAATGGTCGCAACCGATTCCGGATACTGCTCGTTATTATCCGAAGCGAAAAAGCTTACTCCGCTGGTAATTTCGCGCTGGTTGCCGATCCCGATCAGCGTTCGGGCCTGGTACCTGGCCTTACCCAGCCCCGGCAGCAAAATGCCCATCAAAGCCGAGACGATGGCAATGACCACCAAAAGCTCTATTAGCGTAAATGCTTTTGGTTTGCTCATAATGGCTCGTTTCCTTTCTCTGTCTCAATATAAGATACACAAGAACAGTCTTGTGTTCTACTAATTTTGCCCCATCCTATTATTTTCAGTAGTCTTTGAAATTTCTCATCCATACCGGCCAGTCGGAGGGCAGGACCCCTCCGGCTTTGGTCCATGGGCCTGCCATGTTCGGATTGCTCATCTGGGCCGATACAGCCGAATATCATCAAAAAACATTTTACCTATACCACCAGCATGAAGATTGTTCTGATCACCGAAACAAATAGCAATAGAATTAATATTCGTCAGGTCCACGCCCGTGAATGCTTGCAGATCGATGGTCCACTGCATCCAGGCATCTGTCCGTACTACGTTGACGTTCTCATGATAGACCGCCGGACCGCCGTTGAGGACAACACTCATGAACGCGGGATAGTTGGACGCATCCCCGTAAAACCACAGCGACAGCACTCCGGCCCCTTTTATTGTCCAATCCTGGGGTGGATTCAGCAGCCGCTCCGCTTTCGAGTACTTGAAGAAAGTACTGTATGAATACGGCATTGACTGTTTTCCGCTGTGAACGACGCTATGCTCGGTAAAGGGAGGATAAAAATAACCGACGACAGCTCCGTTTACGGAGGAGTTGCCGTATCCATCCGTCCACGTGTCAAATATCCTGTTGCTCGCAGGGTCATCGGGATCGAGGTCATTGTAAGACTCAAAATCGTCAATGATACAATAGCTGTTTTCCCGCAGACTCCCTATGCTCTCTGCCAGCCAGTTTCCGGCAAATTCCTCCAAATCGTTAAAGTCAACTTTGCCATCGTCGGTAAGGTCGGCGCCGCGACACCAGAAAAAGCGGCTGTCTCTTTCGAGCCAGTGTTCGGCAAAGACGGCAAAATCTGCAAAGTCTACTCGCGTATCACCATCGAAGTCTGCCATCCGGAATTGCCACGCGAATTGGGGATAATCCAATCCTTCACAGATGCTCCAGATGTCGTCTGCCCCGTTTGCGCTCTCGTCGACGAAATCCCATCCGACGTTTGCGAACGTTCTTTCCATTTTCATCTCGGCGCTCGTCTTTCCGTTGGCATTATTGCAGCCTGTACTGTGAAGTTCCCTTCCACACATATTGTCTCGACCACTGGTGCGAACATCCCAAAAGGAAGTCCGAATCACCGCTTCATTGTTGTATCCCACCAGACCGCCGACGTATGTCGTCCCAGCAACGCCGCCCACCGAATAACAGTCGTCGATCTTTCCGGGCCACCAATTGTTTCCCACGAGACCGCCAACAACACCATCACCTGTAACGCTACCCACAGCATAGCAATTCCTGATTGTTTCACTATTTCTTCCCACTAATCCCCCGGCGTAGCTCTCTGCCGAAACGGAACCGTTCGAATAAGAGCAGGTGACTGTACCGCCATTGGTTCCCACCAATCCTCCAACAGTCCGACCTCCCAAAACATCGCCCCAGGCGGAGCAATTGGCGACCGAGGCCGAATTACCACCCACGAGTCCACCTATGTTGCTCCCTTCTCCCGAAGATCTGCCTGTGGCCATAGAATTGGTGATTGAACCGGAACTACTTCTTCCCACCAGACCACCGATATATTGATCTCCTGAAACGCCACCTTTCGCATAACAGTTGTCAATTGTTCCACGGAGATACCCCACCAGACCGCCTATCTCTTCATCCCCTGAAACACGGCTGGTTGCATAACAGGCCTGGATTCGGCCCCCTTCATTGTATCCCACCAGCCCGCCGACAGCTTCCTTTCCCGATATGCTCCCACCCGCAGCATAACAGTTTGTGATCGTCCCTTCTTCGAGATATCCCACCAGCGAGCCGACGTTACTTCCTCCTTCGGCTCTAATATTCGGATTGATCAATCCGAGATTTTTGATTTCGGCGCCGGAGTCGTCCACGTATCCGAACATTCCCGTGTAATCACGTTTCGTTGTGGTAAACCTTGAAATTTTATTTCCGTTGCCGTCAAAAACGCCGCGGAAGGCACTATTATCGACGGTCCCGATAATATTGAAAGCCGTTCCCGTATAGGCGCCAAGATCGATATCGGCCATGAGTTTAAAATGCTTGTCCCAGTCATTCCGATTAGCGCCAATGGCGTTCATCTGTTCGGCGGTGTAAATCAGGTAAGGATTGTCAGGTCCGCCCGTGCCGCCTCCATATTGTGCCCCGACCGGCGTGCTGAGCAGACAAAGAGTAAGTAATCCAACCAAATGCATCGTTAATGTGAATTTTCCTTCTCTGCGCATGGTGCAGTGCTTTCTCTGAGCTTTTGTCTTAATAGTCCTTAAATCCTCTCATCCAATAGGGCCAGTCTTCGGGCCGAACGCCGCCGGCTTTGGTCCAGCGTCCGGCTGTGTCAGATTCATCGTCCCATTTCAGCGTCCATAGCTCTTTCAGCCCGATTCTCTTGGCCGACCAATCCAGGAACATACCGTTTATATATCCATTATGCCTGTTTATGCAGAAATCTTGCATCAAACCCCCCCCCTCATATCTCGGCGGCGCCATACTGTTGTCATGCCTGCCGTCTTCCGTTGGAGAATCGAGTAACACGGGTATATTGGCCTGCCCCCTCGTAGAATACGGTTCCATGCGTTTGAAACCGTGCGGTGTTAAAGTGGGCCGTCTGCTGCTGAAGCCATAGCTGCAACGAAACGGAGGTTTAGGACTCCAAATTTGCCATGCTTCAAAGGTTGAGCCGTGTGAGTATCTTATTCTGTACGACATGCCGGGCCCGGAGCCGCCTGCAGTGCCACTTGGTCCATACCTGGTATCAACTCTGACGGCCTCGGGGCAGCAGGCGATGCCTTTCGTGTCGAACTTGTGGTAAACAGGAGGCTTATTGGGATCACCTTCGGGCAGCCAGGAGCCTCGGAAAAACCAGAGAGCCGTCCCGCTACTAAATAATGGGAGCCGTCCCTCGTTGTCGTCAGCGTACAGTTCCAATATAGTTCCCCACTGCTTAAGGTTTGACCGGCAAATAACTTCTCTGGCCTGCTTTTTGACCTTTTGGAGAGCAGGCAACAGGATCGCTATCAACATCGCTATGATGGCGATCACCACCAAAAGCTCAATTAGTGTAAATGCTTTTGGCTTGCTCATAATGGCTCGTTTCCTTTCTTCGTCTCAATATAAGATACACAAGAACAGTCTTGTGTTCTACTAATTTTGTCCCATCCTATTATTTTCAGTAGTCCTTGAAATTTCTCATCCACGCAGGCCAATCCTCGGGTTGGACGCCCCCGGCTCTGGTCCATTCGTTTGCCGTGTCGAACCTGCTACGCCACTTCAACGTCCAAAGCTCCTTGAGCCCGATCTTTCTGACCGACCAATCCAGGAAAACGCCGTTTACGTGCTCGTTGTGACGGTTCATGCAGAAGGCCCCCCAATCATACCTGTAGTTTTCCATCGGTGGGGGTTCGTAATCCCTAGCTATACCCCAAAGGAATGTGCAATCGAGAAGCACGGGAACATTGGCTCTGCCCTTATCCGAGAAAACGTTTTGATGACGAGTGGTGATCCAGATGTTGAACCCATAGCTGCCGCGAAACGGCGGAGAAGCGCTTGTAATCTCCCAGGCTTCAAATGTCGAACCCCGGAGTCCATCCCTACTACGTCTGACGGCCATTGGGCAACAGGCTATACCTGTCGTATCAACGGGGTTCAATGACTCAAATCCCCTTTCGTTCGGGTCATCCTCGCTGCGGAACGAGCCGAGGAGAAACAATCGCGAAGCGGAGAGGTCGTCCGGGAGGCGGCCCCGGTTATCTTCCACGTAGAGCGCCAATACAGTTCCCCACTGCTTGAGGTTCGTCTGACAGACGATTGCCCTGGCCTGCTTCCTGGTCCTTTGGAGCGCGGGCATCAGGATTGCCATCAGCAGCGCAATGATGGCAATGACCACCAATAGCTCTATTAGCGTAAAAGCCTTTTCTTTGCGCATGACATATCGCTCTATTTATATACTGCTTTAGTAATCTTTGAATCCCTGCATCCACTCCGGCCAGTTTTCGGGCTGCATGCCGCCGGCCCTGGTCCATTCGTTTGCCGTGTTAAACTGCATGTCCCACTTGAGCGTCCACAGCTCTTTGAGTCCAACTTTTCTAACAGACCAATCCAGGAAAAGGCCGTTTATATACCCGCTGTGCCGGTTTATGCAGAAACCACTATTTCCTTGGGCCGGGGCTCTTGGCGGCCCGAAGAGATCAAAGAAGGGATATTTAAAGGATGTGCAATCGAGAAGTGTGGGGATTTTGGCCTTGCCCCTAATCGGAAAAATGTATAGGCCGGGTCCACGGAGACTAAAGCGTAGGGGAACAGATGTTTCAAATCTATTGTTGAACAACGAGTCGTTGAATCCATAGCTGCTGAGAAACTGCGGAAGTGGCGTATTAATCTTCCATGCCTCAAATGTCGAACCGTTCTTGCCCTCCATATGCCACAATTGGGATCCGCCACCTGAGGCGTTGGCACTGAACCCTCCATAGTTGCCGGGCCTGACGGCCATCGGGCAGAGGGCTATGCTTTCTGTGCGAACGTCTTGGTATATACTCGGTTTGTTCGGATCACCTTCGCTGAGTGACGAGCCTCGCATAAGCCAAAGAATATCTCCGGTTCGCATGGGGAGGTGTCCCTTGTAATCCTCGGCGTACAGGGCCAGTGTCATGCCCCACTGCTTGAGGTTCGTCTGACAGACGATTGCCCTGGCCTGCTTCCTGGCCCTTTGGAGCGCGGGCATCAGGATCGCCATCAGCAGCGCAATGATGGCAATGACCACCAAAAGCTCTATTAGCGTAAAAGCCTTTTCTTGGCGCATGACGTATCGCTCTAATTATATACTGCTTTAGTAATCTTTAAAGTTTCTCATCCACGCAGGCCAATCCTCGGGTTGGACGCCGCCGGTAGTAGTCCAGGGGCTGTGAGCAATCAAATCCGCAGGGGAGTAGGGCTCCCATCGGAGCGTCCAGAGCTCTTTGAGTCCGACCCTGCGCACAGAGAAGTCCAGAAACAGCCCGTTGATCGTAGCATCATGACGATTGATACAGAAATAATTCATGCGGCCAATAAATGATGGTCCAATTGCACCGTCATATTCGGGAGGATCATCGAAGGGAAACGGCTCGGCGATATGATGCGCGCAGTCAAGCATAACCGGTACGTTGTTCAGGGCCGCACCTATGTCTGGGCGGTCCATGCGAAATCCGTGCTGTGCGTTTATACCGTAGCTGCCCTCAAAAACCACGTCAGGGCGACTGGAAACGATTTTCCACGCCGTTGACTTGCTGCCTACCTGGCCATAATATTCCACCGGCACGGGATTATCCGGTCTGAGCTCGGACCTGGTTGCCACGGGGCACAAAAGCAAATCGTTACTGTCGGAATAATACGGGCGAAATATGTAAGGCCACGTTTCGTCTGCATCCATGACTACAAAATACAGTCGAGGGAATTTGCCATCGTTATCTCCCATGTACATAGAAGAGACAACGCCCCATTGGCGTAAATTCGATTGGCATGCAACCGCCCTGCCCTGCCTGCGGACTCTCTGAATGGCCGGAAGCAATATCGCCATCAGCAGCGCAATGATGGAAATGACCACCAAAAGCTCTATTAGCGTAAAAGCTTTAAGCGACTTTTTTCTCGCACTACATCTTCCGGCCCGGCAGCCAATATATTTTGGCGCAGTTCCGCCGTACATTATAACTCCGCTTTCGCATATATGACTCTCTTAGTATAATATCTATTTCTTAGCTATCAACAAACTCTTTTAAGATTCATTTTGTCTTGTATCTAATTAGTCGACAATTCCTCGGACCAGTCTGTCTCGTTGCCGATCTGATCGCGTGCCTTTACACGGAAACGATGGCCCTGCCCGCCCTGGTCTACAAAAACACTGTATGTGGGCGAACTTTGCCATTCACTGCTGAAGCCGGCGTCCGTAGTACACTCGAAGAAATACTCGACCGGCCCGCTGGCATCCGTTGTCTCGGCCGCCGTCATCTGTACCAAAAATACTCCATGCACCTCGACTTCTCGCGGCGCGCCGTCCGGGGCCCACTGAGCCGGATCGGGTTCGGGCGGATCAGTTTCATACTCCGGAATCAACCCAGCAAGTGGAGGTATACTGGCCTGGCACGTTCCGCCGTAAGCTCCCATGTTGATGCGCAGATTTACGCCGTATTCGTTGTCTGGATCACGCGGCGCGCTCATCGGCTCGTCGCCCAGAGGGCAAGCCGGATCGCCCGCATCTATACATAAACTCGTAACATTGTCGTAGGCAGATAATTCATTGTTTGTATTCCAGCGCCAGCCTTCACTCTTCAAATGGTAATCGCCGCCGGCTGCATCGACGAACAGCGGATTGACGCTTATATTGCCCCGACCTGGGACATCACCTTCAAGACAGCTATACCGGAGATCGCACTGAAACAGGTCCCCATCTCTGTTGCCCCAGAAAATACAATTACTTACGCCGGGATTTGAATTCTCATAGGCTGCTATGCCGAAATTGTTATCCACAATTGTCAGGTTGGTAATCGTGGGGCTGCTGCCGTAGTTGAGGGATATTGCCATACCGCTGTTTCTGATGATGAAGTTCTTTAGCACGCTGCCCGGCCCTTCACCTGTATGGAACGTCACCGCATCTTCTTTCAGAGGTGCCCCCTGGCCTTGTGTCCAGGCCTCAATTATAGCGGCGCCTTCGATCCCGGCAACTGTTATGGCCTTACCCATAAAATCGATCTTGGAGTAAACTCCCGGCCGGACAAGAATTGCATGCCCATCTTTTGCTATGTCAATTGCCTCCTGGATGGTGTCGAACGGGTGTCTGTCAGTTCCGTCCTCCTGAGGATCGCTGATGTTCGGGTTGCCCGGCGCCAGATCGCCGGGGGCGTCATCGTCGACATATATCAGGGGCTGGAACTCATAGGCGCCCATATCTACACGGCCGCCGACTACTCGCGGATTGCCGTCGAAGTCCGTTTCGTCGGGCCCGGACACGTAGAGCGGATCACCCGAGTCGACACAGGGTGACAAGGGCGCGAGCCGCAAGTCGTCGTCTTCGGTGCCCGGGATGTGGTCGGGGCCATCGGCGTCCACGAATATCGGCTCGAAATCAGTATTCCCTTCGCCGGGCCAGCCGCCGGAGATATTGCTATAGAGGACGTTGATTTTTGAGGAGTCGTTAATCCACATGGCCGCAATGTCATCCCAGAGGATGCAGTTTCGCAGTTCCACAATGCTCTGCCCTCCGTTGAAAGCCATGGCATTTCCCTCTGGCGCCGAGTTTTTGGCGAACGTGCAATTGGTCAGGACCAGGTCACAGCGGTTGCTGGATATCCCGGCCCCGTACGAACCCGCCTGGTTTGCGCTGAAGGTGCAGTTATTCAGGATAAGGTTACTGCTGCTTGTGTTGTACATTCCGCCGCCGTAATCAGACCCGTAGTTGCCGAGGAATGCACAGTTGGTTAAGCCCAGGTCACTTTCCTGGTTGTATATGGAGCCGCCGTAACGTGAGGAGTTCTCGACGAATGTGCATTTGACCAGGTACGGCATGCTGTCGTTGTTGTGCATTGCGCCGCCACCATACCATGCCGAGTTATGCGAAAATGTGCAGTTGTTAAGGTCCGGCCTGCTGTTGTTGTTGGATATCGCACCGCCATTACGCCCGGCATAGTTACCTGTGAAAGTACAGTTGAACAGGCTTGGATTAGCCATGTCGTTATACATCGCGCCTCCATCATTCCGCGCCGAGTTCTCGCGGAACGTGCAGTTGATGATCTGCGGCATGCCGTACCTGTTCAACAGCCCTCCGCCTTCGCCGGCATTGCCCCCAGTAATGGTGAATCCGTCCAGGACGGCCATTCCGCGAACGGTTACGACGTGGTAGCTGTTCTCGGCCCTGCTGGGTTCGGTCAACAGATCCTTGGGGCTGTTTACGTTGATATCATTGGCATCCAGGTCGCCGCTGAGGATGGTCTCGTACTTCTCGAAGTCTCGCACATTGGGGTCTGGTTCGCCGTAACCGGCATAGCCGCCCTTAAACGTCACATTATAGATGAGTTCGAACGTAGCCGTTTGGTCGCCGGATGCTGTTATCTCGGTTCTTACCGATCCTGTCCGCCCTCCTCCTGAGATTGTGGTCCGGCGATCGGGCCTGTATATGCCTTTTGCTACCCGGATTTCGTCGCCGAACCACACCTTGGAAATAGCATCCTGGAGAGTCCGGCAGGCAAAGGCCCAGTCTGAACCGTCAAATTCGGCGACGGCGTCACTGTCAACGTAAATAACCTTTCCTGTCGCAGCCGTGCATGACGCCGCCAGCAGAAACAGTGCGCACAGCAGCGATCTGATATGATTTGCCTTGTCTCGCATCTTCCTATTCCTTTAATGAAAACAATGAATCTGTATTGACGCTACGGCCGATACCGGCGCAGCATACTTCCACCATCAAGCGAGTCGCCGGCTTGCATCTTATCACCACCTGCCTGAAACAGGATTCCGCTCGCATCGACCGAACGAAACTTCGTGTAGGGTGTGCAACGCACACCATTATCGAAATTGGTGGGCAGTGCCCACCCTACCAGTAATAAATTTTCAATCTGTTAGGCGCTCTTAGTAATCACGCACGATAATCGCGTCTTTACCTACCAGGTACCGGTCTGACCCTTCGACTTTGAGATTATAAACCTTCCCCACATAGGGCATCGGTCTCCTGGTTACGCTAACAATCCCAATCGAGCCGTTCGGCGTTTGTAGTTTCGTTCCTGTCTTGAGATTCTGCACGGCGACCCATTGCCCCGATTCTGTCAAAAAGTAATGGCGCTCGGCCACACCGATGCGATTGCCGCTTTGAAGCAAAATATCATGACATTCAAATGTGCCTTCATGCTCTTGCAGCTCTTCAACTTTACCCGGATACGGCAGAGGCAGCGACGAGTTCTTCATCCCGAAACCATCAACACAACGTATGCTACGACCCATGCCAACCTTTGATATTGAAACAAGAGTCCCGTCCACCCAGACGCCGGTCTCCGCGACGAAGCAAGCCCTGCCTTTTGCCGGCGGTTCTAAGGCAGAGGTTGTTGTGAACTCCCAGACGGCGCCCGCCGTCTTATTGCCCTCGCTGTCGACCTCATCGATGCGCCAGTAGTACACAGTATCAGGATTCATCCTTCCGGGATCGAACTGCATCATGGCCTGGCTGGATACAAGCGGCGGGGGATTCTCAGCTCCGAAATAAACGTTATGTAAGAGAGCCTTTGAGCCGGGATACCAGTTCAATATGGCATTCGTTCCAACATCAACCGCTCCATCGGGAGGATTTGGGCTGTAAGCCCGGCCCGGCAGCCGCTCCGGTGACAAGCTGGCCTGAACCGTGCCGCCGTAAGCACCCATATTGATTCGGCTGCCGTTGGGTATCGGCTCGTCCAATGGGCCGGCGTTCGGATCGCCGCCATCGATACAAGGACTGGCGACCACGTCGAGAACCCAGATGTCATGCTCGGGCCAATACCGGCCTCGATTAGAGCGTAGACGATAATCACCGCTGTCCGGATCGACAAAGAGCGGGTTACCGTCGATATTGCCTTCGCCTGCACCCGCGTCATTGATACGACTGTACCGTGCCTGGCATCCGAAAAGGTCACTACCAGTATTGTTCCAGAAAATACTGTTGCTGATATCCGGCTCTGAGCCCACGTAGGCTTCGATGCCGTACATGTTATCCACTATCGTCAGATTGCTGATAGTCGGAGAACTGCCGGCGATTAAGACGGCCATGAAGCTGTTTCTTATGACGAAATTCTTCAGGATACTATCGGGACCTTCGCCACTGTAGAATGAGATTGCAAAATCGCCGGGATTGTGGAGCACAGGTATGTCTGCAGTGCCTGCGGCAACACCCTGCACCGTGATCGCTTTGCCCAAAAAATTGATTTCTTCCTGGTACAGCCCCGGATAGACCCGGACAACGTCGCCGTCCACGGCTGTGTCGATGCCCTTTTGAATGGTTGCGAACGCTGCTGCCGGAGTTAATCCTTCGTTGTTATCATTTCCATGAACCGCATCGACATAAAAGTAATTCAGGGCGAGAGTCCCTCCTCCGAATCCACCTTCTGCAACGGTTGCGGCACCAACCATTACTGCGAAAAACACCAGAATCGCCAGTCTTGTCATAACATTTGTTTTGTAAGCCATTGTGCACCTTCCTTTCTGCTCTACTCTACGTTCTTTTTCAACAAATACAGTTCACCAACGACTATTTATTAATTTCACAAGCCACAGCATACCCGGAGGATTCTGCTGCAGCTTCTGGTAGCTACCGACCCTCGGCGAGGCAAATTCGTTGCCGGGATTATCAATATTCTGCAGGTAGGAAAATTCCAGTTCGCCCTCACCGCCGTTACTTGCCGAGAATGTAATCTTCTCGATAACATCGGTTTCCATATCAATGGTATAGACCAGCCTGGTTTGCTCTTGCGTCAAGACAACTTCTGCTTTATCACCGCCCGGCAAATTTCTGGTTTCAAACCGAACCTGCTTTTCAGCCGCATCCCGGCGTACGGTATCGATCGTATGCAGCCCCATCCAGGGCCGCCCCAATCCCTTGAAGAAACTGCCACTTTTGTATGTTGCCACTGCTTTTCCGCTTCCGTCGAAGATACACGCATAAGTCCCGCTGTCTACAACCCTTGTG
>Ga0307380_10006480_pt1 | contig 15373 bp, 10 predicted proteins | sample UN3MG_FD_202239 | JGI IMG/M metagenome (GOLD analysis project Ga0307380, IMG submission 202239) | Soil microbial communities from Risofladan, Vaasa, Finland - UN-3 | ecosystem: Environmental > Terrestrial > Soil > Coastal area > Acid sulfate soil | place: Finland: Risofladan, Vaasa | collected...
ACTCCCTTCATCCTCAGAGCAACACCGATATCATCCGGATTAGACATGTTGTCTCGAATCCCTATTGAATTCACTCATGCAGTTAAACCCTGGATGTCGTATTCGGCCAGCTCCAATGGATATTGGCCGTACTCGCGGACCAGTTTGACAATATAATCATAAGTATATCCCGACACATTGCTGGTAACAGAGTGATCGGACTGGAAGATGTAGCCGCCTCCTTTGGCCGCGTTCAGCTTCCGCAGTACTTCTTCGTGGATCTGCACCTTGTCCGCCATCTCCCATATCTGGATGTTGCTGTTTCCACAGATACCGAGCTTATGGCCGTATTCGCGACGCAGGTCCACGGCGTCAAGTCCCGCCTTGGCTTCCAGTGGATTCATGGCGTCGATGCCGATCTCAATGTAGTCGTTCAGAATCTCCCTGACGTTCCCGCAGCCGTGGTAGATAACCATCAAGCCTTTTGAATGGGCATAATCGACCATCGCCTTGACCCAAGGCTTAAAATAAGTGCGCCAATAATCCGGCGAAAAGAACATGCTCTTCTTATAAGCTACATCCCCCCATATCACAAGGCCGTCCAGCAAATTCCCTGCAGCATCGATTTGGGCCTTGGTACAATCCAGATAGAACTGTCCAATACGATTAATCGCCTTACCCATACGCTCTGGATACAGGCCAATCCACATCATGTTGTTTTCCGGGCCGATGAGCCGAGTCAGGCACTCATTGCATTCGATCATGCTGCCGAAGACCGGGAAATCCGGATGGAGAGAAATGACCGTTTCTGTCCATGCCGGCGAGTTCCGCTCAAAACCGTCTCCCACACCGGCGATCTGATTGTCGCCGGCCTCATAATAACGTCGTTTGTCATAAGGGTCATCAAACTCGAGTGCTTCGAGCTTATCGATTGTGTCGGTCTCAAAGTCCATAAACTCCGGCATCGGACCATCGAACTTTTTGCGCATAGTCGCGCCGAAGCCGGTCTTGACGATCACTTCCTCGCTGTTTTCTTTCAGTGTCTCAAATGCGCGGATAAAGGGGTCCATATTGGGTACCGTAACGATCCAGTCCAGATCATAGTAGAAATACGGATTGGCATCATCGACCAATCCAAGATCCTTTCGCCATCGTTCAATGAAGCTGCCCCAGAAAAAGTCACTAATTGGTACCCGGTCTGGTTCCTGATGAGAAAGGGTTTTCTTCATCCGCTCGAGCTTCTTAAGTGTATTCTCTTTTCGCTTGTGTCCTGAGTCCTTATCCATGGTATCCACCATGCCCAAATCTGTGCCTTTCCGATTGAGATGAGCATTATCAATCCAACTCAATAAATACTTCAATGAACCATGAGTACAATATACCATATTTGGTAATAATAATAACATTCTGGAGAATACCGAGAATGCCCTGAGAAAATCTTTGTGTTCAGGATTGCTTGGGCATGCGCAGGCGAACATGGCACGCCGTGTCTATGGTTTCTCATTCCAGATTCGACAGGGCCCAGTTCACGGTTGACATGGTGATCAGTTGCACACGCCCCTCGGCGTCCACGAGGTAATGCGTTGGCACAATGCCCCATCCGATCTGTGCATAACAGTCCAGTTTGGCAGTTCCGCCTGCAACGGGTATCACGATGGGGCCGGTGTACCTTAGGATCTGGTCGCTACGCAGCGTCGAATCGTCGAGCATGTCAAAGGTCAAAGGCTTTGACTTGACCATTCCCGACGAAAGCAGCGGCAGCAACGCCCATCGGCCGATAAGTGGATGGGAGGTCTGGCGCTTCTGTATCCACGATTTTGATTTGACAACCATGGTCTTGCCATCCCAGGTGCCTTTCTCGATAAAGTGAATATCCTCGATGCCCTCCACGGATGAGTCGAGCCTCCAACTCGATGCCGTGTTGAATCGGCCGTCGCATGTCAATTCCGTTGTGACAATGTTTTGCGGGCTTGCCTGGCGGATCTCGGTGGTCCTACATATGCTGCCTGAAAAGGACACATCAAGCGATCCCCTGACGCTGTTGATAGATTTTGCAGCCGAGCCGTTGCAGGCAATCAACGAGTATTTCGCCACGAATGTCCCACTCATTGTTCCATTGGCCACGAGGTTGAACTGCGGCAGATACCCGGTGATCGGCTCCATTGCGGCAGGCTCCGTGTATATGTTTTTGGGATCGCTGTAAATGGCATTCCTGCCGGCTCTTTTCCCTGGCTTGGCTTTTCGCTTGGCGCCAAGGAGCGGCAGATATCCCTGGGCCGCCAGGGCAGTCACGGCAGTGGTTTGCAGAAAATGTCGTCTGTCCATTTATGCTCCCTTTCTGATAGTGCGGTAATAGTCCAGGTAGGTTTGGTAGGGCTTGTGTTGGTCCTGGGATCCGCGCGCAGGGCAGAGCTCGATCTGGCCCAGATATTCGCGGAGGTACTGCTTGTGTTTCTCGGCAACGACTTTGCCTGCTGCGCTGGTTGACAGATCCTTCATCTCCAGTGGATCTGCTTTGAGATCAAACACCTTGGCCGGGCCGTCACAGTAGAAAATCGTCTTGTGCGTTACGTCGCGAACACCGATCTGTCCGCTGCCCAGGAAGGATTCGCCCACAATGTAGTCCCGCCACGTGTCAACCGATTTGCCCTCGACAAACGAACGCAGGCTTTTACCAATCGTCATCTTGGGCAGCAGCGGCACTTTCGCATAGTCGCAAATCGTTGCCGGTATATCGACGCCGATGCTGAGATGCACGTGGTCCTGTTTGCCCGTGGATAGACGGCCCGGAGGAATGACGATTGTCGGCACGCGCCAGGCCTCTTCTTCCATATACCCCTTGCTGATATTGCCGTGGAACCCGAGCCCGTCGCCATGATCGGAGGCAAACACGACCAGCGTATTATTAGCGAACTGGGAGCTCATCAGTGCATCGTAAAGACGCCCGATCTCCGCATCGACCATCTCGACCCATCGGTAGTAGATATAGATGTAGTACTGCCAGTCCTGCTCGGTCCAGAAGTCGATTCGTTTGCCCGGCACGGGGGCAGTGAAGTTGTCCGGCAGCGGCGGCAGCTTGTCTGCGATCTCTCGGGCGAACCGGAACTTGCCATAGCCGCCCGAGGCCCCGGCCGTGTAGCAGCAGTCGTGCGGATTCATGAATCCGGCATTCAGGAAGAATGGCCGGTCGCTGCGGTAGTTTTCCAGGAATCCCATGCAGGCCCGGGCAATGGAGCCGTCTGCGTATTCCCCCAGACCCGAGCCGTAGATGACCCGGAAGCTCTGAGACACGTCACGGCCGGTGACATGCCATTTGCCGGCATACACGGAATCGTAATGACCGTGCTCGCTTAGCCATTGCCCAAGATCGGGCAGATCGGGGCGTATGGGACAGCCGTTCGCGGGGACACCGTGCTCGCTCGACATACGCCCGGTGTACCAACTGGCCCGCGCCGGACAGCACTGCGGCATGGCCGTATAGCTCGTACGGAACGACATGCCGTCACTGACCATCTGGTCAATGGCCGGGGTCTTGACATGCGTGTTCCCATACGCAGACATCGCCTGGAAGTGCATCTGGTCCACATGGATGAACAGAATATTCGGCGTTTTTTGCTTCATCATTTCTGCCTCAGTCGAATTTAATATGAACTTAACGACGCGTCGCAGCGGACTTTTTTAAAGTACGAAAAACGCTAAATGACGCAAAAGGGCCCATTATGAGCTTTTTCTCTTTCGCGTATTTTCGGGTGTTTCGTAGTTCAAAACACATATGGTGGCCGCAAGCCGCTCTAAGGGTATTCTATCGGTTTCGTGTTATACATGGTTGTCTTTTACGAAGGCACTCTAAGCGGATCCCGATTTAACCACGTTCACCGGTCGCCCTCGAAAGCCCGGTTCCCGGGTGTCTTGGGGCCATTGGCCGTTTTCATACTGATACATTGGATCAATGGCATCGGATCCCCAGCCCGGATCGTTGAATCGATCCATCCATTCTAGAGTCAACTGCTCCATGTTGTGCTGGAGACGCGCGGCGGATGCGTCTCCATACAGGTTGTTGAGCTGATGGGGATCGTTGCGCCGGTCGTACAGGGCCTGGATCGGTTCGTGGCGTAATCCGGGTTTGCCGTTTTCTTGATGATACCAGTGACGCACCTGACCCCGGGCGTAGGTGACGTTGCGCGTGTACACGCCCCGCCAGGCAGGAAAGAAGAAAAACAACGGCAGGGACTCGACCACATCGTCCCGGCCCTTGAGAACGGCCTGGGACATGTCTTTCCCCTGGACCGTGTCGGGCACGGGCAGATCCATGAGTGCCAGGATCGTGGGCATCATATCCATGGGGCCCAGGAGCAGGTCGCACGTCTGGGCCTGGGGAAGGTGCCCCGGCCAGCGCATCAGGAAGGGAATGCGTGCGGCGGTGTCTTCCGGATGATCCTTGGGGATGCGGTAATTGTAGGAGTTGAGATTGTCTCCGTGATCCGAAGTAAAGACAACGAGGGTGTTATCATCGAATCCCTTTTGTTTGAGCTTGTCCATGAGCCGGCCAAAGGCCTTGTCCACGCCGCTGCACATGCCGTAGTAGCCGTGGTAGGCCCGGCGCACGGCAGGCGTGTCTTCGACACTGGGACGCAGGCGGATCTTGTCACGATCGTACAGGGACATCAGTTCCTCCATGGTGTCGTACGTGTAGACGAGGCTCTCGCGATCAAAGCCCCAGTCGTGGGGGGGATGCCACGATACAAACAGGGCAAAGGGCTGATCCTCCGTGCATTCATCCAGGAACTGCAGGGCCTGGCCGGTCTGGCCGTAGACCTCCCATTCGTCGAAAAAGACCTTCTCTCCCTGGCCGTTCCAGTAGTAACACTTCCCGGGCCGGAAATCGACGTGACAGTTATTGGTGAGAAAGGTACTGTCAAAGCCGTAACGCATGGGCCCCGGAGGCACGGGCCGATTGCGATCACCGCCCAACAGATGCCACTTGCCCACATAGCCCATGCGATACCCGGCGTCACGCAGCACATGGCCGAAATAGGGGCCGTTGTTGGCCAGCAGGGGGACATCGTTGTGCATGGCACCGCAGTACAGGGGATGTTGCCCGCTCATGAGCATGCCGCGAAACGGCGTACATACGGGCGAGGTGGATATGCAGTGGTTGAAACGCAGGCCTTCGGAGGCCAGTCGGTCCAAATGGGGTGTCTTGATATCCTGATTCCCGTAACACCCCAGCATGTCCTGTGACTGTTGATCGCTGAACACAAACACCAGGTTGGGGCGTTTCGCTCGGGAAGACGCCTGTTGCGCCAAACGGTGCTGATCACAACCGGCAGCGCCCCATGTCAAGGCGGCCGTGGTCGCAGCCATGGTCTTACAAAACTGTCTTCGTGTTTGCTCTGTGTGATCGTTCGATTTCCGTGGCATGTGTTTGATCCTTCAGTGGTTTGCTATTTATATACGTTTAGTAGCGAACAACAACCATCTCTGTCATCCCTACCTCTTATTCCAACGGCATAAAAACATCTCGTACGGCTTCGAGATAGCCCATGCCGAATCGTTCGTCCGGTTCGAGATAGCTGCCCTCGACCCATTCGTTCCAGGCGTTGATCGTAATCAGTTTGGCCTGGTCCGGATGGGCGTCGGCGTACGCTTTGGCCTTCAGCAGGTATGTTTTGAATGTTTCCGGGTTGGCGTTTTCCGTTATAGCGCCTCTTATTTCCACGAACCTGGCATTATTGTCCCAACCGATCGACACATGCGGGAAGTAGGGCACGTCGAAATCCTTCGACCATTTGGGCCAATTGGAAATGGCCTTGTCCGCCCATTCGATATAATCGCCCACGGGCCGGGCCAGGTGGGCGTACTGGTAATTGGTCAGGGAATCGATCTTGAATATCTTGACCGTATTCGCCGCAGTGCCTTTTTCACTGGCAAAACCCGAGTCGTCGATTTTCGGAACTTTGCCCCAGTAGATCATCTGGAGATGCAAGCCCGGAAAGCCCGCCTGCTTAACCTCCGAGCGAAAATAATCCAGCGCCGCGACCGTTTGCTTGATTCCGCCGAGGCCCTTGATCAGGTTATTCATGTCGTAGATCGAAAAGACCGGTTTACCGTCGATTTTATAATAGGAGCCGTGATGGAAGTACTTGTTTATCACACGTGCGACAACGGTCTTGAATGTCGGCAGGTCCACGCTTCCCGGCCAGATAACTTCCAGCTTGTGGGAACGACGGATATCCCAGGCGGTTTTGGCATCGTGATTGGCCCACATCAGATAGAACTTCATCTTATCGACATTCCTGGCCTTGAGGAAGCCGTCATTGAGTGCACTCTCGAGGAAGGGCTTGTTCTCAAACCAATACCAGTCAAAGAGCATCACATTGACACCGTGGCTGGTGGCGGCTTCAATCTTCTTTTCCATGGCCGCCGGATCGTTGTCCATCAAATAGCCCCAGGCCGGTATGCGCGGCTGGTAGTGCCCCTCCCATTTCGGCTTGCAATTGCGGATGCTTTCCCACTCACCTTGACTGCCATCGGGAAAGAAGGTCGCCCAGCGCTCATCGTAGTGACACGAGGGCCAGTAAAAAGTGGCAATGTCGTATGTTTGCCCGGCGGATGCGCATGTTCCCATGACTGCAATGAAAGTGACAACTGTCACGATTAACCGATATTTTCCTTTAAAACGCTTACAGAACATAATGTACTCCATACATTACCAATAATTATAACGTGTTGTTAACTATATTATGATTTCCCTGATCAGGGATATTGCCAGGCCGCTAACGCATCGGCCACTTCATCAAGCCACTGGGTCACCGGTTTGTACTCGGGCGACGTTCCCATGGTCGGGCAGAGACCGCCCCCTTCGGAGTGTTCATTCCAGGAGTACATGGTGACAACCTGCGCTGCGCAGGCATTCGGGTGGGTCGCCACGAAATCAAAGACGGCCTTGATCCGGGCGGCGAGGTCGCCTTTCCTGGGCCACTGGTAGTGATACCATCTGTCTTTGGGAGTGCCGGTCTGCTTATCGAGAGCCCGGGGCCAGGGATACTGCATGCTCGTGCACGGGGGAAGGAAGGGGAGTCCGCAGTTCAGGAACTTGCTCTCATAGGTGTTGATGAGGTCTTGCGTCGCCTCGGCATAGGTGGGGGCCTTGTCCCTTTCGGCAACCTTTCCCCCATAACCGCCGGCATAATCCATGAAGGCATCGTAGCCGTCTTTCTTCAGGGAACCGGCTTGTTCATAGGCGCGAGCCGGTACACTGGCCCCGACGATGTACGGATTCTTTAGCCCCGCGGCTTGCACCCGGGCTCGAATGTAGGCCACAAACTCGCGTCCGGTCATTCGTTCTTGGCCGCGCGCGCCTTCCAGGTCCGATCGGAAACGCTCCGGCCAGAGCACGATGACCAGGGGTCGGTTATCCATCACCTTCTGCCAATTGTCCATTTTGAGGTACTCTATCGTTTCATCCATCATGGCAGCCACTTTGGTACGCGTATAATGAATCGTACTGTGTCCATACAGAGCCCACACGAACTTCATCCTTCGGGCTTCCGGTATCTTGCTTGCCACGTGGCAATCCAGGTTATTCTTGAGCTCATAGGCCTTTGCGATCAGCTTGCGAGCCGGTCCGTTATAGATGAAGAAATCGATGCCGGCGTTGTACGCATATCGGATCTCCTGGTCCATCGACTTCTGGAGCAGTTCCTGGTTGAAGGGATAATTGAACCAAAGCGGACCCGCCTCTGCGGGATGCGCTACCCACTTCACATCCTCGGTCAACCGGCAGAAGAAGGGGGCACGCGCATGCCACTCGGGATCTTTCAGAAAGCCCTGTTTGCCCGGGAGGTAACCGAGTTCCTGCTGTTGCGTGGCGCCCTTGCCGGAGTACATATCCCAGCGTTGGACCCCGAGGAGTGGTCTGCCCCGTTCCCAGGCTACATCGGCGGCCATCGCCCGGGAACTGATCAAAACACAAAGCACAGCGACGCCACAGGTCCTAAGCGTAAACGTCCCGTCATAGCTGCATGTCATAGGAACAGCTCCTTTCGTCATCCAATGCACCATGTCAAATCATAGCCATGGCTCCGATCCTGCGATAATACCATATTACAGGGAATACTGCGGAATCTTCATCGTTTCGCCGTCCTTCATCGAGGACAGGTGCGCATAATAGCCGGCGACTGTCATATTCAGCGCGTCGATGACATCTACCCTCGGCTTGCGATTGCGCAGTATGGCGTCGATGAAGTCATCACTAAGGTAACCATGAGATCCACCATGCGACCCCGGGGAAACTCCCGGTGGCAAAGCGTACTTCTTAATCTGCAAACCACCCTTGATAACATCATAGTAACGCTTGCTGCCAATCCTGTCGCCTTTGAAGCTTCTGTTAAAACCCGCATATTCGCCCCTGATGCGTCCCGCTTCGAGGTACTCACCCTGCGAACCGCATATGATCATCCGGGAAAGTCCTCCTTCTGCGGTCCGGAACAGGCCGACCTCTGATCTGAATGTGTTCCCGATCGCGTTGGGAATACGCTTGTCTTTGTCAAAGCGCGGAGTACCCAGGCAAGAGACGTCAAGCAGGGGTTTATGCGTAACGCCAACGTAGTAAGCCGTCGCATGGGTCGGATACCACATGGGACATCCCTTCTTTCGCCAGTCCTTGTAGGAGCCCAGCGAAGGCGCCCCCACAGAATGAGGATGACAGTATTCGCCCTCGGAATACACGATGCGGCCAAAAACTCCTGCGGCATAGAGCTTTTCCATTGCGAAAAGATCATCATGAAAACACGAGGTCTCGAACATTGCGTAAACCAGTCCCTTGTTCTTTTTGCAGCATTCGAGAAGCCTTTCGGCATCCTCGATATCCCCATAGAATGCGGGGACCGCGGTAGCAACATGCTTGCCATGCTCCATACAGAGGATAGCGTGCCTGGCGTGAGACGGTGCATCCGTGGCACAAAAGATAGCCTCGATAGAATCGTCTTTGACCATCTCCTCCAGCGACGGGTACGTCTTCTCACATTTCGCCTGTTGAGCCATATCGGCACACCGGTCCGGGAACAAATCGCTCACCGCAACCACTTCGACGTTGGGATGGTCCTGGAATCCAAATTTAACACCGAACTGACAAAGGCCATGGCCGACAATTCCGACTCGAACCTTACGGTCGCTAAAGGGCTCCCAGACTTGTGTTGCCTCGACGTCGGTTTTCGTCTGGTCAAATCCGGGAATAACTTCACCAGCCCGAGCGATATTGAACATGGAACTCCCTGATGCAGCAGCGGAAGCGGTCAAAAACGATCTCCGAGATATTTTCAACATGGCAGGATACTCCTATTATTTTAGACCCAACGCTCTGCTCAGGAGACGCGACGTTAGGAGCGGTCTCTTGAAGCAGCAAGGTTATGTGTCTTTCTTTTCTTATTAAAGCAGATTTCAGAGAGACTTCAGTTTGCGAATGATGAAATCATAATGAGATTCATACTCTGTAATTTGCGGTCCGTCTATATACTCCACATAACATTCCATTCCCAACTTGTCCATTGCTTCTTGATTATTGAAAATGGGCTGCTCAAAACTTTTTCGGCATGTCGAGATATGCCTCGGCGAAGATCCGGCCTAGCTCCAACAGTCCCGCTGTATTGGTGTGAAAGTCTTCAGGGTGCTTTTCCAAATCCCGGAGAATCACCATCTTGGCGTTCGGTATGGCCTGCTGGGCGTCCCACTGGGCTTTGAGTACATACATGGCTCCGGGGCTTTTGCCCTCTATTTCTTTAGGAACCATATCGCTCAGATCGTCGGGAATATTTGCCGCGTTGGGTCGATGAGAAACGTAGAGGAAGGGCATATCTTCAGCTCCAACCTTCTTGCGCACGCCATCGACCATAGCCTCGAGGTTCGGCAGGTATTCTTTGGCTACGTCGAGAAATTGCATGTCTCTTGCACCCTGGAGCCACACGAACCCCATGAGTTCGCAGTCGCGGCTGGCGCATGCTGCATTCGCCTTATCCGTCAAAGCCTTGAAGAGGTTGCCCCTTCCAGCGTTTTCTGTGCGATCCGCCTGCTCCTTCGTCCAGTTTGGATTCCATGCCAAGATGCCGGTACCACCGGCAGCCTGTTTAACAATTCCTATGGTCTCGTTCGGCCACGCCTCAGCCATCGCATACGCAAAGGAAATCTCTGGACCGAAAGAAAATTCGCTTAGACGAAACTTCTTCATTAGTTGCTCAGGGTAGACGTTAAATGGCCGCAACGGTTGCCATTTTCCATCCTCGAACATCAATATCCGGTTGTTTCCTTTTCGCATGGCGTCGGGTAGTGTCGTGCTGTTGCCAAAACCCGCCATACCTGATTGGCCGGAAAGAATAAACACTTTGATTTTCTTGTTTGACGTTGGTGCTTCTTGCTGAGCATAAGATAAATTTACTGCAAATAAAAGGATTACAATTAGATTGATGGTTTTGATAAGTTGTTGTTTCATAATTTACAATATTTATATTATTTGATTATTTTTTTACTCATCCAACAATTCATGTAAGGTATTCCTGGCTTCCCGGTCAGGATCATACTGTATCTCACAATCATCATTCCATATCATCACGGCTCCGTTCTTGCTGTCATAGCTTGGCCAGGCGGGTATCCCTGAATGGTTGGGATCTCCTGTCCTGGCAAAGTGGATCAGGGCCTGGCTCATCTTCTCAGACAGTCGGCGGGGCCGTTCACCACCTCCGGTAATGGTATCCATCACATCCGTGTTATTGAACCAAAAGGCCAGGTCCGAATTATGGTAGGCCCTCGGCCGTCCATCATAAAGGGGCGTTTTCCAGTCGAACAGGTAATTGTAAACCGCTCCCCCGTTCGCTGTCTGCCTTTCTGCCTGGAGTACCGCACGTGAACGAATATCCCATGAAATAAATCCCCAGATCTCAACAGGTTTCTTCCCGGGAAAACATCTGACATAGGCATCGACGATTTCACCTGCATGTTCACCCAGGGCTTTCCCATATGAACTCATTCCATTCTTCAATTTCTCCTTCACACCCTCAATGGAAATGTCTTCAACCTCAGGATCATTGGCACTCGGGGAATATTCACTGGTGCAATTCCCGATGATCATAGGGATCCCGGATGAAATAACCGGGGCATCCGGATCAAAGGGATGCCGGGGGATATGTAAGTGATCCAGGCAGGGAGTAAAGCGGCGGGAGGCATTGTTTGCTGATTTGTTAAGAATGGCCTTTGTTTTCATCGCAATCTGATAGAAATCCATCCAAGGAAGCTCCTGCAGTTTATCAATCCTCAAAGCCGTCAGTTCCGCTTCTTTCAACACTAGTTCGGCCAGCTCAGCCTGCTGATCATAATCCCCCGTATTCAAGGTCGCACCGCTGATGGTCATCGCCTTGTGAAAGAGTCCCTTTGCTTCGGGCATGGCCATAAGGATGCTGACTTTTGCTCCTCCCCCGGATTGACCGAAGATGGTAACATTACCCGGATCTCCTCCGAAATCTGAGATATTTTCCTTTACCCATTTCAGCGCAGCAACAATATCGAGCATGCCCGCATTGGCGGAATCCTTAAATCTGTTGCCGGCAATGGCTCCCAGATTAATATAGCCGAATGCATTCAGGCGATGGTTGATAGAGCATACGACCACATCCCCACTTTTGCTCAGGTTCTCTCCAATATAGGCATCCAGTGCACCGGAAGAACCTCCCAGGAAACCTCCGCCATGCAGCCACACCAGCACTGGCCGCTTCCCGGTATCGTTAATACCCGGGGTCCAGACATTGATGAACAAGCAATCCTCGCCATAACTATTGTCGTTCCCGTGGTAGGTGAATCCCCTGCTGAAGGGGCTCATGTCGGGCTTAAGCGGAGCGTTCAGATACACCCCCATGGTTTTGGGCTGTGGCGCGGATGGACCCCAATCCATAGCATTCCTTATTCCAGTCCATGGCTCGGGTGATGTAGGTGCCATGAAACGGTTTTTTCCCGATGTGGGGCCTCCGTATGGAATCCCTTTATAGGTGTATATGCCATTTCGGCGGTAGCCCCTCACTTTCCCTGAACGGGTTTCAACAATTGCTCCGTTCCGGGAGACTTCAAGGACCTGTTCAGGTAAAGAAACAGAATCAACGGAGGTTGATGCGCAGGAAGAAAAAGTCATTCCGCCCAGTCCAAGGGTGGCAGCTCCACCTCCAATGGTTTTAAGAAAATCTCTTCTGTTATTTGACATGATACTTATTTCTTAAAAACAAGTTCGATGAATCAATAAGATTACTTTGTAAGCAACTTTATGGCAAAATCCGCAGTTATTTTTGACTGTTCTTTAGCTGATGGTTCAATGTTATTACCTGCCCAGAAAGCGTGCCCACCATTTTTAACAATAATAAGTTCGTAGGGCACTTTTGCTTTTTTCAGGTAGTCCTCCATAATGTAGGCACTTTGAGGGTTGACTGTGGCATCACTGTCGCCCTGCATCATCAATAGAGCTGGGTCATTTTTATCTACATAACTTACCGGGGTTATTTTTTTTATTTCATTCTTCACCATTTCCTCATCCTTTTCCAAAGTAACTCTCTTCAGGTATTCCCGCATTTCAGGTACTATATCCGAGCCATAAAGTTCAAAAAATGCAGTCGGGCCACACCACGATATTGCCCCTACGGGCTTGATGGGATAATCAAACAATTCAGCATCTCCCTTAAAGTCATTTTCATCGGTAAAGCTCAACATCTGGGCCAGGCGCGCCCCTGCTGAAATCCCCCAGGTCACTACTTTATCTGCATCCAGTCCATATTTATGCCCCTCTTTCTTTATGAACCGCAATGCATCTTTAGCATCAGTAATACAGTCTTTGGTAAAAATGTCTTTGAAGTTTATAAGCCGATAATTGACTGAAATATATGCTATCTGTTCTTTTGCCAGGCTCTCAATCACATCCCGTTTTATGCCTATAGCTTCCTTGCTGCCATTCTGTAAGCCACCTCCATGAAAGTACATTACTACCGGTATCTTTTTCTTGCCAACATTGGGCGGCAAATAAATATCCAACATCAATCTTGTGTCACCAATTCTTTTGTAATCAATATTTGAAATTCTTTCGCCATCCCATTTTTCAAGTGTCACCTTATAATTTGTGATATAATCTTCTTTGGAAATGACTTCTTGTTTTTTCAGCACTTGTTCAAACTGTTTTTTTGTGTCTGGGCTTTTTATTCCGCTTAAGTCTTCCTGGTTTAGGACTCCATTGTTATCGGTGTCAAACCCGGCAAATTTTTGGCGGGCCATTTTTAAACGATTGTACTCATCGTTGGAAATTTCTTGTGTTTTGTAAAACTCTTCTACCGCGGAGGCCGTGATCTTCCCGAGCATGATATATCCCTCGGAGGTATAGTGGGTTCCATCGGCCCCTGTAGGCAACTTGCCCGGATAGAGAGTGGTAACGTTGGGTATCTCCCGACCTGCTCTGTTCTGTGCCATGAGGACGCTTGCAATATAGGGACGCCTGCCTCCAAGCTTTTTTGCTTCAGCCAAGTCCTGGGCATTTATATAGGACACAATAGCTTGGAGCAAGTCCTCGTCATTCTCTGAAGCTTCGCCTCCCATCTTTTTTGCTTCGCGCAAGTCCTCGTCACTCATGTTGGACAGAACAACTTTGAGTAGCTCCTCATCTGTCGCGTAGGAGGGAATAAATACCGGCAGGTCCGGAGTGCCCAGGTCTGCGCGCAGGTCTGAAACAAGCTGTTTGAACCTATCATAATACTCTTCCGCGAGGTCTTTTCTTGTTCCATCAGCGGCTCCCTGTTTCCAGAAAAAGCCGCAAAACTCAGGCTGCGAAATGCGCTTTGCTTCAGCAACAGCGTTCATCAGGTCCTGATACAAGGGTCCCTTTTCTCCATCAAAGGTGAGCTGGGCCCGGTCATAAGACCAGTCTTTCTCGAACCCACATATTCCCGTTCCACCACTCGCAACCTTGATGATTCCAATATTATCATCCGGCCAGAATTCGGCAAGCTGATGTGCGAATGATACGCCCGGCCCGAATCGCTGGCTCGGCACAAAGTATTCCCACCTGCCATTCGCCCAGATTCTGATGCGATCGTGCTTTTCATTATAAGGAGCCTCCAGTTCTTTCGCCAGTCCGGCGCCTTGCATGTTGGATTGTCCCATTAACACGAAAACGCGAAACTTACCTCCTTCCGGAATCGCCGCTTCGCCGCCCCCCATGGTGTTCGACTGTTTGAAGCCCGTCGTATTCCATTTCATTGCCGCCTCCTCTTCCGTGAGAACTGAGCCACCATCGGCGCCCGCTTGTGGATTATCCTTGATTGCATCCTTAGGCTGTGATTTCAGTTTGCGAATGATGAAATCCTGCTGAGATTCATACTCTGTAACTGGCGGTCCGTCTTTATACTCCAGATAACACTCCATTCCCAGATAGTACATTGCTTCTTTCAATTTAATTCCCATTACAGGGTGATGTACCCATGTAGCCCAAGAGGTTTGCTCATCAACAGGTTCGTTTGGGCCATTGTAAAAAAGATAAATTGGTGGATCATCTGGTGTCAAATGAGTGATAGGAGAAGCGTCCAACATGAGAGCTAATTGTTTATCCGTAGGTGGTTTTGCTTCACCCGAACTTTGTATGTTTCTTTTAAGTGACTCTACTCCGAACCATTCTAATAAGGTCGGACCATGAACGCAAGTTTGGCCGAGCATTGGCGCCAATACCTGAAGACGGGAAGACTCCCGGAGTACGGGGTCTTTATGATCAGGTAAAGCCAGGTCAGGATGAAAGCCCAGCCACATTAACATACACCCTCCTGCAGAACCGCCGGTAGCAGCAAATTTAGTTTTGTCCAGGTTATACTTTGAGGCGTTATATCTTAAAAACTGAAGCGCTCGTGCCCCATCGTGCATGGGAGCCGGATACATATTCTCTCCTTCGGCAAGAAGTCCTTCTTCAGTAAGCCGGTAGTTTATAGAAGCTACGGAGATTCCCTCCTTGTGCATATTCTGGATCAAGTCACCGCTAAAGTTTCTTTTATCTCCACTTCTAAATCCTCCTCCATGAATAAAAACCAACAAAGGGGTTGGTGTATCGGAGGGCACCAGCCATAAGTCCAGTACGTTTCGGGGATGAGGTCCATAAACCACGTCAGAATGCGTAGGATGGGGTAATTCATTCTTTTGTCTTTTTCCTAGACGCTGTTTTAGGAAGGCTTTTGCCTCTTCCTCAGTCAAAACTCCGTCTTTGTCTGTATCTGCCTGCGGGAATTTCTCAAGCCAGGTTGCTAACAGTTCTTCTCTGGCCTGCGCAAAAGCCATTGTTGCGACTAACGTAATACATACAAAGCATATCCACCATTTTTTCATCATACGTTCC
>Ga0307380_10006482_pt1 | contig 15368 bp, 9 predicted proteins | sample UN3MG_FD_202239 | JGI IMG/M metagenome (GOLD analysis project Ga0307380, IMG submission 202239) | Soil microbial communities from Risofladan, Vaasa, Finland - UN-3 | ecosystem: Environmental > Terrestrial > Soil > Coastal area > Acid sulfate soil | place: Finland: Risofladan, Vaasa | collected...
AGCAGGGCGGCGGCGGCCGCATCATCAACATCACCTCGGTCCATGAGGACTGGCCGATGCCCGGTAACACCGCCTACTGCCTCTCCAAGGGCGGCATGCGGATGCTGACGCGCACCGCCGGCGTCGAGCTCGCGCCCCACGATATCCTATGCGTCGGCGTCGGCCCAGGCGCGGTGGCCACGCCGATCAACACCGGCACCATGGATAACCCGGCTTTGCTCAAGAAACTCGATTCAGCCATCCCGCTTGGACGCATGGCCCAGCCGGGGGAGATCGCCAGCGTAGTCGCCTTCCTCGCATCAGACGGCGCCAGCTATCTCACCGCCATGACCATCATCGCGGATGGCGGCCTCATGCAAAGCAGCCCCGGTCTCTAGCGCCATGGCGCTCCCCATCGAAGACTATGCCCTGATTGGCGACTGCGAGACCGCGGCGCTCGTCGGGTGCAACGGGTCGATCGACTGGTTTTGCACGCCGCGCTTCGATTCGCAGGCCTGCTTCGCCGCACTTCTCGGCGCGCCCGAGAACGGCCGCTGGCTGATCGCGCCGACCGATCCGAAGGCCAAGGTCACGCGCCGCTACCGGCCCGACACGTTGATTCTCGAGACGCGGTTCGAGACCGCCACCGGCACCGCCACGCTGGTCGACTTTATGTATCCGACCGAGCCGCATCCGCACATCGTGCGGCTGGTGATCGGCGAGAGTGGCACGGTCGAGTTCGAGACCGAGTTCGTCGTGCGCTTCGGCTACGGCGAGGAAGTGCCGTGGGTCACCATGCTGCCGGACCACCGCCTGCGCGCGGTCGCCGGGCCGAACAAGCTCATCCTGCAATCGACAATCGAGCTACGCGGCGAGGACTTCAAGACCAAGGGCAAGTTCACCGTGAGCGACGGCAAGACGATCTCGTTCGCGCTGACCTACGGGGAATCGTTCACGCCCGATCCGCCGGCCGCCAATTTCGAAGCGCTGCTGCCCAAGACCGAGCAGCACTGGAAGGATTGGACCTCCCAGTGCGGCGTCAAAGGCCCCTATGCCGACGTCGTGAAGCGCTCCCTGATCACGCTCAAGGCCATGACCTACGCGCCGACGGGCGGCGTGGTGGCGGCAACAACGACGTCGCTGCCGGAGCAATTCGGCGGCCCGCGCAACTGGGACTACCGTTATTGCTGGGTGCGGGACGCGACCCTGACCCTGCTCGCACTGATGAACACCGGTTATTTTGAGGAGGCGCGCGCCTGGCGCGAATGGCTGTTGCGCGCCGTCGCCGGCAGCCCCGAGCAGATGCAGATCATGTACGGGATCGCCGGCGAACGCAGGCTCTACGAGGTCGAGCTACCGTGGCTGCCAGGCTACGAGAAGTCCGCTCCCGTGCGCGTCGGCAATGCCGCGCACCAGCAGACCCAGCTCGATGTCTATGGCGAGCTGCTCGATGCGCTGCATCAGGCGCGGAAAGGGGGCCTCGCGCCGGAAGAGTCCGGCTGGGAACTTCAGCTCGCGATCGTCAAACATCTCGAGGACGCCTGGCAAAAACCGGATCAAGGCATCTGGGAGGTGCGGAGCGGGCCCGAGAACTTCGTCTATTCCAAGGTCATGGCCTGGGTCGCCTTCGACCGCTCGATCAAGAGCGCGGAGCGCTTCAAGCTCAAGTGCCCCCTCAAGGGCTGGCGCGAAATCAGAGAGACCATCCATAAGGAAGTCTGCGAGAAGGGCTTCGACAAGGAGCTCAACAGCTTCGTCCGTTCTTATGGCTCCAAGCAGGTCGACGCGAGCCTGCTTCTGATCCCCGCCGTCGGATTCTTGCCGGGCGACGACCCGCGCGTGGCCGGCACCGTGGCGCAGATCGAGAAGACGCTGATGAAGGATGGCCTCGTTCAGCGCTATGACACGTCGAAGTCGAGCGACGGTCTGCCCCCCGGCGAAGGCATGTTTCTGGCTTGCAGCTTCTGGCTTGTCGATGCTTATCTGATGCTCGGCCGCAAGGAGGATGCCGTGGAGCTATTCGAGAGGCTGCTGGCTTTGCGCAATGATGTCGGCCTCCTGAGCGAGGAATACGACACCACCGCCAAACGGCTGTGCGGCAACTTCCCCCAAGCCTTCTCGCATCTCGCGCTCGTCAACAGCGCCTCCAATCTCGGCCGCGACGGAAAGCCCATCGAGCAGCGCTGCGACGCGGAAGACGACGCGAAATCGGCGAAGCTCGCGGCCAATAAGCCAGCGGCGCCGGCGGCGCAATAGAGCGGGCGCCCGATGTCAGACCCAAGCTTTGGAGCTAAACCGGCAAGCCGGGCGCGATCAGGGACAAAGCTTGCTTTGGCCGCGGGTTTCGCCGTGCTTGGTCTGCTCACAGCGTTTGCGCTCTCCGGCCCAACACAAACGCCCGCCCAAGCCGGCTCGCCGGCAGCGGCCCAAGCGCCCACGACGGCGCCCAGTTACACCGACGACATCCAGCCCATTTTCAACAAGCGCTGCGTCGCCTGCCATGGCTGCCTGGGGTCGCCGTGCAATCTGAAGCTCACATCGTTTCGCGGTGCGGACCGCGGCGCGCTCGGCAGGAACCCTTATGGCAGCCACGTGGAAGCCTATCCGCGCACCGGAATGGACGTGGTCCAGACGACCGCGGAATGGCGCGAACGGGGCTTCTATCCGGTCCTGTCGCGCGGCGGATCGAGGAGCGAGAACCTTTCGCGCTCACTGCTCTCTCAAATGGTCGAGGCGGGCACGCGGCACAACAGACCCGGCTTCTCTCGCCAAACGCTCATGCCGGTTTACGCCAAGCGTTACGCCCACCAATGCCCGGTCACACCGGAGGCGCTCAAGACCAAGCTGGCGAAAAGCCCCGCCGAAGGCATGCCCTTTGGTCTGCCGGCGCTCGATGAGAAAGACGTCCAGGCCTTGCGCGACTGGGTGGCCGCCGGCTCACCCGGCCCCATGGGTATCGAACGTAAGGCCGCGGAGACCGTGAACAACCCGGCCGCCGTGCTCGCCTGGGAAGCGTTCTTCAATGCTCCCAACAAGCGGTCTCAGCTCGTCTCCCGCTACATTCTCGACCACGTGTTCCTGGCCACGATCGTGCTGGACGAAAGCCCGGGCGACTATTTCCGCCTGGTGAGATCCAAGACACCGTCGGGGGCCGCGACCGCGAACCCGCCCGCGGCCATCGAGATCATCGATACGCCGCTGCCCTATTCGGACCCCTACGCCTATGCCGACGTCGATCGCTTCTATTATCGCTTGAAGAAGATCACCGCTCCGATCGTGCAGAAGAACCATTTCGTCTGGCGTCTCGAGCTCTCCGACATCGACCATTTGAGGGAGCTGTTCCTCGCCCGCGACTGGGAGGACGGGACCGATCTCGATGCGCCCTGGGGGATCGGCAATCCCTTCCGGGTCTTCAAGGCCATTCCGGCGGAAGCGCGTTACCGCTTCCTCTTGGAGAATTCCGAGCTGATCGTCTCCGGCATCACCTACGGCCCGGTGTGCCTGGGGCAGACGGCGACCTTCGCCGTCAAGGACCAATTCTGGGTCTATTTCGTCGATCCCAAGGTCGACGTCTCGGTGCTCGATCCCAAACTTGGCCTAGAGACCTGGAGCACCTTCATGGATCGCTCGTTGCTCGGCAACGACGCCTACGAGGACGCCTATGGCGCCGCGCTCAGGAAACTGCGGCCCAAGGGCTACACCATCGACGCCATCTGGAACGGCGACGGCAAGAACCGCAACGCATGGCTGACCGTGCTGCGCCACGAGAGCAATGTCTCCGTGATGAAGGGACGGCAGGGCGGCATTCCGCGCACCCAATGGCTGATGGATTACAGTGGGTTCGAGCGCATCTATTACGACACCGTCGCCAATTTCGAGTACTGGTCCGGCGACATCCCCAAGCTGGAAACCTTGGTGTTCTTCAACTACCTGCGCCAAGAGTTCGAGGATAATTTCCTGCTGCTCCTGCCCGAGGACGAGCGCCAGAAAATCCGCAGCGACTGGACCCAAGGCATCGGCCAAATCGCACTCGACCTGGAGCCTTTCGCCGGCGCGGAGCAGCCCACGCGCGTCAAGACCGACAAGCGCGACCCTTTGCTTAGCTTGGACGAAGACATCCAGAAACATATGGGCGAGGTGGTGAGCGGCCCCGTCGATCACTTGAACCCGCACATCAAGCCGGACGTATCCTTGCGCGCCCCAATCGAGAGCTATGACGATTGGGTCAAGGCGGCTTCACTGCTCACCCAGACGCGCGCCTACAAATTCCCGCGCTACCTACCGAGCGTGGTCCTGCTGAAGTTGACCGATGGCGACGAGGCGCGCGTCTATTCGCTGATCGCCAACCGGGTCTATGCCACCCAGTACACGATCCTGTTCCAAGACGGCCAGGCGCTGCCGCATCTCTACACTATGAGCATCTATCCGACGCTGATCGGCGGCTTCCCCAACTACTTCCTGGAGATGGATCTCAAGCAGGCGGGCGACTTCCTGCGCGGGCTTCGCGACGTCCAATCGCTAGCCGACTGGAACCACTTGCGCGACCGCTACGGGATCTTGCGCAACGACGCGCGCTTCTGGGCGACCTATGATTGGTTCACCCAGTGGAACGTGAAGAATCGTGGGCAAGACGCGGGCTATCTCGACCTCTCCTATTACGACCTGTTCGATTCGGTCTACTGAGCCGGAGCGTGCTCAGGGCGCGGTGCTTCAACACCGCTAACGATCCGGACTCTCGCCAGCGAGAACCGTGCAGGTCATAGGTTGTGCGAACGCGTCCGACAGGATCGTGGCAACGTTACTTTCGGTATCGATCACGGCAGCGAGCGTATCGGTCCCCGCGCTTTCGGGGTTGGACCATTGAAGACTTAAGCCGACCGCGACAAGATATTTTCCCACGCGCAGGATCTTATCGGCTTGCCCCTCCCAACAGCCCGAGGGCGTCCCAGCCCCCGCCTAGCCAAGCCCCCGAAAAGGCCCGGAAAAACGTCTTCTCGCCGCAATGGCGGGCATCCTGGCTTTCTGATATGGCTCAAGCGCCGTTTGTCATAAAACTAGGCTCTTGGAGCACATCCTGGACGCGTCGACCTCGGGGGAAGAGCGCAGCGCCATGAAACGTCTCAGCATGAAACGTCTCAAACAGCTCTGGCTCTTCGTCGCCGTTTTTTCGCTCCCCATCACAGCGGCTTATGCCATCGACCGGCTGCTGCTGGCTCCGTCCTGCCCGGACTGCAACGCGGAGATGACGGAAGAACTGCCTGTGTTCGACGGCACCCAGGACGGCCTTGTGCGAATCAAAGCGAACAGCATGGAGTTCCGCGCCCGCGTTGCTGGCTTCGACAATCGGGACGGCGAAGGCGTGATCCTTCTGCACGGGTTCCCCGAGACGTCGATCATGTGGGAACTGCTCCTCGACAGACTGGCCAAGGCAGGTTACCGCGCCGTCGCCTTCGACCAGCGCGGCTACAGCCCCGGCGCAAGGCCCTTCGGCAAGAACGCCTATACCAAGGGACGGCTCGCAACGGATGTCCTCGCCGTCGCCGAAGCCGCGGGCTTCGAGCGGTTCCATGTCATTGGCCACGACTTCGGCGGCGCCATCGCTTGGACCTTTGCCGACCGCTACCCGCGACGGGTGTTGAGCCTCACCTCATTGTCGATGCCTCATCCTTCGGCCCTTGCCGACACGCTCGGCAATCCAGGGTCTCAATGGCGCCGCAGCAGCTACATGCTGATCTACCGGCTACCGGTGCTTCCGGAACTGATCCTGGGGTTCAATCAGGCCGCATTCCTTGAGTACCTGAAATGGCAAGACCATCCGCGCGAACAGGTCGAGGAATATGAGCGTGTCTTTGGCGAGCCCGGCACACTTCGGGCCGCGCTGAATTGGTACCGGGTCTTTCGGTTCCGGTCGCTCGATCCTGTCGGCAAGATCAGGCCCGCGACGTTGTTCCTATGGGGCCGCGAGGACGACGCTTTCGGCCCCGTCGCCGCAACCAGGACGGCGAGCTACATGGATGGCGCCTACCGGCTTCACGCCATGGAGGCCGGTCACAACCTGATGCTGGAAGCACCGGACCTCGTCACCGAAGAGGTCCTGACCCATCTCAAAACGGCGGCGGAAGCTTCCAAGCAGTGGAGCGCGGCCGTTGCCAAAAAGCCACAAGACGGTGGAACGCCGTGCGATCAGTCAAAGCCCCGCTGCTTGCGAATCTCGCTGGCGCCGGAAGGCAACACGCTTCGAATCCGCAATCGCTGCGACGAAGCCTATGAGGGCGTTGTGCGGGTGTCTTGCTCGGGCTGGGCGCCTGATGCGGCCGTCGAATATCGCTTCAGCCTCGGCGCCAAGTCGGAGCTGGCCCAGGAAAGCACCGGGTTCTCCTTCGGCGATTGCTACTATCGCCACCGGTTCTGCGCGAAGGAGCCGGAACGCAGAACGCATCAGCCGGCCGGGATTCTGTTCTTCCTAGAGTGAGGGCAGAATCAGGGGGATGCTCGCCGCGACCAACAGAACGGCGAGGATTACGGACAGGCTGAGCTCCACGACGATGCCCTGCGTATGAACTTTCGTATCGTCCAATAGGACGCCGGTCCGCACGAAGCGGAAAGTCGCGACCAGAATGAAGACAATCCCGACCACGATGAGCGCCTCCCCGGCGCCTCCGCCGAAGGAGTGAGACAACGCTTCCAGCCGCTCCCGATCCGCGCCGCGGACGGAAACAGCGTCCGCCATGGTGAGGATGAAGAGATCGAACCGCTCCACCAGGAAGCCGAAGGCGATTATCGCGACGCCGGTACGAAGCCAAGCGAGGAAGGTCCGCTCGTTGGCCGCGTGGTCCGTGTAGGATCTGATCATGGCAAGGGGCCTCGCGTCGTGGTCGTTACAGCTCGGCAGTCGGCCGGGAATTAGGCCGCGGCAGCTTTCGTGAGCCGCTCCACTCTCGCCAAGAACTCCGAACACTCGGTCTCGTCAAGGGCCGCCCCTCGATCCAGTGTTTCCTTAAAGGCAGCGGCGTCATCCGATAGGTCGGCCAAACCGACCATCGCGGCCGTCCCCGCGACGCGATGGGCGAGGCGCCTGAGTTCGTCCAGCGCGGTTGGCGACTTCGAAGTGAGGAGTAGCCTGACCCGAGCAAGGTCACCCGCGCACCGCGCAAGAAACTCATCGCGGAGTTCTTCGGGCACCCCAACTTCCCCTGTCGGCGCCGCTGGCGGCCCATCGGTCTCGGCCGCCCACTTCTCCAGCATGGCGAAAAGCGATGCGGGTGTGATGGGCTTGGGGAGATGAGCTGTCATGCCCGCCTCGCGGCACGCCTCCCACTGGGAGGTCAGCGCTTGGGCCGTCATGGCGATGATGGGCAGGCTCTCGCAACCCTCGATCGAACGGATGGCGCGCGTCGCCTCCATGCCATTCATCCCCGGCATCTGCACGTCCATGAGAACGATGTCGTAGTCGGCTGCCTTCACCGCCTCGACGGCCTCTGCACCGCCTTCCGCCTCCATGATCGTATGTCCATGAGGCGCAAGCAACGCCGCCACCAGATCCCGATTGAGATCGACATCGTCGACCACGAGGATGCGCTTGCTTGCCGTCCCCGCCGCCAGTTCGTCGTCCGACGTTTTATCGGCGAGCGCTTCCGCTGCCATGGAGGGCAAATCCAGGTCGATCCAGACCGTGGTGCCCTTCCCTTGAACGCTTTCGATACCGACCCTGCCCCCCATCAGCTCGACGAGGCGCTTACAGATCGCAAGGCCAAGGCCCGTCCCGCCAAACCGGCTATGAATAGAGGAATCGGCCTGCGCGAAGCGCTGAAAGAGCGCCTGCACTTTTTCCGGCGGAATTCCGATCCCCGTGTCACGCACTTCGATGCGGAGGTGCTGGACGGAATCCGAGTGCTCCGCGGCGGAGACGGCGATGGTGATTCCGCCCTTGGAGGTGAACTTGAGTGCATTGTTGACGAGATTGAGCAGAACCTGATGAAGGCGGACCGGATCGCCGAAATGGGCCTCGCTGACCGTGTTTCCCCTCTCGATCTTGATCTTCAGATCTTTTTCGTCTGCCATCAGCGAGACGCTCGCGGCCACGTCCTCCACGAGCTTCGGCAGGGAGAACGCCACCGGATGAAGCGTGACGGCGCCTGCTTCCAGGCTGGAGAAGTCCAAGATGTCGTTCACCAGGGCCAGGAGCGACTGACTTGAGCCATCGATGATATTGGCAAAGCGCCGGTCCTTGTCGTTCAGTATGGGGCTCTTGGCGAGCAGCCCGGCAAAGCCGACGATGCTGTTCAAGGGGGTCCTGAGCTCGTGCGTCATATTCGCTAAGAAATCGGACTTCGCTGCCGTTGCCTCTTCTGCTTCCGCGCGCGCTTTGCGCAAGATTCCCTCCAATTGCTCCTGGAGCTCAAGGTTCCGTCCGAGCCGGTTGGCGATGATGCCAGTGCGCCAAACCACGATCACAAGGAACAGAACGCTAGAGAGGGCGAACAAGTCGACGCCCAAAGCGGGAGACACAGTCGAAGTATCAATGAATTCCTGGAGCACCCACCCCATGGCAATGGGCAGCACGACGATACCGGGAAGCAACCAGGGAGCGAAGGAAACGGTAACGGACCCGGGCTCGAGCAAGCTCACCCAACCGGTCTTGGGCCGCGTGAGTGCAGCGCCCACAAAGAGGATGAAGCTGGCAATCGCGGTATGCAGTGCGATCGAACTGGCCGGAAGCGGCTCGTAGAGGATCGGCAAGTTATACAAATATCCCGCGAAGACGAGCAGCGCGATGAGCATGCCAAGCATGGTGGTCGTCACAAACGCGAGATCATTGCTCTGAGTCCGCCGCGGCAGCAGCATGGCGACGGCAAACAGAACGAACTCGAGGGCGCTCGGCACCGACATCGGTCTGGTCGCGTCGAGGGCCCAACCGACTCCAATCAAGTAATTTCCAATCAGCAGGTCCACCCCCAGCCAATATTTGAGCAGTGTGACGATTCCGATCACGAGGATTGTCACGCCCAATGCATTTTGTACCGCTGCGCTGCTTAGATCGTGTGGGCTGGCGCGCAGGTAGAGCAGGCCACCGCTGAGGATGAACGTAAGGGCTGTACTTGGCTTCATGGTTTCGAGTCCGGATAGGACGCTTTTCAACGGCTCAATCCCCAGCGCCCATCCAATCAACACAAAGAGACCGAGTGCGATGGTGGAGAGACCGCACAGCCGAGCGAGCACCGGGAGTCGAGTGACCGCGTGGCCTGCAGCGGCAGGCGTTTGCATCGCACCTTCGTTGGGCAATTCCTCCTGGATTTCGAGGTCTCTGCGGCGTGCCTCCCGCGCCGCCTTGCTTTCGCGATAGGCCGCTTGCAGTCCTCCGCTGATCCGAACGTTCTGCGACAGAGCCGCGGCCACGGGCAATGTCGTGAGGGCCGTGAACGCGAGGAACAGCTGAAGCACGAACAAACGTTGCGAGTCGCTTCCCTGGACCAGCTGGGTCGGACCGTAGCCCGAAATGCCAAAGGTGAGCGCGATGATGGCAGCAAGCAACATGCCTAGTGCCGCGCCACCCACACCGAGCCGGAACGCGATGAAGATCAGCGCCGGCGAGACCATAAAAAGGAACGGATAGCTGCTTTGGCTAAAGACGAATATGACAACCAGGCAAAGCCCCGGGATCAGAAGCAAGGACGTTTCTCGCAAACGGGACTCGGCAAGATGCGCGAGGACGCTCCAGTCGACGGCGAGCAATGCCGGAGCAAAGATGATCAAGCCGAGCGCGTCTGCCGGGTACCATTGCCAAAACACGCTGTAAAAATCGGCGCCCTGTATGGCACTCAGCGCGATGGCGGCGAACAGCCCGGAAAGAACGGGTACCGCAACCGCAAGTCCCAGGAACAACAATAGAGGACGCGTCTTGGTGACGTCGGCACGCGGTCCAGCCAAGTGCCTGAGCACATAAGAAAAGACGACGATCTCGAGAACATTCGCAGCAGCCAGCGAAAGTCCGATAGGCCAGGAATCGTGGAGCCAAAGGTTCGCCACGAAACTTCCGACACCGGCCGCCAGCGCGATAGGCGCCCACGCCGATTCATCGCGACGCAACAGCAGGGCGACGACGAAAGCATTCATCAGCCAGATGGTGGCAACGCGATCCTCGCCACCGGAAAGCGCAACAGCAATATAGGTGAGCACTCCACTCGCCGCTGCAATTGTGAAGAGCAGAATGAGCGAACGCAGTTCGCTATGTGTCGTGGAATCCGACTCAGCTGACCAGATGACGCCGCGCTTTGTTAGCATGGTTGGTCCTTGCTTAAGCGCTCTGTCAGCCTTCCGACCGGCCGAAGCCCAAGAGGTTGCGGACATTCAGCAGCTGGCCGGTGAACGAGGGATAGCGGGACACGCTGACCTTCTGGTTCAGCGGGAACGGGACGTCCCCGATCTTGATCTTGGCGAGCTGATTCCGGTCCGAGGGCTTGAAGGTGTTCTGAAATTCCTTGGGCAAGGTATCGGTTACCGGCAAGATCTCTGTGATGACGCCATCCGTCGCATCGCGCCCGTCGGTGACACGCAGCGACATGCCCACCGAAATCGCAAACAAATAGCGCCGCGGCAGATAGACGAGAACGTAGGGCTCCCCGGAATAGATCGACAGGATCGGCTCGCCCGGTCGATAGACATTGCCGACGGACGGGATGCTGGCGCCGATCGAGCCGCTGACGGGTGACCGCACGGTTCCATCGGCGTAGAGCGCCGCGACCTTCGAGATCGCGTCATGAGCGTCCGCGAGCGCCTCATCAAGGGAGTTCAACTCTTCCTGGAGTACTTGCCGCTGGGTCTTGAGATTCACGCGGTCGCGGTTCGCCTCGTAACTGACTCTCAGAGCTTCCTGATAGCGCGCGGACGTGACCAACCTCGCCGCTGCCAGGTCGTCGAACTGCTTGATGGTGTTGACGGCCTCGTCGGCACGACGCTCGGCGAGCGGCAGCAATTGCGTCACGCTTTCGGAACGGACCTTGAAGTCGGTCGCCTTGGCCATGAGATCGGCGCGTTTGGTGGACAGGTCGGCGAGGCGTTCGAGGATTTCGGTAGACTGAAGATTCAGCAACACACTGCCCGCTTCTACGGCTTGCCCCTCGGTGACGTCGACACTCTCGACACGCGCCACGTAAGGCGTGGCGATGACATTCTGGTCGCGCAGCACGAGCCCGTCGGCCTGCAGCAGAACATAGTCGCCGAGCAGATAATTGGCGACGGCGAGACCGAAGATGCCGAGCAGAATGAGATAGATCGTACGCCCCGTCTTGCCCCGCATGACTCGCTTCTCGTTCGGGATGTTGTCGGGACGGGAACGTGATTTGAGCGGTCTCATAACTTACCTCCGCACGCGATGCACTTTTTGCGGCACATAGGTGTCTCGATAGGACGCCTCGAAGATCCACTCTTCCAGATAGGCGCCGAGCCTGACGAAACGCATCACGAAGCCATTGAACAAACTGAAGCCAGGCACGTAGGGAAAAAGGCCTAGGGCGTTGACCCTGGGCGTCACCAACGCCGCCATGCAGAACACAAAAAATTCGAGGACCATCATGCCGACTTGAGCCGCCAGCAAGATGATGAGGCCCAACTCCTCGAATGTCGCGATCAACCAAACGATGTAGAAGGGAAAAATGACGGCCGAGCCGAGATTGAAAACAAGAAAGTCGAGTTCATGCAAAAGCTCACGGATGCTGAATCTCGAACTGAACGGATTGAGCAACTCGCGGTGCTTGCGGTAGCGCAAATGCACCGCATCCCGTTCCCAGCGGAATCGCTGGCGCACTAACACCCCGAGCGATTCAGGGACATCCGTGTAGCAGATCGATTCCGGGGCGAAGACTGCCTTCCATCCGGCTTTTCGCAATGACAGCGTTGCGTCCAAATCTTCGCCGCCCCCCGCATCGAGACCGCCGATGCCGCGTAGAGCTTTGCTCCGAAAGGCACCGAAGGCGCCTGAAACGCAGCTCACTTGGCCGGTTAGATCGGCAGCCTGTTTGCCTTGCGAGATGGTGATCAGATACTCGATGGCCTGAAATGCGGTGACCAGGCTATGCGTCGCGTTGCGGGCCACGATGTTGCCTGACACCGCTCCCACGCGTGGGTCCGCAAAGGGCTCAAGGATGTTCCTGATCGCATGCCGGTCGAACGTGCAGTCGCAATCCACGTTGACCACGATCTCGCCCGTGGCGCGCGCCAAAGCCAGGTTCACCCCGGCGGACTTGCCCGAGCGTACATGCGTACAATGCCCTTCCTTGATGAGCCCGGCGTCTTGCAATTCCCGCAGCTTCTCCGGCATCCGGTCCGTGGAACCATCGCTGACCACGATGATCTCATCCGGCGGCCGGCTCTGCTCATGCAGCGAGCGAACGCACCGCTCAATGGAGTCCTCTTCGTTGTGACCCGCAATCAGCACGGAGACCTTGCCGCGGTAGGGCGCCGCAGTAGCATTCGTCCGGAACGCAAGCGCGGCAACCGACACGAAGCTGAGCGTATAGCGCGGGAACTCAAAAATCGCGACGAACCAAAAAAGCCGCAAAAGGCTCTCGCCGCTTTGCGCCGTCAAATAGGTGATGCCGTCGGAGATCAACTGAAACATCAGGCAAAGTCCTCAGGGCCGAAGGCCTGGAATGACGGGTCGATGTCATGCCGTAGCGTATTCTCCGCCCGCACCAGGAGCAGATCGAAATCTGCCTTGGCCTGGTCCGGCTTGCTTCCTCCCACCAGCACGAAATCGTGGGACTGGCCTTTGACCACCAGATCCGTCTCGCTGTTCAACGATGAACGTAGATTCTCGATGAACAGATCGCGCGCCTTGACGAAGGCCCGAGCGCCCTGCTGCGCCACGACCTCCCGTTCATTGCTGTAGACGATGTTGATGAGGGTGAACGGCTCGTGTGTTTCGTTGAACTTCTTGGCCGCGGCATTGAGCGCGATAACGAGCTCAAGGGGGAGCTCCGCAAAGCGCACGGCCTGGCTGGCCGAACCTAGCAGCGATTGTCCGTGCTCCGCGAATCCAACGCCGTCATCGGTCAAGTGATAGGTGTACACGTCGCGCGGCGGCGCCAATTCGGAATCCGTGTGACTGCCGCAATCGAGGCAAACGAACCCGACCGCCGGCTCGGATGCGGCATGGCCGCAAGCATGGCACACGACCATCGACCCCGGACGGTCATAGTCGAAGCCGAAATGGGTGAGCTCGTAGCGGCATTTCGGACAGACGAGTTTATCGCCTCTGCGGAAGTCGGGCTCGGGTCCCTGATGCGCGCAGCGAAAGTGGTGCAGATACTGCTCTTCTTCGAGGTCCGCGGAATGACATTGCCCGCATTCCTCGCGGACATGCAGGCGCAAGGAGTCGCATCCCGGGCAGACATGGAAGCGATCGAAGAATACCCGCCGCATCAGGCCACGCTCACAGAGCGACTCTGCCTCGCGCGCCACGACCGCGGCGCTCAACGCGACATCGTAGGACACGAGCCATTTCGAGTGAGGGTCATAGGCCGGCTTGAGGGGGCGGTTGGAGACGAACGCGCGACCGACCAACTGCTCGGCGAGATCGACGCTGAATCGCAGATCGCGGTGAAGACGCGCCCGTCGATCATGAAAATCGCGCAGCACTTGATCGAGTTGCACCCTATCCAGCGCCGTGAGTTTGGATCCGTCGATGTCGGCCACGGGCCCAAGGTCGCCGGTGAGATCCACGATCGGCAGCACATAGAGCGCCTTCGTGTGCCAGAGGGCGCCGAGCTGTTCCACTGACACCGGGGCCTTGACCAAGATTCCGTCGAAACGGGGGTCGCCCAGGCTGGCCTGCATGGCACGGGCGGAAAGGCGTCCCGCTTCCATGTCGCCGGGCCAAGTCAGGAGATTGTAGCCGAGGTCCTCGAACGGCGACCGGGGCACCGTGGCATGTTCCGCCGCAATCGGTGCGGTCGGAGCCGGCCGGGGCGCCTCCACCTCGATGTCCGCGATTTCCGCCTGCTCTTCGACGACACGGGCGACCTGATAGATGTCCAACGGTTTCGGGAGAACGTGATCGAAATTGTCGCAGTCACCGGGATGCGCCAGCAGTCCTTCGACATCCGCCGTGATGGCAATCAGCCTCGGGACCGGCTGGTCATGGGCCTCTTGGCGAATGGCGGTTGCGACTTGCAGACCGTCCATCTTGGGCAGGTGGAAATCCAACAGGGCAACGTCGTAACGGTTAGACCGCAGCGCTTCGAGGGCTTGCTCCCCGTCGGTGGCAATATCGACCTGATGCCCCCGCTGACTGAGCAGAAGTTTCAGGATCTCGTGCGTTGTGGGGCTGTCCTCGGCGACCAAGATTCGGCGGGCAATCCCGGTGCCCGCGTCGCTCTCAAGAGGAAAGGCCGTGGCGGTTGTCATTTCTCGAAACCCTTGCGCTTTGCGCGTTTTGGTTGCTTCGAGGAAGACTAGGGAGGGAAGCAATAAGCTCGGGTTTTATCGGGCGCTGGGTGTCGGGTTTTCCCGGCCTTAAGGTTAGCCAAGGGTTAAAGGCGCACCCGCCAGCGGCGGGCCATTGCGCCGGCATCTTCAGCTCGCGTTATGCATTGGCTCGATAGGCTGCCGAGCTCAACCAAGTTTCAAGGACCAGTATCAACCATGAAGCCGGTACTCGATCACGAGAAGCTTTCGGGGCTCCAGGGCCTTATCGGCAAGGAGAAATGCGAGGCTGCGCTTGAGCGGTTCAAGGATGAGCTGCGCACATGCGTCCAGGCCATCGAGGCTGAGGTGCCCGATCCGGCCGAGAGCGCCCACCGCTTGGCCGGCGTCGCCGGCATGTTGGGCTTCGATGACCTCGAAGAGCAGAGCCGGAGATTTCTCGCGGCGGTTCATGAAGACCCCGACGACGTAGCCTCCTCGACCAAGGCGCTCATAGACTCTGCTCGCCGGGCCGAAAGTGAACTTGCAGCGATGGCGTGACACGCAATTTGCCGTCTGTGCTTCTTCGGAAGCAGGCCGCTAACGGCCGAGACCTAGGGGTCTCATATATATCGGTCAGGAATTGGTTGCGGGGGCTCGCAACCAGCGTTATTTGCACCTGGACTATGCCATCCTCTGAGGCAGGTTTTCGGCACTTAGCACGAAGGCTGGACAGGCTCACTTCACGTCCGCTTTAGGGGCTAGAGCAGACATTCCTGGTCAGGTCGCCGACGTCAGCTAATGACCCAAAGCAGACATCCCGGGCACGACGATGGCTCGTTGTTGATCTGTGGACGCTATACCTTTGAGCTTGACTGATCACGTCGAACCACCCGCTATCTCGATTGCTGGACGATGATGTTCTGGCGCATTAGGGGAGATTTCGACATGGAAGCACTAGTTCCGATCATTGTTCAGATTGTTACTGG
>Ga0307380_10006483_pt1 | contig 15368 bp, 14 predicted proteins | sample UN3MG_FD_202239 | JGI IMG/M metagenome (GOLD analysis project Ga0307380, IMG submission 202239) | Soil microbial communities from Risofladan, Vaasa, Finland - UN-3 | ecosystem: Environmental > Terrestrial > Soil > Coastal area > Acid sulfate soil | place: Finland: Risofladan, Vaasa | collected...
GCCGACGGGCCGACCGAGCGCGCGCTCGGCGTGGCGGAGATGTTCGGCCTGGGGCTGGACGAGTCGTACGAGGTCGCCCTCTACGCGGGGCTCCGGGTCGATGTCAGGCCGGGCGACGTGGTGTTCGTCACCGGCCCGTCGGGGAGCGGCAAAAGCGTGCTCATCGGGTGCCTCGTCGAGGCGATCCGCGCCGCCGAGCCGGCCGCGCGGATCGTGGACCTCGCCGAGGCGGCGCCGCCGGCAGGCGTTCCCGTCATCGAAGGGCTGCCGGCCGAGTTCGAGGAAGCGCTGCGCCTGGCGAGCACGGCAGGCCTTGCGGACGCGTTCGTGCTCCTTCGGCCGCCGGAGGAACTCAGCGACGGCCAGCGGTGGCGTCTGCGGCTGGCGCACGCCCTGGCGCATCTGGAGGCAATGCGGAATGCGGAATGCGGAGTGCGGAATGAACGGCCAAACAACGAAAACGGCGCCGTGCGCGAGAGGCACCCGCCGCCGGAGCCGATGCGGGTGCTGGTGGCGGATGAGTTCGCGTCCACGTTGGACCGGCTCTGCGCGCGGGCCGTGGCGTATCGGCTGAGGCGCCTGGCGGACCGCGAGGGCGTGACGGTTCTGGCCGCCAGCGCCCACGACGATCTGGTCGAGGACCTCGCGCCCGACGTCCTGGTGGTAAAAGAGGCCGGTGCCGAGGTCGAGGTCCGCTACGCCGATGCGTCGCGTCTCGAGCCGCGGGCTTTGCCCGCGGTCACCCAACCACGGCGCCGCCCGCGCGCCCGCGCCGATAAGCGTGAGGTGCGCTGATGACGCCCGCCAGAACGTGCACGCTGCTGGCCGGCATCCGCATCCAGCGCGGAGCGCGCGAGGATTGGGATCGGCTCGCGCCGCTGCATTACCGTAGCCACCACGCCGGGGCGGTCAGCGACATCTTTCGCCTGGTCCACCGGGCGGCGGGGGGAGTGTCCCCGGGATTCGTCCCGACGGCATCGGGACTCATCCCGGGGCGTTCGGCACAGGCGCGCGGGGTGGCGGGGCAGCGCGAGACGCTGGTCGGCGTCATCGTGTACAGCCGGTCGCCCCTTTCGCTCGCCGCGCGAAACCGCGCGACGGGCGGCCGCTACCGCGTCGGGCGGAATCTGGCGGCCGGACGCCTCGTGAACGAGGAACTCCGCATCGTCAGCCGCGTCGTCATCGCGCCGAACTGGCGCGGCCTGGGGCTGGCGAGGCGGCTGGTGGCCGAAACGCTCCCCCGCGTCGGCACGCCCTACGTCGAAGCCCTCGCCGCCATGGGCCGGGTCCATCCCTTCTTCGAGCAGGCGGGGATGACGGCCTATCCCGGCGCGCCGGGACCGGCGGGGAGCGAGCGCCTGCGGTCGGCCCTCGAGGCGGTCGGCCTCGGGCGATGCGCACGCCGAAGCGCCGAGGCCCTCGAGGCGGCACTCGAGTCGCTCGCGCCGGCGGCAAGGCGACTCGCGGAGCGCGAGATCGAGCGGTGGGCCCGCTCGTATCTGGCGGCCAAGAACCACCGGTCGCGCCGGCCCGAGCGCCGGCGGACGCTGGACCTGGTGGCCCGCCACCTGGATTCCGCACCCGTCTATTACCTCTGGCGCTCGAAGTCGTTCGAGCCCCGTGCGGACCTGTCCGCCGAAGCCTTGGCGAAGGCGGAAGCACGGGGTGACGCCAACGCCGATCCCGGCGCGCCGGGACCGCGGCGAGAAAGGCGCGAGAAAGGAGCACGACGATGAACCCGACGAATCGCCATCGACGAGTCGCGCGGGCCGTCTGGGAAACCGGCGGCCGGCTGGACGAGGCGGCCCGGCGCGAAGGCGTCCGTCCGGAGACGCTGCGGCGCTGGCTGGCCGCCCCGGAGTTCCGCGCGCTGCTGGCGGAGGAGTCCCTCGAGCCCCTCTTTCAGGCCACCAGCGCCGTCCTGCGCTGGGCGCCGGCGGCGGTGGCCCGGCTCATCGGGGATCTGGACGGCGAGTCGGCCTCCGACGCGCGCCAGGCGGCCCGAGAGATCCTTCGGCTCGCGCTGGAAGCGCAGCGCAATCTGGTAAGCGACGACGCGCCGGGAGCCGAGGCAGCGCTCGCGGCAGGCCTCTCGGCCGAGGACCCGCTCTCGCGGCAGGTCGCGCGACTCTCCGACAAGCAGATCAAAAGCATCTTTGCCATCCTGAACAACGCCGATGTGCCCGGCGCCGATCGGTGCGTGAAAGGAGAATCGCAATGACGCTGCGGTGGTTGCCGCTGGGTTGCCTCGACTCGCACCCGGATAACGCGAACCGGATGAGCGCGGATCGGCTGGAGAAACTCAAGGGGCACATTGCGCGGACGGGGCGGTATGAACCGATCGTCGTGAGGCCCATTCCAGTGCGGAGTGCGGAGTGTGGAGTGCGGAGTAAACGGCCAAACGGCGAAAACGGCGCGCGGTATCAGATCTTGAACGGGCATCACCGGGCGCGGGTGCTGCGGGAACTCGGTCACACGCGCGCGCGGTGCGACGTCTGGGACGTGGACGACGAGGAGGCGCGGGTGCTCCTGGCGACGCTGAATCGGCTGGAGGGGCGGGACGATCCGAAGACGCGAGCGCGCCTCGTGGCCCACCTGGCGACGGGGCGGAGCGCCGAGGACCTGGCGCGCCTCCTGCCGGAACCGCCTGACGCGGTGGAGCGGCTGCTGCGCCTGGCGGAGCCCCCGCCGGAACCGGCGCCGCCGGACTCGCTCGAACCGCTGCCGCAGGCGCTGGTCTTCTTTCTCTCGGAGGAGCAGGAGGTGCTGGTGCGCGAGGCGCTGGGCGCGGTGGCTGAGGAAAGAGCGGCAGAGGGCGCGGCCCGCCTCGGCCGGGCGGAGCGCCTCGAGCGGTTGGCGCTCTGGTACCTTGAATCGGTCGGCCGGCGCTGAGGAAGGCGGGAGCGATGGCCGGATCGAAGAGAAAGAAGAGGGGAAAGATCGGGTGGCCGAGGGCGAACGTGCGGCGGACGGTCCAGGACGCGAGGGCACGACTGGCGCAGGCGCTTGCGGGCGCGCGGCCGAGGACGCCCGACGCGCTGTGGGAGTTTGTGCGGATGGCGTACGGCCTGGCGGTTCCGCGGCGTGCGGTGTGCCCGGGCCATGCCGCCCCGTTCGAGTACCTTCGGCGGGCGATTTTGGAGCCGGGGCGGGACTTGGTGGTGTGGGCGTCGCGCGGCGGAGCGAAGACGGAACTGGGAAGCATCGCGGCGCACCTGGATTCAATCTTCCGACCGGGGTGCCAGACGCGGATTCTGGGCGGGAGCCTGGACCAGTCGCAGAAGATGTACGAGTACCTGTCGCGGAAGATGCGCGGTCTGTTTGCGGGGAGCCTGGCGTGCGAGCCGACGAAGAGGCGGATGCGGCTGGTGAATGGGTCGGCGATTGAGGTGCTGACGCAGTCGGGTCGGAGCGTGCGGGGTCAGCGGGTGCATCGGCTGAAGTGCGACGAGGTGGACGAGTTTTTGCCGGAGGTCTGGCAGGCGGCGCAATTCGTGACGCAGTCGGGGCCGGGGTCGGACGGCGAGTGGATCGCGGCCCAGATGGAGGTGTTCTCGACTATGCATCGTCCGTTCGGTCCGATGGCGGAGTTGGTGGAACGGATATCGCAATGCGGATTGCGGATTGCCCTTCGAGAGCCTCAGGGCCCTGAGCATGGTCGAAGGGCGGATTGCGGATTGAACGGCAGAACAACGAAAACGACACAAGCAGCGGGCCCGGTGCTGTTGACATGGTGCCTGTGGGAAGTAATCGAACGGTGCCCGCCGGAGCGTTCTTGTTCGCGGTGCCCGCTCTGGCCGGACTGCGAGGGGCGGGCGCGGCGGGCGGAGGGCTACTTTCCGATCGCCGACGCCATCGCCCAAAAGAGCCGCGCGAGCCGCGAGGGATGGGAGGCCGAGATGCTCTGCCGAAGGCCTCGGGCCGACCGGCGCGTGTTTGCGGACTTCGAGCCGTCTCGGCACGTCGCGCCGGTGGCGTATGACCCGGCCCTTCCGCTGTACCGGGCGCTGGACTTCGGCTACGCGAACCCGTTCGTGTGCCTGTGGGTGCAGGTCAAAGGAGATTGCGGATTTCGGATTGCGGATTGCGGATTGAACGGCAAAGGCAAGACCAAAACAGACGGAGACGTGGACTTGTCGGGGGTTCAGGTGCGCGTCATCGGGGAGTACGTGGAGCGGGAGCGTCCGATCGGCGAGCACGCCCGGGCGATGCGCGAGCGGGACCCCGGGCCGGTCGCGGCGACGTTTGCGGACCCGGCGGGGTGGCAGCGCTCGGACGTGACGGGGACGGGCCCGTGCGAGGAACTGGCGCGGGCGGGCCTGCGCGTCCGCACGCCGAGGGCCGCCATCCTGGAAGGCGTGGAACTGTTGCGTCGGCTCCTGAAGCCGAGGCCCGGCGCGCCGGGAGGGGCCGCGGGGCTGGTGGTGGCCCCGTCGTGCCGATGGCTTATCCGGGCATTCCAGGAATACCACTGGCGCGAGTCGCGCGACGGGACGATGGCCGAACGGCCGGCGAAGGACGGGGCGGACCACCCGATCGACGCGCTGCGGTACTTAGTGACGGGCCTCTTTCTTGGGGGATCGCGTGCGCGCGAGCGGCGGTGGTGGTGAGGCGCGCGGCGGGCCTGGATGGCGCAGGGGGGCGGAAGTTTTGTTGACAACCGCGCTCGAAGGTGCCAAACAAGGGGCCGGGAAAACATCGGCGCGCGGCGCGCCGACCCAACAATTTCATGGATGAAAGGAACCGACCATGACGCAAGCCCCTCCAGCCGCACCGGCCCCTTCGGGCCAGGCGAAGACGAACACGCTCTCGATCATCGCGCTCATCGCGAGCCTGGTCCAGTGCATTCCGATTGTGTCGCCGATCGTCGCGGTGATCCTCGGCCACATCGCGATGAAACAGATCAAGGAGCGCAGCGAGGGTGGCAGGACGCTGGCCATCATTGCCCTGATTCTCGGATACCTCGGTCTGGTTGTGTGGATCGTTCTGCTGGTGACGGGCGTCCTGGGGGCGATCTTCGGCGAATGGCAGACGGAACCGGCGTCCTACTAGGCGCGCATTCGCCGCAGGTCATGGGCGCATGAGGGGCACCAGTGCGCGTGGCGCGGCAAGCGGAGCCGTTGCCTGGGAAGGATTGACGATGAAAACGGTATGGTTCAGCCTGTTTGTTGTCGTCCTGACATACGGAGTGCTGTGTGCCGCAGATCAAGACACACCTCTTGCCTGGAAGTCTGAGCCACCTGCGGGTTGTCCATTTCCCGCATCCCAAGATGTGACCGGCATCACCTTTACGGGCCGGGTAAGGACATACACCAAGGCCGATACATGGTATCCGTCATGGGCGTCGGACGGCCATCTTTACTCCCCCTGGACCGACGGAAGTATCGACGGCGAGAATTGCAATTCCTGGTCTGGAGCAAAAGCCCGGACAGGACAAGCAAGAATCGAAGGTGCGGATCCCCTCAATCTGAAGGTCGTTTCTCTCGGTTCACACCCCGGACCAGCGACCCCCTATGGAGGTCGCTACCCCTGCGGGACTCTCGTCCATAACGGGATCTGGTACTACGGCACTTACGCACTCAATTACTCCAACTACGGTCTCAATTGGCCGATTCTCGGTCCGTGTCCCGGCTTCCGGATTTCCCGGGATATGGGCAAAACATGGGAAGATCCGCCGCATACTTGTGAACCGGGTAAAGCGCTCTTCCCTGAACCCAAGAACGTCAACGGACCGGTCAAGATCGGAGCACCGCATTTTGTTGATTTCGGAAAGAACATGGAACATTCGCCTGATGGCAAGGCCTATCTTGTCGGTCACGGATCCACCGAGCAGGACGGTGAGGACCGCAAGGCCAATCTCAGTTGGATCAGCGGGGATCAGATCTATCTATGCAGAGTCGTGCCGACGCCGGCGAATATCAATGATGAATCCAAGTACGAGTACTTCGCCGGGCACGACAAGGACGGCAACGCGTTGTGGTCCGCCGACTTTGAGGCCATCAAGCCCTTGATAGACTGGGACAACAACTGCGGTTGTGTGACCATGACCTACCATGCACCGCGGAAGAAGTACCTCCTGTGCGTGACCGACGGGTGGCCCACCGTCAAGACGATGAACACCTATATTCTTGAGTCTGACAAACTGACGGGTCCCTGGAAACTGGTGGTTTACATGAAGAACTTTGGAGAACAGGCGTACTTCGTGAACTTTCCAAGCAAGTTCATCAGCCATGACGGAAGGACGGCTTGGCTATGCTACTCAGGCAATTTCACTCGGGATCAGAAGACCAATCCGCCGGGCGGCGCCTATGCCATGACTCTCCAGGAAGTGAACCTTTTGCAGGAAAGTGAGGCCGACAAGGCGGATGCCGGCGACGGCAAGTAGCCGCGAGGCTGAACGGCACACTGCGGGGCCAGCAGGCGCGGCTCGTGCGGCGGACGCGCAGCGGCTCGCGTCTGGCCAAGATGCTCCACTGGGCCCTCATGCTGTGGCGCGACCTGTACAACTGGACCCGCGGCCATGCGGGCCTGGACGGACGCAGCCCGGCGCAGGCGCTGGGGCTGGCCGAGGCGGTCTGGTCGGTGCGTCGGTACGTCGCGTATCCGATGCACGTCAGCGACCCCCAGCGCGAGGCGTGGGCCGACGCCCGCAACCGTGCCCTCGAATCGGCCCTGGATGTCCATGAACGCGAACAGGCTTTGCCAACATCGTGAGGGACTACCATTTTTTGAGATTTTTGGGTTCACGGATTGGGGGTCGGGTTTGGGAATCGGGGGCGGGGCTTTGAAGTCGGGGGGCTGGTGGCTATAATGAATGCAGGGAGGCGGCCGATGGAGGCCGCGGCGGGCGAGCGAGGCGAGAGGAAAGCCATGGCGGGACGGTGGGGCGAAAGCGGCCGCAGGGGCATGACGCTCATCGAACTGCTGGTCGTCATGATGATCATCGGGGTCCTGATCGGGCTGCTCCTGCCCGGGGTGCACGCGGCGATGGTGCTGGCGACGGTCACGCAGGTGCGGTCGGACATGAGGCAGATCCAGGCCGCGCTGAGTCAGTACATGGCGTACGTGGAATGGGTGCCGGCGACACGGCAATACACGGCGTCGGACAAGTATGACTTGGACTACTGTCTGCCCCAGGAACTCTTCCCGGCGGAACTGTGGGAAGGAGGGAAGGGGTACCTGGACGGGCCGCTGGCGGATCCTTTCCAGGTGGTGCGAGGCGGCTCCTTGAACGCGCAGGAGATGGAGTTGGCGAGGGGGTACCGCTACAAGGCGCTGTGGCAGGTTAGTGTGAACGGAAGCACCCCGGGGAATCCGCAGCCGGATACGCTTCCTGATCCCATGACGTTCCGTGTGCCAGCCAACTTTCCGAAGAGCGGGGGCGAGAAGACGACGTACACCGCGACGTACACCACATGGTTCAAGGCGCCGGTGCGGCTGGTAATCTGGAGCGCGGGCCCGAACGGCCTGCCGGTCGAGACGTGTTACACGACGGACGGGGTGAACGCGGAGGATCCGGCGAACTGGTATCCCGAGAAGGCGAACGGGATCATCTGCCTGTACTACGACGGGAACGATTGGCTGTATTCGTACTAGGTTTTGTTTGAGGACTTGCGCGGCGGCGATTCTTTGCTGCCGCGTGTTTTTGCGCTTGCGCGACAGCGAAGGCGCGGGGAAAGGCAGTGGCCCGTCACAGCGGGTAATCCTCTGCGGGCGGATCGTCCCGCCGAAAAAAAGTTTTTGCGCTTGACTTTTTCCCAGGTCGTGCTATATTTCAAGGAATCGTGTTACGCTCAGGGGAGGGTTGCGTTTTTGGATCCGATCGCGCTGGGACCGAGAGCGGTCGGAGAACATCGCCAAGGCGGCTCCCGGGGGAGGAAGAATGGCAAAGCGAAGACTCGTACGTGCGGGCGTGTTGGCGATGGTCGCTGGCGGGATCTAGTGGATCGGGGTCGGCTAGGGCCTTGGGGTTGCGCAAATCCGGGACTTCGAGGCCGTGGACGCCAACGGCGTTCCTGAAATTTTTTTCTTGGGCCGTACGGCGCACAGGGGTAACATGATTATGGAAATCGTAACATGGACCCGAGGGTGTGTCTGATGAGCCGTTGTTTCACCCAGGCGGCGGGTGAAGCCGAACCCGCACTTGTCCGTGTGTGCCGCGCCGGCCGGCATCCGTCCGTGTGCGGCGGATTCTCCCTCGCGGAGGTGTTGGTGGTGATTGGAATTACAGGGGTGCTGGTCGGCCTGATCGTTCCGTGTCTCGGGCGGGTTCTGGAGACGGCCGACAGGATGGTCTGTGCCTCGAACCTTCGAAACTTAGGTTTGGCCCTGCACGGTTATGCGAAGGATCACGATGGCTGCTTCCCTGTGGAGGAACTTTGCGGAAACCCCCAGTGCGTGCTGGTGGAGAGCCTGTACGGCCCATACTTTTGCGATCGCAGCCTTTTCTACTGCCCCAGCGCCGCCCAGATCGAGCCCTACGCCCAGAGCCAGGAGTACGGGGGCCCCGGCGGGGATTCCGTGGTCAACACCGACGAGAACTGGGAGCGGCGCTACATCACCTACAAGTACTTTTCCGTCACTCGGCGCGACCCGCGAATGCCGCTGCCTCTGCGGCTGTCGGACTATCCCCACCTGCTCCGGAGCGACTCACCGGCGTCTCGCTGGCTCATGAGCGACTGGGTTAGGGAGGGCGTGCCGGTCTTCCCCCATGGGGAGCGGGGAGGGTGGGGCGGCGGCCGCAACGTGCTGTTCGTGGATACGAGCGTGCAGTTTGTGAGGCACAGAACCCTGAACGCATTTGGAGATGAAAAATGAGATCAACAGAAATGCTTTCGATGGGCCGCCTGACATCCTGCCGGTTGGGTGACGGCGCACTCACCATGATCCGAGATCTCCTGCTGGTTGCAGCCGCAGGAATCGCCGCCGCGTGGACCGGCCAGTTGCTGGGCAGGCCCGCGCGGCTGGGACTGGGGATGCCGCTGGTGGGTTCCCTGGCCGTTACGCTGCCCCGGGCGCTGGTGCTCCTGCTGGTCCTGGCGCGGGTGAAGCGCCCGGGGGTACTGACTGGCGCTGCCGTCTGTGAAGTCCTCAGCCGCGCTGCGATGGGGGTGCCGGGTCTCGGGCTGATGGCGGCCGTCGTGCCCATCATGGGCGGCGTTCTGGCGGATCTGGCCTGGAACGGCACAGCAGTCTGGCGGTCGGCTGGCGCGCGCCTGGCCGTCACGGGTGCAGTCCTTTCGGGGACAAGGGTTCTGGCCGCATGGGCACTGCTGGTCCTGCTTATGTCGCCGGCGCGAGGTACAGGCAGTCCGGCCGCCGTTGCGGCCCTCGGGATTGTGGGGTTCGACGCGCTGTTCGGCGCGGCAGCCGGTCTTCTCGTTGCCGTTTCGGGCGGACGCAAGGAGCGGCGCGCATGACGGGTGTCACGGAAAGGGCCGCGCGCGACACGCCGGCAGCGTACGCGGTGCGCGCCATCGGCCACGTCCAATCGTCGTACTCCAATCCCGACGACGTAGTCCACACGCATGACGATTGGACGGGCGATACATCGAAAATTCGGTTGTTGCCTCGGCACGCCGGCGGGTTGCGGGGCCTGGAGGGGTATAGCCACATCATCGTCCTGTTCAGGATACACCGGGCCAGGGAGTGGAAGATGCCCCGCGGGCATCACAAGCCGCCGCACGTGAAGGTCTTTGCGACGCGGATGCCCGTCCGCCCAAACCCGATTGGCCTCTCAGTGGTCGAACTGCTGGAGTTCTCCCCGGAGACCGGCGAGATGGTTGTGCGGGGACTCGACGCGGTGAACGGGACGCCGGTTCTCGACATCAAGCCTTACATTGCGAACTTCGACAGCCGGCCGGACGCCACCGTGCCGGAGTGGGTCGCAGAGCACCTGAATAGCCACTTTCACGCCCCCCACGGGCACGAACATCCGGATCACAATCGGGCAGACGGAGGAGGGGTGAAACGCACCGGCCGCGGCACCCCGGAGTCGGATAAGGCAACGTAGCAACGACGAGTCCACTGAAGGGAGGGGATATCGTATGTTGGCAAGACTAATAGTATGCGTAACGATGGGGGTAGGAGTATTGTGTCCTGCAGCGGGCGCCGCCGGCATCAATTTTTCCCTTTTGACGCATGCCGACAATTTCCATTGGCTTGCGCAGAAAGCGGACTCGACCGGCGTTTACGGCGATTACCTCGTTCAAACGACGGACGACTTCGAGGCGTCGACCCTATATCCCGACGGATCCTTCAGTTTCAACTTTATGGACCGGGACGGCATGGGAGGCGGCTACGCGACGGGGGTCCATCCCCTTACGGGGACGCTGGAAATCGACGCGGACCTCGCCTCCGGCGGCAATCTCGCCCTGGAAAGCCTTCACTTCGACGGCCGGGCCTACGCCAACGCGACGGACCAGTATCTGGTGAACCCGGGCGACCCTGCGACAGGCGCGGCGTATGGCCCCTGTGCCGACGGAAGCCCGAACAACGGGTCTTGGGCGGCCTCGGCATCGTCGAACTGGAACTTCAGTCTCACGTTCGACTGGTATTACGATGTGCCCTACGGCGGCCCCGGCACCATTGACATGATCTTCGACGATTACGCGTGGGAAGGGTTCCTTATCCCCGTCGGCGAACTGACCGCGGCGGGGATGGCGGCTACGGTCCTTGAGGACCCGCTCGGTTATTACGGCGGCGATTTCGAGGCCTGGCTTCTGGACGAAGTGGCGCCTCGGCTCCCCGGCGACGCCAAGTATCTCCTGTTCGTCCAGGGAGAGGCCGTCGTGACGTGGAGCCAGACGACTTCCCTTGAAACGGGCACAGGCATCGTTGGGGAGACGATCCTCGCCTACACGACGGCGCCTGAACCGGCGACGGTCGCGATGCTGTTGGCGGGTGCGGTCTGGTGCATCGCCGCGAGGCGCGCACGCCTCGCCTCTAAGGCGGGATGACACGCTGCGGCTCGCGCCACGTGCTGCAACGTGGCGACGGGCAGAGGGTTCCGCCCGGCCTTCCCGGGGGTAATTTTTCAGAGGAACAGTTGGAGGAGGTTCAAGAGGATCGAGACGACCAGCGCGACGAGGAGGATGATGGTGAGTTGGTTGACGGCAAAGGGGCCGGGGGCCGGGGCGCGGAGGGCGTCGGCGTGTGGGCGGTCGGCGTCGTGAGCGGCTTCGCCATGGGCGAGGCCTTCGAGGGCGGCGGTCTGCATGCCGACTTTTTCGCGGGCGATGCGCGGGGGCTCGCCGGCGGCGACGGTCCGGAGGTCCACGAGGAGATCGTCCGTGGAGTTGTAGCGGTCCTGGGGGCGCTTGAGCAACATGACTTCGACAACTTCGCTGACGCCGGCCGACAGTTCCGGGTTCACGTGGTCGGGCGGGACGAGGGGTGCCATGACATGCTTCTGCATCACCTGCTGGGGCGTCGGGGCGGTGAAAGGTGGCCGGCCGGTGAGCATCTCGTAGAACGTGGCGCCGAGGGAATAGATGTCGGCGCGGGAATCGATGCGCGGGTCGCCGCGCACCTGTTCCGGGGCGATATAGTACGGCGTGCCGTAGGCCTTGCCGGCTTCTTCGAGGGCGGTGCCGGCGTCCTCGGCGTGGCGCGCCAGACCCATGTCAGCCAATTTGGCGACGCCTTCCTTGGTGATCATGATGTTCTTGGGTTTAACGTCGCGGTGGATGAAGCCGCGCGAGTGGGCGTGGGCGAGGGCCTCGGCGATCTGGATAATGATGCGGAGAGACTCCTCTTCGCCGAGCGGCTCGCCGCGGTCCTTCAGCATGTCGTAGACGGTCGTGCCGTCCACGTATTCCATGATGAAGTAGGAGTGTCCGGCGGTTTCGCCGGCGTCGATGGCCTGGACGATGTTGGAATGGGAGAGTTTGGCGGCGCTCTTGGCTTCCTGGACGAATCGGCGGCGGGCGTCGGGGTCGCCTCCGGCCTTGGAGAGGAGGATTTTGACGGCGACGATGCGGTCGACGCTGGTCTGTCGGCCCTTGTAGACGACGGCCTGGCTGCCTCGGCCGATGCGTTCGATGAGTTCGATGCCGGGGATCTGGATGGTCGGGGAGACGGTTTCTTCCTTGAGGGACGCCAGGACCCGTCTCGCCTGGGCTTTGGTCAGGGCGCCGGCGCGGACGAGAACCTCGGGCAGGGAAAGCCGCTGACCCTTTTCCTCGGCCTCGTTCAGGAGGCGGCGCGCCTGCTGGAGTTCGTCCGGCGTCGCGAGGCCGCGGTCCAGCACGTGCTGCTCAAATCGCGTTTCTGAAGATGTCGGCATGGAGTTGTACGCGGAAAGAGATCCGAACGGGGGTTCACTATCAGGCGTGCGGCGCGGAGTGTCAAACAAAAAGTAGTCCGTCGGCTCGTGAGTGGGTCATTTGGCGGCGGGCGGCGCCTGGCGGACCGCCCGGACGGGGATCGCCTTGTCGGCGCCGTCCGTCAGGCGGAGGAAGAACGCCCAGCGCCTCGTCAGGTTGACGCTCTTGACGACGACATGGTTGAGGCCCTTCTTGAGCGATACGCCCCTGACGGTGTACTGGTTGGGGTTTGCCGTCTGGGGCTTTCCCTTGTAGGTGAACACGAGGTCGCCGTTGACCCAGACCTGCAAGTGGTCGTCGCATCCGAGGCGCAACTTGGCGTCGCGGTACTCGCGGGGCGAATCGAGCCGCGTGACGGCGTAGGCGGCGGCATTCTGGGGGCCGTTGAAGAACCTCCCCAGGTTGATGCAGCCCTCGGGATCACTTTGCCTGAAATGGCCGACCTTCCATGAGGCCCCGGCGGGAGGCGTCTGGGTTCCGTCGAGGTTCGCCTCGCCGGCGACGAAGGCGTGCTCGACCGCGCGGGAGACATCGCTGCCGAAGTCGTCGGCCTTGAAGAGAATGGGGCCCAGGAGAAGCCATTCCTCGATGAACGCGCGCCCGCCGCCTTCTCCCGGTTTGCCGAGTTCAAGGACGACGGGGGCCAGGGCCGGCGTCGGCGTGGGGAGGATGGGCGGCGTGGGCGGCGCGGGAATCGCGGGCGGCGCGGGAAGCGCGGGCAACGCGGGAAGCGGGGGCAACGCGGGAAGCGGGAACGGCGGGGGTGCCGGCGGCACCGCGTTCGGCGCGGTCGTGGAAAGACGCGGGGCCATCACCAGGGCGACGATGCCTCCGCCGAGGGCCAGCACGAGGACGACCGCGGCAGCGACGAGCCGTGACTTGCGGGCGCGGTCGGGGGAGCGGGGGACGGCGCGTTCCGGAGTACGGTGCTTGCGGGCGGCGGCGAGTGTGAGTTTCTCGACATGCCAAGTGCGTCGGTGTTCGGCATCGGCGAGGCCGGCCACCTGTTTGACGAGGGCTTCGGGGGCGGCCATCTCCGATGCCTCGAGGTCCCCCATGTCGATGGCCGACAGGGCCGTCAGGAACTCCTCGGCCGTCTGGTAACGGTCCTCGGGGCGTTTGGCGAGGGCCTTGGCGAGGATGTCGCAGAGGACCTGGGGCAGGTCGGGGACGAACTGGCGCGGGTCGGGCGGAGGCTCGGTGAGGTGTTTCTGCATCACTTCCTGGGGCGTGGGGGCGGTGAAAGGTGGCCGGCCGGTGAGCATCTGGTAAAAGGTGGCGCCGAGGGAATAGATGTCGGCACGGAAATCGATGCGCGCCTCGCCGCGCACCTGCTCGGGAGAGATGTAGTACGGCGTGCCGAAGGCCTTGCCCGCCTCCTCCTCGGGGTCTTCGCCGACGCGGCGTGCCAGGCCGAGGTCCGCCAGTTTCACCGTGCCGTCCGCCGCCAGAAGGATGTTGCCCGGCTTGATGTCGCGGTGGACGATACCGGCGCGGTGGGCATAGGCGAGGGCCTCGATGACCGGCCGCAGAATGGTGACGGCCTCGGCGGGCCCGAAGCGTTTTCGGACGGCCAGGAGTTCGCTCAGGCTCCCGCCGTCCACCAGTTCCATCACGATGTAGAACGTGTCGCGGTAGGGGCTGATCTGGTGGATCGTGACGATGTTGGGGTGGGAGAGCCTGGCGGCGTGGCGAGCCTCCTGGAAGAAGCGGCGGCGCGACCCGGGGTCGCGGGCGGCTGCCGGCGGGAGGAACTTGACTGCCACGAGACGGTCCATGGATTTCTGGCGGCACTTGTAGACGACGGCCTGGCGTCCTCGGCTGATGCGTTCGAGGAGTTCGAGGTCGGAGGAGGCGATTTCGGCGGCGGCGGTGTCGCCCGCGGCGGGGGCGACCGGCGTGTGGTGGGCGCGGGCGGCGATGGCGCCGGCCTGGAGGAGCGCCTTGGTCAGGGGAAGGTCGCGACCGGCCCGGTGGGCCTCCTCCAGCAGACGCTGGGCCTCCTGGGCTTCCTCCGCTGTGACGAGGCCCTGGGCGACCAGATTTTCGAGGCGTTCCGCTTGGGATGGTTCGGGCATGGCGTTCGATCCCGCGGTCAAGCCACGGCAGGCTTGCCCTGCCAGGGGCGCGCCGGGACTCGACTATCCTCTCCGGCGCGGGGGCTGTCAATCCAAAGTTGACGCACCGGCAGGGGGTCGGCTATAATTCCCGCTCTTGCGAGTTCGGGGCGGGGAGTATGCCCGCCGCCTGAAGGCGGGGCGAAAAGCCTGCCCTGAGTCCCGGCGCGCCCCTGGCAGGGCAAGCCTGCCGTGGCTTGACCGCGGGATCGAAGGGGCGCGCCGTTCGAGCCGGGTGCGGAAGCACCCGGTCAGGCTCAATCGGTCGTGGCATGTGCCGCGCCAGATGGGGATGACCGGCGGCTTCCGCCGCCGGCTCGAGAGGCGCGGTCGGCTCACGGAGTGGAAAAACGTGTATCTCGGCATCGACATCGGCTCGGTCAGCCTGAACCTCGTTCTCGTGGACCTGTCCGCCGACTTGTCCGGCGTAGCCCATGGGGCGAAGACGGAAGCCTTGGCGAAGGCGGACGCGGAAGGCAAGGTCCTCAGGGAACGGTACGTCCGGACGCGCGGCAAGCCGCTGGAGACCGCCCTGGAGGCCCTCGAGGCGCTCTTGGCGGAGGTCCCGCCATCGGAGATCGAGGGCGTCGCCTTCACGGGCGCGGGCACGGCGGTCCTGGGCGACCTGTACCGGATCAAGCCAGTCAACGAGGTCATCGCCCAGGCCGCCGCGACGGCGACGCTCTATCCCGAGGTGCGCTCGATCATCGAGATCGGCGGCGAGGACTCGAAACTGATCCTCCTGGAAGAGGATCCGAAGACGGGCCGGCTGCGCGTCAAGGACTTCGCGATGAACGCTTTGTGCGCGGCGGGCACGGGCTCGTTCCTCGACCAGCAGGCGTCGCGGCTGGGTGTCTCGATCGAGTCGGAATGGGGGGAGATGGCGCTTCGGTCGGTGCACGTGCCTCGGCTCGCGGGCCGATGC
>Ga0307380_10006486_pt1 | contig 15365 bp, 16 predicted proteins | sample UN3MG_FD_202239 | JGI IMG/M metagenome (GOLD analysis project Ga0307380, IMG submission 202239) | Soil microbial communities from Risofladan, Vaasa, Finland - UN-3 | ecosystem: Environmental > Terrestrial > Soil > Coastal area > Acid sulfate soil | place: Finland: Risofladan, Vaasa | collected...
TTGAGGAAGCATTTGAGCACAAAACGGGGCAGCCACATGCCATTGCCTCAAGAATGGGTAATCCAAAACCTTCATAAAGGGAAGGAAAAACAAGAGCTACGGCACTATTATAGGCTGATATTAAATCTGCTTCCGACATCTCTTTAATATGTTTTACGTCATCATTTATTTTTAATCGATTAATTATATCGACTTCTAATGGACTAAATTCCTTTTCTCCTCCTATTAATAACAGTTGAAAATTTTCTCTTTGCGGAAGCAAAGAAAATGCTTTTAATAGATTGATGACATTTTTATAAAGCAATCTACGACCTATATATAGAAAATATGGCTTCTCAATTCTATATTTTCCTTTAAAATTTCTTAATAGACTCTCATTATTGACTCTCTTAAATTTTTGATTTATACCCGGATAAACTACTCTTATTTTAGACTCAGGTAAGTGATACAATGAAATAAGGTCTCTTTTCGTATTTTCTGAAATTGCAATTATTCTTTCGGCTTCGCCAATAACTTTTCTTTTTTCTTTAATAAAAGAAATCGACTTTTTATCTGAAAAGTATTGTGGAAAAAATTCATAAATCATATCATAAACTGTCATAATTTTTGGAATTTTACTCCATTGTTTACTTGTATAATATGTGCTATGAAAAATATCTGGCTTAATTTTAGTAGAATATCTTCTCATTACACCGTTTTCAATGAAATTATATATCTTCATTGGCAATTTTGATTTACTTTTCAATAATTTTATGTTAGAAATCTTCTGCATTGAAGGCTCTATTGAAAAAGGTTTCAAATAGAGATAAAATTCATTACTTCTATCTATCTCTGCCATTTTGGGGAGTAGGTTAGACCAGTATGAAGTTATCCCGCCAACTTTCTGAATCCAGAAGATATATCCATCAATAAATACTTTCATTTCCCTGCTTCTATCGTTTCAACACTAATCCTACTTACATTTAGAAAATATAAAGTAGAGATTAAATCTTGAGAATGTAATTTCATGCTACCTCCGTTATTCTCTTGCGCATTTTATCTTGAGAAGCTCTTCTCTTTCCGCTGGAATTGATTTGACATTCTCCTATATCTTCTTGAGTTTTGAACATTCAGAGCTATCAAAAGACATATGCAGTGAGGAAAAGTCTAAAAGGCGTTTGAAATCAGGTTGACCAACACGAACCACATAGTCATTGAATTGCCGCAACAAAACATGAGATCTGTACTTGTATTGATCCGATACACGATTCCAATAAAAGTTATCAATGTTGGGATCTTTCTCCTCCTCAACTGTAATTACAGGGCACCAATCAAGTGGAACGTGACAGTAGCGCTGAATATATAGAAACACTAGTTTCGCGATATATTGCTGCTTCTTGGTTAGTCTCTTAATAGTCTCGAGATGCTTGAGAACCTGGAAATACTCATTCTTGGATTTAGGCTCGATCGTAAAACCAAATTCATTATAAAATGTATTGCCTGCAATGATAACAGGAACCCCTCTTGCTGCCGGAAATTCTACACCAGCAGTCCCCAGACAAGTAATAATAATATCGGCCAAGTAAAGTAAGCTTTTAGAACTGAAAGAAGCCTCTGCATCAAAAAAAACAATATGCCCTGGACAATTCCTGAAGTGATTGCGTAATGATATGTCATCTGTGGGATAGAACTTACTGGACGGATGTTCCTTGAAAATCCAGTTGACATCTGTTTTGTTTTGAGCGAATTTTAAGGTCTGCAAGAACCAGTCATAGTAATCCCTAAACAGCATCCATTTAAAGGTTGAGCGGGGATGATCATTGAAGGCATGAAGCATTACGAAAACGTTCTTTTTAGTAACATCAACCCCAAACTTATCGGCAAACTTTTGTCTATCTTTATATGTGGTTTTGTCACTGCGATACGCCATCCTGGTGCCTATATCTATCTCTCCTCTCATCCTTTTTTGTATTTGTTCATCAAAATGTTTTAAGATAACCTGACTATTAATAGTTTGAAGAAATTCTATATCTGATGGCCTAGGTTTGAACTGGTGATTATAGATCTCATCTAAAGAAGAGAAATGGCTAAACTCTACAGCTGCTCTCTCCCCTGCGCTGCGTACATATGCTTCCAACCTTAACCCTAAGGCTGTTCGGAACAAAACGCCCGAAAACAAACCTATTGTGTGAGATACAAGAACTGCCGATGCACCAGTATTAATCAGCAGTTTACGATAGCGATAGTGAACTACTATAACATCTCGCAGTGTCCTCAATACTTCATGATTAATGCGACGCATGGTAGCCGCCCTATGATATTGCAAATATATATCATATACGATATCACCGAAGCGGATACCGTTTAAAGAAAACCCCAGAACATCCCCAGTCAGTATCATCCTCAAGGCAGAACACAAATACTTCCAACGGACAATCAATTTCTCAAAACGGGTTAATGTAACTTGTGGGATAGTTCGAGAGCTTGGATCATAGGAGAGTAGGCGCGCCTGAATGTGTCTATTACCAGTATCAATCCACCCGATACTCAGCCCTTTGGCATCTTTGATAATACGGGCAAATACCGCATGAGCGTGAGATACATAGGGAAGAGGGTGCGGTTCTACAAGTAATAGAACGTTTGAGCTTTTGCTCAGGGGAATCCTGGACCATAATCTTCGGTTGGCCTTGATAAAATCAGAGTACGGATTATTCATCATGCTTCGTCCCCATTCACTATATCTCTCGTAAGAGGGGTTCCTCTCTCAATATTACCTCAGTACACCTTGAAGTTCCTTTGCCATCCACCAATTCCTGTCCTAATTTGCTCATTTTTGTCCTCAACATATAGTCCTTCATTAGTCCACTTATCTTTTTATAAAAATTTTCTTCATTAAACTCACTTCCCCATCCCATATCAATAACTGTACCAACCTTAGCCATTCCTTTTACATTTTTACATTGATTATCTGCCAAACAGAATGCGAGGGCAGGTGTGCCTGTTGCAGCAAGTTCATACAAGGTGGTACCTCCACCAGTAATGGCTAAGTCAGAAGAAAGCATTAAATTTGCCATTTGAGGAGAACTATGAATGAATTCCACTTTTTTATCCATCTTCTCAACTACCCTTTCTATTTCAGAAACATTATTGAAAAAATGGCCAATGACTGCAGTAATGCTAAAATCCTCTCCCATTTTGTCTAGTCCGCTTAATATCCTTGGGGTTAAATTAAAGGGGTCGCTTCCACCTAAAGTAACCAGCATATTTTGGACTTTTTCGTTTATCTTTCTCTTTCTAAAATTACTAAATTCTTTTCTCATAAGAGCATACTGAGGACCCAAAACGAATTTTGTCTTGCCTGTTGAACGGTAAGTTAATTCCTTGGCAAAAATATTCTGGTTAATTACTATGTCTGAGGGAAAACTAATTTCAGCTAAGTCATCGATGGAAACTAATAATCTAATTTCCTTTTTGAGCTTAGTGAGATATTTCTCATCAAATTCGTAAGAATCGGTAATTAGGCCATCTACTTTGCTGTTTTTGATAGTCTTAACAGTATGTTCTAGATCTTCTTCTAAATTCAGATTATCGTTTAATTCCACGACTTCAAAACCTTCTTGTTTTATTTTTGCTTTAATTAGCTTGTTTCCTTTGGTAATAAAGAGCACTTCCATTCCCTCTTTCTGTAGTTGACTACTCAGAGCCAAGCATCTTTGAATATGACCTGTGCCAATATTGGGACTACCGTCTGCTCGTATTGCCACTTTCTTCATTTTATCAATTTCATAATGATCGTACAATTATTTGCTTTTAGCATTGAGAATCCTACCTTAGAAAAAGCTTTAATTGAGGATATATTCTCTTTCTTAATTTTTGCTATAATTTTTGTTAATTTAAGTTGATGGAATACATATTGACAACCTATTTTTATCGACGAAGAACCGATTCCTTTCCCTCTTTTCCTCGGAGCAATATTTATGTTTATCTCTGCCACTTGATTCTCTTGCTCTATATCAAATCTTACTACACCGACAGGAATGGTACCTTTGAGCACGATCAAAATTATTTTATTTTTATCCTGCAATACCCTCTTAAACCAACTCTGATGTTCTTCAAAAGGTATAAACTTTGTGTTAAAGGAATACTTCCTTGTGACTTCATCATTACGCCATTCCCATATAAGTTTACAATCCTTCCAGTTTGCAGGTCTTATTTCAAACATGGCTTTCTCAAATTTTATCCCATGTAATGGCCTCATTTTTCTTAATATCTACTCTTGTTCTCCTGCCCATTATTTTTTCTAAATATCTTGGATGTAATCCAATCCCTGGCCTCAAGATTGCTAAATCTTCTCTCTCGATTGTTTTCCCTTTGGCAATATCTCTTATAGCAAAGATGCTTCTTCGCCCAAGCTTATACATTTCCTCTTCAGATTTTGTTCTTCTTTTTGTTGGTGAACCCAGTGCCTTTTCAGTATTTCTAATTTCTTTCACCATAGATTTAAGTTCATCCGGTTCTAAAGCAAAAGGGTGATCGGGTCCGGGTAATTTCCTGTTTATGGTGAAGTGTTTCTCAACCACTGAAGCTCCAAGAGTAACGGCTGATATAGGGACAGTTATGCCCATAGTATGGTCTGAATAGCCAACAGAAATTTGGAATGCTTGTTTAATCGTAAGCATACCTCGCAAGTTCACATCCTCAAAAGACAGAGGATAATTGATTCCACAATGCAGGACAATCACTTGCTCATTCCCCTCTTGGTAAATAGTTTCTAATGCTTCCTCAATATCGCTTAAATTTGCCATACCAGTTGAGAGGATTATTGGTTTCCCCTTTTTAGCGATATGCCTTAATAATGGCAGATGAACGATTTCAAAAGAGGCAACCTTAAATGCTTTTACTCCAATTTCATCAAGTAAGTCCACAGCCTCTTCATCAAACGGTGTAGAGAGAAATATCAATTCTTTGGATTCAGCATAAGCAAATAATTCCTTGAGCCATTTACGAGGAAGTTCCAGTTTTTTGAAGATATCGTGTATTGTTTCATTTTTGTTCACCAATTTATCTAAATAAGAAGCACGGTCTTTTGTTTTTGCAACTATTTTATCAGCAAGAAATGTTTGAAATTTCACAGCATCCGCTTTGGCATCCGCTGCAATATCTATAAGTTGCTTTGCTTGCTCTAATTTTCCATTATGATTTGAACCTGCTTCAGCTATGATGAAGCAGGGCTCGCCTTCACCTATTAACCTATTACCTATCTTTATTTTTTTCATTTGATTTCTCCTTCATTTAATACCTTTAAATCATCAATGTTGTCAAAGATTTTTTTGAATGCTCTCACTACATCTTCTATGTCTCTAATTGTTAAAGGAAAACGACACAGTCCTGTAAGCATTAATTCCTTTTCATAAAGTTTTTCCGCAGTGGGACAAAGCCCCTTATTATAATAAACTTTGCCCTTGTAATAGGGACAAGTAAAGGGACAGCCATTTCTTCCATAGCATATTTTCTTTTGATATAATGGCTCCAGATAGATAGGCTTCACATATCCTGCTCCAAAAGAGATTCCCTCGGCATTAAGTGCTTTTACGAAAAGCTCTCTTGTTATTCCAACTTCTTTCTCATCGTATTTGATAGAATACACAAAATATACATGTTTTGAGTCAGGATAAACTACAGGGGTAGTAATTCCTTCATAGTTAGATAACTTCTCGGTCAAATAGTCTGCCAATTCTATCCTTGACTGTGTAAGTTTATCTAATTTCCTGAATTGAGCTATACCGACAGCTGCTTCAAGTTCTGTCATTCGGTAATTCCAGCCAAGAACATTCACTATATCATCTCTATTCATATCACTAACTACAACTTCACCATGGTTTCTTATCAATCTTGCTTTTTCAGCCAACTCGTCGTTATTTGTAACAATCACCCCACCCTCGCCAGTAGTTATTGTCTTGTGTTGGTTCAAGCTGAATACAGCAATATCACCTATTGTACCTACAAATTTTCTTTTGTAGACAGCACCCGGTGATTGAGCACAATCTTCGATTACTATAAGATTGTATTTTTTTGCAACAGAGAGAATAGCGTCCATATCTGCAGGGTGTCCAAATAGATGAACTACTAAGATAGCCTTTGTTCGTGGGGATATAGCCTCTTGAACTTTGTCAGGATTAAGGCAGAATATGTCATCCTGTATGTCAGCAAAAACAGGAATAGCATTTGCCATTAAAATACTACTAGCTGATGCGGACATAGTATAAGGAGAGACTATTACCTCGTCACCTGGTCCTATACCAGCGGATGCAATTGCAGCGTGTAATCCAGCAGTAGCGGAATTGACAGCCATAGCGTATTTCGTATTGAAATATTCACCAAATTCCTTTTCGAGTTGAAGCACCTTTGGTCCACCTAAAAATGAATCACCTGCCTTTGCAATAAAACCAGATAGTAAACCCGTCTTTAAAACCTCAAGGACTTCCTTCCGTTCTTCCTTTCCTATTATTGGGTGAGGTGGGAAAACCTCTTTCCTTATTTTTCCACCGCCTAACAAAGCTAATTTACTTTTCATATATTTTACCATCCTTTGTAAATGATGTTTCTCTTGGAATAACTTTTAATTCTCTATTTTTCAAAGGAAGAAGGATTTCCTTGTGGCTTTGATTTTCAGACTCATGGAATGCCAAGGCTATTTCCAAAGCAGCCATACCATCTTCTCCAGTACAACTTGGTTTTTTACCATTCTCTAAACATCCAATCAAGTTTTTTATCGCATTATAGAGAGGAGATTTTGAACCTTTAGTAATGATCTTTTCACCTCGCAATTCCTTGGTGCCAGGTTCTCTTATGCTATCTTTTGGAACCATCTTAACAATATCCTTATTACTCCGAATCATACCAAAGCTTTTTATCATTCCCTTCATACCATAAATATTTATTCCAAATAATACATAATCTCTCCAACTACTATCGACAAAGGCATTTTCACCATTCTTGAATCTTACCAATCCTATACCACCAGGATCTGTACTTTTATCTCTTTTAATATATCCAGTCACAGATTCAACTTCTCCGCAGTAAAATCGCATCAAATCAAATAAATGTGTCCCTCCATTAAGGAGTCCCACGGTGGTGTAGCAATCCAATAAATCTACCTGCCCAATTGCAGCTGATTCTATTATTTTTTTCACTTTAATAAATCTGTCATCCCACCTTCTTGTATGGTCTACAGCTAAAATAACGTTATTTTTCCTACACACTTCTATCATTTCTTCTGCTTCTTTTAAACTTGTTGCCATTGGCTTTTCGCAAAAAATCACGCGAACACCAGATTCAGCGGCAACCAAACAAATTTCATGATGTTCTGGAGCATGAGTGCAAATACTTAATATATCCAAATTTTCTTTCTTTAACATTTCTGTATAATCTAAATATAACTTTTTTATTCCCCACCGGTTTGAGCATTTATTCAGTCTATCCTGTCTAATATCACATGCAGCAATAATATCTATTTCAGGAATTAAAGAGTAAGCACCTGCATGTGTACAGGGTTTTTGGACTGCCAGTTGGTCTTCAAATAAACTTGCAATTCTCCCACAACCAATAATGCTTGCTCGATAGGTCATAACTGTTCACCTGGATTAGGAATTTCTTTGTCCCATTGAGATTTCAATCTATTGTAATATTCCTCTCGTAAAATGCTCATACGGACGGCATCGTAATATTTGCTATTGCGGTAAATTTCCTGGCGTAAAACACCTTCATTAACAAAGCCAGATTTTTCATACGATTTAACAGCTCCGATATGTTCTGCATTAACGCCGAGCCATATTTTGTTCATGTTTAACTTCTCAAAACCATATCGGACAACTAATTTAGTGATCTCCTGACCATAACCTTTACCCCAGAATTCTTTTTCTCCAACGAAAACTCGATATTCTGCGCTGCGACTAACCCATCTTATTTCATGCAAGCCACAGAGCCCAATTACCTTATCAGACTTCTTATCAACAACCATCATAACAACTTCTTTGTCACTCTTACCAATTTCATCGAACCAGTCTACTAAATTCTCAAGAATATTCGGCTTTATACCCATAAATAGATACTTTGTCACCGCTTCGTCATTTGCCCACTGAAAGAACGGACCTGATAAGTCTTGCTTCTCAATACCTCTAAGATAAACTTTGTTTCCAACTATAAATGGATGGTACATAGCATCGCCTCCTATTTATAATATAGTTTAATACTCATTCTTTCTGAGAATGTAAGAATGGGTTACCCGTTTTTATCCCTCTTTCTCAGTTTTAAAGCCTTATAATATTCGATATTACGCCTTTTTCGCACATTTGGTAATATCTCTGGTTTTACCTTAACAAGATTCAGAATGTCTCTCAAATGAAAAATGGTCTTATCATTATTTTGCAATTCTTTATATACCTTTGAAACAAAATCAAAATCCTCTGGATAATCAACCGTCCAATAATATCTCGAAAGGTCCTCTGTGTTACAATAATTCATTGTCTTATACTGATTTCCATTCCGAAAAACAAACTCAAATGGATATTCCCTGTAAAAAGGGTCATCAGTGTCATCCAAAATTTCTCGCAAAACTTTTATGGAATAAATTTCGAGATCGAATCCTCTAGGAAATGTAGGTGGATTAGAATTTGTAATGTAATCCAATCTTTCATCCATAAATATTTCCAACATGGAATCAACAATTTCAGGGTCAAGGAAAGGACAATCTCCCCAAATTCTCACGATAACATCTGCATTATATTTTTTTGCCGCATTATAGAATCTATTCGCTATGTCATTTTCACTTCCTCGATAAATACCTAAATGATATTTATTTGCGAATTCTTCAATTATATTATCTTTTTTATCTGTAGTAGTTGCAATAATAGTTATCTTTATATATTTTGATTTTTCTACTCGATTGATTAGGTGCCATAACATAGGTTTGTCCAATATTTTTTTCAAAACCTTACCAGGGAATCTCGTAGACCCCATTCTCGCTTGGATAATAGCTACAACTTTGGGATTTTTACTCATATTACTCTTCTCTTTTCAAGCAAAAACATAACATCCACATGGTTGATATTCAAGTAGTTGAAGAATTTTTGCTTGGTCAACTTCAGATTCTTGAAATGGTTAAGAAAGAGTTTAGAGAAATCTGCTTTATAGAGTAAATCATTGTGCCCTCGATAGGGTATCACTTTATATTCTTTCGAATAGTATTCGAAGCACCAAATATATTGCCTTGAACATCGGTATATTTCGTCCAAAGCTAAGTTAATGTCCTTTGGAACTATATGAACCAAAAGTCCAGAGGTAAAGACAAGGTCAAAGAAGCCATCCTTGAACGGGATATCAAATGCAGAACCTTGAATAATATTAATATTTTTAGTTCTTGATTTAGAAAATTCAACCGCATAACTATTTATTTCAATTCCATATAGATTTTTATATCCCATCTTTTGAAGTAATAATAACTGATTACCAATATTTGAGCCTACTTCCAATGCTTTAATATCTCTATCAAAGTCACCAATAAACATAGAATTTATTTCTGTGCGTGTATATCCGTAGTGCTTCTTATATAAAATCTCCATTTCTTCCAGCGAAAGGGCATTTCGGTCAGTATATTCCTTACCAAAATTCCCTGCCCATGCTTCCATTTGCTTCGTGAATTTGCTCATCTTATCACCTCCTGTAATAGTAAAGAACTTTATGCACCGTCTGTATCACATCGTTTACATCTTGATCCTTCATGGCAGGAAATATAGGTAGAGTGATAGATTCTTCGTAATATTTTTCTGCCTTCGGGCACAAACCTTTTTTATAACCTAATTTCTGATAATAAGGGTGATAGTAAACAGGGATATAATGAACTTGCACACTTATATTTTCTGCTCGTAATGCCTCAAAAATTTCTTTACGAGTAGCTCTTAATTTATCCAATTTTAACCTTATTACATAAATATGCCATGCAGATTTTACATCTGGTTTTTCATAAGGAGTAATTATTTCTTCTACGGATTTAAACGACTCATTATATTTTTTTACAATTTCCCTTCTCCGCTTGATGAATCCGTCTAATTTCCTCAATTGAGATATCCCAAGAGCACATTGAAAGTCAGTTATTCGATAATTATAACCTAATTCTTGCATTTCATAATACCAAGGCGGAGCATTTCGGATTTTTTCATTAGTGAATTTGTCGGGGTCTTTGGTTATACCATGTGCTCTAAACATCAGAAGTTTCTCATAATATTCTGTATTATTGGTAACAACCATTCCGCCTTCACCAGTAGTTATGGGCTTTACAGGATGGAAGCTAAAGATTGCCATATCCGAATGAAGACAACTTCCTATTTTTATCCACTTGTTGTTTATTTTATAATGTGCTCCTAAAGCGTGTGATGCATCTTCAATAACTGTTAAATTATGCTTTTGAGCAATTTTATGTATTTCATTTAAATTAGCTGTTTGACCTGCAAAATCTACAGGTATTATCGCTTTCGTTTTATTTGTAATCTTTTTTTCAATTTCTTCTGGATCTATATTGTAAGTATCTTCTTTTATGTCAGCGAAAACAGGCTTTCCACCCATATAAAGAATACAATTACTGGAAGCAACAAAGGTTATTGGGGTAGTGATAACTTCATCTCCTTTAGAAATACCAGCGGCAAAACAGGCGGCGTGAAGAGCAGCCGTACCACTACTTACTGCTACAGCGTATTTGGCACCTACGTACTCTGCCACTGCCTTTTCAAATTCTTTTATCTTAGAACCCTGGGTTATCCAATCAGACCTTAGCACCTGAACTACTGCTTCTATATCATCTTCATCAAGCCATTGATGACCGTAAGGTAGGTATTTATCTCTGATTGGTCTTCCACCAAAAATTGCTAATTTATTATTCATTCGTAACAGCTATTTTTTTACCATTTGCATAAGTTCCTCTTTGGATAACCACCACTTATTTATATCACTGGTAAACCTAAATCCGTCTGGTAAAGGCTTACCTTCTGCAAAATTATCTCTCTTCCAGAATGAATGTTCAGGTTCAATAACAAAGTATTTCTCAAACTCTTTTGAATGTCTTGCTTCATCCTCTGTTAAAAGAACCTCATTTATCTTTTCCCCAGGACGAATGCCAACAAATTCTTTTTTTGCTTCTGGTGCTATTGTATCGGCAAGGTCAATAATTTTCATACTGGGAATTTTAGGTACAAAAACTTCACCACCTTGCATAAGTTCTATACATTGAACTACGAGTTTAACACCTTGTTCTAAAGTTATCCAGAATCTTGTCATCCTTTTGTCCGTGAGGGTAATCGTACCCTTATTTTTTTGTTCGAGAAAGAGTGGAATCACACTTCCTCTGCTGCCAATTACATTCCCATAGCGAACACAACTAAATTTAGTTCCACGTCCACCAGCATACGAATTGCCTTGTGCGAAAAGTTTTTCTGCAACTAACTTTGTTGCTCCATACAAATTTACGGGATGAACGGCTTTATCTGTGCTAATTGCCATCACTTTTTCTACACCGTTATTGATTGCAGCATCAATTACATTTGCCGCTCCATCAATATTCGTTCTAACAGCCTCAATGGGATTATATTCACATATTGGGACATGCTTCAAAGCAGCGGCATGAATAACGATATCTGCACCATTCATTGCTCTAGACAATCTTTCCTTATCTCTAACATCGCCAATAAAAAATCTAAGTCTCTCTTCATTTCTAAATTGCTGCTGCATCTTGACTTGCTTTAACTCTCCTCGTGAGTATATACGAATAACCTTTGGATTGCAATCTTTTAATACTATTTCTGTGAATTTCTTGCCAAAGGAACCGCTTCCTCCTGTTATAAGGATAACTTTATTTCTGAAGTTCATATTTACTCCTTAATTTAGTTTGTTTAGTTTATCTGATTTGTTCGGTTTGAAGAGTTGAGCAAGATTGCAGGTGAGGAGATTATCTTCTTCAAAGGTATAATTCTTTTGCCTATTTAACCATTTCAGATTTTTCCCTTAATCCAGCAAGCATAATAGTCAATAAAGAGGTTAATTCCTATAACTTCAAAACCTTCCTTGAGCAATTTGCATAGAAGGCTGAAACCTATAACCCTGCTACTCCAGTGGTCAAACTTTTCTGCATCTCTTTATGTCTATGTTTCCGTTTGTCGGCAATAACTTAATTTGAATCTGCCGCATAAATAATGATACTCTCCTCATTCATCTCACCCTCAAATATTTTTATGTCTGATATCTCAAATAAGAAATCGAAATCTTTTATCGCCATGGAATTATCGTTGCATTTTTATTTGTTTTAACTCTCCGAGAGAATATCCGTATTGCTTTTGGATTAAAATCTTTCAAAATCATTTCTGTAAAGTTTTTACCAAACGAATAGGTTCCACCAGTGAGTAGAATAACTTTATCTTGCATGATTGCCTAATTCCTCGCTTTGTGCAGGTTGAACTGTCCAGTTTAATTGTGGTCTGATAAAAACTTCCGCATCACTGCCATAATGCACATTGTTATATCCCCTAAACTCTATTTTAAATTCAAGTATCTTATCAACATAGAGATTCTCAATCCTTGGGTATGCAAGATGAACAGTCAGGAAAAACAGCCTTCCACCGAAAGTATTTCCGGGTAAATTACAAGATGCGTTAAAGAATCCTGGGGCAAGGTGATAGAAGTTTGTAATGACATTGGGATCATCTACATTCTGGGTTGCCAAGATAGGGACGTTATTTTCATCAACTATGTACACCTTAACACGTAGGTCTTGAACTGGTTGCAGACATTCGAAGGTAACTGATACAACAATGTTCTCGTCGGAATAGAATAAGTTCCGAGGAATCCCAGAACTATCAAGCAATGCAATCTCTTGAAAACGTATGTAAGGGTTTTTCTTCCGGATTCTACCATACATCCGTGTCTTTATTTCGGATACCAAAGCAACTGCACCTTTAAGCAAATTCTGATCTAAATACTGTGCAATAGTGTGACCTGCAGAGGCATCTAGAACCAACCTACCGTCATTAAGTAGAAGAGCTCTCTCACAAAGATTTTTAATAGCTGCCATATTATGGCTCACAAATAAGACCGTTCTGCCTTCTTTTGCTACATCGCCCATCTTGCCGAGGCATTTTTTTTGAAAGCCAACATCGCCCACCGCCAGCACTTCATCTACTAAAAGAATCTCCGGCTCTAAATGGGCGGCTACTGCAAAAGCGAGACGCACATACATCCCACTGGAATATCTTTTTACTGGCGTGTCTATGAATTTCTCAATTTCTGCAAATGCCACAATCTCGTCAAATTTTCTCTTTATCTCTGTCCTCTTCATCCCTAATATCGCACCATTTAAGAATATATTCTCCCTCCCTGTCAATTCTGGATGAAACCCTGTTCCCACTTCAAGGAGTGAACCAACTCTTCCACGAATTTCTGCATAACCTTCTGTAGGTTCAGTAATTCTTGTAAGAATTTTAAGGAGTGTTGTTTTCCCTGCGCCATTGCGTCCAATTATGCCTACGACTTCACCCTGCTTGACTTGAAAAGAGACATCCTTGAGAGCCCAGATTATTTCATCCTGATATGCAAGTCCGCCATGGAATCGCCGAAATAAAGTTTTAGGAATATCCATTAAAGTTTCACGCAACGTCTTATATCCGTTACCTCCAATTAGACCACCAATGCGGTAGCGTTTACCGAGGTTATGAACGCGAATGACGGGAAGGCTCATGAGTGGATAAGTTGCTGGGTTGATGGCATAGGGCAAAGAGCATAGAGCATAGTGTAACAGACTTTGAGTGCTGCAAAGGTCACAGAGCATAGGGCAAGGAGCAAAGAGCTAAGGGCAAAATATATCATCTTAATGACCTTTGAAATAATGTGATTTTGCGGCAAAGAAGGTCTAATTTTAGTAAAATGTCATCTTTTAATCCATCGGAAACTAATTTTCTCCTGGCAAATATGATGAGCATATTTGCATTTTCAAATGTAGAACGCCGAGCAATGTTGAGAAATTGGATAAATTCCTTTTTCGATGTACTACCGCTACCTTCTGCAATATTATTTGGCATTGACAAACCCGCTCCTCTTAACTTTTCTGCAAAACGAAATAGCTTCTTTTTTTCAAGTTCATCGGCTATATCAAATAATATTCTTGCAATTTCTATCGCCAATTTCCATATTTCCAAGTCTTCAAACCTAAACTTTGTTTTCTTATTTCTTTCTACCATCCATTTCCTTTTCTTTCTCTTCCTTTTTTGTTACTCACACTTGGCGCTACGCCCTATGCTAAATAACATCTGCGAAGGAGCGTTCCATCTTCTTGAAGTAAAATGCGCCTGAGATAAAAATTAGCAATATCATACCAACCGATATTATGAGTGAGTTCCAGTCTACTGGTTTATTTCCCAAAATGCAGGCTCTATGGGCTTCAATAACCCCTGCCATTGGATTTAACGATAATATCCACTGATACTTTTCAGGAAGCATACTCGCAGGATATATAACCGGCGTAGCAAAAAGCCATAATTGAATGAGAAATGGAACTACATATTTTATGTCGCGGTATTTAACATTTAAGGCGGAAAGCCAAAAACCCACACCGGTAGCTGCCATAAGGGAACATAATAGCAAAATGGGAAGAAGAAGCATTGACACCCCTGGCGTTACATGGTAAAAAACCATCATCAAAATCAGAATACTCAAAGCAATAAAATAATCAATTATGCCGGCAAGTGTTGAAGCAACAGGCATAAGTATACGTGGGAAGTATATCTTCGTAATTAGGTTTGTTCCACCAACAAGACTGTTACTTGCCCTTGAAACTGCTCCTGTAAAATATGTCCATAACAAAAGCCCTGCATAAGAAAAAATCGGGTAAGGGACTCCTTCCGAGGGAATCTTTGCCAATCTACCAAAGAAAATAGTGAAAACTATCATTGTGAAAAAGGGCTGAAGTACCGCCCAAGCAACACCTAAAAGAGTTTGTTTGTATTTAATCTTTACATCGCGCCAGGTGAGGAAATATAACAGTTCCCTGTATCTCCATAATTCTTTGAAATTAATCGGACGCCATCCACGAGAGGGGGCGATGAAGAGTACATCGTTATTTGGTTTTGTTAGTTCGATTGGTTTCATTGGTTGAACAAAGATAGGTTTAGGCTGAGGTTAAGGTTGAGTTATTTTGCTTTGGTTCTTAATGTAGATATAAGTTTGTTTAGATCTTGATGCAACTTCTTTAGTCTTTTATCAATTTCTTTAGTGATCTTGCCCTGCAAATATTTTACTCTTAGTCCATATTCCAGATGGCTCTGTGTTTCTGTTAGTGAACCTCTGGCAAA
>Ga0307380_10006488_pt1 | contig 15364 bp, 45 predicted proteins | sample UN3MG_FD_202239 | JGI IMG/M metagenome (GOLD analysis project Ga0307380, IMG submission 202239) | Soil microbial communities from Risofladan, Vaasa, Finland - UN-3 | ecosystem: Environmental > Terrestrial > Soil > Coastal area > Acid sulfate soil | place: Finland: Risofladan, Vaasa | collected...
GCCGCAAATTTAGAAAATTTACTTTTCTTCCAATGGACTACTTTTGATTCTTTAAGATATTCCTTGAATTTCAATCGTAAGCTCCTTCTTTGACTTTCTTCATTAACTGTTTTTCTATTTCCTTCATGGCTTGATCTGGTTTGCTATAAGCATCGGTTGAACCTACCCATCCCCCCCAAGAAAAAGAAGCGTAGTATGGTTTGGATACATGACTAGTAGTATAATGTAAGTCAAGTTTTACTGGTTTACCTTCAACGTCAATATACTTCCCACCTTTATCCCAATACTTCTTTGACTCTTTATAGATTCTTTCGATGTCTTCCTGTGAAGCTATAGCCCAATCTTCTTTAGATCCCATTGCCCTAGCTACTCTATTTCCTGCCGCATGGGTTTTTGCTGAATGATAGGACTGATTTAAAATCTGTCTCTGAAAATCATTAGAAGTATCCAGAGTAACTTTTCCAGATTTTACCTTACCTCTTATATCCCCACCTTCACCTAAATACTTTTTTAATAGATCCATGTTTATTTCTCCGTATATCCATCTTTCTTTAAAAGTTTTATAAACCCTTCTTTATCTTTTTTATTTTTAAATATTTTTATACCATAGAAAGGAGAACCATCTCCATGAGTCTCTTTACCATCTGTGAAGTTAACGGTATACTTTGCTTTGCCTACATTATCCATCTCATAATAAAGTTTCTTCCCTTCACCTAAATATTTATCTACTGTATCCATAATATTTCTCCGTTTAAAAAACTATTTCTTTAACTTCTTTATTTGATCATCTGTATATCCAAATTTCTTTCTCAAGATCTTTTCTGCTTCTTCAGCGGAAGGCCCACCTAGGAATTTTCCCTTCAACGGATTCTTTACCGTATCTATAAGTATCTTCTTCTGGTGTGTATCTGGTACTGATGCTTCACCTAAATATTTATCTACTGTATCCATAATCTAATCTCCCTCCTCTCAGTTTATATTTTCCTCTCATATCTATTTATATTTTTTATCTCCGTATTTCGGAATATCCTATAGATAACATCCTCTTTCCCATTCCCATCTTTCAAATCCATCATCATACTGATTTTCGGCATGACGGAGCCAAGCATTTTCCGCATAGATCTCTGCTTCATGTTCATCTTCATAATCCATTCGCTGGCAGTACTCATCATAATCAGTCTGGTTCATTAAGGGAAATCCGTTTTTCGGATTCTGAAAGTAGCAATAGTCATCCCAATCTTTGTAGTAGGATTCTCTGGTTTGATTTTTCATGGCGATCTCCTTTTTGATTGTGGCATCAGCGAACCCACAATTTGTTTATATATGTTTTTTCTCAGTTTCTATATACATTATATATCAGTCAGGAAGGTATGTCAAGAATTATTTTCAATTATTTCAATACCTTGTTCGCAATTGCGAACATGGGTGATATCAGTAACTTATATATACTTTTTTTATAAATCATTCTCCAGCGAGATTTGCTTTTTTCCGCTTATACCGAAATTCAGTTTTACGATTTGGAATTGCAATTTGATTTCGGATCTGGTTCACACATAGCTCATATCCCTGTCATTTGACGTATATGAAGCGCATTTTCAAGAAACATACCAAATCACGTCTTTTTGCTGAAATACGGAGGTTTTTCGAAATAAACCACTATAATAGCATACTTTTTGCATATTACAGCGGTTTTGGATCACTTTATTGCATCTTTTGTGCCAAAAGGAGCATTTTTGTCAAACTTTTTCAATATTTCGGGATTTTTTGATAACTTTTTCCTATCCTTTCCTTTCCTACATACGGAGCTTTTCCTTTCCTTTTCCTTTCCTACATACGGAGCTTTTCCTATACAAGAAACATACCATCTTTAAGAAATTCTATAGAAAATTCTCCAGACCAAAAGAAAGAGCGTGGACGTTAGTGTGGTCTATCCGTACCCTAGGGAACCCCAAATCGACTCCGTATCTAGGAAGAATTTTTCCTAGAGGGGGGGTGTATCCTTTTGTATACGTTGCATATTGCAATGGTGTATAATAAGTATCCACCCATATGTAGGCTATCCCTACACTTGCCGCTGACAATTATTGTCACTATAAAAATTTTTAATAGCCAAGGGTAGCTCCGTATGTGTGACAATTTGTCACAATTTGCCTTGGCTCACATGCGTATGAAAAAGTGGTGTTTGTCGCAATTCAACCGATTTTTGTATACTATATCAGACACCAAAGTTTACATAATATACGTTATCAGACCTTATGGCTTATCTTGTACAATAAAACATACGGAGCATGTGGGCATATGACCAAGTGTATCCTCCGTATGCTGGACTGACAATTATGGGTAAAATGGAGTGACAATATACGGCTATAAAAAAAGTTAATAGTGACGTTATTTGTCAAGGGGTGACAATTCTCGGCATAGATTCAAAAATACGGAGCAAGCGAGTGGGGGCGTGATATATTTTTAGCTGTAAATTACTGATTTTATTCGAAAATATTCAATTTTGAGTAATATTAGGGTAAATGAGCTTGAGTATGGCAGGATTTAGTTAAAATTTCTAAATTTCTTCGTCTATTATTAAGAGGATTACAATTTCTATGATGAACATCAAGATGAAGTAACTCTTTAGAATTACATAGATTTTCACCTAATAAAATTAATCTATGTAATAAAATCGTAGGTTTCTTACTGGTCATTATATATTTTCCATTAAAAGACCACTTATAACGGCTCACAAGCTCCGTATATTGGTCATCTATAGCTGATCTACATACAAGTATAAGTTTTCCTTTAAATTTTCCCTTCACTTGGTATATATTCAAACAAGTATAACCTTTTTTATATCTAACTATTCTATTACATGGCTGGTCTTTATAAATATGATGCATTTTTTCATGTAATATTTTTTTTTCCGTATTCTATATGTTTTTTAGGGATTTCTATATGTTTTTCCCTTGTTTCCATATGTTTTGGCATAGATCTTGCATAAAATGTCCGTTTAAGCGGTAAAAATAGTGTGTTTTCTGGCTTATAGGACATAATGTCCTATTAAATGTCCGATACCCCTATCGGTATTTTTTCCTGCTGAAATGGCAGTTAAAATGGCAGTTAAGCCCTTACGGGATCAAAAACTTTTGACCTAAAAAAGCATATATATTTGGGTCAAAAGTATATACTTGGCATATGCAAAACTTGTGCCAAGTTTCTTCACAGTAGCGGATTAAATCCGCTATGTGTGTTTTGCATAGCATATATAAAGTATATGTTTTTTTTTAAAAGTATATGTTTTTTGCTTGACAAACATATATAAATCGTGGTAATATTAGTTATGAGCATGAAAAAACATATAAAACAAGGATCGAAAATGAATAGATTTGGAACACCTGATTATTACAAGGAACGTGCAAAAGAGCGTAACAGCATTACGGGTAATTCCTATTATAAAGGTAGTTCTGCTCCGTTACCTTATATTAAGAAGTCTACGTGTAAAAAATGTGGTGCTTCTATTGTATGGTTGACAAGTAAGAATGGAAAATGGTATCCTGTAAATTATCTTGCTGATAATAAGGTTGTTAGCTATGACTTTCATAACTGTGAGGAGAAATAATGTTCTGGATAAACTTTGAATGGTTGACCTTTGCAACTCCGCATAACTTTGAAGCTGATGGTGATACTATTAAGCAAAATGAAACTTCCTTGAATATGTGGCGGTCTATGCCTGAGAAATATCGTGGCATGGCTATTGTTTTAATGGTTATATTAGAGAATGATTAAGGATAAATCATAATGACTATTAGAGCTTGGTGGAATTTTCTTAGTAACTCTGATAAGATAGAGACTTCACGTTTGGTAGGCTGGAGTGATACCTTTAGGATGTGGGGTCAATTGAAAAATTGGGAAAAAAACGCTTTAATCTCTCATTGGTTAAGGAAATAAAATGTACTCTATAAATGAAGTATTTAAAACTGTAAACTGTTCTAATCCTGTGTCTGGTCACAAGTGGACTGAAAACGGGAAAAGCATAGGATTTGAGGTTCGGGGTGGTCTGTGGATTACTACACGGCATAAGACAATGGAAAAAGCTGAAAAGGAATTGGATCTCCGTATAGGGATAGATAAACTAATAAAGAATTTAGATGATATGAAAATGCTTGGTGATAAATTCATAGAGGATATAAAGTAATGGCTCAAAAATGGGAAGTAAAAATGGCTTACAAAATGATGGATGAAGGTAAGAGCAATGAGGAAATCAATAAGGCTGTTACCGCTCGTAAATTCCTTTTTGATAATCAAGCTAAATATGAAAGACTTGGTTATAAATTCGCTCTTACATTTCCTGATGAATATGTTCTTATGTATAGAGAAAAGGATGGTGCGAAGGTTCGAATATATGAAAATAATACTGTAGAGGAGTATTAAGATGAAATGGAGCATTGTTATTATAATGGTCTTTATTATGGCTTCTTCTCTATATGGTCATGGTGGCTTTGATAACATTTCCGCTGATAGTCATTTAGTATTGAATTACGGCTATAACGTATATGTTGATGTATATAACTTTTTTATTGACATTATAAATGAGGTAGTGTAAAATGTCCTAAATGTGGTGAAGTTAAAAAATCAAGAGTATACGGAAGGTAGTCAAAAGCTGTTTAACCTTATGGATAAAAAAGGAGAAGGAAAATGTTTGACTTTGTATTCAATTATAAAACTTGGGTTGTGATAGCTGTTATAATCATAGCGGTAAAGATATTCTAATGACTCCATTTCAAATTATCATATTACTAATTATTATTCCTATATGTGTTTGGGCTATTTATCAATGGTGGATATTTCATTATTGCTGGAGTAAACCGACATATAAACCTATTAAGGAAACTGTCATTACTTCTGTTATTGTTATTCCTTTGGTATTCTTTATTGCTTGGTTGTCTAAAACTGAATGGCTGTTTACTAAACTATGGTGATAACAAATGACTACAATATGTGATGATTGTAAAAAGGAATTTAAGCTTGACATATTTACTGTCTATGTAGGACATGAAATGCAAGCTCCGCATGATCAAATTGTAGTTATTTTATGTCCACATTGTAAAAAGAGAAAAGAGATTTAATGAACTACGTATACAACTGCAAAGGTCAAGAGAAGGTATTGGCTGATGGTCAAGAGACTGTGGTAGAGCATGGTCGTATGTTCTGCGTTGTCTGTTCTGATTGCTGTAATGTTCCTGTACTCCATATGCTTGATAGAAAGGATAATGATGAAAATACAAAAACTACTATCGGTTGAAAATACAAAAGCGGCATTGCTTGAACTGGAAAAAGCGGAAAAGGCTTTTAATAAAGGAGTAGATTCCTTAGAAACAAATCAGGGATTGGATATATTGTCTTTACTCCATACGGTTGAGGAAGCAGAAAAAGACGTTAGACGTAGTTTCTATGAGGATTCAAAAGATAGAAATACCCTTGATAACTGTATGCTAGTAGCTATTGGCTGGCTCCGTGAAATGGTAGCAAAATATGAAAGAGAATCGAAATGAAACAATCAGAGCTTAATAAATTGATGTTTAAATTGATAAAAGTCGAAAAGTCGAAAATGAAATGGAGTATTCGATTAAGGCATATAAGCTATTTATTTAGAAAAGATTGGTATGGTAACAGGCTGAAACTAATCAGGGAAGACGGTGGGGATCTGATGTATAAAGATTATGCCGTTCTCATTGACTTAGGAGTACTTACAATAATTAAAAAAAAGGTATAATTCATGAGCGAAGAGATAACATGTCCTTTAGCAATAGTTGAGAATGAGAGGAAAGTGAAAATACTTGAAGATATGCTTATTCAATTAGAATTAGAGGAGAAATACCCAGGGTATTTAGATGGTAAATATAATGACGATGTAGCTGATTTTTTGGAGGGTAAATGATGGAAGAGATTATCATGAAATTAGTTTCAATGACTATCATTGGATTAATAACATTCTTCGTTTGCAGATGGATTATAAGGAGAAAAAAATGATGGAATTATGGCATATACTGTTAACAGGGGCTATAGCGTTAGTCATTTGGTTTTTAAGATTCAAACATGAAATGGCTACAATGGGGAGGAAGCGGTATGACTATAAATGATATGATAAAAAAATTCGGATACGAAAAACTAGACATAGTGGTGAATGTGGCTGGTTTCCTGTTACCGATAGAGGACATGAAAAAATGGGATGGAAAAATTCATCTGATTACCTCTGCTTCTGCTCTTGAAGATAGGAAGATAGAAATCCACTTGGAGAAATAAAATGAGGAAAATATAATGGGCGAAACAATAGACTTAACTATGAAGCTCACAATAAGGAAAAAGTCATTCACTACCTAGTGGTTGTCGGGGTTCGTGGTGGACGTAGAACTGTGTATATATAAATGAGAGCATAATATATGCTTAAATATATACTTATCAAGAGTTGTAGGCAAATTTTTAGATTGGGATAATAAAGTATATATCTTATATATGGAAAAATATAGGAAAACATATGGAAATAACGGAAGGAAATAGAAAAGGAGATATAGGAGAACTTATTGCAAGTACTTGGCTATTAAAAAAAGGCTATGAAGTATTCCGTAATATGGGTAGTACTGGCCCTGCTGATATAGTAGCAATTAGATTAACTTCTCCATTTCCCAATGATGAAAGATGTAATTTAGAAATAAGAATAATAGATGTTAAATCAAGCGCAAGAGGACATTATAAACAAAAACATGAAGATTATGAAATTGAATTTTTATATGTTAATTTGGATAATAATACAGTCTCTTTTAATTATAAAGAAGCATTTCCAGCACATGGAAAAAAACTAACTAACAAATATATGAAACATAATCCAAGAGGTAGAAAATTAAAATTGATCAGGGATAAAAAATGGAAAGAGGATAATCCTGATTATATAAAAAATTATAATAAAAATTACTATGCAAAAAATAAAGAAAAAATCTTAGAAAACAGATCTGTAGATAAAAAAATATCAACTTTCTTCAATAGATCAATCAAAGGAAATAACTGATGTTTTTAATATTGGCAGTACTTGGAATAATTGCTACTATTGGGATATGGGTTTTAGCTTTTTCAGAAGATATATGGAAAGGATTTTGACTTATGATGAAAAATAAAAAAATCGTATTGATGCCTATCGAAGTTCCTGTAGGTAATATGTGTTGGGGTTGCGGTAAAGATATCGTGATATGTGAACACTTTTCTAATGAAGGTGGGCATCCTATATGTGGATTAAGTCTTGACTGGAAAGATAGTGGAGGTTTGAAATATACTGTTGATGGAGTGCCTAAACCTGATTACTGCAATAATTTAAAAATTCCATTTAAAAAACCAGAATGGACTGGAGGATTAAGATGAAATTTGTAGAAACAAATAAACAATTTTGTGTTGAATTGACAGTCGAAGAGTTTACAAAGATCATGGACAGAGAAACCGAACAGGAAAATGATCATGATTGGGATAACCATCTATATCAAGAACTGAATAAAATTGATGGTGTAGATGATACCGATTATAACGGGCATTTCGGGCCGAATATATTCTTTAGTTTAGATGTTCAATTCAATGAAGCCAAGACAATAGAAGCCGTTAAAAAAATAATCGAAAAATGGGTTTTGGCATGATTATTGCATATACCTAAAAAAACTCACAAAAAACATATATTTTGCTTGACAATACATATGTTTTCCTGTATTATATATATAGAAACTAAAAAAAGGAGAAAAAACGAATGGCTTATTCATCCTCAAAATCAAAAGAAATCGGTGCTGGTGACGCTCCTGTAAAAAACGCTCTTAATGTGGAACCTGTAGCCAATTGTAAACCTTTTAAAGAAAACAAGAAAGGTAAATAATGGAATATGAATTAGAACAATTGCTGGAAGTATTAAGCTCCTTAGACATGGCTTTTATAAATGGTGAATACCATTTTGAGACTTTCGAAAAGGATGGTAAACATAGCACCTACATAGGCAATGACTTAGCAAAATTAATCCATGACGTTCATGAGGAGATTTGTTAATGAAAACATTAAAGATATTTGAATTCAGCGACATATTTAATTTTGCTACTAATGAATATGACATTGGATGGAATGAATGTAATGACGTTTTCTTTAATAACTCATTAGAGTATCAAAGACATTCAACCGTATATCCTGCTGATTGGAAAGCATATATAAGTTTTGATTATTTAGAAGCAAAAGATAAGGCTTCTGACTATACAAAAGATGAAGTCAAACAAATGACTGATCTTGATAAGAGCTACGTTATTTTAAGTGCGTACTTTGAATCATTAAATATTAAGGATAGTGAAGTCTTAGTTGACTGTACCTAGCTAAATGGTGGGTGAAATCATTGTAAACAGTCTCTTGACATGTGCAACTGAAAGTAGCCCACTTTAAATATTAACGATGATGAAGTTTTAGTAGACTGTACCTAATAAGGAGAAAACATTAAATGACTGATCAAGAGTTTAAGCAATTACAGGAAGACATTCAAATGCTGATGAAAGATCTAAATGAGCTACAGGATCGGCATCATAAAGAGACTGGTCGATATTTTATTAATGGTCAACCGATAATGGATAGCTCAAAAGAAAGGCTTTGGGGATTGCCAAAACCTAAAAAGATGTGCCAGACTACAGGCTGTACCAAAGAAGCAATGCCTGGATATGCTCATTGTGTGAAGAGGAGATGCAGAGAAGGAGTAAAACCATTACCAAAAAATTCACCTTGGGGAAAATAATAATGACTGATTGGATGGATAAACCTAAAGAACCATGCAAGCATGATCGTATAAAAGATTTTAGCTTCTATGATCATATGGCAATAAAACAACCTAATTTTTATTGTTCTGATTGTGGTTGTCATTGGCTTAGAGGGAAATTCTATAGTAAAGAGGAATGGGAAGTATATATCAATGGTGCTTTCCTTGAATCTGATAAAGATAGTCAAATGGAATGGGATAAATTATCATGAGAAAAATAAAGAGGAGATAAAAATGACTTTAAAACAAGATCTAGATTATGATGAAGCAATTGAGAAATTGAAAGAAGCTATCCTTGAGCAAAGTCGGATATCTGGAAAGCTTATAAATCCCCTAAGTAGTGGCTCTAAACATGTCTTTAATATCATGTGTACATGGATACAAATGTTCAAGTCTATGGAAATGGCTGAAAAGGAATGGAATCGAACTCATCCTATATACTGGCTAAACGGAAAGTCCTACCGTAAGTTGTCAAGGAATGAAGTCATTATGGAAGGGGCATTGCATAGCTATGATAATGGCGAACTGATGCCTATCTTGGCTCAAGATACAGTTGGTGATACTCCAAATAGTTTTAATGATAAAAGGGAGTTTTACAATCCTATTGATGCTCCTGTAGTAAAAAAAGAAAAATCAATGGGAGACTATTTAAGGGAGCATATTGATGGATAATCCATATAAACCAGTCATTAAAAAACTTACCAAAATTTGTAAGGATCTTAACTTATGCTGTAAAGATTGCGGTGAAGTTTTGAAACAGGACTGGACAAATTTAAAAAAACCTAATAATGCTTGACATACAATTCCATGTATGCAATAATTAGATATAATCAACAAAATCATGGAGGATAACCCAATGACTGATCCAAGTGAATTTGTTTCATCTGATGAACTACCCGATGTTGATGATTTTGAATTTGAAGAAGTAAACATATTAACGAATGAAGAGCTTAACGAAATCAATTCTCTTAATACCGATTATATAGCGGTTGAAGAGATTGAAGTAATTACGGAGCTTGACTTTGACGATATTCCCGTATAGTCAGGGAAGAGGAGTTACATATGGCTACAACATTATTTGAAAGTGATACATATGATCTGGCAAAGGTTGATGATTTTAAATTGTGCATAACTCATAAACCTACAGGTAAAACCGTTGACTTTGAAGGGTTTGTAGCTCAAGGTATAATCAATACCATAACCCAACAAACAAATATGGATCATGATGTAACTGAAACACTTGACCGTATTGGAAATAGTCTTCTGGAAAAGGGGGGATTTAAGTAATGGACTTTGGAGCAACTAAATCTGATCTTATTGGCTTTAAGATCTAAAGACCTATCCAAAAATGTTTTAAAGCTTCTACTTGAAGTATCCAGAAAAGCTTATTACGAAGGTAGGAAACATGAAGTAGAAGAAGAAGATATAGTTGGTATAATTCATATGCAATCATTTGAAGATACAAAAATCTATAAAGATATTATGGAGAACTGGAAATAAAATGAAATGTTTCAGTTGTTTAAATAAAATAGAGTGTAAAGAAAAAGGAATCTATAATACTTTTGTGGAGGAGTGTTTAACTAAGGGAGAAGATAGAGTCTATTATAGTCATTACCAATCAAAAGAATTTCCAGAAATAGAATTTTTAACTGTAAAAGAGGTTGAAATATGAAAGTTTCTTCATAAATTCTCCCTAGGTGATCTTCGGGGTTATTCCTCAAATTTCACCAATAGTTTCTTAATTAAGATACTTCTTCACTAGTCCTTTATAATATGTAGCTAATCTCTTGAGAAATTTTCTCTTCCATTTTAGATCTAAACTTTGATGCCAATTTTTATTGAAAAAATCTGTCTTGATTAACATCCAATTTTTAAATACTTCCATTGAAGATAGTATCTCCGTTACCTTATCTGGCTTGACTTTCCATACGTGTTTAAGAAGATCCTCTACCTCTGCCGCTCCTTCTTGAAAATAAGCATTGAATTCACTAGCCGTATTGTAGTAGGCTTTATCTCCTTTGGTATCTCTTAGATTCGCTGTATTCTGATAGTCCTTACCTCTAAGATCGTCTAAGAAGTGTATGAACTCATGTTCAAAGGATGCTTTGTTTATCCTGGTGTTAGCGTACTGAAAATCCATTGGAGCTTTTAATACAGGTAATACGATTGCCTTTAATGGATTGCCTTTATAGTCCTTCCCTGCTTTTGTGGCATATCCAGCCGTTCCAATACTCACATCTGCTAAAATTACTATCAACTGTGGATATCCAAAATCAAGACCATAAACAATATAACCTCCAGACCCCTTATGCTCTGGAAGTCCTATTCTACCTGTCTTCTCCCATTCCCTGTAATGCTTATCTAGTACTTTCTGGAATTTACCAAATGCCTTTTTAGCTATATCCCTGAAAAGCTTATCTCCTCTATAAGTAGCTTCTTTTATGTATCGCTTTAATCTCATGCATAGACTCCTTTTTTTGGATCTAGATTACTCCAATCTGGTTTTTTTCTACCACCAAACATTGAACCCAAATCTCTCATAAGGTTAGACTTTGCTTGACTTGATAATTTATCTTTAGAATTTTGCTTTGCTTTTTTTAATAACTCATAAGCAAGGTTGATTTTTACCATCATATCATTGTTTCCAATTTTGTCTGGATGATATGTTTTAGCTAAATCTCTAAATCTCTTTTTGATTAAAGCTTTATTTCCTACAGCTTCATATCTTAAACCAAAAACAGCTAATGCTTCTGGTATAGTCATTTTATTTTCTTTTAAATATTTATAGAATCTCATATGTATATCTTTAGCTCATCTTGATCTATCTGAAATTTACGACCTTTTAACGCCTTACCTACTGCCGTTATTAATGCTGGAGGAAATAGACCTCTTAAAGCAAAAGTCAATTCCCTCTTGTTTGTATCTAAGCCTACTGTTATCTGTTTGTTAGCTATTCCTTCCTCTAAATACTCTTCGAATTTCTTCATTTATTCTCTCCCATTTCTTGTACAAGAAACTATTCGATTGATACTATTATTCATACACTTATATTTATATATTTTTGGATAAAAAATCAGGTAGGTTAGAAGAAAAGTAGATCTTTCTTTATGTTAGATCTACTTGCTTCCTTTCAAATTTAAGACAAGTCATTTGATTTGCATGAACATACTTCTTAATTACTTCACAATATACATCATTTCCTTTTCTTACCCACTTACCAAATGAGCATTGATAACATTTTCCTGTATCTATGTCTCTAATCTTTTTCTTTCGTGGGCCTAATAGATCATCGTACATTGTAAATCTCCAATTATCTAGCCATTACTATTCCAGATTCTTTAGCTTTAATTTGTGTAACCCATCCATCATATGCTCTTCTAAAATCATCTAATGGAGTAGATAAACTAATAATCTCTGACTTCTTTATTACTCCACCTTCTTGTTTTGAAAATGGGAAGTACATTCTAAATCCAATTTGATTTTCTTGTTGCCCCTGTACTTGTGGTGGCATTGGAATAAGCATAGCTGGATATTCAACTTCCAAAAGATCAATATTGGTATCATCTAAAGGTTGTGAATCTTCCGTCATTGTTACAACAATCTCACCTGTTCTTAACTGAATAACTATAAAATTCTTTTCTCCCATAATTACTACCTCCTATAAATTAAATTCGCTCTCATCAAAGAACGCTCCTTCTCTTATCTTTATCCCTGTACAGCTAAAGGGAATCCCATTCTCTGATAAAACTTTGTCTTCATCGAAATATACTGTAACTGGATAAAATCCTAATTCTTTAGTCTTTCCTTTTCTTAAACCACAATTTACACATTCCTCTGTTTTACCTATTTTCAAGGTAAATTTTTTTTTATTATCATCTTCTTCTTCTTTCAGGGAATCTATGAATAGTTTAAAATATGGATATAACTTCTTTTTATATCTCTGTTTTTTCCACTTATGTCTCATTAGATTAGCCTTCTTTTTATGTCTCATTAGATTAGTCAATGCTTATCGAAAAACAAACCTTTTCACCGTTTTCTTTATTACAATATGAAAACATCAAATATCCATTATCGTCATGATGATATCTACCATCTCTGTATCTATCACGGTGATGTTGACGTTCCTTATTCCATTCATGCCACATGTAATGTCCATTATATCTATATCCTCTGTATCTATCACGGTGTTTATAATGTCCATAAGCATATCCTCTAGGCTGATATCTAGGATGGTTTTTAGGATATCTCTGTTCTTTGTTATATCCTCTCTTTTCCTGTTTTTTATCACGTTGTCCAGCAAAAGACAACCCACTAGTCAAAAAAACTAAAGCTATTACTAACAATATAATCTTTTTCATATGGTCATTTCCTCCTTTGAGATAAAATCTTTGTACGGTTGCGTGGATTTAACTACTCTCATTATTTCTTTATAATCGTCTACTCCAGCTATGCCTATTAACTCTCCATATGCTTGAAGTTTACAATCGTCTACACTCAAATCACTAGGTATCTCTGTAACCAATCCATATATTCCACGTCTTGGTCTGTATAACCATCCAGCCTTAGTTAGAATATTTAAATATGTATTGAATGTATTAAACGAATATCCGTGAATAGTGCGTCTTGGAAGAAATGCTCCTGTAGAATTATCCACGGAAACTTGCATCCCTCTTTGCATATGAGTTACAATGTCTTTTCTTCTTTTTTCTCCAGTACTCAAATATTCATTTAAAACATTTTTTATACTTGTCCAGAAATCAGGCATTAGCATTACTTCCCATAATTCGCATAGTTTTTCAATATTAACCCGTTTCCAATAATAATATTCCCTATCAATACATTCACTCTTTCTGTTTCTTTTATATTGAAAACAATCCCTATCGTATTCACAATTCTGACAACTTATATTTTCATGATACATCCTTTGCAAAGTCAATAGCGGCTTGCCTTGCCTGATCATCTGTTTTTATGGTATATTCCTTCTGATCCACGTTACCAGCAGTAGTAGTAGGCTTGATTACATCTCCTATAGCAAATCCATTTACCGCTCTATGACTCCATCCATACCATTTATTATCAGCTTGTGATTTACCATATGTGTTTATTTGACTAGTATCTGTTCTCTTTTCTCCTTTGATCATCAACCATTCTTTAAAATCTACCTTATCTCTACCATCAGAATATTTAGGAATATTCTTAAAAGAGCGTTTCTCTGGAGGTACGGAAGTTACCATTACTCTAGTGCGCTTATAAGTCTTATCTCTTAGCGTATTAGGATTAAGCTCTTTGACCTTCTTAGGCTTTCTCATTTTGACTGTATAGTTATTGTCTGCAAAATCTTTAAATTTAGACATCTTTAATCTCCCTTACATCTATCTCTACGTGTTCTGTAGAATCATCAAGAAAACTGAAATATGTAGGATCTGATTTTACGTTATCTTCTTCCAATTTAATAATTTCTTCTATTGTTACATCTCCATCATAAGCTTCTTCTGGAACTTCAAATGTTACTTCCTGTACACATTTAACATGTATTCTAAATTTTCTCATAGATCCTCCTTATGACTTATAAATAATTCAAATTTAAATTCAATATTATCCATTTCCATTCCTATATTATCTATTAGATAACATCTATTACAACGTGGATATATAATTTTCTTTCTTCCTGTATCAACATCATATTTACCTGTCCATCCACCATAAGCATTACTTAAATTCTCATCACTACAACTAGTCCTTCCATGTTTAGGAGCAAGTATATCTATTACTTCTTTTGTAATTATCATAGCTCTAAATCCTCTTCTTTAATAAACCAATTTACATCTACTCTTGGAATCCAATTCAAATATAACGGTTGCCTAGCTGGTGGATCTGAATCATCTACAGGATTACAAGCTAAATGTCCTTCATTCCCTGCTTTACATAACCAATTACTCCAACCACATTCACCTATTTTATTTCTGTTAAGACAAGTAATACAAGTCCTCTTCAAAGAACCGTCTGTTTCCAAGTAGTCATCTAAACATCTTCCAAGCTTGAATAGATCTTTCATTTTCTCCCTTCAAAATATTTCCTAAAGTGATATAAAGCACATTCCTTTTGTATGCAATCCTTTAAAGTAGCTGACGCTCCAATAATTGCAAAGGAAAATATTACAGGTCTACATTTATCTCCAAATCTCCAAGGACAATTTTCTCTTACTTCTTCGAATTCTATTTTATGTCTTTCTAAATCCATTACTTTTTTATACTTCATCATATCTCCTATCAGCACCATTGTTTATATTCCGGTATATGAAAATCTATCTCTTTATTTAACCACATATTACGTATAACATTAGGAAAATTCTTATCTTCTGGAAAGTTCTTTTGCGCTCTTTCAACGCACTCTTCTAGAGAAGTAATAAAAATCTTTGGAGTAAATATATATCCTCTATCAAACGCTAATTTAACCCATGCATCAGTATACTTTTTTTTCAAATTAGTAGCATCCACAATTACTCTATCATGTCCAGCTTGAAATAAAGCATCTACCATAATACGTTCAATCTCTGAT
>Ga0307380_10006489_pt1 | contig 15364 bp, 8 predicted proteins | sample UN3MG_FD_202239 | JGI IMG/M metagenome (GOLD analysis project Ga0307380, IMG submission 202239) | Soil microbial communities from Risofladan, Vaasa, Finland - UN-3 | ecosystem: Environmental > Terrestrial > Soil > Coastal area > Acid sulfate soil | place: Finland: Risofladan, Vaasa | collected...
ACAAAAGCAGTAAAGACGCCAAAAGCTTCTGGATTGCACTAAACCGCAAAACGGGCGAAACGCGATGGACATTAGACCGGAAAACAGGCCCCAAGACTTCATACTCGACGCCCTGCGTTTATACGCCGGCAACCGGAACGCCGCAGTTGATCTTCAACAGCTACTCTCACGGCATGACAAGTGTCGATCCAGTTACGGGCAATGTAATATGGGAAGTGGCGTCGGCCTTTCCGGCCCGCGTCGTAAGCTCGCCTGTCATCGCAAGTGGATTATTGGTCGGCTCCTGCGGCGACGGCGGCAGCGGTAAACGTTTGATTGCTATTCGGCCCGGCTCAAGCGACGGATCGATTCAGCCCAAAGAAGTTTTCAAAATCGAAAGCGGATACAGGCCTTATGTCCCTACATCCATAGCGAAGGGAGGCCTGCTGTTTACATTTCATGATCGAGGGTATGTTTCCTGCCGGAACAGCGCTACAGGCCGGCAGCTTTGGGAAGAAAAACCCGCCGGCAGATTCTTCAGCTCACCGGTGTGGGTTGACGGCAAGCTTTACTGCATCACGATGGACGGAGACGTAGTCGTACTCAAGGCTGCCGAGACTTACGAACTGCTGGCGATAAATCCCCTTGGAGAAACGAGCCACGCGGCACCGGCCGTGGCCGGCGGTAGAATGTTCTTGAGAACCTATTCGCAACTGTTCAGTATTGGATCGAAGAAAAAGCGTGATTTATGATACCGTCATTTTTTAGACTAACAAGATACTTCTTCAGCCTGGGAATGGTTTTTTTTGTGCCGGCCGTGCATACACAAGCAGCCGAATATTTTGTTGCAATTAACGGCTCGGACAACAACAGCGGTTCCCAGGAACAGCCTTTCCAAACTATCCAAAAAGCAGCCGACCTGATGAACCCCGGCGACACCTGCTACGTCGGCGGCGGGATTTATCGTCAGGTTGTTCGCCCTATGCGTTCCGGCACTAAAGGCAAACCGATTCGTTTCGAAGCCCGGCCGGGCGAGGTGGTAGTTCTCAGCGGAACCGAACCTATCCAGGGAAACTTCTCTGTTCATAAGGGCAGGATATACAAGACGAAAGTACGCGAAGTATTTGACCAGCTTTTTGTCGATGGACAGATGATGATCGAAGCCCGCTGGCCCAACATGCAGTTCGAGCAGCGATTCGACAAGAATTGCTGGGCAACTGCCGGCAAAGGCAGTGAATACGGACAGATGGTGGATCAGGCCCTTGCGAAAACCGGTATCGACTGGACAGGTGCGGTCGCCACGCTTAATGTCGGATCATGGCAAACCTACCGACGCATCGTCCGCGATCACAAAATCGGCGGCGACCGCTTCGAATACGAGCGCAACATGCCCGGACACGTTGAAGCCAAACGCAAATGGGAAGGCTTCGATCATTATTACCTTGCAGGAAAACTCGAAGCTTTGGATGTCCCGACCGAATGGCATCTCGACCGCGACAGCGGCACGCTTTATCTTTGGATGCGCGACGGCGAGATTCCAACCGGGCGCAATATCGAAGCCAAGGTTCGAGAGTATGCCTTTGAGGTACAAGAGCGGCAATTCATTGAACTGAGAGGCTTCCATTTCTTCGGAGCGACGTTCAGGTTCGATTCGTGCTCTGATTGCATCGTTGACAACTGTCATCTGTTATATCCGACATGGGCCAGGAGGTTCGGACCGGCGGCGCAAACGCTCATCGACGGCAGCCGTAACGTGATACGCAATTCCAGCGTTGTATTCGGCGACGGTCCCGGCGTTACAGTTACAGGCGAGCACAACACGCTTGAGAACTGTCTGATACATGACGTGGACTTTAATGCGCTTGATAGCGGGCACGGCGTGAGCCTGTCCGGCAGCGCTAAATCCACATTGCGCAACTGCATGATTTTCAATATGGGCTCCAGCGAGGGCCTCACCGTTGGCGGACACGGACCTTCGATCGTGGAATACAACCATATCTACAATGCGGGCCTGCTGCAAAGTGACGGCGGGTTGATACAGTGCCACGGCATCAATCTCAATAATACCGTCATCCGCTACAACTGGGTCCACGATCACAACGCTTTCAACTGGGGCGGCATTGGCATTCGCGGCGACGACCTGACTCGAAATCTGCTGGTCCACCACAATGTTGTCTGGAACTGCCGTGAGAAGGGAATTATCGCAAAAGGAGACAAAAACCGCGTGTTTAATAACACGTGCCTGAACAATCCGATGATCGACATACTGGCGCCGAGCGGTGCCGAGCCTTTCAAGCCATTTAGACCCAAACAACATCCGCACCTGCTCGATAAACAGAATGCCAATACAACTATCGCAAACAACTACGCGCCAGTGATAAGCGGAACGCTCAAGTGGCAGAAAGCAAAAGCTCCGCCGTTGGGACGTATGGAGAGCAACTACCAGGGCGAGCATCCGATGCTTATTGATCCTGCCGGACGAGATTTTCGCCCCGCACCAGATTCTCCACTAATCGATGCCGGCAAGTTCATTACGCCAATTACGGATGGATATCGAGGCAAGACGCCGGACATCGGAGCCTACGAATCCGGTGCCCAATGTTGGCTGCCCGGATGCTATAATGCACTTTGGATTTCTGCTCCGAGAAAAGAGGGCGATGGTACGTTTTCCTTTCGTGTGGCTCTTCGAATGCCTCCCACCGAGCCGGCCCGTCTGAAGGTAACTTCCAAAAATCCAGTAATCAAGCTGAAAGACCTTGTGTTTACGCCAACGAACTGGATGAGTACTCAAACCGTAACTTTGAGAACATCCGAGAGGATTCCAGCTTTACGATTCTCGGACAAACATCTGGGCATTGCCGAGATATTTGACTTAACGGCAATCTACACACACAGTGGCCGGATTATCAAATTCGACCGTCCTATGTTACCGACAAAACCTGTCCGGTTTAACCGATACGACGAGTAGTAGCGAACTACCATCCCTATGGGAGCTTGTGGTCTGACGGTTTCAAGCCGGTTTTGTGCCCGCCCATTCCGATCTTGTTGGGCTTGTATTGGCCGACCAAATCGACCTTGCTTTTTGTCGGAATCTTGTCTTCCATTTCCATGCCCCAGTAGCAGGCGTTCACGAGCAGCCGGCGGAAACCTTCGTTGTTAAGGTCAAACGAATGTCCCATCGTCGTGGTGAACACGCGTGAAGTCTTGCCTTTTTCACCCGTATATGTCTTTGTCCATGCCACGGGAACCAGTTTCTTATCCGGATTCGGTTTGTCTTTCGGGTCCATGCCGGAAAGAATCTGCCCCATGATAAGCGGCTTGCTGTCACCGGTTAGCGTTGTGATGCCGTACACGTCGGATTCGCCCCAGATATCGTCGATGCCTTTTACGATGGGATGGTTTTCCAAACCTTTGGCAATGAGGCCGCGCGTGCTTTCTCTTTGGTGATTTCCGTAGTGGTTAATCCATGTTTCGCCGAAAACCTGTCGCCCGTACCCTCCATCGAATTTCTTGTCTCTGAAGCTATACTTGGCATACGGGCTGTCTTTATGCTTTACATAATTGAAAGCATGAGTCGAGGTTCTCAATCCGACAATCGGTTTACCTGAGTTGGTGTAGTCGATAACACGCTTCATCTGATCATCGGGCAGTTCGCGAAAACGCAGGAACATAACCATCAGATCGGCTTTTTCCAGGGCTTCCAGACCGGGGATATTATCCAATGTCTCAGGGTCGATTTCGCCCGTTTCTTTATTAATGGCGAAAAGCACGGTGCACTTGAAGCCGTGGTGTACCGCCAGGATTTTGGCAAGCTGGGGCATGGAATCCTCCGAACGGTATTCCTCGTCGCCTACAAGAAAAACAATGTGCTTGCCCTTGCCCGGACCTTCCTTGCCTTCGAGGACTACCCACGGCTTGGCCTTAACTCGTTCGCCTAACAGGCAAATCAGCGCTGCGATAATCAATACCCAGAATTTAATCGAATGTTTCATCTTGCTCATCTCCTTTCATCTAAGTTAAATTATCCGAACATTATCAGAATTTTACACTTATTTTCTTGCTCTCGCCAGTCGCAAGGGGCTGAATTCCTGTGAGTGTCTTCATCCGGCCGGTGCCTTGTTCGCCGATTTTGACTGTATATTCTTCTATCTTGAAAACCTTGGGCTTGAAGGATGCCCCATTTATACGCAGGGTATAGACAATTTCACCGTTCGATTCGTCGATGACCTGAACGACGGGATTCGTTATTCCCTCAACTTCGATTGTCGGAAGATACGCGACAGCCTTACGCGAGTAGTTGTCGGTTTGCTGAATAGTCCTGGGCCAGCCGGGATACTGTTTGGTATTGGAATCGGTTATATCAACGTTTCTGGGCCAGCATTCCATTGTGATTGCCCTGGTCTTCTTATTGAATTTGACAACGCCGAAACCGGCAGCTCTTGTTGTGAGCTTATCTTTGTTTTCCTCCGGCTCGGGGTTGGCAACCGCCAGCATAGTGAGCTTGTTTCCGAGCCCATCGAGAAATTCGCCCAGGTATTCGGGCATTCCCGGCTCGCGGTTTTTGCCCGGCTCCAGAGGCACCCACCATCGCAGGTAGAGATTGGCGATGGACGGCACGCAAAGAGAATAGCCGGAGTCGTTCCAATCGTTGATGCCGTGATGAATAATCGTGCCGAGGTGCTGGTCTCCGCAAATCATCAGGGCGAAGGCTTTGCGAATCTCCGCCAGGGCCTTGTTGCGGCCCGTCTGCGGCCAGCCGTTGGAGTCCAGGTCAACTAACAGGCGGTTGTTCCTGCTGCCGTGGAGATGCGCGCCGCCGGCGAAGGCGGTTTGCGATAGCACGGCTTTCATATCACAGTCATGCCAGTCGACAGCCCATTGCCTGAGGAACTTGAGCTGGCGCTCACCGAGCAATATTGCCTCGGGGACATCCAGAGCCTTCGGGTCATAGCCGGGCGCGGAGACATGATCCGGCCGGTTAGGACGCCACCCCATGTCCGGCAGAACGCTCGCGGGACCGGTCTTGAATTTGCGGTCTTCGATGATGGCGAAGCTGACCCTTCCGATTGTCAGTGCTGTATAATAGACCCCGATTCCGCGCTCGATGGGAGTCGGATCAAAGGGATCGGGCAGGTGGCTGGTCTGGGCTCGTTCGACCTCCTTGACGTATTCGAGGGGAGCGGCGTAGCCTCCGTCATGGCCGGCCCGTAAGTGTGAGAGGCGACCGCCATGACCCCAGAGGTTTGCCTGGCCGACGTCGTGGTCATCCGGGATGGTAACGGTCGGCGTGTTGCGGATGATCTCACCGAAATCTCTGCCGAACTTGAGCCAAGCGGCATAATGCTTGTTATGATCATAAACCTGGTCACCTGAGAAGAACAGCAGGTCGGGATTCAGCTTCTTGATGTTCTCGACGATATCATGTTTGGAAATGTCGCCGCCGTGATTCGGATTGATCGAGTTGCCCGTAAAAGCTGCCACGACGATTACTTCCTTGTCGAGCGGGTCTTTACGGATGGTGCCGGTATAGGACGCGTTCTTTCCATGAAAAAGACGATATTCGACATCTTTCGTGCAATCCCATCGTTCGACCCGGAAAGGTGCCGTCCAGCCTTTCTCGATGACCTGCGTTTGGGCGATTTGCTTCCATTTTCCCTGTTGGTTGATTTCGAGCCGGACATTCCTGTCCTCGCCCGGCTTCAGCGGATACAGTTGGGCGGTCAGCTTCATAATGTTGTTTTGCACTGTGTACAAGGCGAAGCAAATGACCTTATCCCTGGATACTTCAGGGACCGTTAAGGGTTGAGCCGAAGCGGTATTCAACATAATAATAGTCGCCAGAAACAGGGCAAGTGCTGTCAATCTCGCTGATTTCATATTCCCTTCCTTTCTTTTCCATTCACATGTAGCGTGTCCTGGGCTTCTGTCGATCAAAGCTGCCTATAAACATAATGAGCTTCCATAGCCTTCTTAATTTGCATGCCGGCGTCTTTCAAATGGGCCTTTGTGTATGGATCAAGGTTTTCATCAGAGGCATCCAAGACAGGATCGATCTTATTTTCTTTGATCTGGCTTAGTTTTTCCACGACCAGATTGGCGATGGGTTTGTATGCCGCAGTACCCATGTAGTTCGACCTGCTCAAGTCAATCAAAAGCTCTAAATGCTCACGCTGCAGATTTCGCCTCAGGCTGGAGATCATCGGTTCGCGCGCAGTATATTTCTTTGCCGGCTGCTGCTCCAGTTCGCTCCATATTTTGTCGCTGATCGTATTGAGCAATTCCGGCAGAGTCAGCGCATCTTCATCGGCCGAGACCAGAAACTCATTATCATAGATCCGACGAAGTGTCGTCGGGTACATCATCATCGCCAGTGCATTCGACTGAATCCCCATAATCCTGTCATGGATCGGCCATGTCGGATCGCTCAAAACGGACGATATGTCATCCCACCACTTATCCACGGTCATCCGTCGTAAAAGATCCTGAGTCAGGCCGAAAGCTTCGTCATTGAACGTATTTTCAATCACAAAATCCAGCGCTTCACGCTGCTTTTTGGCCGGCACTACTTCTATGGGTAAACGATCGCCCTTGTCTCCCTTTTTGTCCCGGTAGACATAAGCACCGCCGAGCCAGTTAGCCATCATACTAACCGAACGCAATTGCATGCCGAGCGTCATTTCATAAGCCCGGCGAGTCTTGGACCAACTGTCGCCGTCCTTCACCAGCTTTTCGATTATCCGCTCGCGATTATGCCGTACGATTCGCATCTGGTTATTGGCATAGTCGAGCGGATTTTTGCTGAAATCATACCGGCGGGCCAACGGGTCGGGACCGAATGTGTCCTCATCCGTTGCATACTGCAGTTCAGGTTCTGCCACACGATCCAGTATCTGCTTCAGGTCTTTCTCGTTTTGAGTATAACCGTACTCGATAGCCCATATATCGTAAGGGCCGACGCTGATCATCGTGTAATCACCCTGGACTTCGCCGTCCTGAAAATTCATATTAGTGGCCAGGTAATCCATAACCGAAGAAGCAAGCGGTTTCTTTCCTTTCAGCTCTTTACTGTTGATTGCAGCCATGGTGTAGAGACTCGATGCCTTAAAGTTATGCCGCAATCCTAACGTGTGGCCAACTTCGTGACAGGACAGCTCGGCCAACATCGGGCCGATGAAGGATTCAGGAATGCCGTCTATCATGGGTTCCTTTTCCTCTTCTTTCTTTTCCTCATCCTTCTCCTTGTCCTTGTCCTTGTCTTCTTCCTTTTCCTTATCCTTATCTTTCTCGTCCTCATCCGCCTCGCCGGCCATCAGAGCTAAATTCATTCTAAACATGGCAACGTCAAAGGCCTTGCCCTGCGACAATGTGCACAGGCCATTAACCTGAGACGTTCTACCCGCCAGGCCGTCATATTCATCATCGCCTATCAGATCCGAGTTGACTTGCGTAATCGGATGCCCCCCATAAGGCAGGTGGCCACGTTTGGCAAGCTCTTCTTTCAGATGCTCTCGCTGAGCCGGCGGAGCCAGCCTGACACGGGGATCCCAGTTCGGATGGTCCTGCAGCCAGGCAAGAGTTTCGGGATTAACGCCCTCCATTGCTATCTCCGGCATAATCTCGTAATAAGTACTCCAGAAATGACGAATCCAGCCATCCGTAAGAATAACATCCGCATCGAGAATCTGCCCTGTTTCGGGGTGGACGCGGCTGGGGCCAATCGACGTGCCCCTGTTGTTACTGAGCCATCGAATAAAATTGTATCTGACATCCTCCGGGTCTTTTTCCATATGAGCGTCGGAACCCTCATCCTGATAATATACCTCAATCGCGTTTGAGATGCCGACCTTTTCGAAAGCTGTGTTCCAATATAAAAGCCCTTCCCTGACCCAGCGGCGATAGCGTATGGGTGTCGTATGCTCGATATAAAAAACGATTGGATCTTTTGGAGGACTGACCTTGAGTGAGGAGTCCGCCTTTTCCAGATTCCAGCGATTGATATAGCGAACCATGGTCTCGGGGTCCTTAAACTGCCCGTAGTCCTGGTAGCCGGTCGTGAAATACCCGACGCGTTCGTCCGCCTTGCGTGGTTTGTAGCCGGTTCTTCCGGGAATCACGCTGATGGAATAGTGCAGAGTCTGGAGCTGTCCGTTCGCCGTGGGGATTTCAAAGGCCAGCTCAACATTATTCGGAAACGCCTTGGCCTTTTTTATATTTATCAACTTGGGATTGGAGACCCGAACGCGGGCGCCAAAAAATTTCCCGGCCTGACCGACCAACAGCTCATCCATATCAATCACCGGAGAGCCGCCCGACATAGTGACGATCGGAACATCCAGAATCACCCGGTCGGTAAACAGCCGCTCGACGGAACTCTTGGATTCCTGGTCGCCGGTGGACTTGATTTGAATGTTAGGCTCGATGAGGGCCAGACGTTTGTCATACCTTTTCCAATACACATACATGTCGCCTGCCTGCAAACCGGCAAAATCTTCGCCGCTCGCAACGGTCAGTGCGATAAAGAACCTCTTTGATTCATAACCGGACGGCAAGGCCGCCAACATCTGGCCATCCTTCTCGCGGGTCCAAATATCATAGAGACTTTTCTCTCCGTCGGCGGTGGATACAACCTTTTTATAATCCTTTAGAACCTGATCCAAAGGTGGAAATTCAGGTTTTGGTTTTACGGCAGCAGGTTTTGCTGTAGCAGATTTTTCCGCACCTGTGACGATCGACGAAAGAGCGGCGATTGTAATTGCCAAGATAAGTAATGTGCTCGATATTTTCGATTTCAAGTCATTCATCTTGCAATCTCCAAAAAACAAACATAAAATTAAGTTTTTGATTCTGCTCAGTTACACTGCCGAGCTTATCTTTTAATAGAATATTGTATGTTATAAACTCGCGCATACTATGTCAATTATAGTAAGTCGGAACTTAGAAAAGAAAACAAGAATTCTTCACAGATGAGAAAAAGGAAAAATTAGCAGGACCTGAATAATGATAAGAAAAACACCCAGAAAATTGCAGAAAAAGGTGTTTTGCGGGGCTTTTATGGGACTGTAGGGTAGTTGTATCAGGTGTTTAAGATAGAAATGTACTGTAAACTCTCGAAAATATAATTTTTCCCCTCTATATTAATCCATACAAGCCAAACAGCAAAAGATGATAAAGCCGGCTGTCCGGGTATGGTATTTTAACTCGACATATTAATCAGCAGGTGTTTGGATATCGACAACAATCTTTTCCTCTCCCGTCTTCTTTTGGAGGAGAAAATATGCCCGGGCGCTTTTATAAAAACCTTTGCGATTGTAGCGATTCTGGCTTCTTTAGGCCAATCGTCAAAAGCGAACTGCCCCAGTTTAACATAGGCATCGCTACTCGGTACAGACTCATTAAAAGACGGCTGAATATTATCTACTTCCGGATTCCATACACCATTAAAAATAACTGACACATCCTTGTGCAAACCTGCTTTATGTGTCGACATCATCTATCCTTTCGGCCGAATAAGTTCCTTATTAGTTTGCACTATGCAAAAATCGATCTTTGTGGTGAGTGAAAACTCGAGGCGAGACAAAACACCCGTTGTAATTTCACCACCCTGCTCACAAGTATAATATAATGGATTAATGCGGTAATGTCAAAAAAAATATACGCAATTTTAGGCAATTTTCAGTTAACAGGTTCAAATTAAATATCGGACCGCAGAGCCGTCGGCTGAAACATTGATTTTGACGCCGGTAATGCACTTTTCGACCCGCAGCCGGCCCAGAAAAGATGCAATCGATTTTACATGAAATTCAGGGCAAGATAATACCGCCCAATGCTGCTCTTTACCACATCCTCCAGATATTACTGATATTAATATTTATCCGTGGCTATTTTATATTCGACAAGATCAGATTTAGGTTTCTGCTCGAACAATTTTTGGGGAGCGGGCCAGTCCCATTCAACTACGACATAGACATAATCAACCGACGCAGTCTTCCTGGAAGCGGTGTCATTATTCATAATCTGCAACTGAAGCGAGCCCACCTTCTCAGGTGTATTGACAAAACTTGTGATGTCCCATGAGTCAACCACTTCATTCTTCTGCCCCTTGCGCACCGGAGCATCTGCCGAGACCCAGATATTCGGGTCATTGGGCCAGCCTGTCCCAACGTGCCACTGCATCTTACCGGGGCGAAACTGTTCGTCCTCGAAGTGTTCCACGTTAATAACAACCGATGCCACTGTAGCGCCCGCCGGAATAGTCACACCGGAAAAATCATAGGACACATATGAACCGGCTGAGATTTCCTGCCGTTTGTCGTCACTAACTTTAACACTATCGGCCTTACCATCCGTTGATAACGCTTTTCTGGTTCTTTGATCATATCCATCCACAATCGTCAGGGTAGCCGTCTTGGGTGGTGTCGGATTTACGCTTACGGTAAATTCCTGCGTATCCGAAGCCGGAGCACTGTTGCTGTCAACGACTTTAAGTACTACATTATAAGTCGTTTCCTGAGTTTCAACAGGCATCCATTGTATTAAGCCGTTCAGCGAGTCAATCTTCATGCCGGCAGGCTGGGCGATTAAGGAGTAAGTCAGCGTATCTTCTCTATCCGGCTCATTAACCCGAACATTATAGCTGTACAATACGCCCACCATAGCTTCAGTAACAGGTTTTGAAGTAATAACCGGCGGATCGTTCGCCCCGCTGACTTCTATTGTCACCGTAGCTGTATCCTTTTCACCTGCCCGGTCCATAGCGGTATAAGTGAATGTGTCAGTGCCGTAGAAGTTTGCCTTCGGCGTATAGGTGAGCGTGCCGTCCTTGTTTATCGTAACTGTGCCGCCCTTGCCCTGATTAATTTCGCTTATCGTTAGCAGTTCGTTGTCCACCTCAATATCATTCGCCAGAACATCGATTGTCGCCGGGGTGTCTTCTTTTGTTTTGACTTTGTCGTCCTTTGCCGTCGGCGGGTCGTTGGCCGATGCCACCGAGATTAATATGGTCGCAGGAACGCTGTCCGTTTTACCGTCGTTAACCCTGAAGGTAAAGCTGTCCAGCCAACTGAAATTCGGATCGGGTGTGTAGGTCAGGCTCGGTGCTGTACCGCTTAATTTTCCGTGTATCGGATCTCTTAGCACGGTGTAGGTCAGTGAATCCCCATCCGGATCGCTGCCCGTAAGCAGGATGTGAGACAGCGAGTCTTCGGGAACTGTCACATTATCGCCGTTGGCTACCGGCGGGTCATCTGTCGGTGTAACCACAAGCGATACGGCTGACGGAATGCTGTTCATTTTGCCGTCGCTCACTTTAAAAGTGAAACCGTCCAACCCATGAAAATTCGTATTGGGCGTGTAGCTCATGTTCGGCTCTGTCCCGCTCAGGGTTCCATTAGAAGGTTGCGTTACTATACTATAGGTCAACAAATCCCCGTCCGGATCACTTCCCGCTAATAAAACAGGCGTCGATATGTCTTCCATCGCGGTAATCTCGATATTATTTGCTGTCGGAGGATCATTTGCCGGAGTAACGGTAATCGCCAGGGTTGTAAGAGCGCTGTCAGCCGTACCGTCGTTGACTTTGAAGGTAAAGCTGTCCGGCCCGCTGAAATTTTTATTTGGCAAATAGGTCAGGTTCGGCGCCGTCCCGCTCAGGCTTCCATGAGACGGAACCTTTACAACGCTGTAGACCACGGTGTCTCCATCCGGATCGCTGCCACTCAAATTAATCACTGCCAGTGTGTCCTCTGCCGTAGTCACTGACTGAAGGTCTGCCATAGGCGCATGATTCGGGGTCATATTGAGCGTTACCGTTGCCGGGGAACTGTTCACGTCACCATCATTCAGCTTAAAAGTGAAACTGTCCTTGCCTGTAAAGTTCGCATCGGGCGTGTAGGTAAGTTTTCCACTCGTATCAAAGTCCGAGCCGAAAGTCAGCGAACCATTTTCGGGCTGCGTGGCTATGACATACTTCAATTGATCGCTATCCACATCGCTACCGGTAAGGTTAATAAACACAGACCTGTCTACTCTTGTCATCGCGGACTGGTGATTCGATATCGGGGGATCGTTAACCGCCTCCACTGAAAGTGAAATACTTACCGTGTTACTATCAACCGTGCCGTCGTTTACCATGAAAGTAAAACTGTCCGTGCCGCTGTAATTTGACTCCGGAGTGTATGTTATCTCGGGTACCGTGCTGCTTAATTTCCCGTGAGAAGGGCCTGTCACTATATGGTAGGTCAGCCGGTCTCCGTTCAAATCACTGGCCATCAAAGTAATCGATGCCGGTGAGTCCTCCTGTACTGTTATATACTCGGGCTTTGCCACCGGCGGTTCGTTGGTCATATCCAGAATGATCATTAAAGTAACAACGACAATAACCAAAATAATCGCCGCAATAGACAGTAAGCTGAATTTCCTTTTGATGGTTTTTAGACGATGGGCAGGCTGGGGATGTGGTTTTTGAGGCTGTTTTGGAACCGAAAGCTGCACTACATCGGCCTCTTCCATACTCTCGATCTCTTCGACAATTGCCGAGACCTCCTTCGGCAGTCTTCTTTTCCTTTTATACTCCGGATCGGTCACTTCCTCAGCCAAAGCCGTATAATCAGAAGCTCCTTTGCTCTCCGGAGCATAAGTCGTAATCGACTCACCGGCGCTCGGCGCTTCGGCCAGGCTTATGGAACTGTGAATAACCGTGTCGAATACCAGATTGCCGAAAAATTCTCTCATCTGCTGTTCCACTTGATGGCTTAACGTGGCCTTGCCATCTACGAAGGTCAGCAATATACCCAGGATTTTTACCGAACACGGGTAGAATCGCTTTCTGGCGATCTTCACGGTCTCAAGCAATTGCTTTAGGCCTTCCAATGCGTAGTAATGTACCTGAACAGGCACTATGACGTCAGTGCTGGCAACAAGGGCGTTGTAGGTTAAAAGACCCAGCGATGGCGGGCAATCGATAACGCAGAAATCATATTTGCCGCTGACTGTTTTGAGCTGGTCGGCTAAAATGTATTCTTTTCGCGGCATGGCGTTCAGCTCGGTTTGTGCCTTTGCTAACAGAATATTACTCGGCACCAGATCAAGGCCTTTGACTTTCGTGCTGATTATGACTTTGGAAATTGGAAGTTGTTTATTAGCGAGAGAATGATAAAGAGTCCTGTTCAAAGTATCAGGCTCATAACCCAGGCCAAGAGTTGCATGTGCCTGAGGATCAAGATCAACTATCAACACTCTATGGCCTAACTGAGCAAGAGCGGCAGCGAGATTCACCGATGTGGTTGTTTTGCCGCAACCACCCTTTTGATTTGTTATAACTATTGTTCTCATATTGCTCCCGTTAACTCGCTTCACGGACCGACTTAACAGACTCCTCCATATATACCGATAATTGACAAGCCTATTAAGGGGCAAATCAAAACAACAAGTAATGTATTATTGCTACCAGTACGGAACACATAAGTATCGACTTTTTCGACTTACATATCCTCCAAAAATACATTCTTGTCGCATTCTCTGCCCTGGTTCGCCTATATCTAAAAACATCTCCCGTTATGTCAGGCAGCTTTTACCTGTAGAAAAAATCAATAAAACCATTGCTTTGCTTGTTTTAGCACACCCTGATCCTCATAAAAACGATTTACCGGCAAAACTATAACCGGCGTTCCCAGCCACTTCACTTGATGTGTTATCGGAGAAGACTTCGATATGCCGCTATTGCGGCTTTTCATCACACCTTCGGCCGATAATAGGATACCATTTTCACAACAAAAAGTCAAGACTTTTTATACTGGATCAGGCCGGTATTTCAGACTCACCGAAAATTTCGCTGATTTATCCATATGCTGGGCCGCAAACAAGTGGGTTTTAGGACCAAAACAAGGCATATTATTGTATTGAGGCCGAAAATTTTGCCGCAATAAAGGAGAGACCACGAATCTATAGAACACAGTCCACACTTATACTTGCCGTTTGCAAATAACAGCAAGTACTCTATGATATCCCAAGTCTGAGCTTGCACGCATCGAGGATTTCCGTAGTTCGGCTGGCGCCGACTCGAGTGACGCCAAGAGCGCGCACCTCAAGCAGGGCGTCCAGGTCACGAATGCCGCCGGCAGCTTTGATCTGCACGTGGTTCGGCGAGTTCTTTCGCATAAGTTTGAGGTCCTCGATTGTCGCGCCTCCCGAGCCGTAGCCGGTCGATGTTTTCACCCAGTCCGCCTTTAAATCACCGCATATCCCGCAAAGTTTAATCTTGTGCCGGTTATCCAGGAAACAGTTCTCGAAAATTACCTTCACCTTCTGATTCCGCGCATGGGTCAAATCAATGACGGCCTTAATCTCGGCCCGGACATAATCCCAGTCACCGCTGAGGACCTGGCCTATATTCACTACCATGTCCAGTTCTTCGCCGCCGTCATCCAGAGCCTGTTTCGCTTCGGCGAGCTTGACTGACGTAGTATGACCTCCATGTGGAAAACCGATGGTCGTGCCGGCCCTGACCGTGCTGCCCTTGAGAATCTCGGCGCAGCGCCGCAGGTAGTAGGGCATGATACACACACTGGCCACGTTATAGTCCACTGCAATCCGGCAACCCTCTTCGAGCTGCCGGTCGGTCAATGCCGGGCTGAGCAGCGAATGATCTATCATCTTTGAAATGTCCTGGTAAGTATAGTTCATAGCACTCTCTCAAAATTCATTTGCTTAAACGTACTCGTTTTATTCTATTATTGAAATTGCGTTTTATTTCCAAGGCCTTGCACCGCTCCACCCCGCCTTCAGCAGTGCGGCCATTTTTTCAACTTCTCCGGCGTAATCCGGGTTGTTTGCCAGATTGTTCTGCTCCCACGGATCGGTCTGCAAATCGTACAATTCCAGTTCCTGCCTATTTGTATTCCTGGATTTCCAAAGTGCGTATCGCCACCTTTTCGTACGCACCGAGCATCCGACATATCCGGCGATAGAACAAATCGTAAACGCCGCTTTCTTCCAGGGCTGCTTCGGCCGGCGGAGCAATGGGACAATACTTGTACCCTCGATATTGCCCGGCTGCGGCATGTCCAGCAGCTCACAAAGTGTGGGCACCAAATCGACAAGCTCTACAATCTCGCCGCAGACCGCTGAATGTCTCGTCCGTCCGGGGACGCGCACCAGCAGAGGAACGCGCGTAGTCTGCTCGAAAAGCGTATACTTGCTCCATAGGTTATGTTCGCCCAACTGGAAACCGTGGTCGGTCAGGATAATAACAATCGTGTTGTGCTTCAATCCCTCGCTTTCGAGAGCATCCAATATCAGGCCTATCTGGGCATCAATAAACGAAGCGCAGGCGTAATATGCCAGGACGGCTTTTCTTGCGGCAAGCGGCGTGACAGGGTGCTTGTAATGA
>Ga0307380_10006490_pt1 | contig 15364 bp, 14 predicted proteins | sample UN3MG_FD_202239 | JGI IMG/M metagenome (GOLD analysis project Ga0307380, IMG submission 202239) | Soil microbial communities from Risofladan, Vaasa, Finland - UN-3 | ecosystem: Environmental > Terrestrial > Soil > Coastal area > Acid sulfate soil | place: Finland: Risofladan, Vaasa | collected...
GGCGCTGGTGAGGTCCGTGTTGAGCATCGCCAGGCCCGTGCCGCGGAAGCACCGCCCGCCCGGCAGGTCGTCGGGCGGGCGGGCCTCGACCTTCGGCAGGGCGCCGCGTACGAACGCGACATAATCGCTGCCCGTCGCCGGCCCGCCGTGGGCGTTGACGTACCACTGCCAGTGCCCGTTGCGGGCCTGGGCGGCCAGCGTGGTCAGCAGCCCGCGGTTGTGGGCCGAGGTCCGCTTGGCGCACAGGTCGCCGAAGCCCCCGCCCACCGTCCCCGGCGGCTGGAGGTACATCGCGTAGGTGCCGATCCGCGAGAAGTAGGGCTTGCGGTAGGCGTCGATGCCCATCGCCGCACGCATCACGTCGGCCCACCACGTGAAGCGGGCGATGTAGCTCGACCAGTAGCTGACGCCCTCGTGCCAGCCGCCGTCGGCGTCCGACCAGACGGGGTAGACGTTGTAGAAGACGTTCATCGCGAACCAGACCCACTCGCCCGCGTCGGGGATCTCGTCGAGGAACGCCACGCCGATCTCGCCCAGGAAGTGCCACGCGCGGTTGGCGTGGCTGCCGTACGGCTGCCAGAGGTGCCGCGGGGCGAGGTGGCGGTACATCTCCGCCCCGCGCACGGCCATGACCTCGCGGCAGCGGGCACGCTCGACCTCGCTCAACAGGTCGTGGATGAACGTGTACGTGCGCGAGAAGTAGTAGTTGTACGGCATGCCGGCTTCGTCGTTGTAGCGATAGCCGGTGGCGCCCTTGGGGTCCCACTCGGCCGCGGCCAGCAGCAGCGTCCTGGCCAGCCGGCCGTACGCCTCGTTGCCCGTCAGCAGCCGGGTGAAGCCCAGCGTGGCCGCCCCGTTGAGCAGCTTGATCGTGTAGACCCGGTTGCCCCACCAGATCTCCCGCCACGCCTCGCTCTTGGTCGTCGTGCCGGGTGGGTACTTGGGCGGCTCGGCGGTGGGCGGCGGCTTCTTCAGCAGCTTCTCGCATTCGGCCACCAGGGCGTCGCGGATGCTCCGGAGCTCACCGTCGGCCAGCTTGCGGAGGTGGGCAAGCTGCTCCGGCCGGACGAACAGGCGCGGGTGAGTCTTGGGGATGCGGCCCAGCAGTTCCGCTCGCGTGGGCATGGCGAACTCGACGCTCCCGGCGGTGATGCGGAAGGTCCGCACCTTGCTCCAGGCGGATGAGCGCCCGGCCTTGTCGGCGTAGCGGAACCGCCACCGCCACGTGCCCGGCTCGAACGTCCGCGGGGGGCAGTGGACGTTGTAGGCGACGCCCCGGGCGGTGTAGAGGCCGCTGCGGAAGTCGGCATCGCGGGCAACCTGGAGCTCGTAGGACGCCGCCAGCCGCTGCGGGCGCCACGAGAAACCGGGCGGGTTGGTCTCGCTGACGGCGCCGTCGGCGGGGCGCAAGCCCCATTCGCCCGGCGCGGCGGGGGTCTCGTTCACGGTCAGCTCCGGTGCCGCCGCGGCGCCGGCGGTCGCTGCGAACAGCAGGGCCGGCAGCGCGAAGGCGCGTATCGCAGCGATGTGTGTCATGTTCCCAACTCCCGTACGGCGGGGTGTCGGCCGAAGTTCGCGTCGTGCCGCGCTGCCCGCCACCGGGAGCCTAGCACTGCCGGGAGGGCGACGCAAGGGGGCCCGGCGAGGGGGGAACAGGGCGGCAGGATCTACGTGTCGCCGATCGGGATTCGCCGGAAAGACGGCTAAAGACCGGCGGCCCTGATTCCGATAAAGAGGTTGTCTGTCCGGCGCCGGCGGCGCGGCATGATCGTGTGGTGTGGCCGCCGTGGCGCGGACCTCACGGATAAGGATCAGATCGTGGCAGCAGCAAAGCTTTCGGCCCCGTTCATCCGGCCGTCGTTCGTGATTCGATCCCGTATGTTGGACCAGCGGGATCTCGCGCCGGACCAGACGCTCGGCGTGCTGTACGTCGCCGACGACCACGGTCTAGGTCAGGAAATCAGCCACCTGGACCCCGTGCACCCCGGCTCGCTCGTGCGGCACGCCGCGGCGATGTGAGTCGTCCGACGCGCGCGGCCTGGGCCGCGACGCAAGCCGCGCCGACCCGGTCGTGCGCGCGAAGGAAACGGGGGTTTTCCGCTAATAGAAGCCGTCTGAAGGGCACTCCTGCGCCGCACGGCGCTGCTCCGACTGCGCCTCTCGGGGATTTTGTGAAAAAAATCGCAATTCCCTTGACCCATCCCGCAATCGTCCGGTAACGTACCCTCGACTCAAGTCAGCACGTTTGTCCGGCCGGCGGTTGCCACGTCGGCGAAACTCGCTTCAGGACAGGCGTGAGGCGACAACATGTCTGGATGTGCGGTTTTGGCAGGTCTGACTTTTCAGTTCGTCTTCCGCAGTACAACCTGATCGTCCGTTCCGGGCCGCGTTTGTTTGACACGGCCCCTACTATGCTCGCCTTGCTGGGCGGGCCTGAGACAGGGGCGCGGCAATGACGATGTACTGGGTTTCCGAGGCGAAGTTGGCGCAGTTCCTGGGCGGGAAGGGGGGGGAGTCCACCTACCTGCCCGTCAGTCCCAACGCGCTGGGCTGGTTGGAGGCCGGGCAGGCCGAGGCATCCGTCGAGGCCCTCGCCGCCGCCCGGACAGGCCAGTCTCCCAAGGGCATGTTCTTCCCCACGGCGGAGTCGGTGGGGCGCTACGGGCCGGCCGCGGAGGCGGCCACGGCCGTCGAGACACGGCCCGTGGTGCTGATGGGCCTGCGGGCCTGTGAGCTGCGCGCCCTGAAGTACCTCGACAAGGTGTTCCTGGGCGGCGACTTCCAGGACCCGACCTACGCCGCCCGGCGCGAGGCGATGACGCTCGTTTCCGTGGACTGCGCCGACTGCCGGGAGACGTGCTGCTGCACGCTGGTCGGCGGCCGGCCGTTCGCCACGGAAGGCTACGACGTCAACCTCACGCCGATGGACGGGGGCTTCCTCGCCGACGTCGCCACCGATCGCGGCAGGGACTGGCTGGGCGAGCAGGCCGCGAGCCTTCGCGAGGCGGCCGCCGAGCAGACCGCCCGGCGCGACGAACTCCGTGAGGAGATGACCGAGCGCGTCCGGGCGCAGAACGCCGAGTTCACCTTTGCCGCGGCCGACGACAAGCCCCCGCCCCTGCCCAACGACGACGATGCGTCCTGGCAGGCGTTTGCGGCCGATTGCGTCGAGTGCGCCGGCTGCACCAACGGCTGCCCGACGTGCCACTGCTTCTACCTGTACGATCAGTCCGCCGGCCCGGAGGACTTCGAGCGGGTCCGCACGTGGGACAGTTGCCTCCTCAGCAGCTACCACCGGATGGCGGGGACCGTGCCGCACATGAAGCCCACGCCGCGCCCGAGGCTCCGCAGCCGCCTGGCCAACCGGGTCTTGCACAAGTTCAGCTATTCGCCCGAGCAGTACGGGCTGCTGGGCTGCGTGGGGTGCGGGCGGTGCATTGAAGGCTGCCTCGGGGCGATCGACATTCGCCGTGTGGTGCAGGAGCTGAGCCGATGATCAGCGCGAACAGCTATCTTCCCCAGTCGGCCGAGCTGCTGGAGGTCCTCGACGAGACGCCGACGATCAAGACGTTCGTCGTGAAGCCCTCCAGCCCGCTCTCGTTCCGGGCCGGGCAGTTCGTCCAATTGACGCTCCCCGGCGTCGGCGAGGCGCCGTTCACGCCCTCCAGCTCCCCGACCGAGCCCGACCGCATCGCCATCACCGTCTTGCGGACCGGCGAGGTCACGACGCGGCTTCACGAGTGCCGGCCGGGTGAGACCCTCGGGCTCCGCGGGCCCTTCGGCAAGGGCTATCCCGTCGAGAAGCTCGCCGGCAGGGAGGTCCTCGTCGTCGGCGGCGGGGTGGGCCTGGCGCCATTGCGGGCGCTGATTCTGGCCCTGCTGAACGACCTGGGGCCCATCAAGCGGCTCAGCATCAAGTACGGCGCCCGATGCAAGGAGGAGCTGCTGTACCCCGAGCAGTACGAGCGGTGGACGGCCCACGACAAGGTGGACATGGCCGTCACGATCGACAACCCCCAGGAAGGCTGGACGGGCCACACCGGCGTGGTCACCACGCTGCTGAAGGGCCTGGACATCGACAAGCCCAACTGCTTTGCCTTCGCGTGCGGCCCGAGCGTGATGCTGCGGTTCACCACGCTGGCCCTCATGGAGGAGGAGCTGGAGCCCGAGCAGATCTACCTGTCGATGAACCGCCGGATGAGCTGCGGCATGGGGCTCTGCGGGCGGTGCAACATCGGCCAGTACTACCTGTGCAAAGACGGACCGGACATGAACTACGCGCTGATCAAGGACGCCCCGAACGTGTTCAGTTGACCCGGCAGTGAGCTTTCTGCCGCGTCCGTTCGGGCGGGGCCGGATCGGCGCCGTGAGGACAGCAAAGTGGTCGGCTCCCAACAGATGCTGAAGGCGGGTGCCCGCTGCACGCTATGCCCTGCGGGGTGCGGCGTCCTGCGGGTGAGGGTCGGTCCCGACTCCTGGCGAATCGATCCCCCCCTCGAAGGGGCCGCCGGGCTCTGCCCGCGCGGCGCGGCCCTGGGCGAACTGCTGACGCACCGGGACCGCATCCTCTGGCCGGTGTGCGTAGAGGCGGCCGGCCGGCGGCAGATCGACCTGTCGGCGGCCGCGGCGGCGATCGTCCAGGCGGCCGGGGAGCGCGATCTCCTGGTCTTCCTCGACGGCAACGTGCCCTGTGAGCAGATCGCCCAGGCGGCGGCGTGGTGCCAGGCGTGGCCGAAGGCCAGGCTCTGCGTGGTCATCGAGCCCGCCGACGAGCAGTTGCTGCTGGGGGCCGAGGCGTCCGGAGCCGACTACCTCGCCGACGACGCCCTGGGCGACTGCGACGGCTTCGTTCTCATCGGAGACGTCTTCGCCGCCAATCCCTGCTGCGCCCGCGGCATCTTCCAGCGGCGGGCGGAGGACTCCCGCACGCCCATTGTCGCCATAGACCCGGCCGCGGGCACGGCCGCCAAGTTCGCCACCCACGCCGTCCAGGCGGGCGTCGGCCAGGAGGCACTGGCGCTGGCGGCGGTCGCGGCCGCGGCGGGCGTCGAGGCCCGTCTGCCCGGCGCGCCATCGCCGGCGGAGATGCCATCGGCCACCGCCGCCGGCAAGGCGATCGCCAGGTGCGGGCGCCTGGGCGTGATCGTGGCCGCCGAGTACGGCCGGTCGACGGCGTGGCGGCAGGTGGGGTACCTGGCGGGCCGCCTGGCCGCGGCGCTGGGCGGGGGCCTGGCGTGCCAGACGGTCGGGGCGAATGCCTTGGCGGCGCTGCGATGCGGGCGGAAGCTGGGCACCGTGCCTCTCGTCGAGGCCCTGGCCGACAGGGCCGCGGCGTGGGTCGTGATCGGCGGCGACTTGCTGGGGATGCTGGGCTGGATGCCGCAAGGCATCCTGGCGGCGGCAGCGGCCCTGTCGAATCGAACGACCGAGGCGGCCGAGTTCGTCCTTCCGCTGGCCTTGACGGCCGAGATGGGAGGCACCGTCCTCCTGGGCGGCGCCCGAGAGGCCGACGTCGAGCCCATCCTGCCTCCGCCGGCCGGCGTGCCGACCGGTGCGGAGATCGTCGCACAGCTCGCGCGGGCCGCGGGAATCCGGCCGCCGCAGGCGGCATCGGGGCCTCTCGCGACGGAGCGCCTCTCCGTCGAGCCGCCCGCCGAGTCGGGCAACGGGCAGGCCCCGGCGGCGCCGGTGCTGCTGTTCGCCCGGCAGGCCGCCCAGGCCGGCTGCGGGGCCCTGACCGCGCACGGCTCGTGGCAGCAAGCGACCCAGCCCCTGCCGGAGCTGCGGATATCCGCAGCCGACGCGGCCGAACTGGCCATCCGCCACCTGGCGACGGTGCACGTTTCGGCCGCCGGGCTGTCGGTGGACGCCAAGGCGCAGGTCTGCCAGCTCCTGCCCGATGGGGTGGTGGTGCTTCCGGAAGGCACGGCGGCCGCCCGGCGGCTTGCGATGTGCCAGGTCGACGAGGCGGCCGGGCAGGTCGTTGCCCGCCCGGTCACCGTGGAGATAACCCCCTGAGATGGGAACGACCATGTCCGAGGTGATGGAAAAGCGCGTTCTGGTGGACCTGGACCGGTGCATCGAGTGCCGATCCTGTGCGGCGGCCTGCTTCCACAGCCACGCCGGGTTCCCGGCGGTTAGTTTCGCCCGCGCCGGGTGGGCGCTGCTGCCGATGATCTGCCGGCAGTGCAAGGCGGCGGCGTGCGTGGATGCCTGCCCGGCCGAGGCGATGACCCGCGACGCCAACGGCGTGGTGCGCCGGGGGCTGTTCCGCTGCATCGGCTGCGGCTCGTGCGCGCGGGCGTGCCCGTTCGGCGTGATCCCCAACGAGCTGGGCGGCACGCCGGCCGGCTGCCGCAGCCCACAGGGGCTCACGGGCCACCAGGTCGCCAAGTGCGACCTGTGCGAGGACCGCACGGCCGGGGTCCCCGACGCGGTGCCGCGGTGCGTGGCGGCCTGCCCCTCGGGGGCGCTCCAGTTCGCCGACGAGCACGAGGCCGAGAAACAGCATTTGCAGGTCGTGGGCGGTCGGTCCACGGCGGACCACCTCTTCAAGCGCAGGTGAGCTATGGATCTGGCGGTGAGCATCCTGATCTTCCTGGTCGCGGCGGTCGCCACGATGGCGCTGGGCCTGGCCTTCCGGTGGGTCGATCGCAAGGTGACGGCCATGGTCCAGTGGCGCGTCGGCCCGCCGTGGTATCAGCCGGTCATGGACGTTCTGAAGCTGATGGGCAAAGAGAACCTCATGCCCGTCACGGCCCGGGGCACGGGCTTCCTGCTGGCCCCGGTGGTGGCCCTGGCGGCGACGGCCGTCGTGGCGGCGCTGCTGTGGCAGGCGATCGTCCGCCCGGAGGCGACGTGGGTAGGGGACCTGGTCGTCGTGGTCTACCTGCTGACGATCCCCGCGGTGATGACGATCGTCGGGGCCTCGGCCAGCGGCAACCCCAGCGCGTCGGTCGGCGCGAGCCGGGAGATGAAGCTCCTGCTCAGCTACGAGCTGCCGATGTTCCTGGCGATCATGATCGCGGTGACCAAGGGCGGCTGGACGTTCCAACTGGGCAAGCTGCTCGCCGCCCAGCAGGCCACGGCGCCGGTGCTGTGGAGCGTCTCGGGCGCCCTGGCGTTCGTCGTCGCGATCGTCTGCATGCAGGCCAAGCTCGGGCAGGTGCCCTTCGACATGGCCGAGGCCGAGTGCGAGATCATGTCCGGCGTGTACGTGGAGTACTCCGGCCCGTCGCTGGGGATGTTCCTGCTGACGCGGATGATGTTGCTGGCGCTGATGCCCCTGCTGCTGATCGTGGTGTTCTGGGGCGGGCTGTACACGGACCCGGCGACCGGGTCGGTGCCCTGGTGGGCCTACCTGAGCTTCCTGGGCAAGTACGTGCTGCTGGTGGCGCTGGTGACGCTGATCCGCAACACGAACCCGCGGCTGCGGATCGACCAGACGATGCGGTTCTTCTGGTTCCGCCTGACGCCGCTGGCGGTCGTGGCGGCGATTCTCGCGCTGGTGGGCCAAGAGAAGGGGCTGAGATGGCTCTGAAGATGCTGGCATTGCGGAAGTCGTTGTGGGTCTACCACGTCAACGCCGGGGCCTGCAACAACTGCGACATCGAGGTCCTGGAGCTGCTGACGCCCCGATACGACATCGAGCGGTTCGGCATGATCCTGGTCGGCTCGCCGCGCCACGCCGACGTGCTGGCCGTCACCGGCGTCTGTACCCGCCAGGCCATGCCGCGCCTCCAGGAAGTCTACATGCAGACCGCCAAGCCCTGCGTGGTGATGGCCATCGGCTCCTGCGCGCTGGACCAGGGCATCTTCACCGAGGCCTACCACATGGGCGCGAAGGTCGACGAGGCGATCAAGGCGGTCGATCCCAACGCGATCATCCTGTACGTGCCCGGCTGCCCGCCCAAGCCCGAGGCGATGATCGACGCCGCCGTGACGGCCATGGAGTACCTGAAGAACCTGTGAGCAGAAGCTGACGGCTGACCTGCCTGCCGGCAGCCTGCCTGCCGGCAGGCAGGGCAGGTAGCTGCTTTTCGCCAGGTAGAGGAGCTGCGGAGATGTCGATAGCGGCCACTCAAACGGAAGTGCCCCTGATGGGATTCGTCGGCGAGGTGCTGGAGCGCCTCGGCGACGCGGTGGTCGAGGTCGAGCAGTGCGAGCCCCGACGGGGCATCGCGCGAATCGACCCCGCCCGCACGGTGGAGGTCGCCGCCAGAATGCTCGCGATGGAGGGCGCCCGCCTGGCCACGGCCACGGGCATCGAGGTGCGCGACGGCATTGACGTGCTGTACCACTGGGCCCTGGAGCCCCCGGCCGAGGAGGGCGACAAGACCGGCACGGGCGTCGTGGTGACGTTGAAGGTGCTGGCGGTCCGGCCGGAGCTGGAGCTCGATTCGACCGCCAACGCCGTTCCGGCAGCCGACTGGATCGAGCGGGAGATCATGAACCTCTTCGGGGCGAAGTTCCGCAAGCACCCCGACCCGCGGCGGCTGAACCTGGACGACTCCTGGCCGGAGGGCGTCTACCCGATGCGGAAGGATTTCGACCAGATCGCCGACCGCCCGCCGCTGCCGCCGAACCAGACGCCGCCGGAGCAGCCGGACGAGGTCCGCGAGGACATCCTTCGCCGCCGGAAGGAGCAGATCAAGCACCCGGACCTGAAGGTCGTGAACATCGGCCCGTACCACCCGCTCCAGGAGGAGCCGGAGTTCTACCAGCTCTACGTGGACGGCGAGACCGTCGTCGACGTCGACGTCCGCATCAGCTACAACCACCGCGGCATCGAGAAGCTCGACGAGTCCAAGACGTTCGACCAGGTGCCGTTTGTCGTCGAGCGGGTCTGCGGGATCTGCTCGGCCAGCCACCCCTTGGCGTACATCCAAGCCGTCGAGGACATCGCCCACGTCCAGGTCCCCGAGCGGGCCCTGTACCTGCGGACGATCGTCAACGAGTTGGAGCGCCTGCACTCGCACCTGTTGTGGGTGGGGCTGGCGGGGCACTTCCTCGGCTACAACACCGTCTTCATGTGGGCCTGGAAGTACCGCGAGCCCGTGATGGACATCCTGGAGGTATCCACCGGCAGCCGCGTGAACTACGCCAACTGCAAGATCGGCGGCGTTCGCCGCGATATGACCGACGAACAACTCAAGGAGGTGGACAAAGTAGTCACCGAGCTCCAGGGCCCGATGGAGATGCTCACCAAGGCGGTACTGGACGATCCGATCCTCCACGCTCGCCTGAAGAACGTCTGCGTCCTGACGCCGGAGGACGCCAAGGCCTACGGGGCGACCGGGCCGACGGTCCGCGGCAGCGGCATCCCGATCGACGTCCGCCGCGACGATCCCTACGCCGCCTACAACCGCGTGGACTGGGACGTGATCACGGCGGACAGTTGCGACGTGTTCGGAAAGGCCGTCGTTCGCCTGCTGGAGAACTTCGAGTCCGTCAAGATCATCAAGCAGTGCTGCCAATACCTCCTGAAGAACCCCGGTGGCGAGATCGACGCGAAGGTGCCGGAGATCCCGCCCGGCGAGGCCGTCGGGCACGTCGAGGCCCCGCGCGGCGAGACGTTCCACTACGTCCGCTCCGACGGCTCCAACCGCCCCGTCCGCCACAAGATCCGCGCCCCAAGCTACGTGAACATCCCCACGTTCAAGGCCGCCTGCATCGGGGCGCAGATCCCCGACGTGGCCATCGCCCTGGCGGCCGTGGACCCCTGCTACTCCTGCACGGAACGGATGTGCCGGGTCGTCGACGCGAACGACCCCGGCCGGGCCTACAGCTTCAAGGAGCTGGTCAGGCTCTCCCAGGAAAAGACCCGCCGGATGCGCAAGAAATGGTAGGCAAGCGATGAACGTACTCGAAGCCCTCTGGAATCCACTGGTCCTGCCCATCACGGTAGCGATGGTTGTGGGGCTCGCGGCGTACGTGCTCAGCCGCGTCCAGCCCACCCTCAGCCGGGCCCTGGGCCTGGCCGGATCGATCGGGACGCTCATCTGCGGGATCACGCTCGTCGGCAGCAAGGAGGTCTTCCGGGCCGTCTGGGTCCAGGACCTCGCCCCGGGCGTTTCCCTGACCATCGAGCTGGTGCCGACGACGCTGGGCATGGTGGCCGTGATCGGCTCGGCCGCCTTCGCGGTGCTGATCGCCGTCTACAGCGTCAAGGCCATGGCGGGCGACTACTGGGAAGGCAAGTTCTACGCCTACCTGCTCTGGACGCTGGGCGGGGCGTGCGTGGTGGGGCTGGCGGGCAACCTGCTGGTGCTGCTGGTCGGCTGGGAGATCGTCACGCTGATGCTCTTCCTGATGGTCAACCAGGGCCGGCGAGACGCCCGAAGCGGCGCGGCCAAGGCCTACGGCGTGCTGGGCTTCACCGACGCCTGCGTCCTGCTGGCGATTGCCCTGCTGGCCGCACAGCCGGGCGGCTCGGCCAACTGGTCGCTGACCCGCGGGCCGGTCAGCGTCGCCGGGATGGGCGCGACCGGCTACGTGGTCTACCTGTTGATCATGATGGCCGCTTTGGCCAAGGCCGGGGCCATTCCGCTGCACACGTGGATCCCCTCGATCGCCGAGGACGCCCCTGCCCCGGTGATGGCCTTGCTGCCGGCGGCGATGGACAAGCTGCTGGGCATTTACCTGCTGGGCGTGCTGGCCCTGCAGATGTTTCGGCCCGACGGGGCGATGCAACTCGTGATGATGATCGTGGGGGCCGTAACAATCCTCGCGGCCGTCCTGATGGCCATGATTCAGCACAACCTCAAGCGTTTGCTGAGCTTCCATGCCGTCAGCCAGGTGGGCTACATGGTGCTGGGCATCGGGACGGGCACGACGATCGGTGTAATCGGCGGCCTGTTCCACATGGTCAACCACGCGATCTACAAGTCCAACCTGTTCCTGATGAGCGGCACGATCCGGCGGGCGACGGGCAGCGACGAGATCGAGGACATGGGCGGCCTGGCCAAGCTGCTGCCGATCACCTTTACCTGCGGGGCGATCTCGGCGCTGGCGATCTCCGGCGTGCCGCCCTTCAACGGCTTCTACAGCAAGTGGATGGTCTACCAGGGGGCCCTGAGCATCCCGAACCACGGCCTGGCCGTGGCGCTGGTGGTGGTGGCCGTCTTCGGCAGCGCCCTGACGCTCGCCAGCTTCGTGAAGGTGATCTACTCGGCCTTTCTGTCGCCGGTCCCCCAGGGAGCGGCCTACGCCTCGGGGCGGATGAAGGAGAGCCTCTGGCTGGTGGCGCCGATGGTGGTGCTGGCCGTGGCGTGCGTCGTGCTGGGCATCGCGCCGGGGCTGATCACCGAAGACGTGCTGGCCCCCGCCGTCGCGGCCATGCCCGGCGCCGTCCAGGCCGTGCCGGAGGTCGGGCTCTGGCAGCCGTCCCAGGCGACGACGCTGATCGTGATCGGCTTCCTTATCGGCCTGGGCTTCCTGTGGGTGGCCAGCCGGCCACGCCGAATCCGCATCGTCCGCCCGTTCCTGGGCGGGGAGGTGCCCGTGCCGGGGGACGACCGTTTCCGCGTGCCGGGCACGCACTTCTACGAGACCGTGGCCAAGCTGCCCGGCATCGGCCCGCTGCTGTTTCACGGTGGCCGGGGGGCGATGGACCTGTACTACTGGTCGGGCAAGCACGGCAATTCGCTGGTCCAGATGCTGCGGGCGCAGCACACCGGGCTGGTCAGCCTGTACGTGGCGTGGTGCCTTGTGGGCCTGACCGCAACCCTCGTTTACCTCCTGATCAGTGCGGGGACATGAACCATGGGCGTGGAATATCTGGTCATATCGTTGCTGGTGTTCATGCTGATCGCGGTGCTGATCGCCGTCGAGGCCCGCGACCTGCTGAGCTCGGTGATCTCCCTCGGTGCCGGCGGGTTCGCCCTCAGCGTGCTGTTCCTGCTGCTGGGCGCGCCGGACCTGGCCATCACGCAGGTGGTCGTGGAGGTCATCGCGCTGGTGCTGCTGATCCGCCTGGTGGTCACGCGCCGCGACACGACCTCCGAGACGCCGCGCGACGCGCTGCGGACGGGCCTGGTCCTGCTGGCCGGCGGGGTGCTGCTGGTGGGCATGTTCTTCGCCGTCGGCGGCACCGGGGCGCTGGGGACCGTTCCGCCCTTCGGTGAGCCCATCATGGGCGAGGCGGACCTGGCCACGCTGAGCAAGACGCCCGGCCAGCCGGTCGCGGCGAGGTACCTGACGGACGCCGCCGGGCAGACCGGCGCGGGCAACGCCGTGATGGCCGTCCTGCTGGACTTCCGCGCGTACGACACGCTGGGCGAGGCGACGGTCATCTTCGTTTCCATCCTCGGGGCCTACGCCGTGCTGAGGCGGGTCGGCCGGCGAGGTCACCAGGAGCTGGCATCATGACTACCGGAATGACGCCGATCGTCAAGAACACCGCCCGACTCGTCAGCGGGTTCATCGCGATCTTCGGCATCTACATCGCCATGACAGGGCACGTCAGCCCCGGCGGGGGGTTTGCCGGCGGGGTGATCCTCGCGGCCGCCGCCGTGCTGGTCGTGCTGGCGTTCGGGCGGGACACGGCCGAGCAGATCATCACCGAGTCGCGCTGCCACATCTACGACGCGGCGGGGGCGGGGCTGTTCCTGCTGGTGGCGCTGTGCGGCTACTTCACGGGCGGGTTCTTCGTGAACTTCATCGCCCGGCATTCGGTGGGGGAGGTGGGTCACCTGGCCTCGGGGGGGACGATCATCGTCTCCAACCTGTTCATCATGGTGAAGGTCGCCGCGGGGCTGGCCGGCGGGTTCCTGGCGCTGGCCGCCTTCCGCCGGGCGAACCTGCCCGACGGGCACCCCGCAGAGGAGCTGTGAGATGGGCATCGCAATCTACGTGCTGGCCTTCGCCGTGCTGGTCGTCGGGCTCTACGCGGTGGTGGCCAAGAAGAACGTCGTCAAGATCATCGTCGGCCTGCTCGTGCTGGACTACGCGGTCAATCTGCTGCTGGTCCTGATCGGCTACCGCAGCGGCGGGCAGGCCCCGATCCTCGAGCCGGGCCAGACGAGCGCCGAGCTGGCCGCCAAGGCCGTCGACCCGCTGCCGCAGGCGATGGTCCTGACGAGCATCGTCATCGGCCTGGGGCTGACGGCCCTGATGGTCGCGATGGGCCTGCGGCTCTACGAGAAGTACGGCACGTTCGACACGAACAAGATCCGCAGCCTGCGAGGCTGACCGCCCGCGGGCGCCGGCGGACCCCCAGAGCGAAGGACGAGACGCGATGGAGTCAATCGTACCCTTGTTGGTCGCCTTTCCGTTGGGCATGGCCTTCGCCGTCGTCGCCATGGCCCACGTCAAGGGGCTCAAGCGCCTGACCGCCCCCTTGGCCGTCGGGGTGGTCCTGGCGAACCTCATCCTCACCTTCATCCTCCTGGGCGCGGTCGTGCCGCGGATCTTCGTCGGCGGCTGGGGGCCGGACCCCGAGAAGGCCCTCGGCATCGAGATGCTCGGCGACGGGCTCAGCAAGATGATGCTCGTCATCATCAACCTCGTCGCCCTCGTCTCGCTGATCTTCGCCGGGGCCTACATGCGGCGGTTCACCAAGGTCTGGCTGTTCCAGGCCCTCTTCCTGCTGATGACCGGCGCGATGAACGGCGTCGTCCTCGCCGGGGACCTGTTCAACCTGTTCGTCTTCCTCGAAGTCGCCGCCATCGCCTCCTATGCCCTCGTGGCCTTCGGCTGCGAATCCGAGGAACTGGAGGCCGCCTTCCGCTACCTCGTGCTCGGCACGGTGGGCTCGGCCTTCATCCTGCTGGGCGTGACCATCCTCTACTCGCTCACCGGGCAGCTCAATATGGCCGCCGTCGCCCAGAAGCTCGAGCTGATCGGCACCAGCCCGGCCGTGCTCCTGGCGGCCGCGGCGCTCATCGCCGGGCTGTCGCTGAAGGCGGCGATGGTGCCGTTCCACGCCTGGCTGCCGGACGCGCACCCCTCGGCCCCGGCGCCGGTCTCGGCGATGCTCTCGGGCGTGTTGATCAAGGCCTCGGGCATCTACGCGATCGCCAGGCTCGTCTTCAACGTCTTCGGCCCGACGCCGCAGTACGCGACGATCCTGATCGCCCTCGGGGCCGCGTCCATGGTCCTCGGCATGCTCATGGCCCTGGGCCAGTGGGACCTCAAGCGCCTGCTGGCCTACAGCAGCATCTCCCAGGCCGGGTACATCATCCTGGCCCTGGGCGTCGCTGCCGAGGTCATGAGCCGCGCCCAGCCGGACGAGGCCGTCGCGGGCCTGTGCCTGTTCGGCGGGCTGTTCCACCTGTTCAATCACGCGGCCTTCAAGGGGCTGCTGTTCCTGGCCAGCGGGTCCATCGAGCAGCAGGTCGGCACGCGACAGCTCAAGGAGATGGGCGGCCTGGGGCGGAGCATGAGGGTCACCGGCTTCTGCTGCCGGATCGGGGCGCTCAGCATCGCCGGCGTGCCCCCGTTCAACGGCTTCTTCAGCAAGTTGATCATCATCATCGCCTTGGCGATGGCACACCAGTACGTCCTGTGCGCGATCGCCGCCGGCGTGGCCGTCGGCACGCTGCTGATGTACGTCAAGGTCCAGCGATACGCGCTGGAGGGGCCCGCGTCCGGCCGGGCCGCCGGGGCCACCGAGGCGCCCGTGCTGATGTGCGTGGCGCTGGTGGTGCTGGCGGCGGTCTGCGTGGCCGCGGGGGTGGCGATGGTGCCCCTGCGCGACCACCTGTTCGGTCCGGCGCGGGACGTGCTGCTGGAGGCGACCAAGGCCTTGTCCACGGGAGTCATTCGATGAAATGGGTCCTCTGTCTGATCGCGGGTCTGGTGTTGTGGCTGCTGCTGTTCTGGGCGCCGATCGACGACCTGTGGGTGCTCGGAACGGGGGTGTTCTTCGCCCTGATCGTCGGGGCCCTGCTGGGCGACATCTACCCCGAGGGGCTCCTGCCGAAGGTCCTCAACCCGGTGCGGTGGCTCTACTTCCTGATCTACCTGCCGTACTTCCTGTGGTATTGCATCCGGGCGAACTTCGACGTCGCCCTGCGGGTGATCCACCCCGACGTGCCCATCCAGCCGGGCATCGTCAAGGTGCGCACCACGCTCACCAGCGACATGGCCAAGACGTTCCTGGCCAACAGCATCACGCTGACGCCCGGCACGCTGACCATGGACATCGACGGGCAGGACCTCTACATCCACTGGATCAACATCCATACCCGCGACGCGGCCAAGCGGACCGCCGAAATCTGCGAGCGGTTCGAGCCGCTGCTGAGGAGGATCTTCGAATGAGCGCTTTCGAGCAGATCGCCTTCGGCGTGCTGACGCTGAGCTCGCTGCTGTGCCTCTGGCGCATCGGCAAGGGGCCCAGCGCGCCCGACCGGACGGTGGCCAT
>Ga0307380_10006491_pt1 | contig 15364 bp, 9 predicted proteins | sample UN3MG_FD_202239 | JGI IMG/M metagenome (GOLD analysis project Ga0307380, IMG submission 202239) | Soil microbial communities from Risofladan, Vaasa, Finland - UN-3 | ecosystem: Environmental > Terrestrial > Soil > Coastal area > Acid sulfate soil | place: Finland: Risofladan, Vaasa | collected...
CATCACAAAAGCCCAGCGCAATCGCAAGGCCGATATGCTCATCGAACGCTTCGCACTAACCGAGGTTGCCAACAGCCATGGAAGGTTCCTCTCCGGCGGTGAGCGCAGAAAACTCGAAATTGCCCGTGCTATGGTAACCGACCCTTCTTTGATTCTTTTGGATGAGCCCTTCAGCGGCGTTGACCCTATTGCCGTTCAGGACCTGCAGCATGAGATACGCCGGCTTGTAACTTCCGGCGTCAGCATTCTCGTTACCGACCATAATGTCGAGAGAACGCTCGAAGTGGTCGATAAGGCCTACATCCTCGACCACGGCAGGGTCATAGGGGCAGGACCACCGGCTGAAATTATTCGTAACGAAACCGTCATAAAATCGTATCTCGGAAATACCTTCGCCGGAGACGAATTCGACGACTGATAAGGCCAAAGCGAAATATGAAACACAAAAAATGATTGATATAGAAAAATGTCGAATCACGCATTACCCTGCCGAGGTTTTAGCTCAGCAGGCCCGGCCGGTTGAAAATATCGATGACAATATCCGTCAGCTCGTAAAGAAAATGACCGAAATTATGATTGAACGCAAAGGCGTAGGCCTGGCCGCGCCTCAGGTCGGCGTACCATTACGGCTGTTTATCATATCGCTCGACGGAACAGCACAAAACGTCAGGGTCTATATAAACCCGACCATTACTCCCGACGGATCGCTTGGCGCAATTGAAGAAGGCTGTCTGTCAGTACCGGGTGTGTTTACGAAAATTCGAAGATACAAAAAATGTAAAGTTACCGCCACTGACCTTGATGGAAACGAATTCAGTGATGAAGCCGAAGGGCTTTACGCACGGGCACTCCAGCACGAGTACGACCATATCGAGGGAATAACAATTGTCAATCGTATGACACAGACCGCAAAAATCGCGCACAGAAGACAACTCAAAAAACTTACAGAAAATCAGGAAAGGTAATAGAAATTAATAGTACCGGATGATACCCGCTACTCTTCACTTCTGAGGAAGTTCGCATCTGATATTGCAGGAATTAACAAACTTAAAGGTAAATTGGGCTATATAAAGTAAGAGAGGCATAGCCGCGGGACAGAACCCTTTGGATAGCCTCTCATCGTAATTCTAAGCTATATACAAATAAAGTATAATGTATGTTTCGGCAAAATCAAGGGAAATCTGAATCAAGTTGAAAATTTGGCAGGTATTTACCCAAGGACTTGCACTTATAAAACATTTAATCATATACGAATAAACCCATTTGGAATAGAAAATGAAGATAGTATTTCTCGGCAGTGGCCAATTCGGGATTGAATGCCTGAATGCGTTGAATAGCTCGAACCACAGCGTGCAATTAGTCGTAACCCAGCCTCCGAACCCGGCCGGAAGAGGCAGAAAACCAAACCCGACACCGGCCGCGCGCTGGGCGAATACTAATTCGATACCTTTCGTCGAAACCGACAACGCAAACACCCCCGAGATGATTGAAAAAATAGCCGATTATGAACCGGACCTGATTGTCGTAATTGCATTCGGCCAGAAAGTCGGTAACGACTTGATAAACCTGCCCCCGAAAAGCGCTGTCAACGTCCACGCCTCTTTGCTCCCAAAATACCGCGGGGCCGCACCGATAAACTGGGCGATAATCAACGGCGAAACCGAAACAGGCATCAGCATAATCACCTTAGCTCAAAAAATGGATGCAGGCTGTCTCTTGGGCCAGTCAAAAACCGATATCGCCCCCGATGAAACCGCCGGCAGGCTGCACGACAGACTGGCGAAGATTGCAGCACCGTTATTACTCGAAACAATAGACCAAATCGCAGACGGCTCCGCTATTTATACCCAGCAGGACCATTCCAAGGCCACCCTCGCTCCAAAGCTGAAAAAATCCGATGGCTTTATCGACTTCAATGAACCCGCCGCCTCTTTGGAAAGAAAGATACGCGGCTTCTGGCCCTGGCCCGGCGTATCCGCAAACTACCTGTCTAAGAAAACCGGCAAATCCACCCGCGTATCCATTGCTATGTCACAAGTAGTCGAGACCTCAAACACCGCTGGCTTATCTGCGGGAACGCTCGACGAAAGCCTGAATGTCACTTGTGGCACAGACGCCCTAAAGATTATGAAAATCAAGCCGGCCGGCTCTCCGCTTATGGATTTCAAAGACTTCACCAACGGAAGGCAAACCCAGCCCGAAGATTTGTTTATAAAAATAGACAAGTAAGATATGGCCGGTCAAAAACCAAAATCCGCGCGCACTATAGCAATCGAGGTCCTGAACCGATGCGACCCGCAGCGCAGCTACGCCGCTCCCATCCTGAACAGGTTGCTGAGTGAAACCGACCAGAAACAGCGGGCCACCGACATCGTCCTTGGAACGATCAGAAACCGCCGTGCTATCGATAGGGTTATAGCCGCATTCTCAGGCCGGCCTGTCGATAGAATACCGGACAAACTGCTCAACATCATAAGAGTCGGGACTTGCGAGCTTGTATATTCGCCTGATACAGCTCAGCATTCCATCGTCAACGAAGCCGTCGAGAACGCCAAAACTATCGCAGGTAAAAAACAGGCCGGTTTTGTAAACGCGGTTCTGCGCCAAATCACAAGAGGCATAACAAATCGCCGGATTGAGTTATCGAAGAGCAATCCCGGACGTACGCTTTGCCAGACCCCGGAAACGGGCTGCGAATTCGACAGGGATTTTTTACCCGACCCTGAATCTTCTCCGGCTGATTACCTGGGCACAGTCTTTTCACTGCCAGGATGGCTCGTATCCGATTGGCTCAGTGAGTTTGGTGTGGAATTGACACGCCGGATATGCCTGGCCTCAAATCGAAAACCGGGTATCTACATCAGACCCAACAGCCTAAAAACTACAATGCAGGAATTAGCCGAAAAGTTTCGCCTTGCTGATATTGAAATCGACATAACTCCCCAAGACTCGATGATAAGAGTAAAAAGTCCTCGCACAATAACCGAACTGCCCGGCTTCGACGAAGGCCTGTTTGCCGTTCAGGATATTACAGCTTCACGAGTGATAAAAATGCTCAATCCCCGGCCCGACTGGACAATCCTCGACCTCTGCGCAGCGCCGGGCGTAAAGACAACTCAGTTGGCTGAAATTACCGGCGATTCTGCGACGATCACAGCGACCGACATCGACGCAGAGCGGCTCAAAAAGGTCGAAGAAAATATTACACGCCTTGGCATAAAAAACGTCGAAGTGGTTCCTTATAAGCAAATTCATAATTCTAAATTCGATTGTATCCTGCTGGATGTCCCCTGTTCAAATAGCGGCGTATTGGCCAGACGCGTCGAGGCACGCTATCGAATAACGCCGGATGCGATAAAGAAACTTATTAAAACACAAACTGACCTTTTAAATACCGCCGCGTCAATGCTCAATCCCCATGGAATAATCTGCTACAGCACCTGCAGTATTCAAAAAGATGAAAACAGCAGCCTTATCAAAGACTTCCGGCAAAACAACCCCAATTTTATACTCAACTCCGAAAAACTTACTCTCCCTTCGGCTGAGCACTTCGACTGCGACGGCGGCTACACGGCAATACTCACCAACAAATAACTCCCCCAAAATACTTGCTTGAAAACAAGAATCGTCCATCCAGCATCGCTTGTCCGCCGTAGCTTTAGCGAAGACGGAAGCTTCAGCGAAGGCGGAAATATCGAGCTTTTGCCGCATTTACAAACACAATCCACAGCTTTTCCACAAATCATATTTACGATGTGCATAACCTGTTAAAAACAAATTTTTTTCGCGCGCAAAGTCAATAACCACAGAGACCTCTATCAAGTGGAAAAGAAATTCAACAAAACGCAATTGATTTGTTTTCGCGTTGTCCAATAATAAGAACATTATCAGTATTATTAGTTATTCAAAGTGGCTTTGCTTCGAAGAATTATTTAACTTAAAAAAGAATGGATTCTTATCCTGCACTTAAAGGATGAGCCTTTGCTCAATATCTGCAGGATGGATGCCTTGCAAATAAAAAAACTGGCACTGGAAGAATACGAATGCAGGACATAATCACGGATGAGAGTTCTCGTACCGTTGCGTCTCAGATAAGCGAAATTAACGAAGCGCTTTCTGAGCAGGTGGGTCCGCAGAAGTTTCGGATATGGTTTAAAAATTCAACTAACATGACACTCACCGACGGATATTTGAAGGTTGGCGTGCCGAACCTTTTTATAGCGAGCTGGATTGAAAACCATTTTTTAAAAGAAATCACCCGGGCAGTGCGAACGGTAACCGGAACAGAGGCGAAGATAACTTTCAGTATCGACCCGGAGCTTTCCGGCCACCAGAGACGAACCAGGCTGGATTCGAAAGCCTCCGCCGCTCTGATCCGCGAACAAGCCGGCCCGGGAAAAACCGCCGCTCAGGGACGCGGCAGAAAAAAACTTAAACTTTCTCTCGAGACTTTTGTTGTAGGCTCCTCGAATGAGCTGGCCTTCAACGCCGCCAAAGTAGTCGTAAATGAACAACAAAGCCCTTTTAATCCGCTGTTTATTCACGGAGGATACGGGGTTGGCAAAACACATCTGCTGCAAGGGATTTGCAATGCAGTGTGCGAAAAGCGCCCCCAGACTAATTGGCTGTATCTCTCAGCGGAGGATTTTGTCAATCAGTTTGTGCTGGCCTTGAAGACAAAAAAGCTGGAGGCTTTTCGACGACGAATGCGGCAAACGGATTTGTTGGCAATCGACGATATTCACTTCTTGGCCAGTAAGCCTTCGACACAGGAGGAGTTCCTGCACACCTTCAATACGATAAGTCTGGCTGGCAAGCAGGTCGTGCTGGTCTCCGATGCCCATCCGAAAATGATTGGACAGATCTCCGAAAAGCTCGTCAGCCGATTCGTCTCCGGAATGGTTGTAAAAATTGACGCTCCGGATTTCAAAACCCGCTGCCGGATATGCAGGCAGTACCTCAAAAACCAAAACATAAAATTCAAAGCTCAAAACACGCCAATCCCGGAAAGCGTAATAACATACATCGCCGAAAATCTCCGATCAAACGTCCGCGAGCTGGAAGGGGCCCTGCTCAAGGTAATTGCCTTCTCGGCCCTTAAAAACAATAAAATCACACTCTCTATGGCCAAAGCCATCCTTGCCGAACACCTGGACAGGTGCGACCCGATTGTACACGTTTCCGACATCGAGACGGCCGTGGCCGCTTATTTCGGAACTACCCCCACCAATTTACACTCGTCAAAAAAAGACCGAACTGTCTCTCTGGCCCGCCATTTCAGTATGTATCTGACAAGAAAGCACACGAAGATGTCATCCTCCGAGGTCGGAAGATTTATGGGCAATAAAAATCACGCCACCGTTTTAATGGCATGTAAAAAAATCGATGGTTTCCTAAAGCGAAATGCTGAGTTTAACTGGCAGGGACCCGACGGAAACAAAGTCTGTAAAGCCAGAACAATTCTCGCCCAGCTCGAAGCCGGCCTCTAAAATCCCGGAAATTGTCTCTACAGAATATTTTATCATCCTCCGCGAATTAAAACGAAGTAAAAGAATCTTCGCATCATTAATCAAAGTTTATCTCGAGCTTGCCATGATATCTATTAATGTCTTTTAAGAAGTTCACTTAATACACTATTCATAATTGACACATTTTAATAAAGAGCTTATCATCTCTGAGATATTGGGGAAAACTGTAGCGTGAAACTTGAATAGAAAATGCGGGATATATATGAAATGTCCATCTTGCTGCGGCAGGTTAAGAGAAGTAAAGTCTAAAACGGCCCTCGTAGATATTTGTCTGGATTGCAGAGGAATATGGTTTGATTCAGGTGAATTTGTAGATTTCGCAAGAAGCCTGACAGAAAGTGAAAAAATCTCTCCGAAAGAAATTCGTTTGTTTAAACCACAAACAGTTCATACTTTAAAGACGGTTAAAGAATCACTAAAACTATGCCCGAGATGCAATCTGGCAATGAAGAGATTCAATTATTCCTATGATTCCAATATCTTTTTGGATAAGTGTCCGAATTGTAAAGGTATCTGGGCGGATGGTGGTGAAATTCAGCAGATTGCCCGGTATCTTAAAGACGATCCAAGAATAAAAACTATTGGCAAAGACCTTGTAGAACATCGCAAGAACATCGAAGAGCTGAAAAGCTGGGGAGGATTTGGTAAGGCTTTAGGTATGCCGGTCAGTCCTTTTATTTTATATATGCCCAAAATAATTCTGCCCCTGTCGGATGATAATCCCAGAGAAAGATTTCCGGTTCTGACGATTTCGATAATCACTTTATGTGTGGCGATTTTCATAGGACAGGCAAACTTCATAGATGACTTTCAGAGTTTTTTTTATTTTTATGGTTTTGTCCCAAAGCACTTTTTCGATATTGGTTTGATTACTTCAATGTTCCTGCACGCAGATATTTTACATTTGCTGGGAAATATGTTTTTTCTGTGGTTTTTTGGAGACAACGTTGAAGACAGGTTCAGCCGTTTGGGCTATATTGTTTTTTACCTTTCCTGTGGTTTGACTGCTTCTGTCCTGCACATGGTTTTTAATTTCAATTCGCCGATTCCTGCGATCGGAGCCAGCGGCGCGATATCTGGAGTTATGGGGGCATATCTCGTTTTTTATCCGAAAGCCAAAATGAGTGTACTTTTTATATACAGAATTGTGCGAGTAAATGCATCTTTATATTTGGTTATGTGGTTCATTTTTCAATTAACGTTTGCATTGACGACATTTGCCTCAGATAGCGCAACAGGTATCGCCTGGTTTGCTCATATAGGAGGATTTGTCTTTGGAGCCCTTGTTGCATACCGAAAGAAAAGGTCTGTCCCTGTCGCAGAACAGAGTCACTAATTCTACATTCTTAATTCTTAATTCTTAATTCTAAATTCTGCCTACTGCCCTGCCTTATTGCTTGGCGTAGTATCTGCAGGCAAATCACCAAGGGCGAACTGAATGCCTGCCAGATAATGCTGAAGTATCGGCGGGTTCCAGAATGTCTGCGGATTATGACCCAAAAAGCAATAAAACACCCGCCCTTTTCCATAGCCGCGTATCCAGCTTACAGCAAAGTCTTTGTCCTTACGCCGCTCCGGCAAAATAAGCCGCCCGCTTATAATCTCGGTTTTATCCATGTCAATACTGAGCAGAACACGGAGTTTATCACGTGAATATGGCTTCTGAAATTGGAATACCTCATCACTGATTTTAAAGCCCTTGCCATTAAAGGCGGCATTGAGCAAATGGTCCGGCTCATCCAATTTAATGGTTATCCATTCGTTGTATTTCCATGGATGGCCGCCGTTTTCATAAGCTCCCAGCATCTCACCGAACTGAGGCCATTGGTCATATTTCGGCCACTGCACAAAAGTTGCGGCCGCAGCGTGAATGCCTATGAATCCTTTACCCTCGGAAATGAAATCCAGCAGGTTTTTCTTAAGCTTGGTATCCGTAAAAAGCACTCCCGTCGTATTGTTAAAGCAAATCGCGTCGAATTGCCGAATATTCTCCGGCCTGAACACGGCTATATCACTGCTGATCACTGTTTCATAAGCCTTTGTTTTTCTGCCCATCATTTCAATTGCCAGGTTACCGTAAGGAATCGATGTATGACCTTTTCTCACCACACCATCCCAGATGTCCTTATTGAAAATCAGTAGCTTTCGTGCCTGCTTCGCCGCAGCCGGCGCCTTTTCAGGTATAGCGTCTTCTATTCTTTTTCTCTCCTGGGGCGAAATAGCCCCAACCGAAATGCTTGTTGGCAATAACAAACACCAGATAATTAAAGCTGCCTTCATACTTTCCATCTTCTGTCTCATTTCCTTGTCCTTATTACCTTTTCTTATATTTTATAAATGCCACGGACTTCGCATAGGCCGCGTCAACATACTGTTCGCTTGTTCATCGTTAATGAATTCCTCCTTTTCCGCATCCCATCGGAGTTTCCGTCCCAGTCTCATGGCAATATCGTCGATGTGGCAGATAGTGTCCGAGCGAACCGCCGATTCTATCGGGCATATCGTTTTATTCCGGGTCTTAACGCAATCCAGAAAATTACGCCGATGATTATTACTTAGAGGCAGATGAATCTCATCCGGCCCGAAAGTTGTTGTCAGAATCGACTTCGGCTCTGCTTCGATTCTGTCCCTGCATACGAACACCCACCCATCGCTCCCTAAGAACAGAATACCGACGCTTTTATAAAGCGAAAATTGCTCGGCCCGCTTTAAGGCCGTCGCGGTGTTCATATGTATCATTTTAACGCCGTTTGCATATTTATGTTCGACCTCCCACTCGATAGCGGTATCTGCAAGTCCGTCTTTGGGAAATACCCCGGTCCCCTCTATCTCTACCGGTCCGCTATGGTCGGTGCCATTGGCCCACTGTGCGATATCGACATGATGAATCCCCCACGCACCGCTCAGCCCACCAAGCGAATAATCGTAAATGAACGTCCACATACCTAATGTTCCCATGGCCCGCGAGGCGCACCGCTGATACGAGTAAGGAGACCACTGGGCCGGGCCAAGCCACATATCATAATCGAATTCTTTTCTGTCCGGCGTCGGCTCCGTCGGCTGGTTCTCACAGGTCATACTGGGGTGCGAGCTTACAATAATCGTATGAAGTTTACCGATTCTTTTATTGCGTACCAGTTCACAGGCTAAGCGGAATCTGTTGTCGCTTCGCTGCTGCGTGCCGAACTGAAATATGACGCCGTAACGATTTATCGTATCACGAAGTGCCTTGTCTTCGGTGACACTCATACTCAGGGGCTTTTCATAGTACATATCTTTGCGGTTTCGGGCGGCCTCCAGACCTATCAGCGAATGCCAGTGGTCCGGAGTGACAACTGTTACCGCATCGATGTCTTTGCGGGCGAGAATTTCACGAAAATCGTCATAGGTCCTGCATCCCTTATCGCCATAATGTTCATCGACCCTGTTTTTGGCCTTTTGCCGAAACATTTCCCGAAGGTCACACACGGCTACGGCTTGGACGTCCTTATACCCCAAAAATGTCCGCAAATGCCCGCCGCCCATACTGCCCACCCCGATAAAGCCCATCACTATCTTTTCACTCGGCACCGCGGACCCATTTGCTCCTAATACCGATGAAGGCACAAAATAGGGAAGGCCAATCATCCCGGCGGCGCCGACACCCGCTTGTTTCAGGAAGCCACGTCGATTAATCTTCTTGTATTCCCTGCTGCAAATATGTGACATAATAAACCTCTGATGATTATCAGCTTTGTATTATACTTCGTAATGATATAATTGAAAAGCCAAAACAATCTCCCCCCACCTCAGTCGGTTAGCCTTTGCAGCTTATTTGCACTCACCGATAGAGCCGCAGGTAAAAAAGCTCAGTATTTTCGCTCAGTCATAATCAGGAAAGTATCCGGAACTCCAGATATTTCCCTTGACGCAGCACGACTAATTTCGTATAAGCTAAGGTTAGTAAGACTTGCGATTTGGAGACTGGCAGGTCTTTTTTGGGCTTTTACGGAAGGAGGCTTACATCAAATCACAGGGTAAAAAATGCCACATGCATGCGTGATAGATAACGTAGTGAAGGCAAAAAGCGTTATTAACCGTTTTTATAGTAAATCTCTTTTTTGAAGGAGGATTACAATGTTTAAGAAAATGACATATTTGATTTCTCTTGTCCTGCTGCTGGTCCAATTCCAAAACGCCTCGGCGCAAATAATGTGGAGCGACGGCGGGCCCGACCATCTCTGGAGCACAGTAACCAACTGGGGTTCGGGAACCATACCGACCAGTCTCGACAGCGTTTCAATCGACAGTCCAGACAATACACATTGCGAAATCCAGGACGGTATTACCGCCGAATGCGAAACACTCAGGGTCGGCAATGCCCTCTTCACAACAAACCTGGACATCAGCGGAGGCTCACTTACAGCAGCCGGAGCCTACATCGGTGTGGATAGTTCATCCGGACATGGCATCCTGAATATAAGCGGCGGCTTATTTTCCTCCGGGGCATTGCAAATCGGCTGGAGTGGTATCGGCACGGTCAATATGACTGGCGGCACAATCGAGCTAAGTGACAACCTGATAGTACCCGGCCTCACGGGCACCGGTACGGTAAACCTGAACGGCGGCACTATCTATGCATCCGATCTCCGTTTAACATCCGACTTGGGCTCATTGGATATTACCATAGGCACACTGATTCTTGACGGCGATGATACGGCAATAATACAAACCAACATCGACAACGGCCGGCTTACCGCCTATAATGGCCAGGGCACCCTGAACGCCGATTATGACGTTACGAATCCGGGAAAAACCACATTGACAGCCACCCCGCTGCTTAAACCGAATCCAGTTGACGGAGGTTCATTATCACCGGGTCAGATCGAGCTGAGCTGGACTTTACCTGACGAGCTTTTGCCCGGAATGCCGGTATCTGTTGACGTTTACTTTACCGACGATCTCGAAGCCCTCGAAAACTTTACCGACCCGGATGCCATCAGGATTGTCAACAACCAGAGCGTATCTTCCATTGTCGTGCAAACTCAGCCAAAGACGCGGTACTATTGGGCAATCGATATTTATTACGGCCCCGATATTCTTCCGGTCTATGGCCCTATCTTTACTTTTTTTACGGACAATCAGCCGCCCAAAGTACAATTCGAGAATGACCTCCTTACGACCTGGTTAACGGATGGTACAGTTGATGTCAATCTGGATGCGACTGTCATAGAAGATGGTGGGCTCTATAGCGTGGCCTGGAGCGTTGTGAGCGAGCCTAACGAAGGAACCACAGTTATCACTGACACTGCTGCAGAGGATACCGTCGTTACTCTTAGTGAAACAGGTCAATATGTCCTGCAGCTTGAAGCTGATGACAGCGAGTACACAGGCTCCAATACGGTAACTATCAACGTCTTTGCCGACGGCTGTGAAGCCGCAAAGTCACTGCCGGATTTCCAGTTGATACCCGGCGATATCAATGAGGACTGCATAGTTAACGAGCTGGACATGGCAATATTAGAGGCACACTGGCTTGAAGGTAATGCTTTAGAGTTTAAGCCGTAGGGCAGTGCTGTCGTTTTTCGAAGTGTCGATTTTGTAACGGGATGTATGCAAAAGAAAATGTCCCAAAAATCTGCTTGTCCACCGTAGTCCCGATTTTCTCGGGACGAAGGTGGAAGCTCAGCCGAATGGATTGCACACGCGGTTTCTCAACTTTTTACATAAATTATGAGATTTTTCATATTTTTTTATGAAAAAAGCCGGTTTTTTCGTTTTTTTTCAGAATCCCTGTCACCTTTTCTTATTTCTCGTTCCTATTATTTCGAGATATTAATATATACTATTCGAAGGGATTTCGATTATGCCGGAAATATCACCTAACGAGATCGAATTGCTGACATCAAGCCGCAATGGCGACACCGCGGCCTTTGAAGCTATTGTTAAAAAATATCAGTCTTATATCTGCGCAATCACCTTCAGTGCCACGGGTGACCTCGGAAAAAGTGAAGTACTGGCTCAGGAAACATTTATCAGTGCCTGGAAGGACTTAACACAGCTCAAAGACCTGAATAAATTTCAGAGCTGGCTCGGCGGTATCGCCAGAAACGTAATCAAAAACTCATTCAGAAGCCGACAACAGGATCTTATAAGTAAAGCTGCTTCCATAGATCAGTTAAAAGAAACCCGAACCGATGATTCCGGGCCGGTGGAAAGGGTAATAACGAAAGAACAGCAAGATGTCGTACGGAAGGCACTGCAGCAAATTCCTGAACAATACCGTGAACCACTTGTGCTTTTCTATCGACAGGAGAAATCTGTAAAAAAAGTTGCCGAACAACTGAGTTTATCTGAAGAAGCCGTAAAACAGCGTCTTTCACGCGGACGGAAGTTACTAAAAGAACGATTCGCAGCGATGGTCGAAACAACTATCTCTCGTACAGGTCCGGGTAAGTCATTTACCTCTGCTGTCATTGTTTCTATTACAGGTATAGCTATAAAAGGTTCCGGAGTTGCCACAGATATAACGACCCTGGCCAGCGGGATAACAGCTAAGATAATTACAGTAGCCGTTGTAGTTACTATTGGCGTTGGAACGATATTAACTTACAAACATCTCATTAAGCCGGATAAGGCTCCGGACTCATTTCAAACAGTAAACACAATAGAACTTGCAGAAAAAGCCGCCCAAAACCAGCAAAACGACCAGGCCAATACTGCAAAAGAAATTCAGCAAGTAGAGTTGCAGCAAGATCAGCCTGAGTTTACTGAAGGTTCCCGGGGCACATCCGAAGTACGACCTAAAGAGAAGGAAACTCTGGCCGTAATTGAGAAGATGAGCAGATATCGTGGGATTGTCAAGGATGCAGCAGCCAGGCCGATTGAAGGAGCAGTTGTTCGAAGATACTGGTATTCTTTTAATTTACCTGAAGGATGGATGGATGATTTAGAAGCAATAACCAATGATCGAGGTGAGTTTGAGCTTGGGCCGTTACCTGATATTAGCCGGGGACAAAACATATATAGCGTTCTATTGTTTGAACATTATGATTACGGGATAGGTTGGTCGTCGGCATTTCAGAGATATTCATCAGTTACACTTTTAGGCTCGAGTGTTACTGCCGGCAGAGTAGTTGATGAACAGGAAAATGGGATAAAAGGAGCTGTAGTTATAGCTAAATTGCCAATGTACTATGACGATAACAATCGTCCTAAAGGCTACTTTGAAATAACTGCTGCTGCTACTGATGAGAAGGGAGAATTTGTTTGTACGGATCTTCCGGCAGGTTCCAGGTTTCATATTTGTGCCCTGAAAAAAGGATATGAACTTTATGACACGAGCGAAATTTACGAACGGAATAAATATCCCTTTCGCGCAGGAAATAAAGATTTGCTGATTACGCTAAAACCCGGTGGGGCTATTAAAGGACAATTGGTACTGGACGGCAAGCAATATCAAAAAGCAGGAATCGTTATTGAAGCTTATACGTCGGGCAGCCGTATAAGGGGCCGTGCACTAACAGATGAGAACGGACAGTTTGAAATTCTTGGCTTAGTAACAACGCAGAAGTTCACTTTAACTATAAATAATGAGTTTTTTACCGAGCCAGGTTTAATTTGCAGGCCAACTGAGAACATAAATTTAAGTGTCGATTCAGAGCCGGTAGTTAAACTTGAGTTGCAGAAAGGCCTTCCGGTTACAATACAGATTGTCGACAAAGCAACAGGTAAAGGTATTGCCAATCTCCCGGTTTCAATAGCATTATATGATCCTAATTACCGTGAATTAGAAAAACCTGTGAATATTGGCATCGCTTCAGGAAGAACAAATGAAGCCGGACAGTATGCGGTTAACCTGACACCGAATTACTATCGATTAAGAACTCGTAGCTGGGCGGATGTCAGAGAAGAAAATTTTGAACAACATTTCAGAATTACGGATGAGCAAAGCAGCTTTAATTTAACGGTAGCTGTCATACCTCAGCCAAAAGTACACGGTAGGCTTGTTAATGCTGGCGGTGAACCAATCCGTGGTTATGTGTGGTTTGGAGTCCGAAGAACTATAACTGATGAACATGGTAAGTTTGAAGCTGATGAACCAAGAGGTCCGGCAAACGATATTTATGACTGCTATGCATTTGATGTAGAGAATAAATTAGGGCGAGTGTTCTTCTGGCAGAAAAGCGATGATGCTAATGAACTTGAGATTGTACTCGAACCGCTTGCCGGCATTGTCGGTAGATTGATTGACCGGAACGGTGAAGCTGTAACGAGTATTATACCGAAAATTTCAATTGTAAATCCACGTGGTAAGGCAAACATGGCTAAATCATGGATTCAGGATACAACCGTAGAAAATGATGGCAGTTTTAGAATTGAGGGAATTCCAGTGGGAATTGAGATGGTACTTAAATCTGCATTATGCTCAAATTTGAAGGTTGTAGACATCGGATCGTTAGAGGCGGGAAGGATAAGGACTCTAAAAATAGGGCAGTTACAGCCGTCAGAGGTGCTGGATGTAGGTGAGGTCTTTGTCAGACGAGAGACGATACCGGGATTTGAAGATGATAACATAGATTGGGATGGCACTTTGTCCGGCTTGGTAACAAATGAGAACGGCCAGGTGATGATAGGCTTCGATCTGGAGATCTTATATGGAAACAGGACGTTTCACGAAGTGACGGATATCAACGGTCGGTATGAGTTTGTTGGCCTGCCAGGAGATAGAAAAGTTAAGTTGGCAGTTTTTGGCACAGCTAACAGGCAGAACAGCACCGGCAGAAAACTTTACCGCCAATCATTTGAAGTTATTTGTGACGGCAATCCTTTTGACATACAGCTTTCCGGCAAGAATTCAAGATAGCCCAGGAGAGAAGAATATTAAAGCCGGGCTTACCACTCTGCGAAGTTAGTACTGTAGCCTGTGCACTGCACACCTTGGTTAAAGTACAATCCCCAACAATTCTACATTCTCAATTCTTCCTAATGCCCCACCAGTTCTACTATTCGCCCAGAATAATGGTGGCATATGAACTTTTTTATCTTGACAAAACATGTACATCGAATATACTTAAATTATATTTTCGAAGATGAGTGAACAAGCTACTTTAAAAAATAAGAGGGAGTATTATCATGAATTGTGACGATAAATGGCCTCGCAAAGTTAGGGATCTTCTAATAACAAACTTTATCAAGTTAAGTCAAACTCTGCTCATCTCCAAAACTTTGATATTTGTACTATTACCTATAGTTCTTATCCATGCAACATCTTCAGCGCTGGCTGCGGAAGCATCGGAAGAAACAATAGCGACGTTTCAAGCTGCGATTGAGGCTTTCAAGGCTGTCGAACACCCGGGGACTGGAAAGGGCTCTGCCTTGGTGGAAACCTATGTTCGCAACATTCCCTTAATGACAGGAGAAGGAGAGGTTGATTTTATATTTAAAGGGGATTTGTCCCGATCAATCAAATCCAGCATGAAAGAGGATAAACAAAAGCAACCAGAAGTGCTTTGGGCTGTAGGAGAGAAATGTGCTGTTACCTATAATTATAGCAGAGGTCATGCGTCTGTCCAACGCAATCCACCGCTTCAGTTCTATCATCAACTCGGTTATGACTTCAACCCGAGTACGTTTATGCTTAGTTACAGTACACCTCTCGCTGTGCATTTTGAAAGAGTATTAAGTGGACCTGCGACATTGTCGGCAAAGATGGACAACAACGGTATATTGCATTTGATTTCAGACTACAAAGACCAGAACACTTATCAACGTCAAGTCATATCCGTCGATCCTAACATGGGCTATAGGTTGGTAGGCAGTCTAGCCATCATGGAGCGTATCGACCGACCATCTCG
>Ga0307380_10006495_pt1 | contig 15356 bp, 12 predicted proteins | sample UN3MG_FD_202239 | JGI IMG/M metagenome (GOLD analysis project Ga0307380, IMG submission 202239) | Soil microbial communities from Risofladan, Vaasa, Finland - UN-3 | ecosystem: Environmental > Terrestrial > Soil > Coastal area > Acid sulfate soil | place: Finland: Risofladan, Vaasa | collected...
TTTGAAGATCCGACTGATCCTCTCTTAGCGATTATGGTTGTGATCGTAAGAATCTTGTTAATATTCAGCGCTTTGGAATTCTATGGGGGTTTTCTACTTCCCAAGTGGATGAAAGAGCTATTTATGAAAAAAGAATAATATTTTTTTTCTTTTTTTTTAATAAATTAATAACCAACCTAGGAATTTTAGATCGAGGGATCTGTAATCTCTCTGTCGCTAGGAGCTTTCCCATCTCCATATATATGATATAACCCGGTTCTTCTTGCTATTTCATAAAAACTACGATATATATCCTTTTCTTGATCAAATAATGCACAAGTTTTATATATTAAAGGATTCCAAATATACAATTCATGTCCCGGTTCATACCATAAACTTTCTTGCTTTAAAATTTGGATAAAATCATTATCATCTATTATATCTTTAAGATCTTGTTTATTTAGCATAACAATAATTGGGATTTCTTTAATGAGTCTATTATTTGTTATATTTTTTAATTCTAATAAAAATTCAATATTATCTTCAAAAAATTTTATTTGAGAATCAACTACAAATACAACCGCATCCGCTTCAGCTTCAAGCTTAGCAAACACTTTTTTGCGTAACGGAGCGAAGGTTTTTTGGCCGGCAACTGTATATACTCTATAGAATACTTTCTTCTCTTTTGTTGATTGAAAAAGACCCCTATCAAAATAAAGTGTAGTACCGCTTGTTCTATCAATTTTTTGTAGTTCATGTACCGGCATAATTTCTCTTTTACCCTCTTTAGTCAATTCGTAAAGAGTTTCTAATATGGTAGTCTTTCCAGATCCTCCCATACCATAGTATACAATCTTCAGATAGATATTTCCATTTTTGATTTGAACCATAGAGGGATCTCCAGAGATGAAAAAATATTACTTTCGTTATTATCAAATAAATATGATTAATATTAAATTAAACAATTTTTAGAATTAAAGATATTGCATCCTAAAATTATTTTTAAGAATACAATAATTTTTTTACAATGAATAATGATTCTCTCATAGAATAAGAAGTTCAGTAATAAAAAGCTAAAAAAAAAAGAAATTATGGATGAATATACTGATTCAGACTGGAACTGGGATTTTTATAACGAACTTATAGATGATGTAGAGGAAAACAAAAATATTATTCAGTGTATTTCCTGTGGTAAATGTGTAGGGGATTGCCCCGCTACAAAAGTATCTAACTTTAATATTAGGAAAATAATAAGTAAGGTACTTCGAGGAGATAAAAGTGTGTTAAAGGATTCTGATATTTGGTATTGTTATTTATGTGAAAGATGTAAGAGAGTTTGTCCAAAGGATAACATTAATATCCCCTTACTTATTATTAATTTAAGAAATGAAAGCTTTAAGAAAGGCTATGGTCCTCGTTATAATGATTTACGCAAATACGTAGAGATGTCTGAAAGATTTTTGACTAACGGTACTGTCTTGGAAGATCCTTTAGATGGTGGTTTATCACCGGAACGCATGGAAGAATTAAATGAAATTTGTAATTTTGCTCGAATAAAGTATGTATTTAACGCAACTAAACACCAAAATAAACAAAAAGGTAAGAAAAAATCATAAACGAGATTCAAAAAAATGGAAGTAGTTGATTTAGCACTAAATTTAGATGAAATTGAAAAAGTTTATCCTGAAAATCCTTTAAAATATTTTAAAGATAAAAAATTATGCCTTTTTAAGGCTTGCTTGGAAAAATATTTTCCGGGAATAAGATGGGGTTTTCAAGACCTCCTAGAAGAGCTTCAATTAAATGTAGCTATGTGTGTGAATCAATCATGCTGCTCTGGTACTTTCTTTCAAAGAAATTTAATAACAAGAGCGCAATTTGCTGCTATTAATGAGAGGAATCTGAATGAAATGAATCAGATAGCCGATATAGCGTTCTTTAGTTGTAATGGTTGTTATAATAGTCTGTTAAGAGGGCGAGAATTTTTAAAAATTCCTGAAGTAAAAAAAAAAACTAATGAAATACTGAATGGATTAAAAAAGAAGAGAATAGGCATAACTTATCCTAATAAATATGAAATTCTTGAAAATCTTAATCTCAAATTAGTACATGATCTAGATTTCTTATATTTGATTCGAAACAATGTTCTTAACTCTTTAAAGTTTGATTTAAAAGATCTTAAAGTTGCTATTCATTATGGATGTCATTACTTGAATTTATCAAGAGATAAAAGAAATATAGAAGAATATATAAAAGACAAAACTAAATTAGATGAATTAGTTAATCTTTTTGGGGGTATTCCAATTGATTATCAAGAAAGAGAGAGTTGTTGTGGATGGGGGGCTTCCCAGCTCATAATAAATCCTCGTGAAGCGCTAAAAATAACCGCTAATAAATTAAAAAGTGCTCAAGATGTAGGAGCGGACTTTATTATAACACCCTGTCCAACTTGTTTATATACTCTAAGTAAACCCGAATATAGAGAGAAAATGCATAAATGGTTTGGTGATAAACTAGACATTCCTACAATACATTTAAATGAACTAATAGCTATATTGCGAGGATGTGAAGAAGAACGCTGTATCACCCTTAGACGAAAGACTCCTCGTTTAGATAGGATTTTTGAAATAATTACAAAAGAATAAAATAATTATTAAAGTCTCAATGAATACTAAATTGGCATCACAATTCTTCAATTGCGAATCGTGGACAAGAATCCAAACATAACAAGCATCCAATACATTTTTCATAGCAAAATGCTAACCTATCTTCTTTATCTAAGTATAGAGCTTCAGTAGGACATAACGAAACACATGCCCCACAATTAATACATTTATCATCATTAATTATAAATTGTTGATTCTTTGCAACTGTTTTTAAATCGCTATTATCCAGGTGAGTTATAGCCTCTTTTTTGAAATCTTTTAAAGAATTTAATCTTGAGGTTTGTTTCATTTGTTTGAAGACTGTTTTAGTGGATAAAGTTTCAGCAGGAGGATTCAAGAAAAATTTTCCATCTTCTATCCATTTTTTAAGTGTTTCAGCTATTTTACGTGCATAGAATGTAGATGACAGTGAGGAGCATTTTATATTTTTACCATCCAACTCGATATATCCCCTTTTCAATTCCTTATAACTCACTTGCTTCAGTTCTGGTTTATCTCTCTTTGGTTTTCCATAATCTAAAACCTCTGTTAGTAAAATCTCATCACTTACGGCAGTTTTTCTAGCTAAATCCTCATTTAATATTGGTATTGGTATTCCTACTCCAACAGATAAAGATGTACCATACTTTTCATAAGCTACTCCTCGTAAATATTCTGAACTCATTTGTTTCAAATCGCCTTTAACAAATAAAGCTCCAAATCTGTTCATAGGATCATGTTGGGTACCTTCTCCCATAACATATCCAATTCCTCCACCTAAAAAGATTCTAGTGCCAATTCCAATAGTTTCATAATTAGGATCATTACTCAAAGGATTCAAACTTCCCGCTCCCGCATAATGAGCATTTCCAAAATGAGGTAATAATTTTCCCATATATGTGTATAATGTTTTGTCAGAACTATTTACAGCACATACATATCTCTGATAAGCATTTCTAGGATTGCATAAAATTGCTTGATTTAAATCTTCAATCGTAAATTCTATATCCACTTCTGCTAGTGGGTAACAATCAGTAGTATAAGAATTACCTTTTAATCTTACTAATTTCCCTGAGACTAAATCCTCAATGACATGGCCACCACCATATTCAAAAGGTTTTATATCTGACATCCTCGTACTACCTATATAACAATCAACTGCAGCATTTCCATGATATGCCATTACATCGTTTAAAAACAATTCATTAAACTTAACAGGAGGGTTGCTATGCCCGAAATTGAGAAATGCCCCACTTGAACACATAGGTCCAAATGTACCCGTAGTTACTACATCGATCTCATCAGCAGCTACCTTAACACCTTTATCTTCTACAATTTTGATCATTTCTTCTGCTGTAACTACAACTACATCTCCATTTTTTATTTTTTCATTTATTTCATTATAAGTTTTTGGCAATATATCACCACTATTTTGCTCCTATCTCATTACATATTTTACTAATATATGAAAAATATGCATGTTAATAAATTTTAACAGCTAGAAAATTCACTAAATGCATAAAATATGCATTAGATTTATATCATAATTATATAATAGAGAAGAAAGGTCATTTAGGAATAATTTTTATATTTGTTATGTTTTTCTACAATTACAAACCCAATATTATAGGTTATGATTAATAAAAAAGTTGATAACCCCCATTCTAAACGGAGCAAAATAGCTATATTTCTATTGATTATAACTACAGTTCTTTGGGGAACATCTTTTATTATTACTAAAAATATAACAGAAAATGTCCCAGTATTCTTATATCTTGGTTTAAGATTTTTAATAGCATTATTGGGATTTATTCCTTTTTTTCCTCACTTTAAGAATCTGAACAAAAAAATTATAGTTATGGGGCTAATAACAGGTATTTTGTACTTTTTAGGGATCGTATTTCAAACCTATGGACTCCAATCGACAACCGCGGGTAAAACTGGCTTTATTACAGGTTTAAGTACAGTTATAGTTCCTTTTTTAACATGGCTAGGATTTAAAAAACCTTTAAATATAAGAATATGGATTGCGGTAATAATATCATTTATTGGTATGGCGTTTTTATTGTTGGAGGGTGAATCGGGATTCATTATAGGTGATGTACTAATATTAGTTTGCGCTTTTTTCTTTGCCTTCTATATTGTTTTAAATGATAAGTATGTTCGCATAACTGATGTATATTTATACTCAATTATTCAAATTTGTGTAATTACCTTATTTAGTTTTCTTTGTTCTTTACTTCTTGGAGAATCATTCAATTTACTATCAATTCCTCCAACTCTTTGGTATGTTATGGTATATATGGGAATTGCTGTTATGACACTCACAGTTTTATTTCAGAATTGGAGTCAACAATATCAAGGACCAACTCAAACTGCAATAATATTTACTCTTGAACCAGTATTTGCTGTTTTATTTGGATTTCTTATAGGGAATGAAATCTTAACTCTTTTTGGTATGCTAGGTTGTGGATTAATATTTATAGCAATCCTCATTATTGTTTTAAAAAATTCATATACCTGTGAAGAAAGCCTAAAGGATAATATTGAATAGACAGATTTCTTTTCTTTATTTTTAAAATGTATTAGCCACTTACTTTTGAATAAATTCAAAAGATAGTAAAATAAATTATGCGATAAAAGCAACATAATTTTAAATATTAATAAATCTTCAAAATATTTGGTAAATCCAGAATGCCAAAAATGATGAAAAAGATTTTTGTGTTATATCATGAAACCATCCGCAATAAAAAGGGAATTTATTCGTGAATTTGCTAAAAATAGAGAATTAACAACTTTTCAAAAAGAGTATCTATCTTTTTTAATCACAACTATCAGATTGGATTATGAAATGGGATTAAGATTTTTTGAATATATTAAAGAGAATCCAACTGAGATTGAAGCTTTTATTAATGATTTAGATTCTGAAAGTAAAAATGAAGTTAAAACTATACTAAAGAATATAGAATTTATTCACACTCATACATTAATAGAAACAATAAAAAACTTTATGAGTAAAGGGGACCAAGTATTTGAACATATAAAAACTATAGAATCCATTAAAAATCAGTATAAATTGCCATACGACATATATGAAGAATCTATTTTTAAGAATAAATATGGGTTAAAATATATACCTCAAAATAGGATAAAGTCTTTGGATAATAAAGATTTTATAGACTGCGGAGCTTTCATTGGAGATTCAGCTCTAATGTTTATAAAGGATTATAATCCAAATAAAATCTATTCATTTGAACCTCTTTTGAATAATTATAACTATCTTTTAGAAAATATTAAAATGAATAATTTAGAAAAGGTAAATCCTATTAATAAAGGCTTAGGGGAAAAGAGTTGTACGGTAAACTTTTATTCTCTGGGTCCTTCTTCATACGTTTCTGAAAAAGGAAATTTAAAAATAGATCTTATATCACTTGATGAATTTATTAGTAAAAAAAATCTTTCTATTGGATTAATTAAAATTCATGTCGAAGGTTTTGAATTGGAAGTACTAAAAGGAGCGAAAAAAACTATTAAAGAATTTAAACCAGTATTACTAATAGGAATATATCATAATCCAGAGGAATTTTTTGGGTCAAAGAAATGTATTCAGGATTTAGTACCAGATTATAAATTTAAGTTTAAATTTCTGAGTGATATTAGACCACTTGGTCAGATTCATTTAATTGCATGGTAAGTAAAAATTTCTAATTTTTTTTTTTAAGAAAAGCCTTTTTACGCATTGTTATCCATAAAATTTTTACTTAAACACATATTTAAATAATTAATTAGTTATTAGTATCTAAATAAGGGTTGTTTTATAGGTAATTGCTATTTTAAATAGTAAATCATACAATTGAACCTTTTGTCAGAATCATCAAATATATGTGAACTAATACATGTCCGCACATAAATTAAAACCAAAAGATTTAACCATATGTGACAAGTGCGGGAATGTAATGGTTAACAGAAGGATACGGACTAATAACCCAGGTCAAGTTACGTTTCAAAAGGTTTTGCAGTGCATTGTGTGCCGTTATTGGATCTCACTAGATTAACTTTTTTTCTATTACTAATATAAAGTGTTGAAATAATTTTAACACTATAAATCCCTTCTGAAAATAATTCACATTATATTCAATAAAAAGTAAAAGGAAAGGTAAGGGAAAAGAAATTTGCGTCAAATTTTAAAATCAGGGAGAGAATGACTCGTTAGAGTCATAGAGGGCGAATTTTGGCGATCTCCCGATCTGAGTAGACCTATCCAATGTTTACACAAATTTTCTTGTAGATTCCCTTACTTACATGCATACTAGGTTTTTTAATTTAAAAACCATCGTATTATAATTTATTTATGTTGCCATATCAAGAACAAGTTTTTATAACAAATTTGAGTGCCAAATTTAAATTTTTGTACAAAATCTTTCATCATAATCTTATTTTTTAGAAATAAACATCTAAGAATAAGACTGGTTATATTTTAAAAGATCTCTAATCTTTAATTTTAATCCATCTTCAGCAGCAATAATTTTGTTTATATTTGTTTTCTCTTGAAGTTTAGCAATCTGACTTGGAATATAATTTTTTGTCGACTTTGAGCTATCCATATATGTCCCAAAATGAGTAATAATAAGACCATCAAGTGGAGGGTAAATCTTGTTGAGATAAGGTATAACTTCATCAGTACATAAATGTCTCTTACATACAATCGAATCTGGACGCAAAAGGTTAAGAACTAAAATATTGACTCCAGAAAATTCCTCAGAAAATCCTTCATATACTCTTGTATCACTTGAAAAAGCTAGTGAATAATCTTTAAGGTGAAATTTAACTCCAAAACCTTCGTTTTTAGGAGAATGAACTGTTTTAGTTCCAATAATTTCAATTTTTTTATAATTGAATGAATCTCCCGCTTTAAATTTTACAATTTCTTCAAGCATGTCAAGATGATATTCAGAAATGTACTTCAAAACTTCACTTGTAGTAATTAACGTGCCTTTTTTATAATATTTATAATTTCTATCGTGTAAAATGTCTCGTGAGCTTTCAATTATAGCACTTATATCACTGTAATGGTCGACGTGGCCGTGAGTTACAATAAAGAGTTCTGTTTTTACTGGATCTTCTTTAAATTGGTTAATCCGAACGGTTGCACCGGGTCCAGGATCAATATGTGATTGGATGCCGTTAAATTTATAGATAATACCTCCTGTGGCCCTGTATTGAGTTCTAATATGATGTCGGCCACCCCCTGATCCGAGAAAAACTAACTCATCAGCCATATTAACCATTTTCATAATCAAATAAGCTTAATATTTGCTTGCATTCACTAATTTTTTTGTTATCATTTCAAATGCTTTTTCAACATTGTATCCCGTTTTAGCTGATGTTTTTATGAAATCTATCATATTGAAAGTATTCTTTAAATGAAGAGCACTTTCATCATCTACAGCAATTAAATCTTCGAGATCTAATTTCGTTCCTATAAGTAATATTGGCAAATTGAAATCATGTAATCGAGCTATATTTACCCACTCTAGTATGTCACCTATCTTGGGCATTCTTGTTAAATCAAATAAAAGAAGTGCCCCTCTTGCACCCATTACGAAATTTTCTAAAAGATATCTAAAGCGTTCTTGACCTCCTAAATCCCATAATTGTAAAAGACAGCGAGCATCATCACAAATAAGTTCTTTTATGAAGAAATCCACACCTACTGTCATTATTGTACTCTCATCAAAAAAACCATCGACATATCTTCTTAGAAGTGAAGTCTTGCCTGCTCCACCATTCCCTGCCAGAAGTATTTTAAAGATATAGTTTTTCATGTTTGAATGGGTATATAATAAGTGATAAATATAAGAACCCTTATTTATTTTAATACCTCAAAATGAAACCTAATGAAAATTTTTACTTTCTTGTAGGTGATTAATTAAAATTTCATCAATTTGAGTAAATAATGGTTTAAGCTTTTCATCTATCTTATTTTGGATTTTAAATTTTGTATAATTCTCTTTTCTATTTTTGTTTAACATTTCAATTGTCTGTTTAGTAATTATCTGCCCTTTTTGTCCTAATTCGGCTAATTTCTGGTGAGAAGGATTATTATTATCAAACTTTTTAATTGGAAATTCAAATGGAAGCTTGAATATATGTCTTGAACTTTTTATAATATCTACTTGTTTTGTCATCAGGTTGGAATTTAAGATAGCCGACAAATAAAAAGCTTCTTCGAGATTGTTAGTATCATAGAAAGACAAGTCTCCAGTAATCAAAAAGTCTCCTTGTATTACTGCTGAATACAATATAGCCCCAGAATTATTGTATACTACCTTAATTTTTGATAATTGTCTTTGATTGATCAATTTAGACCATCTATCTAAATTTTCTATTAAAGAATCATGTTTTGTTGTTTCCTTTTTGTATTTTATATACAAGTGATTTATTTTATCATAAAAAATTTTACCGAACTTCTCTAATGTAACATAATTGAAGTTTAAATCTGTTTTATTAAGTGGTAAAAAGACGTGATAATAATTATATACACAGAATTTAACTAATTCTGTACTTTTAATTACTTTAAAGATATATTTTTTTTCAATAGTTTCATTTTCAAATTCTATTTTATTCCATGGGGCTTTAGCTCTTTTGAATATTCGCTTATCGGGAGTTATTTTCGTTAAGGAATTATCAATACTTTTAAATTTTATAAATATTAGATTTCGCGGATTTAAATCGGCTCCTTTATGAAATAAAGGTTTATAATAGCTTTCTTCTAATGGATAGAGGTGATTTAAGTTCTCTTGTGTGACAAGTTTCTTAGTATATCTCTTTCCTGCTTTTTCTTCAATTAAATAAGGCATTAAAAGTTCTACTCTTTCCAATTTCAACTCTACATTTTTGAAATACTCGATAGTATCCAATTCATTCTTTATTGTAAAGTGATAAGATTTAATCTGCTCAATAGAATTTTGTTTTGTGGTTTTCGATTTCTGCCCAAATAAGCAAATAAAATTGATATTAAATAATGTTTCAATTTTTCTCTCAAAAGTCCAAATTTTTAAATTAATAAATCCTTTGAAATTACGAAATCTAGATGCATGGGAGCCTGTAATGACTCCTTTCGTCATAACAAAAAATATTTTAGCCCTTTCTTTCATAAATGTTTTGTTTGCTTTAACAAAGAATAAAGTAGAAATTTCTAGATTTAACAAATTCTTAGGAAGCGGCTTTAATTCTAGTTGTTCAGCTAATTCTTTAACTTTGTTTTGATACTCAACAGTTTCTATATCACGATAGGTATACCACGGAGGATTTCCTATAATTAAATCAAATTTTTTTTTAAGATCATTATCTTTTTGAAATAAAAAATCGAAAACATACAGATTTAAATTTATCTCCATAAAATTTTCTTTTAACAGATAGAATAGGTTAATCTTTGATACATAAATTGAGATCGGATTTATATCATAACCATATATGTTATTTATTGCTGTGATTTTTTTTTCCATAGTCTCATCTTGAGAAAGAATATGTTTTACTGCTTCTATTAAAAAATTTCCCGAACCACAACAAGGATCAAGAATAGATTCTCCAAATGAATAAACCTCTCTAACCATCTGTTTTACTAAGAATTGAGGAGTATAATATTCACCAGATTTATGCCTAATAATTGGAGAAATTATTGTTTGAATTAAATAATCAAAAATATATTCGGGATTAATTTCTAATTTGAAAAGATGATTAGAAATACTTACAATAAGATTGTAAAAAATAGATAAATCCTCTTTTTCAGAAAGAGAGAATAATGGATTGAAATACCTAATCTCAAAAATATTAAGGTTTTTGAAATTGGATTTTAAATTATCCTCAAAACTTTTAAAATTCCTTAATGATAATTTATCTTCTGTTAGTGTTTTCTTATTATTTAAAATGTACATTGAGATAAATATGTGTCCAATGAAATAAATTAAAGCAAAAACAATATATAATTGCATATCTACTTGTTTTTTACCATATATTTTCCCAAAATCTTCTAACCATATTCTAAACTCCAACTCATTTTGAATTTCATGTTTCTTTAAAGAAATTTCTAAATTTAACAATGTTTCATTTATAAAATTGAAATCTAAATCTTTTTTATCACTTGGGTTTAGTAATTTAGCCAAAAATTTAAACTCCTTTTTGTTTATTGCCTAATATATTCAATGAAGTAATACTTAAATATTAATTAAATACATGTATATTATTTATTAATCTAAAATTTAAGAGATATTTTTAGTTTTGACTTCAACAGAGATTAAAATATCTAGAATTCTCGAAAATGGAATTGAATTCTCTTGCCAAATGTGTGGTAAATGTTGTACGGGTTTTAACGATGGAGAAGTCTATTTATATGAAGAGGATATACTTAGGTTAGCGGATTTTTTAAAAATCAAAGGAAAAAAAGGATTGAGAGATTTCGCAAAAAAACACCTTAAGGTAGTTGATGATAGTTTTTTTTGGAAAGACCCTAACGCTCAAAGAGGTAAAACTTATAGATACAAAACTCTTGGATTTAAATTTACTGGAGAAGATGAGCATTGTCATTTTTTAAAAGGAAATAATTGTAGTGTTCATACAGCCCGACCATTCCAATGTAGATCATTTCCCTTTTGGCAAATGATGGTATCTAGTACAAAGAATTTTGAAAATTATGCACAGAAATGCAAGGGTTTACAAGTTTTAAAGGGAAAATTTTATACAAAGGAGGAAATTTTAAATTGGGCACAAGAGGAATATGATATAGAAAAGAAATACTTTTTAGAAATGAAAAAAAATAATTTTAATATCATGAAAGTGCATCCCTATTTACCTAAAGAAATGCTTCAGGAGTAATAAGAAAAATGCCAAATGGACTAATATTCATGAAATATGACGAACGCAGCGGTATGGAGATTAAAGCAAAATATCCAGAGAAAAAATTTAAGATTACTGATAAGACTTTAATGCAAATTTTAAATTTACATGAATTTAGTAAACAAGCAGGGATTGTGAGTCTCACTTTAGAAAATATTAATTTTGTAACTTATTATTCGGGCTCTAATACGGATTATTTTTTTATATTAATGCTAAATATGCTTGAAAATCCTGAAGATTACGAAGAAATCTTAGAAGAAGTGTCTCAGATCATTTTAAAAAACTTAGAAAAGAAAAAATATTTGAAACTTCTTCCTTCACTCTTTAATAAAATTATAGATTATCCTAAAATAAGCAAGGATGGTCCAGATGAACAAGTCTAATATTTATAAAAAATTTAAATCAGTTCTCAATTTATTTATTTAAAATTAGTTTTATTAACCTGATTTTGTAAAAATAAAAAAAAAAAGATTAATTTAAGGTTTAGTTTAGAAATCTAAGATTTTTAAGAGAAAAGCAATTAAAAGCAATAAGCCGCTCCAACCTACGACTACTAGACTTGTTCCTGTTATAATAAAATAAAATCCTGCCATTAATGCTGCTGAGGCTGTTACCCAAGTAAAGAATACAAAGCCAATTATTAAGAGAACCCACCATTCATAGGGTATTTTAATATCAACCAAATCAAAAATGATTATGATTAGAACAATGGCTAAGATTAATCCAAAAACACCATTTAAGGCTACAATTGCAGGTACACTACCACCAGCGCCTGTCACCTCAGCCATACCCATGAAAATTATAATACAATCGTAGATTCCAAAAGCAGCACCTAGGAGTGCCATCATTTTAGATGCTTTCCATCCTCTTTTTTCTGCGAATAGATCTATTAAAGCTGCCATTGTCACAATTGTTCCAGCCCACCATGAGGCAGTCACTGCAGGATAATCAGCATTAAAAAAGCCAAAAATTATTGTAACTACACCAATGATAAGCAGAAGCCACCAAGTAAATGGAAGCTTGATTGGTATTAACTTCCAGTAATTTAGGCCAAGAAAGATGACAATAGCAAATACAAGTTCTATTATTCCAAAAAGAACATATAATTCTGTACCTGTCCCGGCAGCGTAAAAATAGGTTATTGCATCAGCACCTAAAAACAACATTCCTATAAAAGCAAGTAATTTTACAGCAGTAAGATCTTTTTCTTCACTTATAGCCATATTATTCACTTATATTTTTTTTTTTAAAAATTCCAAATTGGAATCAGAATTAAATTATTTTACCCAATTTAAAAGGTTTTACATATTTTTTATTATATGCTTAATAGCATTATACATTTTGGAATGAAAAATAGAATGATTTTTATAAATATTTCAAAAATTTGAAACTGCTTATTTTAATGCGAATTGGAATTTCTCACAGAACCTTAATTGAAGATATGTTTTTAAATAGATGTTTGTTAATTATTTCAAATTTGTAAATATAACATTTTTGTTTCTAAGAATAATATCAATAGTTATTAAAAAATCGTCTTTATATTTAATTAAAGATTAGTAAAAATACATTTTTAGAAAGTAGGATAAAATTGAAGATTGGGCTATTTATTTGTGATTGTGGCAAAAATATTAGTGGTGTAATCGATAATGACAGGCTAATTAAACATTTTGAGAAATATCCTAATTTATCTGTGTTTAGAGATCAATATTTATGTTCAGAATTAGGTTTAAATAAAATTATTGATGAAATAAAGGAAAAACATGTCGATCGGGTTGTTATTGCTTCTTGTTCGTTTAAATTACATGGATTATTGTTTCGTAAAACTATTGAAAAAGCAGGAATTAACCGTTTTTTAATATCATTTGCTAATGTGCGTGAACAAAATTCATGGGTTCATTATAATGAGCCAGAAAAAGCAACAAGAAAAGCAATCGATCAAATTAATATGGCAATAGAACGAGTCAAACTTTTAGAACCATTAGAAGTTCAATATTCAAGTATAACACCTTCAAGTTTAATTATCGGAGGAGGAATTGCCGGAATAAAAGCTGCTTTAACAATTGCGAATACAGGAATTAAAGTATATTTAGTTGAAAAAGAGCCTACAATTGGGGGTCATATGGCACTGTTCGATAAAACATTCCCAACATTAGATTGTAGCATATGTATTTTAGGGCCGTTAATGACGGAGGTTAAAGATCATCCAAACATTGAATTACTGACTTACTCCACGGTAGAAAATGTTAATGGTTATATTGGAAATTTTGAAGTAAAAATAAAGAGAAATCCTCGGTTTATAAAAGAGGATGATTGTGTAGGATGCATTGATATCTGTCGAGAAGTGTGCCCAATAGACATAGAAGAAACATTTTTTCCAAGGAAAGCTATAGATGTTCCTTATCCTCAAGCAATCCCTCTATTACCAAATATTTTAGAAGAATATTGTATTGGATGTAAAGCCTGTGCTCAAGCTTGCGATAGAGATGCTATCGATTTTGACCAAAAACCTGAGATCATAAATATTACTGTAGGATCGATTATAGTTGCAACGGGTTTAAATCCATTTGATCCATCACTCTTAGGAGAATTTAGTTTCGAGAAATATCCCGATGTAATAACGTCAATGCAAATGGAACGGTTACTTAATAACGATGGCCCAACTCACGGGAAAGTTGTAAAACCGTCTAATGGGCAAATCCCTAAAAAGGTTTCTTTTGTATTATGTGTTGGTTCTCGGAATAAAAAAATCCATCATGATTATTGCAGTCAAGTTTGTTGTAATGTAGCAATTAAACAAGCGGTATTATTAAAAAAAGAGAATCCGGACATAAAAATTAATATTTACTACACAGATATTAGAGCTATGGGCAAAAATTGTGAGGAATTTTACAATAGAGCACGAGAAGCCTTTGGAGTGCGCTTTATAAAAAGTAATATATCAGCTATTTTAAAAAGTGATACTTCAGATGATTTAATTATCCGTGGTGAAGATGTCATTGAAGGAACCATATTCGAAAATAAAACAGATTTAGTAGTATTAGCAGTGGGTATAGAACCCGCAAAAGGTACAGATGAGTTAAGCAAAATATTAAATATTTCCCAGGATCCTTATGGTTTTTTATTAGAGAAACATTTAAAAGTTAAGCCGTCTGAAACACTTGTAAGTGGAATATACATAGCTGGAGCAATCCAAGGGCCTAAAGATATACCAAATAGTATTGCTCAAGCAGAAAGTGCTGCCTCTAAAGCGATAGGTTTAATAACACGTGGTAAAGTAGAGTTGGATCCTCACGTTGTCTATCTTAATAATGATAAATGTGATTTATGTAGACTCTGTGAAAATATATGTGAATATAATGCTTTAAAAATCGAAAATAATCAATTAAAGATTATTCAGGCTAATTGTTCTGGGTGTGGCGCATGTATAGCAATGTGCCCATATGATGCGCTTTATATTCCAGGATTTCGGAGAGATCAAATTTCAGCACAATTAAAATCAGTTCTAAGTGAAAAAAAAGAATTTCCGTTAATGATTTCGTTTTTATGCAACTGGTGTTCTTATATTGGAGCAGATCTTGCTGGAACAAGTAAAATAATTTACCCAACAAATAGTAGAACTATTCATGTCATGTGTACATCAATGCTCAATCCATCACTAATTTTCGAGAGCTTCTTTTATGGAGCAGATGGAGTACTAATTGCGGGGTGTCATCCGCAAGATTGTCATTACGATACTGGATTTATTAAAGCTAAGAATAGATATGAGAGTATTAAAGAAATGCTGGCGGAAGCAAATATTAATAAAAATCGTGTTAAAATTGTAAGTATCTCAGCTGG
>Ga0307380_10006498_pt1 | contig 15353 bp, 13 predicted proteins | sample UN3MG_FD_202239 | JGI IMG/M metagenome (GOLD analysis project Ga0307380, IMG submission 202239) | Soil microbial communities from Risofladan, Vaasa, Finland - UN-3 | ecosystem: Environmental > Terrestrial > Soil > Coastal area > Acid sulfate soil | place: Finland: Risofladan, Vaasa | collected...
CGGTCGGGACGCCCGCGTCATCAAGAGCCCTTCCATCCACCTCGACGTCAACGCCTGACGTCTTCTTGACGTAGTCGAGGACCTCGAAAAGCGGCGCCTCGATGAAATCGAACGTCCCTTCTTGTTCAAGCGCCTTCCGGATCGCAGCGGCGGCCAACGCGTCCTCGCCGGTTGCCTCGTCGAGCATGATGGGCTCCGTCACCTCGCCCTCGCCGCCCTTCTTGGCGATCGTCCGCAGTGCCGCCAGCAAACGGCCGATCTGATCGTGGATATCGTCGGTTTGGGCGATGACCAAGGTGGGCACATCGGCCAACCGCGCGAATCGCACGCAGCCCGGACCGCCAACGTCGTCCCAGCTCAACGGTCCGACGGTTCTGGTGAGAACGTCGATCATCGGCTTGGCGTCATCGGCGACTTGGCCCGAGTCGTCCGATCGCGTAATCAGGTCGCCCACCGGGTAGATGCCCACTTTCCGCATGCGTTCGTACTCTTCCGGTGTGGTAACCAGGATGACTTCGTCTTCGATGATGTAGGTGAGATCCAAATCCCGGAGCATTTGCCGAAGCGCCTGCCGGAGGGACACGCCCGATGCACTCCTGGTCACGGGAACGTCGAGGGGAATTCCGACGTCGTCCAAGGCACGAACGTCCAGAAGGAGGTTGGTTTCCGCAGCCTTCCCCCAGTGCGCGATGACCTCCTCCAGCGGGGTTTCCAGGAAATCGCAGGAGACCTTGCGAGCCAGCACGTCGCGGATTCGCTGCCTGGCGACCTTGTCGGGCCAGTACGCATCCATCAGGATCGGCTCGGGAAGCTTGCCGTCGGCGGCCTGGCCGACCATCTCTCGCAACGCGGCCAACAAGCCGGCGATCTCGTCGTGCACGTCGCAGGTCTGCCTGACGACGAAAGCCTGGATCCCGGGACACTCCGCGGTGGCGATCGAGCCGGGGCCCCCCACGTTGTCCCAATTCTCCGGGCGAATGCAGGAGAAAACCAAGTCCGAAAGGGGCTCGAATCCGTAGGTCCTCTCCCCGGACTCGTCACGTTGCCCAACCAGATCGCCGACTGGATACACCCGCGTCGTCAATTGCGTCTCCGCTTCCTCGGGCGTCGTGATCTGGAGCACCTCTTGGCGGATCACGTACGTGAGATCGAGCCGGCCGAGCATCAGCGACAGGACCGACCGGAGTGAGATGTCCTTGACCTGAAGCGACACCCGCGCTTCCGGCTCGATGCCCACCTGGTCGAGTGCCCTGAGATCCAACAAGATCGGAATGCCGCACGTCTCTTCCAGGAAGGCGATCGCCTCCTGGAGCGGCGTGTCCTGGAAATCGACGCTGATCCGTTTTCCGAGCGCCTTTGCGATCCGCTCCTCGGCCTCCCGGGCTACGGAGCCAGGGGGCCCCGGGGCGGGGGTCGCTTGGGCCTCGGCCTCGCCGGCTGCCTGGGCCGTCTCGGCCGGTTCAGCCCGTGTGGGGGCGCCAAACGCGATGAGAACCAGGCTCGCAGCGCAGAGCGCGACGCATTGCAGCGAACATGGACGAGACATGGCCGGCACCTCCTCTCCGGAAAAGGCCGATCGGGACGTGTTTCCCGCCGGCAAGCGGTGTTCCGCATGCGCTGGCGGCGGGCTACTTGCAGTCTACTCCGCTGGGGCACAAACCGCAAGCCGATCGTGCCGGTCTGTATTGCGGTGGCGCCCCGTGCCTTCTCGAGTCCGTGTTGACGCGATTGTCGTGACCGCGTTCGTGCGGTGGAGTTGCTAGGGCAAATAGCTGTTGAGCGTGTTGATGTAGAAGAAGGCCAGGCGGAAGATGAAGAAGATGATGATGGCGGCGACGAGGATCCAGACGGCGAAGCCGCCGAGGACCGTGAGTGCCCGGAAGGCGGCTTCGGCCTGTTCCCGGTACTGCCGGCTCAGAATGGCCATGGATTCGACGAGCCTGCCCGACTCCTCGCCGACGCGGACCGCGTCGATGAAATGGGGTGTGAAGGCACCGGTTTCCAGGAACGCCTCATGGACGGGCTCCCCCGCCTCGATCGCCCGATCCACCGACCGGACGTGACGCGTGTAGTGGGCGTTGCGCGTGCTCCGCAGGCTGATCCCGAGCGCGTGGCGGAGCCCCATGCCGGCTTCGAGCGTCAGGTGCAAGGCCCAGGTGAGCCGCGACATGGCCACGCTCTGGAAGGCCTGGCCCAGGATGGGGATGCGCAACAGGAGCAACTGGATCGGCGCGGTCCAGACCATGCCGCGGCGGATCGCCTGGTAGACGAGGAACAAGGCGATCGCGATGATCGCCAGGAACGTCAGGTAGGCGGCCAGCCCGGCGCCTCCCACCAGGCCGAGCCCGAGGGGATCGATGGCGTTGTCGCCCCGCTGGCCGATGATGCCCATGATCCAGATGAGGAAACCGACGACCCCCAGCGCGAAGCCGAGCTCGATCATCGGCAACGTGCTGGCGGCGAGGAGGATGCGGCGGAGCTTGAGCTGCTCCTCGTAGTGCTCGGCCAGACGGACGAAGCTCTCGGCCAGGTGGCCGGTCTGCTCGCCCACCTCGGCCAGCTCGCGAAACATCGGGGGGAAGTAGTCGCCCGTCTCGGCCAGGCCGGCGGCGAGGCTTTGGCCTTCGTTGACGGCCTCGCTCACCGCGCGGAGCCGCGTTCGGGCGGTCAGTCCGGCTGCCTGTTTGGCTTCCCGTGCCCAGACGGTCCGCACGTCGATCCCGGATTCGAGGCTCGTGGCGACCCGTCGGCAAAGTCGGGCCAACTCCCGGATCGAAATGCGAGGTGAGAAGAGCATTGGTTCCTGGCCGTGTTGATTCCGGGCGATGTTAAGGAGCGGCCGAAGAACAACTTCCGCATTTGCGGAGTAGTAGGCACACGCCGTGTGCCGTAACCGGCGGACGGCACACGGCGTGTGCCTGCTACTGAAGTCGGGAAGTTATTTCTCGGTTGATGGCAAGCATACCGCGCCGCGCGGCCGTTTTGAAGCCATCGACGGCGCGGAAACCGCAGGTCGCGCTTGGCTGCCGGCGCGGTCGTCTGTCCTCCCGGCGCCGGACCGCTTATAATCGGGTGGTACGACGGTCGGCACACGGACACGGGATGGGCGACGTCGATGGAGGACTATCCACAGTATCCGAACAGTTCGGGACCAAGGCCGCTCGGCCCGCCAAGGCCCCCACGCTTGCGTTTTTCGGGGATGACGTGGCTCTTGATCTTCCTGGTGCTGCTCTTGCTCTTGCCGTCGGTGGCCGAACGCCTGCAATACGCCGTCACGCGAGGGCGCCAGCGGGCGAAGGCCGACGTGGCCAAGGTGGCGCTGGAGGAGATGCCCAGGGCCTCGGGCCGGTTCGCGTGGGTGGCCAAGCGGATCGAGCCGAGCGTCGTGGGGATCGAGACGGCTCGGCTGGTCGGCGGTGGACCGATCCGCGACGAATGGGCCTACCTGTACCCTCAGGCCGGTGAGGGGTCGGGGGTGATCGTGGACGAGGAGGGCTACGTGGTCACCAACGCCCACGTGATCGAGAACGCCGCCCAGGTGACCGCCAAGCTCAGCGACGGCCGAACCATCCGCGACGTGCAGGTCGTGGGTTCCGATCCGGAGGCCGATCTGGCCGTGCTGAAAATCGAGGCCGGCGGACTCGTCGCCGCCCCTTGGGGTGACAGCGACGCTCTGGAAGTGGGCGACGCGGTGCTGGCCGTGGGCGACCCCTATCGCCTCGCCCGAACGGTCACTGCCGGGATCATCAGCGCCAAAGGACGACCTGGCGTCGTAGGGCCGCTGGCCCATCAGGAATACCTCCAGACCGACGCGGCCGTGAATCCCGGCAACAGCGGCGGGCCGCTGGTGAACATGGATGGCCAGGTGGTGGGGATCAATACGGCCATCGTCGGGCAGTCGTACCGGGGTATCAGCTTCGCCATCCCCAGCAACCTCGCCAAGCCCGTCTATGAGCGTCTGAAGACCACGGGAAAGGTCGAGCCTCGCGGATGGCTGGGGGTTGCCATGGAGGAGATCGATTCCCGGCGCGCCGCGCGCCTTGGCCTGGACAAGGTCTACGGGGTCGAGGTCACGGCGGTCGTCGTCGATTCGCCGGCCGACGAAGCCGGGATCCAGCCAGGCGACGTGATCCTCAGTTGGAGCGGACAGGAGATCCACAGCCCCGCCGAGTTGAGCCTGGCAGTCGTACAAAGCAGGATCGGCTCGGAAGCGACCGTCCAGATCGTCCGGGAAGATCGAACGGTCGAGGTGACGGTCAAAGTGGGGAGGCGGGCAATCCAGCCCCAAGATTAGTCGACGCTAGCCCTTAAACAGGCGAAGGCGCCCCCCATTTCGAGGGAGGCAAAGAAAGAAAACGTCGAAAAACTCAGAGTGAGCTCGTGCTAGCACAACGATCAGCCAATTTCACCTGAAAACGACATTGGTACCTTCACCTCAATACGGCGAAACACCGACAATCACGGGCAATCTACGGATACGTTGCCCGCATCACGCGAATACGCTTGTTCAAGGACTAGTGTGACACCCGATGGCCCAAGAAGCGGCTCCCGAGGTGATGGGCACCCTGAGAGCCCGGCCGGCAACCTACTACGGAGGTTCCGACCATGCCGAGTCTACCACGAAGGCCAAGCCGAAGAAGCCCCGTCCCGACTGGCCCTCTTCCCTCACGCCACGGAGTGGTGGGCGAAGAAGATCTGCGGGAAACTCGTCTACTTCGGCCCCTGGGACGATCCACAAGGGGCCCTCGAGCGCAGAAGGACGACTTGTACGCCGGACGGGTGCCACGCCGTGGCGGCGACGTGTTCACCATCCGGGACTTGTTGAATCACTTCCTGACGTTTTGGAGGCATACCAGATAGCGACCTGGGGGCGGCCGCGTGTCCCCGAGATTCGACGGGGAGGAGTTCTCGGTAGCGTTCACGCGTCTCTCGTTTGTCCCTCCCGAGGGGGACAAAGTTACCCTCCAGCTTGACGTAGTAGCTTTGGGTCTGCTTGCGGGAGAACATGCGCGATAGGGCCATAGCACACCTCCAATGAAAGAGCAGCTTGGAGGTGTCCCGACAAGAGATGAGCACAAGAGGCAAGCATGCGACGATGCACCAAGAAGCGCCGCATTGGGTGCATTGGTGCATCTTTTCGCGTCTTCCGATCCACTCCTTGTTTGCTCTAAGTTTCTAATCCGCAAGGACTTGGAAAGTGGAGACGAGCGGGCTCGAACCGCCAACCCCCGGCTTGCAAAAATACCCCAAGACCACGCCGAAAAGCCAGTTTTCCCCGGGATTTCCTGCGATTCTACCCCTTGAATCGGGCTCTGCAAGCCCTTTCCTGCAATCGCAGTTTTGCCCGAGGAATAGCGGTAGTCGGGTGCGGAAATCCGGTAGTCTACCGGTAGTGGTGAACACACCTATCCTGCGCTGAGAACGACACGTCGGGTCCTTCCCGTGGACAGGGGGTGGACGTGCAACCGGGCCGATTGCACGGCTTTCGCGCGGCCGGGGGCAGTTTTCGAGGACCACCTACTCCCCCTTTCGGCAGTCGGCCGAGGGCGGTAAAGAAAGGGAGTCATCATGCGCGACTGTTCCCTCCGCCCCCGGGCCGAGACGCCTCGGGGAAGGACCCGGGAGACGCCGCCTGTCAACCCCCCGTAGGTGTCAACCCCTCGCCTCCACACCCTTCGGCCCGCGGGACGGCGCCGTCGATGGCCCCCCCCCTCGAAATTTGCGGCGGGAGAAACGCGCCTGGTCGAGCGGTTCCGGGGCGGCTTGCTGCCAGAAATCCGACCCCCTACCTGCTTCCAGGCCCCTCGCCCGGCGACGCCCTTCTCCAGCGTGACCCCCCTGAGAATTTCGCACGCGCGAAAGCGGGCCTGGACCGACGGTCTGGCGTCGGCCAGCTCGGAGGAATCCGACCGCCCCTCCCAGGGACAGGCTACGCAGCACTGCTCCGCCGTCGCCGCCAGCCGACGGTGATACCGAGGGTGCCGAGTAGGGACCAGATTACGAGGGTGGAGGGCTCGGGGACAGGGTCGGCTTCTGGTGACAAGACCGTGATTTCACCGAGATGGGCCCAATGGGTTCCGCCCACCGCGTCAAATCGCAGATACTTCGCGGACAAGCCGGCGAGAACAAGGGTGTCGGTTGGGTCGTCGCGAGTGATGAGTCTGCCGTCCGCGATTTGTGTCCAGGAGATGTCATCCGGGCTGCTGTAGAGTCTGTAATCAACATACCACCCAAAATAGAAAGGGTCGGTCCCATCCGGAATATAGAGGCCCACTTCCTGAATTGGGTACAAGTGCCCTAGGTCGACTTTGAGCCATATCGGATTAGATTCACTCCCGAAATCCGGGGCCACCCAACGCGACTCGAAGCTCAAGTCGCCATCAACAGCCTTGCTCGTTGGGAAGCTCGGCAATGCGGCTCTATTCGACGAGGTATCAGCACTGAGAGCGACGTTTACGACGCTGGCCATAGCGACACGGGGCGCCATGAATGTGGCACAAACAACCGCTGCCCACCCAACAATCCACCCTTTGTCAGACATCGGCTTACCCTCCCGTGTTCGTACCCGCTGGAAAATGCCGCCGATCCACCCATCGGTATAGCTGGAGCAGCACTCGATGTCAACAAGCAGAGCAAACGAAGTGGCCTTTCAGGGCTGCCATCTGGCCTTAACTTCCCCCGGGTAGATTTTGGCGCATGCAATCTCGGCAGGGTACCTAGGCCCGGAAACATGCACCGCGATTGGGGGCCCAACGGGGGGGCTCCACCTCGCCAGCCCTCCCGCGCCCGTGCTCGAAACGGTTCCGAACATTGGACTTGTGGCCGTCCCGACCGGGGGGAACGGCGGAAACGAGCGCCGCTACTTTCGGCGAACGGAGCACAACCCGACCGGCAGACGCCTATTGTGACAGCCGGAACCGTTGAAAAGAGTGCGGGCCGGAACGTATCGAGTGCGCCGCTCGCCGTGGGGTCGGGTACCCCCGGGTGCCGAGCACCGTACCACGCAAACCCCTCTCCCGTTCCCGCCGTCCGAATCCGGCCCGGCGTTTCCGACGGCTGCGGCAACCTCTCCGTCTCACTCGCCGACGTACCGGAAGCTCGCCGCGATCCGCTTCTCCGGGGCGCCCGGGTCGACCAGATCGAGCACGCCGTCGCACAGGTCTTGCTCGGCAACAGGTGCAGAATCGGTGGGCGTAGTGACCACCGACAGTCTGGTGCGAGCCGGCGGTTCCAGAGGCGGCAGGTCCCAGAGCCTCACCGTGTTGTCCCAGCCGGCCGAGGCCAGCATGGAGCCATCGGAAGAAAACGCCACCGAACGGACCGGGCGCGTATGCCCGGCGAGCGTCCCTCGAAGCCGCCCGGTGCGCGCGTCCCAGAGCATCACGCGCCCGTCGTCGCTTGCCGAAGCCAACAGGGCCCCATCACGCGAGAAGGCAACGGCTCGCACCCTGTCGGTGTGCCCCCTCAGGGTCCGCCAGGAACGCCATGCGCCAAAGTCCCAAAGGAGAACCGAGTGATCCCCGCCACCCATGGCCAGCAAACGGCCGTCGGGGGAGAACGCCACGGACCAAATCTCCTCGCTACGAACGAAGGCGGCCGCCTGGGATTTCTTCGCCGTGGCGACGTCCCACAGCAGCAGATCCTTGTCCCAGCCGGCCGTCGCCACGGTCGATCCGTCGAGAGAGAACGCGACCGCTGTGACCTCGTCCCCGTGCCCCTGAGAATCGGGGTGATTCGGGGCGGCCAGCCCGCCGAGGGTCCGACGGAGCCCTCCGCCCGCCACGTCCCAGATCCTTACCGCGTGGTACGCCCCCGAAGAAGCCAACAGCGACCCGTCCGGCGAAAAGGCAAGCTGAAACGTGTCGCCGCGGTAGTCGCGCGGTCTGGCGAATCCGGATCGGCTGCCATGCTGGCGCTCAACGCGGCGACGCCGATGATCGCCGCCCCGATTACCCATCGACGACGTCTTACGGTCGCACCGCGTCCGGGGTCGGCAAGCCTGGCTTCGGCGGCTCGGAGTCGTGCCTTGAGCACGTCGCGCGAGGCGCGAAACTGGGCCAGCGTGGCGTCGGCCCGGCTCAACTGATTCTCCATGGCGTCGACCTGCCGGAGTTGCTCGTCGCGTTGTGCTTCCAACGCCGTCAGACTCTCCTCACACGCCTCTTTCTCGGCCAGCGCGGCGCTCCTTTCTTCGTCATCTGTTGCGGAGTCGCCGCGCCGGGCAGCCCTCGCGGCCGCCCCCCGGTTCGACCGGGCCTGCTGCGACAACTCCGCCGCAATGCTCCGAGCCTCCGAAAGCAAGCCTTCCAGGCGTCGGCGGCGACGTTCATACTCGGCCACCGCCCCGTCCACTTGCTGCGTCGTGGTTCGCAGCTCTTTGACGAACTCCGGCGCACGTCGGCGGAACATGGTGGCGGCCCAGTCGCAAACCCGTTGCCAGCGGCCAGGCGAGACCAGTCGGCCCAGGGCCTTCGGCAGTGGAACGTTGGCGGCCCCTTCCGGGGCTGGAAGCATGCCCCCGGTTTGACTAGCCGATTCGGGCGGACCGGACCGCGCAACTTGGCCCCCCCGGACAGCCTGGATGTCAGCCAGCACAGCGTCGCAGGTCTGGTAGCGATCGTCCGGGTTCCTGGCCATCATGCGGAGCACGATCTCTCGCACCCGCTGGGGCACCTCCGGCGCCGCGGATTCAAGCGGGTGCGGCTCTTCATGCGTATGCTGGAAGACCATCGACATCAGACTGTCGGCCTCGTAGGGCAAACGGCCGGCAAGCAGTTGGTACAACACCACACCGAGTGCATAAACGTCGGCTCGATGGTCCATGCGGCGACCTCGGGCTTGCTCCGGCGCGATGTAGTCCACGGTGCCCATGACTGTGCCGGTCGCCGTCAAATGCGCTTGGTCGTCGACCCGGCGAGCTAGGCCGAAGTCGACCAGAACGGGTTGACCGGTCGTCCGGTCCAGCAAGATGTTGCCGGGCTTGACGTCGCGATGGATCAACCCTTGGGCATGAGCGGCTCGCAGCCCTTCAAGACACCGTCGGGCGATTTCCAGGGCCTCATCCAGGGGGAGCCGACCTCGTCGGTTGAGCCGTTGGGCCAAAGACTCCCCTTCGACGTATTGCATGGCAAAGAAATGATGGCCGGCGTCTTCCTCGATGAAATGAATGGGCACGACGTACGGGTGTTCGACCTTGGCCGCCGTTGTGGCCTCGGTGCGGAAGCGACGGACGAACTCCTCATGACGGGCCAACTCCGGGGGCAGGACCCTAATAGCCACCGGGCGGTCGAGCGAGTCGTCGTAGCCTTGATATACGTCGCCCATCCCGCCGCTGCCGATCCGCGAGAGAATTCGGTAGGGGCCCAGCCGCCGGAAAGGAAGGTCATCGCCCGCGTCCTTTGCCGCACGTTCAGGAATCACGGCGGGCGTCTCGGCCGACGGCCCCACCGTGCTCGTGCAAGCCGGCGTGGGCTGCAACGCCGTAGGCCGCCACGTCGGATCGATCCTGCTGATGAGCTAGTCCACCTCCGCAAGGAAGCCGTCGCACTGCGAGAGTCGCTGCGCGGCGTCATGGCCCAGCGCCCGGTCGACGAGCGATCTTGCCGCACGTGGCACCCGAGCCCTGGCCGTCGGAGCGTACAGGTAGCGCAAGGTGGACTCACCGGAGAGGAGTCGGCAAAGCGACGTGCCCAACTGGTAAACGTCGATACGTGCCGGACTGATCGCACAGCCCTGTTCGGCCAAACGGGCGGTCGCGGCAACGAGACCGCCGGGAACCTCCACGAGGTCCGCCCCGACCAACTCCGGGGGACAAAACTCGGGATCGGAGTGCTGACCCCCAAACCAGCGGCGTTCGGGAGGCTTCGAAAGTTGAGGCTCGAGCCGCCCGATGACGGTCACGTGATCGAGGTCGATTGCCCGATGTGTTTGCCCTGCTTGATGAAAGTCTCGTACGAGCACGGACAGCCGCCGGATCAACAGGAGGCTATCCCGTAGCGACCAACTCCGTCCGTCCTCGACGAGTTCGGAAAGGCGGCGCGGCGCGTCCGGGAGTGTTCGGGTTGGATCCATCGCCGCGTGGTCCTACTCGTTCTGCTGATCCGAAATTGGCAGTCGCCAGACGCGAACGGTGCCGTCGTCACTGCCCGAAACCGCGAACCGGCTCTCCGGCAGGAAACGGGCGCACCGGACACTCTCCGTATGTCCTTTGAGTGAGCAGATCTCCTTCCGGCCGCCCAAGTCCCACAAACGGATCGTGCCGTCCCCGGCGCATGAAAGGCCGTGACGCCCGTCGTCGGAAACGGCAACCTCATGGACCCGGTCGGTGTGACCGACGAAGACGTGCTTCTGCTCACCCGTTGTGAGGTCCCATAGCCTGACCGTGGTGTCATGGCTTCCGGAGAGCGCGTGTTGTCCGTCGGGCACGAACGTGACGCTGACGACCCGTGCGCCATGGCCACTGAACACGCGAAGCTGGCGGCCGTCCGACGCATCGAACAGGCGAATCGTGTGCTCTCTTTCGCCAACGTGGGCAGTCGCTTGGTCGGACAGCATCGGACTCGCGTGGCCAGCGGAGGGAACGCGTCATGAATCGGACCGTCTTGATCCTCCTTCCCATCACGGCGCTCTTCGTCGCCTCTGAGGCTTTCGGGCAAGGCCGTTTCGCTCCGCCCCCAACCCGCACGCAGACTTCGTCCGATGGTCCAATGTCGGGCGTAACGGCCGCGCCCACGGACAACGACGGGGACGAGACACGGAGGCCCAGTGAAGGGATACGGACGTGGACCAACAGCCAAGGAAGGACGATTCAAGCGCAGTTCGTCGGGGTGTTGGACGGAAAGGTAGTACTTCTCAAGGACGGCAAGAGGGTCTCCTATCCGTTGGTGGGCTTAAGCCCCGGGGACCAGGAATACGTGCGAAAGCGACTGAAGGCCAGAGGACAGGACCATGGGATACCGGGCGTGCAGGGGATGCCCAACATGGCTGGTGACGCAACGTACGGACCCGGGATGCGACTGCAAGGCATGCCGGGAATGCCGCTACTGGGCAAGGCGGGAACGAAGCTGTTCCCCCCACCGGGCAGCGGCTTCAAAGGCTCCCTTGAGTTCTCCTACCACACGTTCAGCGACGGCATCGAGCGGGTTGTGTCAGCAACGCTGTCCGCGGCAGGCGGGGAGGGCGGCGGACAGCCCGTCCGCCGTACCCTGTCCACGTACTACACCGGCAGCGGTCCATCGGACGGTTCCGGCAGTTCCAGCGACTCGAGTTCCGGCGCCCCAGAGTACGGGAGCATGGGGGACCTGAAGACCGTTACGCTTCAGGAGTATGTCGACGGGAAGTGGGGCACCGTGGGTACCACTTACTATCGGTACTATACCGACGCCAACAGAGTGCACCGGCCCAAGTACGTGTTGGAGCCCGAGGCGTATGAGAAGCTGGCGAGCGATCCGGAAGTCAGCGACCCGCTTACGGCCGGCGACGAGAAGGTGGCCGAGTACGCCACGAAGTATCTCGAGTACGACGAGAGCGGCAATCTGGTCTCGAGCGTTGCCCAAGAGCCGTTCACGCCCCCATACGGTGACCGACACGATGTGCCGGCCGAGGAGCATGAATGCTCGCCCGAGCACGCCGATGAATCTGCCGAAAAGCAGGGTGAACGTGATGGCCCGGGAATTCCCACACCACCGACGCCCCCGGTTCCCGAGGCATCATCCGGCGGCCAAGCGGGTTCATCGTCGCCGGAAATACACGTTGAACGTGACGTATGCGGCAACTGCGGCAAGCAAGTCTCAGGCCACCGGGGCCCCAGTGACCGGTGCCCTCATTGCGGCGCGACGTTGGGCATTGAAGAAACCGTTGACGGAAGAACGGTCGACGCCAGTGGCAAGGAGATCTCTCGCTGGTGGTACACGATTGGGGGCGCCGGAGCGGTGGCCGCAGTCATTGGCGTCGCCATTGCCTTCTTCGTCAAACTGGCCGGAAGCAGGGAATAGACCTGGGTCTTCCAGGCTTGGCGCTGACCGAGACCGTGACTCGGCTCAGCCTCCTCCTTCACGCGTTGGCCGACGTAACGTCTTCTAGGGAAAGGGGTTAGGCCCCGGATTCCGGACCGCCCCCAATCCCGACGCGCCCCCGACACCGCCCGTGCCTTCTACGGCAGAGAATACGGCAAGAAATCGGAGCGAGGACTGCGAGAAGCGGCCTGGGAGTACATGAAGTTGGATGAACAAGCCGGTGGTATCGTCATCCTGGTGCACACACGAACAAGCCTTATGATCTTGCCACGCCGGGGCAACTCCTTAAGAAGGCGTGTCGCAAAGCCGGCATCATCAAGCGAGTCAGCATGCACACGCTGCGTCACACTTTCGCGACCCATCTGTTGGAAGCCGGCACAGACCTTCGTGTAATCCAGCACTTACTGGGGCACGGAAGGATTCAAACGACCGTGATCTACACGCACGTTTCGACGGACGAATTGCGAACCGCGCCAAGTCTCATGGATAACCTGGAGACCCCCGATGATCCCCCGAAGGAGACTGACATTCAGGCGGATCCAAAAACGACTCCGCAAGACCAGTCCCAACGAAAGGACGATGATCTGTGGTAATCGCCCCCGATCGCTCCCGCTGGATTCCCTGCGAGCAGAGCCGACGGCGGAAACGACGCTTCTTTCTTCCGGTGAAGATCTCAAGCGACGTGTTTCGTGGCAAATTCATCGACTTCCTCAAGCAAGCTTTCTCCCGCGGTCAGTTGGAATTTCACGGCAAACTCGCCTTCCTGGCACAGCCAGGGGCGTTCGCGCATCGCCTCAACGTGTCTGTGAGGAAAGATTGGGTGGTCTATGCCAAACGACCTTTCGGTGGACCCGAGCAAGTCCTGAAGTATTTGGCACGGTACACGCACCGAGTGGCCATTTCCAACCAGCGACTGATTGACCTAAAGGATGGACGGGTCCGGTTTCGCTACAAGGATTATGCCGACCAGCAGCAGACCAAGGTGATGTCGGTCTCGAGTAGCGAGTCTATTCGCCGTTTCCTCATGCATGCCCTCCCCAGTGGCTTCGTCCGCATCCGCTATTACGGCTTTCTGGCCAACCGCCACCGCCGAGAACGCCTCGATCTCTGCCGATCGCTGCTGGGCGTCAAGCCGGACGCGATGCCAGCAACAGAACGACCTGGAGAATGGACGGAAACCATCGACTCGCCGGCGAAGCACGAGACCTGTCCCGTCTGTCAACGTGGTAGGCTCGTGATCGTCCATGCCCTCCCCGCGGCTCGACCACCGCGGCGTCCCTTTTTTCTCCTCCGTCGGCCAACTCTTTCGCCAGACTTCCAGAGCTTGTCACGCGCGCCCCCCAACCCATGACGAAATCCTTCCCTTCCCTTCGATCGCACGGCACGCCTCTACGCCACGATTGCGCGCCAACGTCAGTTCGATTGCCTCTTCGCGGTCCCTACTCGCCGTCATCCATGTGGCCATCCGTTTCCACACGGTCTCATCTCTCTGTCACGCCGAGCATTCCTCCCTGCAACTCTTGGGACCAGCAACACTCGACTTCGTTCGTGATTCCTTAGGACGGATTCAACACCCAGAGCACGCGGTTTAGCTCAAGGCACGTTTATCCGACGTGCCGGCCAATCTTTCTGCGCACTTCCACCCGCACCACCGGCACGTCGGATAAACTACTCAGCCTTTTCCCGAGCTTCTTGGCGCAATGAACGGATACGCGAGGAGGCGGCCGTGGGAGACTCCGCAGCGAATACCATCCTGCGGCTCGACGTCACTCCGGACGCGCGGGTCTGCCTGTACGCGCGCAGAGCCGACGGCGAAGGCAGTTGGACGGTCGCCAAGACGCCGCCGGATTCCTTGCCCCCGGGGAAATGGAGCTTTGTCGCCGTCCGGTTGGAAAACGCGGCGTCTGCGCGGCAGGAGCTGACGATCCGTATCAATGACGCGGAATTCGTGCGGGCTTTCCAAGCCAACGACGAGCGCGGGACGGCGGCACAACTGGGGCCGGGCCACGGAGTGATCGACGAAGTTGCCGTCTTCAAGCGGGCCTTGTCCGACCGTGAAATCCAAGCCGTGTACGAAGCGGGCGTCAAGGGAAAGAGCCCGGCCGACTGAAACTTGGCGGACTGCGCTCCGATCCTCCGCCTGATCGCGGGAGAGTCGAGATGAACGGCAGATCTCACGCGCCGCCACCGCATCTCGGGCAATACCGCATCGTTGCCCGGATTGGAAGCGGCACCTTGGGGGAGCTGTACAAGGGATATGAGGAAGCCCTGGACCGCGTGGTGGCAATCAAGGTACTTCCGGCGCGCTTGGCTCGTGATGCGGAGCTTGTTCGCCGATTTCGCGCCGAGGCAACGTCGGCGGCCAAGGTCGTCCACCCGAACGTCGTGCCGATCCACTTCATCGGTCAAGAAAGCGAGCATCATTTTCTGGTGAGGCAGTACATCGAAGGCGAATCGCTCGCCGAGCGGCTTGCGGACCGGGGCCAACTGGAACTCGACCGGACGCTTCATGTCCTGGAGCACTGCCTGGCCGGACATGGTGCGGTTCACGCCCATGGGCTGATCCATCGTGGCATCAAACCCGGCAACATCCTGATCGAGACGCGCACCGGGCGTGCCATGCTCGTCGATTTCGGACTGGCACACGGCGCGGATGCCAGCACGCCCGCAGCCTATGCAGAGATTGTCCTGGCGACGGTCGACTACCTGCCACCGGAGCAGGCCCGTCATGAGCCGGTTGCCCGAACCCGTCCGAATGCTGCGGAGCACGACGCAGGAAGTGGACGGCGCCTTGGGCAGCCGGCAGCGGCGTCGGAACCAACTGGCGAAGGCTCGTCGGGAGGCCGAGTCGATCATCGCCGATCTTGCCAGGCAGATCCAGGCGAACCTGGTCGCCGCGAGGGAAGCGGAAAGGCGGGCGGAGGCCGCTCCCAGCGAGGAAGGCGGCAGGGCCGCTCGGGCCAAACAGCAAGCCAGTGAGGAGAACGTTGCGCAGCTTCGCGCACAACGGAGCCAGCAGCAGCGCTACGATGAAGATCTCGAGCTCCAACTGATCAAGGCTGACGCGGCACTAGCCCGCCTGCGCAGCCAACGCGACGCGCTCAAGGCGCGGCTCCAAGCCGCGAGGGCCCAATGGGCCATGGAGCCGGGACGGAAGCAGGCCCGGCGCGAGAGGAGACTCGTTGTCCTACTCGTCGGCTTGGCGTTGCTTCTGGCGACGTCGTGGCTGTGGCGGACCAACCGGCCTCAGCAGAAAACCCACCCGATCCCTGCCAGTCCGTGGCCGGGCAGGGTCGGAGCCAGCCGAGCAACACGAAGACCTTCCGAGATCGCCTCGGA
>Ga0307380_10006499_pt1 | contig 15352 bp, 13 predicted proteins | sample UN3MG_FD_202239 | JGI IMG/M metagenome (GOLD analysis project Ga0307380, IMG submission 202239) | Soil microbial communities from Risofladan, Vaasa, Finland - UN-3 | ecosystem: Environmental > Terrestrial > Soil > Coastal area > Acid sulfate soil | place: Finland: Risofladan, Vaasa | collected...
GGCCCCGCCTATCCCCTACGCGACCGGTTAGCATACGTCAGATGGCCAAACTCCAGGCGCAGGCTATCGCCTGCGTGAGGCACGCAATCAGCGCCTTCCGCGGCGAGCCCTCGTCGGCCGGGGCCGGCTGGAGATCGACCGCTAGTCGGGCGGGAGTCAAGAGCCCCCCGCGGGCCATTGCCTCGTAGTGGGCCTTGACTTCCCGGACGACGAACCCGGCGGTCCTGTCGGCCACGGCCTCGACCGTGGCGGGGCCGGAATCGACGAGCGTAGTCGCCGGCCGTGGGGCGGTCATGGCCTCGGACGGAACCGTCGGCTGTGCCGGCTGTGCGGCCTCCTTGGTGGCGGCGCCGCGGTCGCCGTGCGTTCCGGAGCATCCGGCCACCAGGCAGGCCGCCGCCAGGAGTGCTGCGGTCACGTGGTTCAGGACGTTCATGGGGGTTCTCCGTGATTGTCGTCAGGGCGCGGCAACGCCCAGGCGGGCTGGCGGGTGCCCCGCGCCCTGAGCCGTCACCGCTCGGGCTTCTCCACAGGCTGCGGCTGGCCATCCTTGGGCGGGAAGAGCTTACGCAACTCCTCAGTATCACGTGCGTTACGTGCCTCAGTGGCATAGGGGTCCCGGCTGGCCAGATTGTCCAGACGCTGACGTTCGTCGACTTCCTGGAGTCTCTGGTCGAGTCGACGGTTCAGCTCGGCTAGCCCCTGGGGCGCCTGGCCGAGGGGCTGGTTAATGCCCATGGTGCCGGCGACTTGCTCTGCCCGTTTGGCCAGGCGGAGAAGATCCACTTTGCTTTGGGCCGCCCGTGCCAGGTCGGCGAACTCGGCGGCCGCCGCCTCGGCGGAGGCAAGCCCTTCCTGGAGCTTGCACTGCTGCTTCTTTAGCGTCTCCAACAGCCGGCGACGGCTGGCCATGGTGGCCTCGTGGCGTTTGCGGACGCCCAGCAGCCGTATCGCCTCGGCCTTGGCCGCCTCCGGCGTGAGGACCGTGCCGTGGATGCTGGCCCCCCGGCCGGTCTGGACGGCTTCGGCCAGCAGGCTCAGATCGCGGTCGATCAGCCGGGCGGTGGCCTCCTCCTCCCGCAGGCGCCTGCCCTGCTCGGCCAGGTCGTCGCCGCATTGCTTCAGAGCTGCCCGCGTGGCCGCCAAGTGGGCCGGCAGTTTGCGGCGGACCTCCTCGCAGACGCTCTGCAGCTGGCTATCCGGCCGGACCAGCCCGGCGGCCTGCTCCCGGATGTCAGCCTGGGTGCTCCGCCAGAGGTCCCGAAGCGTCCTGGTGCCGAGGACCGCCGCTCCGGCCGCGACCAGCGCCAGCCCTGCCAGAGCCAACCGTGTCGTTTTCAGAACCATTCTCATTCTCCTTGTCTTCTTTCGCTGCCACCCCCGCCCCGGAGACGACCGTCGTCTCCGCATCTGCTGCTTCAACGGGTCCAGGGGAGCGATGTGTGGCGCCCGTGACGGATATTGCTAGATGAATGGGCCGTGCTGATCGCGGCAGATGGGGATCTGACTCAGGACCGCCTCGCCCTCCCGTCGGTACTGCTGTCGCATGGCCCACAGGTAGCCGGCCATCGCCCCCCGTTCGCACCAGTGGGTACACATGATGCGGGCATCGGCCACCGCCAGGGCCGCCGTGCGACCCGCTGAACTGAGCCAGCAGCGATCCACTTCATCCGCTCCGGCCGGCAAGCGGTGGGCCCGCGATTTGCGTTGGTACGGGCATGTACTGATGACCCCGGGCTGCGGCGGGGAAAGGACCGCGCGGAAGAACGTGAACGGGCACGTTCGGAACTCCTTGGGCTGCACAGGCGGGGTATCCGCGTTCAGAACGACCTGGAGGGCCTCCGACAGGAGCACCCGGAACCCCGGCGATTCCAGCCCCCGGGCTGCCCGAATCTGCCGTCGAATCCGTTCCCGGACCGGTTGGGGCAGCCAGACCAGTTGCTTCGTCTGCGGGTCCATCAGTGGCTTGAGGGTGATGCTCCCGGCTCCCGTCTGGCTGGCGTGCCTAGCGGCCTGAGCGATCTCGCCGGCGGTCTCTGGCCGTACGACCGTGCTGAAGGCCAAGTTGACTCCCCTGTCCGCCAGGGGGGCGGCGCCGGCAAGGATGCGTTCGAACTGCGGCCGGGGCGTACAGTAGACGGTCTGGTGCGTCCTGGCCGTGCCCGCATTCAGCGAGATGCGGACGAGCAGCTTGTCCCGCAAGCTGGCCAGGGAGTCGACCAGCGTGCCAAGCAGCATGCCATTGTTCGATACGTAGATGGTTTGAACCTTGGTGCGGTGAATGGCCCGGAGCATTGGCAGGAAGCCCGGGTGGACCGAAGGCTCCCCTCCGTGGAGTTTTACGATCCGAACGCCCAGTTCGTCCAGCCGGCCGACGATGTGCAGGATGTTCGCAAGGCTCAATTGCGCCGCGCCGGCGTCCTGCATGGCGCACTGCTCGGTGCACTGTCGGCAGTGGGCGTTGCAGCGGAACGTCGGGGCCATTGTCAATTCGCGGAGGGGGATAGCGCCGGGCGTTTGGCCGCGGACATAGGCATCGACGAGGTCCCGGTTGGCAGGACCGAGAATCTGCCGGCCGTGCTGCGGGAACGGCGTGTCGCAACAGGACGTGGCTGCCGGCGCGCTGCCCAGCCCGACGTCTGCGGAATCAATCGCGGTGGTCGGCATGTCAGCTCCTCTCATGCCAGAGTTCGTGACAGGCACAGCCCCTATACGCAGCCGGCGCGCGAGCTGTAGCGCCAGCTTGACAGCACAAGGACCCGGCTCTAGAATCCGAAGCTGCGGTGGCACGTGGGCGAGACTGTTCTCCTGCTACCGCAGGTCATCCTTTCCCGGCCACTTCAGTTCATTTGCGGGCCCAGGCCGGGTCACTTCGGGAACCGTGAATGGGCACAAGCGACGACGAGATGGTCGAAGCGTTCGACCGTGTCAAAGCGGCGATTTGCCAAGGTCTCGAGCCTGCCCAATCCGACTGGGGCGTAGTCTGGGAATGGGTCGCGCGAGTGGCTTACGTCGAAGCCCGCAGACTCGGCGAGGGGGAGCACAATGCCAACGATTGCTCGCAAGACGTTACTTTGAAGGTGCTTCGGGCGATTCGGGCGTGTTCGTGCAACATCCGAACGGACGGCGGCGCAACCGAGGCTCCAGGGAAACCATCCCCCGGCGCAACAGGTGGAGGCTGACAGCCGTTAGAGAGGCAGGCAGGCAGGCCGCCCGGCGACCAAAGGAGTCAGCAATGTCCAGCGCAGCGACAGCGGCGGGAAGCGAAGGCCCGGCAAAGAGGCTGGCCGCCTACACGCGCAGAGCCGTGAGAAACTGGCGCCACGACGCCCACAGGAGCCGCAAGGCACACGCCATGGTGGTCCTATTCTCCGAGCTGGCCGGCAAGGACGGCACAGGGCAATTCGACCCCGCCGAGGATAACAGCAGCACACCCCGCGATGCCGCGGAACGCAACCTGGAGATGGAGGATGTTCTGGCCGCCACGAGATCATTGACGGCGGGAGAGCGGCTGATCCTCCTGCTACACTACCTGCACGGCTTCAGCGACGGGGAGATCGAGGACTTCCTACAACGCTTCCCCGAGATTGCCAGGATATACCGCATCCCTACCAACCGCTCGCGACTTTGCGTCCTTCGGAACAAGGTGCTTGCATTACTCCGTGGCCTGCTTGGGGAAGGGGGAGAAGGACAGACGCATGCCCGGCCCTGATGATGAACAACGGAACCTGGCGGATCACTTCTGGGAACAGCAGTGCCCACGCAGCGACGCCTGCGAACGCTACAGCGAGGCCATGGGAGATTACCACGACGGGCGGCTTACGCCTGCCCAGGCCGCCGAGGTCGAGGCCCACCTGGCCACGTGTATCCGGTGCGTTGGAGAACTGGCGCTGCTACGCCGGGCCGTCCGCGAGGCCGAGGCCAGCGCCCCGGATGCCGCCGCCCAGATCTCCCAGCGGCTCGGGGTGACTTCGCCGCAGCCCCAGGTCAGACAAGCAACGGCGCTGAAGCACATCTGGTTACGACGACTGGCAGCCGCGGCGATGATTCTGGCCGCACTGGCGGCCGGAGTCGGGATTGCCAGCGCTGTCGCCGCCGTCAGATGGAGCGACGTCAAGGCGCTCTTCGGGCCATTGGCCGACGACCCCGCCCCGGCCGTTCTGTGGGGCAACGCCACGGTGTTTCTCAGGGAGAAACCGGACACACCACACCAAGGTTATGTTGGGGTCGACGACGCCGTCGCGGGTGGGCAGGTCGTGGCCCTTCTCAAGGACTTGCGGCGGCCAGGCGCCCGCGTGAACCTGCTGACCAGCGCCGAACTGGCGGCCGACCCCAACCGGCTGGAGGGGACGGGGGGCCTGTTCATCATTGGCGGCCCGGCGGTCAGCGGGCAGGCGGCTCAAGTGATGCAGTTGCTTGGCAGCCGAGTCCAGTTCGTTGCCGCCCCGGACATTGCGGCCGACAGCGGATTCGTCCGGCGAGCCCGCCCCGGCGAGGGCCTGGGGATCTGCGACGCCGCCAACAGGACTTACCCACACGACCCGGGCGCCGCCACCACTGCGGCTCTCGTTGCTGTCCTGCGGGTAGATGGCCGGTACACGATCCTGGCCGCCGGCTACGATGGGCGAGGCACACGCTTGGCTGTCGGAACCCTCACACACCCCACGGACGTCGTTTCCAACCTGCTGGATCAGTTCCGCCGAACGGGCCAGGGGGCTCTCATACTAGCTTTCGACCGGAACGATGCCGTGACCGACTGCGTGCTGCCAGGGCAAGCTGGCTCGCCGAACCGGTGATGCAGGGAAGGCCCCTACCCAAGGAGGACAATATGAGATTCGCGATCATCGCAGCGATAGGGGCCGCCGTCGCCGGTTTCCTGCCGGTGGCGCACGCTAGAAAGCCGCCGGCCGACACGGGCCTGAACGCAGTGAACCAGTGGATCGGGCGGCACATCCTGCCTTACAGGATCACGACTACCTACGAAACGGGCGCCCTGGATACCGTGAACAGGCAGCCGCCGGAACAGGCGCTAGCGTTGTGTTCCTTCGACCTGCCGGTTACTCACACGGCTTGGCCGGCATTGACGCAGTACCGGCGGGCCATGCTCTATGACACCGCTCTCGGTGTCATCTATCTGTCGCTGACCGGGCAGCATGCCAAGGCCCATGGCCTGCTCCTCACCATGGAGCATCTCCAGAATCGTGACGGCAGCATCGGCTTCGGCTGGAACACCGAAGGGGACGGCTTCCTGAACTCGGGGTACGTTCGCACAGGTGCCAATGCCTGGGCTGGTTACGCGGCCGTGATATATGAGCGCACATCGGGCAGCAAGCGGTTCCAGCCCTTTGCCGAGAAGGTGGCCGACTTTGTGCTTTCGCGGCAGGTGGACGGGAGGAAGCGCCCTGACGACCCTCGGAGGGGGCTGGTGACCGGCGGGCGTGGGCTGTGGGCGGCCGATTACAGCCGATTCGACGCCAATGCCGAAGCGGAATGGGCTTGTACAGAGCACGCCGTGGACTCGTACTTCCTGCTTCGCGACCTGGGCAGGATCAGCGGCTCGGATCGCTACACCCGGGCGGCCCAGGCGCTCAAGGGGGCTATGCTCCGCGCCCTGTGGTGCCAGGAGGAAGGGCGGTTCTTCGCCGCCATCGCCCCCGACGGCCAGCCTGACCGTGACCACCCCCTGGATGCGTCATCTTGGGGGGGCATCTTCCTGGCCGCCATCGGCGAGAAAGACAAGGCCCGCCGGGCCCTGGAGTACGTGGAGAGGACCTACCGCAGCACGGCCTGTGGCGTGAAGGGGTACAAACCATACGCCCGCCAGTACGCGAACCACCCGGTGGAAGACTGGGACCCGATACAGGTGGTGTGGTCCGAGGGCTCGCTCGGCGTGGCCTATGCCTACTGGCGGCTGGGCGATGTCGCGCGATCCCTGGAGATCGAGCGCCAGGTTGTCGCCGGCATGCAGCTTGCCGACGGCGGCGTGCGCTACTCGATCTACGGTGACGACCTGGCCCTGCCCGACGCAGCCGTTGCCCGCATGGCCGGGCATAAGCCCACCGATCCCCTGGCTGATTTCGTCCGCTGTCCCACGGCGGCCGGGACGATCTGGTTGGGCCTGGTGCAGTGGTCACGTGCGAGGAAGTCGGACACATTCTGGGGGCCGGACTGAGCGAGCCCCTCGGCAGTCGAGATGGCGTCGAGGCACTTGGCCATCAAGACGAGCCGGCGGGCAGAATCTGGCGTCGCCACGGGTCAACCGGCCGGTGAGGACAACCGTTGGCAACCGAAGCCAACCGTCAGAAGGAGCGGCATGTGGAACAGAGCTTGACAACCCACGGCACGTCTGTGTGCGTGTTCGAGTACTTGGAGTCCCGCCTGCTGTTGAGCGGCGGCGTGGCGGAAGCTCCGTCTGGGCCCGGGAACCTGGTCGCGAACCCGCAGCCTGCCGAGGCCGCGGCATCATTGTTGGACGCGCCAGCCCCGCAGTTTCTCTGGCCCGCGCTGCCACAAGCGTGGCACTTCCGCAGGCCGTTCGCCGTGGCGGCCAGTCCTGCCGGCAACACCATCTACGTGGCCGACGCCACGGACACGCCCGGCATGGCGGAGGGAACGCAACGCATCCGCGCGTTCACCGCCAGCGGGCAACTCATCGGCCTGTGGAAGGACGGCCTGCTCTTCAGCGACATCGCCGTGGACGTCAACGGATGCGTCTACATCGCCTGGGGCCAGTGGGCGTATGGCGTGAGCCAGTTCACCGCCGCCGGCCAGCTCGTTCGCACGTGGTTCGACACTTTGGCCACACCGCAACCGGCCGTGCGCTTCGATTGTCTGGCCACAGACGATGCGGGCAACGTGTTCGCGGCGAACAGCCAGGACTGCTGGGTCTACCAGTTCTGCAACTCCGTCGGGTGGATAGGGGACTGGCAGCGCAAGGGCGATGGTGAAGGGCTGGCCGGTTTCATCCCCGCCATTGCCGCCGACGAGGGGTTCGTATACGTGGTGGATGGCCATAGCGACATGGTCCTGAAGTTCACGGCTGCCGGCGAGTTTGTGCGCGAATGGGGCGGAGGCGAGGACGGTTCGGGCTCGCTGGCCGACCCACTCGACATCGCCGTGGGCCCTGATGGCAACGTTTACGTGAACGAAGGAATGGGGTACTGTGTGCGAGAGTTCTCCGCCGACGGACAGCCCCTGGGCGCCTGGGGAGGCACGCGCGGCGGCGGAGAGGGCGAGTTCTGCCTACATACGGACCTCGCCATCAGCGCGACCGGCTTGGTGTTCGTGGCCGATTCCTGCAACGACCGTGTGGTAGTCCTCAACACAGACGGAGTGTTTCTTGAAGACTGGGCAGCCTATGGGGATGCACCTGGCTGGTTTCACTATCCCTGCGCCATCGCCGTGGATAGCCAGGGGAACTACCTCGTCGCCGATTCCGGGAACGACCGCATCCAGAAGTTCGCTCCGGACGGGGGTCTGCTGGCCGTGTGGGGGGAGACTGGCAGCGGACAAGGCCAGTTCTTCCTCCACTACTACGGGCCCTACGCATATCAGCGCACCTTCAACTTGGCGAAGATCGCGGTAGGCCCCGATGACTGCATCTATGTTGTGGACGGCGGCAACCACCGCGTTCAGAAGTTCACCCCGGACGGCGCGTTCCTGGCAGAGTGGGGCGCCCATGGGTGGGGGGACGGCCAGTTCGGCCTGCCGAGCGGGATCGCCGTGGACTCGCAAGGGTTCGTATACGTCTCCGACGGATCCCATACCTGGGGCATGAATATATGCGAGCACGAGTGCCGCATCCAGAAGTTCACCTCGACCGGGCAGTTCGTGTGCGCCTGGGGCAGCACGGGCACCGGCGACGGCCAGTTCAGCACTGCCGCCTTTCTCGCCGTGGACCCGCAGGGCTTCGTGTACGCGGCCGCGGGCAGTCGCGTCCAGAAGTTCGACCCCGATGGGGAGTTCATCCTTGGCTTCGGTTCGTCCGGCCAGGGGGAGGGGCAGTTCCGTTCCATCTCCGGCATCGCCATCGACCGCAACGGGCACGTCCTGGTCACCGACGTGTATGCCAACCGGGTGCAGGAGTTCACGGCCGACGGCCAGTTCGTGGGCACCTACGGAACGCTTGGAAGCCAGCCAGGCGAGTTTCATTGGCCGGCGGGGGTGGCATGCGGCGCGGGCGGGGAGATCGCCGTCGTGGACGGGTCGAACCACCGCATCCAGGTCCTGGCGGAACAACCTTCCCCCGCCGTCTTCCCGTTCACCATGGACGCGAACTGGTTCTACCTGGACGGCCGGCGGGTGTTCCTGAACATCCTCAGCTACCAGCCGCTGGAGCCCTTCCAGAGAGTCGACGGCGAGATCCGACCGGCCCGGATCGCCGAGGACCTCCAGCGGATGAGCGGCTGGGTGGGCGGCAGCGACCCGATCGTGCTGCGGGTCTATGCCCAGCCGACCGCCCAGTATCCCGTCCGCATGCCCCAGTTGTTCTACGACGGCATCCGCGAGCTGGGGTTCTGGCTGATCCGGGACATCTACTTCGGCCACGACTCGCCCGGCTTCGACGTCACCGACTTCCAGGCCGGCTACGAGAAGATTGACGCCGTGATGGCCGAGCTGGAGGCCGTCGGGGGCTTTGACCGCGTGCTGGCCTTCGAGATCGGCGACGAGTTCAGCTCGCCCCACGACGGCACGGACGTGCAGGTGACCACGTTCATCGAGAAGATGGCCGACTACATCCACGCGTACATGGCCGCCCCGCAGCGGCAGGCGTACTCGAACTGGGTCACCTGGGCGGCCTGGCCGCCGGCGGACATCCTGCGGACAGACGGCACGCCCATCCTCCCGACCAATTTAGCGTTCCATAGCTACAATGTTTATGCCTACGAGCCCGACCGCATCCGTGACCAGCAGGGCGGGCCCGGCACGGGCCGGCCGTTCGCCGGCTACCTGGCCGCCCTGAAGGAGTACCACCAGCGCCGTCAGGAACTCGTGGGCGGCCCGGCCGTGTGGGACAAGCCCATCGTCATCGCCGAGACCGGCCTGCCGGACAGCGCCATCATGGCCCCGGCCCACGCGGTCTACGAGCCCTGGTCGCCCTGGTACCGCAAGGGAGACGTGGACTCCCAGGTCGTCTGCGAGGCTCTGGCCGAACGGTACTGGGACGCCCGCCTGTCCGACTGCGTGGCGGGCATGGGCGTGTTCGAGTGGAACGACGAGTGGTGGAAGGCCGAGCCGCCCGGCCAGCCGGCCGACTTCGACGGCGCGCCCGAAGAGTGCTTCGGCTTGCTGCGATTCGAGGAAGACGGCGCGGGAGGATACCAGGCCCGTGCCAAGCTCCAGTACGAGACGGTCCGGCAACTCTTCTCCATGAGCCTAGAGGACGGGCTCGTGCTGGCCTGGTCCGACGCCGCCAGCCTGTCGCCCGGACAAACGACCACGCTGCACGCGACGGCCTCCACGGAGCTGACCGGCCCCCTGACCTACCGTTGGGAGACCAGTCGCGGCTTCGTGATCGGCAACGGACCAGAGATCGCCTTCCGCGCACCCGATGTGGTCTTCGGCAACGCAATGGTGACCGTGATTGTCATGGACGCCCTCGGCCACGCGAGCCTGACTGAGTTGACGGTCGAACTCGCTCCACCCACTCCCCCCGAGGTCACGTTGCTCACGCTGGGTGTCGGATCGCTGGCATACGCATCCGGACGTGTGGCGAACGTCGACCTGGACGCCTACCACCTCGTAACGTTTATCCGAACCTCGCAACTGTACGTGCAGCCATACGAAGACATGCAGTCCACCTGGGTTCGGTCGGACGGTTACTTCTGGACGCCCGTGCACAACGGCGCCGGCGGGAACCTCGTGGTTTATGTCTTGCCTCGGGACCGCTGGTCACCCCAGCCGGGCGACTACTTCGTCGAGCTGATCGCGACCGATCCGGCCGGGGCCGACGATGACGGCGACCTGCTGCCCAAGTGGTGGGAGGAAACCTACTGGGGGTCGGAGAGCTCGCAGGGCCGATGGTACGACTTTGACGGGGACGGGGCCAACAACCTGACGGAATTCCTGGCCGGGACCGATCCGACCGTCCCCGACAACGACTCCGAGCCGACGGGCGGGCCCGGCGCGGTCGGCGACGGGCTGTGGGACCATTGGGAGATGCACTTCTTCGGAACGCTGGCCTACGGTCCCGGGGACGACCCCGATGGCGACGGGTGGGACAACCTGCTGGAGCAGGCGCGGGGCACGAACCCCGCCCGGCGTGCGGCCGACGCCGACGAGGACGGCCTGCCCGACCTGTGGGAGATCCGCATGTCTGGCTCGGTCGGGCTGGACCCGGCGGAGCGGCCCTTCCTGCTCGACTACTACGAGGTGGCCCCGCTTGAGGGAGACGCGGACCTGGACGGCACGGTCGGGTATCTGGACTACCTGGCGTTTAAGTACAACGTGGGCAAAGTGCCTGCCACGGGCTGGCGCAGTTGCGATTTCGACGGGGACGAAGACGTCGACGGAAACGATTTCCTCTTGCTGGAAATGAACTTCGGACAGGTGATGGCACAAGCTGCCCCACCGGTCGCTGCGAACGTGGCGGCAGAGGCGGCGCTGGATGAAGAAGCATCGACAAACGACGCGAGCACGGGGGAGCTGCCGGCGCCTGGGGACGAGGCATCGCCCCACCTCTCCGACCAGGGCCTCGAGGTCATGGTGACACCCGTGACCACCACCTCATCTGCGTTAGCTGCGATCCCGGAGGCCCTGCCGCTGAGCCCGGCTGAACAGCCGCGCCCGGCACCGAGAGCAGCCGGTCGGTCGGTCGAGGTCCAGTCGGCCTTGGCTGTGGCGCCAGTCCGACACAGGCTGGCGGGGACGGCGCGGCCTATCCCGGCGGCCGCCCAAAAGCCTCGGCTTGGTGCTTATCCGGCGCTGTCGGCCTCGGGGCTGGCCCGGTCAGAGGCCCCCGGCGGGAGTCGGCGCCTGCACGAACTAGGGCTGCAGAGCTTGGATGTCCTTTCGGTAGCGGGACTTGTGCCCATGGCGATCTGAGAGTTGCCAATATGTGCGCCTGAAACCGCAACTATCATAATCGTCGTCACTTAATTGGGATTCAAAATCCCGTGGCCGCGGGGCCGGTGTGGGGGCGACTTCCACCACCTCCGCCGGCACTGGCATGGCTATGGCCTCAACATCTCCTGGAGACACATCGTGTCTGCGCTGCCCCCCGCTATGCCGACCACAGTGCCTCTTGTGGACGCGCCGCCCCGTGACACCCGAGCGCCCCCAAGACCAGCCGGCGCTTTGACGCTACGAAGGACAGGCCTGCCACCGCATTGGCGACGTCATCGTTCCCTCCCGGCGGATGATCCACGATGTCCTTGCCGCCAGAGCGGGTCCGGCGCTCCAAGCCGGCGAGCTGTCCTACCAGTGCCTCGTCGTCCAGCAGCTCTATCTCCCCGGAGCACAGGCGAGGCAAGAGCTCCAGGTAGAGCCCCGACTTGGGGAGTGGCGACTTCTCATAGCCGATCCCCTGGGCCCGGAACGCGGAAGCCGCGAATTCAGCGGCGTAGTTGTCCCCCGTCACGTACCGCACGCCGTAGCGGCGAAGCTCCTCGCACATGCACCGGACGACGTCGTTTGGATTGCACGGCGCCCGGTACCGGCGCAGGCAGTCGACCACGACCTTCCTCCCCTCGCGATGCCCGATGGCCAGGGACGCATCATCCTGCCGGCCGCCGCTCAGGTCGGCGAAGGCCAGATAGCAGTACGGCCTCCTTGGGAGCAACTCCCGGCGCCCGGGCACGACGAGGTTCTCGATGAGGGCCCTCGGAAGGAACTCAGCCACGTCCTCTCGGAATTCGCCCAGCCACTCGCTCTTGGCTGCCTGGAGGTCCTCCGCAAGTGCCTCGTCCACAACGGATTGCGGAAGCGCTGGATTCATGACCCGGGACGCGCAGTTCCAGACCAGGACCGTCCCGGCCTCGTTGCCCCAGTAGAGCTGATGGGACTTGTAGCACCAACCCTTCTTCGCGTATGGGGAACTTATGGCAATCAGCTTGCCGCCCGATGTGGCGAGGCCGGGGCGAAGTGCCCGCACCAGCTCGGTGTCGCTCTTGACCCGCGACAGCTCGTCCACGCCGAAGAAGGCGGCTTCGTCCACGATCGCGGCCACAAGCGTATGCCCGCGGACCACTCTGAAGCTGCCCGTCAGAACGTCGACACGGATGCCGGATCGGAGCTGGAACCCATCCCGGTCCTGTCGTACGATCTCGGCCCCCAGAAGCGGGGCATCGTACAGGCTCCTCAGGTACTGCTTGACGATCCGGGACTGGATCCGCGTCGGGCTGACGATGGCCACGACGCCGATCTCGCCCGTGGCGAGCTTCTGCTCATGGCCGGCTAGGCATGCTTCATACGCGCCGATGATGGCCGCGGTCCTGGACTTCCCGGAGCGGCGGCCTGTCAGGAACAGGGCTGTTTTGAACCCACCGGCCGGGAGTCCCGCCACCTCCCTGCCCGTGCACTGCTTGATCAACTGGGCTTGGCGATCCCCGCGAATGGGCAATCCGTAGAGGACGCGGAGCGCCGTCATCCAGTTCCGCCATGACCTGAGGTTCTGGCCCAGGAAGGGCCTGAATAGATGGCGGTCCCGGATGGCCTGCAGGATGGTCACCCGGTCTCCTCAACGTACTGCCGCAACGACTTACGCTTGCACCTGCGGACGCTGTCCAGGCCCAAGGCACGCAGTACCCCCAGCAACGAGTTGCATCCCTGGACATACCGCGCCTCGTGGATCGGCTCGCCCTCGGCGGCCTTGCGCTCGAGGGCCTCGAGCTGCAGGCAAAGGAACACCGCCCGCTGGCACAGCATCTCTTTCTGGACGGAATCGACGTTGGCATCCCGGCGGAGCGCCTCCAACCGACGTTTGATGATCTTCACGCTGGCGAGGCGGCCATCGAGCTGTTCCAGCGGGGCGACCGTGAACTCGCCCTTGATGATGTCGCCCTTGGCGCCCTTGAGCACGAGGGGGCTCTTCCGCCGCGCCGTCCGCTTCGTGAGCTTGCCCATGACTGCTCCTTCATGCAAAGAGCCGCCATCCCAGGCTGGGCGTGGCGGCTCCGTTTGTCGGATACCAGTATTCGGATGTCGGTCACATGGTTGCGTTCGGAGGATGGTCTGTCAACGACGTTCTCCGTGTTTCTGGGAGGTGTTTTGGCCCTATTCCGGCTGCCCGTCGGCGGCGGCCTCCATCCCCGCGAGGGCCGCATACACTGCCCCGCGGCTGCAGCGGAACTTGGCGGCGATGTCCTTGACGGAGACGCCCTGCTGCCGGAGGCTCTGGGCAAGTTGGGGGTCGACAGCGCGCTTGTGCAGGGCCCACTTCGGACGTGTCCCCGGCCTGCGGCCGAGCCGGACGCCCCGTGCCTTCGCCGCGGCCAGGCCCGCCCGCGTGCGCTCGCGGATGCGGTTGCGCTCCTGGCGGGCGCCCCAGAATGCCACCGACAGCAGCAGCTCCCGGAGGGCCTCGTCGGCCGTGGCGGCGACCCACGGTTCCTTGCAAGAATGCACCTCGACGCCCGCGGCGAGCCATCGCTTCAGGACGCGGAGGCCGTCCAGCACGCCCTTGCGGCTGATGCGGTCCAGCGCGAAGACGATAATGCGCTGGACCTTGCCCGCCGCAACGTCCTCGGCCAGCCGCTCGAGGGCGGGCCGCTTGTCGGCGGCGCCGGAGACCGTGTCCTTGTACCACTCGACCGGCCCGGCGAACTGGTCGGCCGCCCGCCGCAGTTCATGCAGCTGGGCGTCATGGTTCTGCTCGGCCGTCGAGACGCGAGCGTACAGCGCCGTTGCCCGCTGGCCGCTGCCATCAAGTCCTTTCCGCCGTCTCATCCTCGTCTCCTTCGTTCGTGTTGCCTTTTGGCGGCAGGTCGGGCATCCGGCCGACCCGGGGCAACATCTTCGCCCGTGGGCCAACCGTGGCGGCCTGGGGCGTACCTGGGGGCCGCCACGGTTCGGCCGTCGTCCTACGAGGCCAGAGCGAACTTGCCCTTCTCGGCCTTCCGGAACCGGCTGGCATCGCCCTTCTTGTGGCACTCGCGGAGCATCGCGGAGTACAGCGTAGCCCACGGGGTCTTGCCCTTCGTCGTCCAGTAGCCCCTGGCCAGGGCCGTCTCCGCGATGGCCTTGGCGGCGAGCGGCTCGCCGGCCTCGGCCAGCACCCGGGCTGCGGCGTCCAGGCCGCTCATCCGCTTCGGCTCCTCGGCGGGCTTCGGTTTCGCGCCCGCCTTCCTGGCGGACCGCTTCTTGGGGGTCGTCTGCTTCGTCGTCATGGTGGCTGTCCTTTCCTGCTGGCGCCCGACGCCCATCGCCGGGCGGTTCGTTCAGCTTCGATGCGGTCGCATCACGTCTCCGGCCAGGTCGAACCGGCTCCGATACACCGGCCGCCGGACGTTGGCGGCGTCGGCGCGCCCGAGCCAGCAGACGATGTGCCCGCTCAGCTCGACCTGCTTGGTGTACTCGCGGACACGCCGCTCCCGTTCGGCGTCGTCCAGGTCCGGCCCGAGCAGGCCCTTGACGGCCCGCCGGGCGGCGGCAAGGCCCCGGCAGATCTCCCGGTCGGCTTCGCTCCACATGGTTCGTCCTTTCGCGATGGAATTCAATCCGTACATCCGCATTCATCCATCGGTGGCGCGACGAATCAAGGCGATTTGCAGGGCTTTTTGCAGAAATAGTCCGTCGTCTATTTCGGGACGGATCGGGCCGCCAGGATGGCCACGGGGGCGCGAGTTGGGCGGCTTGGCGGCCGAGGGTCTATCTCAGGCGCGGCGGCCGTACAGGCGGTGCTGGACGGGCAAGGACGGCGGGATGGCGCGGCTTGGCGCCTGGTGCCTGCAGGCGCGAGGTTGGCCCGTCCTACGGCTCGGCCTCCAATGTCTCGCCTGGCGGCAACGTGGCCGGGATCACGGGCGTTTGGGCGGGCCTACGGGGGGCGAGATCGGGCAAGGAGGGCAGGACGCCGAGGCTTGGCGCCTGGTGCCTTTTGGCGCCCAGGCGTAGGACGGGCCGACCTGGCGGTAGATCGTCGAAACGGCGCGAACGTCGCGTGCCTGGCGGTAGGCTTGGCGGGCTGTACGGGGCGGGATCGGGTAGCCCCGGGCGGCCGGTTGGCGATGCTCGGGCGGCTCGCGGTAGACGGCGCCGGGAACATGAATGTGAAACGTTGGCCCCACCCATCACTTCCATTAGCTCGGGGGCGGGGTCATCCCCATCACAACACCCGTTTCATCCCCCTCATGGCCACCAGGGCGCCGTTTTCCATGCGATCTGGGCACGGTTCGGCTACGTTCGGGGTCGTATC
>Ga0307380_10006500_pt1 | contig 15350 bp, 14 predicted proteins | sample UN3MG_FD_202239 | JGI IMG/M metagenome (GOLD analysis project Ga0307380, IMG submission 202239) | Soil microbial communities from Risofladan, Vaasa, Finland - UN-3 | ecosystem: Environmental > Terrestrial > Soil > Coastal area > Acid sulfate soil | place: Finland: Risofladan, Vaasa | collected...
CACCGTCGACGCCGCCGATGCCGTCGCCGGCTTCGACGAACGCCGGCGCGGCAACCTCTCAACACAGGCGACCGTGCTCGGTCCGGCCGGCGCGCTGCTATTCGTCGCCCTAGGCGTCCTCGTCGCGCGCAAGGCGTCGGCGAGCGCCGCGTGAGCGACCCAGCCGCGGACGCCCGCATCCTCAGCGCCATTCGGTGCAGGCCCGCAGCAGGCCACTGACACCGAGGCGGGCTATTTGAATCCCCGCGGTTTCTGAGTTAGGGTGGACGGGTAATCGAGGGGAGCGCCCGGACCACGGGATGCCCCCCGTCACGTTCCCCTGGAGGCAGTCCCATGCGTACACGAACCCGCCGTCCCTCAGCAAGCATGATCGTCTCGCTGATCGCGCTCTCCGTGGCGCTTGCCGGTACCGGCTACGCAGCTTCGAAGATCAACGGCAACAACATCAAGAACAAGTCGATCGCAGGGAAGAAGCTCAAGAACAAGGCCGTCGAGACGAAAAAGATCGACAAGCGGGCGATCACCGGCGGGAAGATCGAGAAGGAGGCTGTCACCGGCGCGAAGATCAAGGCCTCCAGCACTCCGTTCTCGCGGATCGTGCAGATGGCCAGTGGCGACTCCTCGCTGGCTCTGGGTGACGACTTCGTCGTCTACCCCCTCGACGACAGCACCTACACCCAGGGCGCCGACGAGGTCAACTCGTTCGCCGGGGCGATGGACGTGCGCTTTGCCGCCGGCTGCACGCAACCGCGGAGAGCAACCGCGGTCCTGTTGCTCGACGCGGCTGACCCCTTGGACCCCACGATCGAAGACGTAGTGGCCGGCGGCGTCGTCGAGGACGAGGGCGCCGGCGAGGTGACCAAGCGGCTCAACCTGGGCACTTTCCAGGGCTTCGGTGGGCCGCGGTTCCAGCCGGGCGCCGACCAATCGCACACCCTTCAACTAATCGCCTCACGCGACTGCGACACCGGCGACGGCGTCACTGCAACCTTCGGCGGCGTGGACGTGATCGCAACGAAGTAGCTGGGCTCGGCACAGCCCCCTTCGGGAGTCGGCGGCGGGCACTCGACCACCAGCCAGATCAAGGGCACGATCAGCTGCCCCGCGCTTGCGGCAGACTACGCAGCAGGGTCCGTGCCCAACACCATCGATGGCGAGACCGCGGCCTGCGAGAATCGCATCAGCGAGAGCGGAGGGCTGTTGAATGGAGAGACCAACGAGCGAGAGAACCCGGCTCTCCACCGACTCCCCGATCTGGAGGCGGTTCTTCACCGTGGCTCCGCTCGTCGTGGTCGGCACCCGGGAGCCCTCCGGAGAGCACGATCTGGCGCCGAAACACATGGCGACGCCGATCGGCTGGGAAAACCGCTTCGGTTTCGTCTGCCGCCCCTCCCACGCGACCCAGCGCAACGCCGAGCGCACCGGCCAGTTCACGATCAGCTTCCCGCGACCAGACGCCTTTCTGCAGGCTGGGCTGGCCGCCTCGGGCCGCGCCGCCGACGACTCCAAGCCGGCCCTCGCCGCGCTGCCGGTGCGGGAGGCCGAGGCCGTGGACGGGGTGGTGCTCGAGGACGCCTATCTGTGGCTCGAATGCGAGCTCGATCGGATCGTCCCCGGATTTGAGCCGGCGACCCTGATCGTCGGCAGGATCGTCGCCGCCTCAGCCGACGAGCGCTACCTCCGGACCGCCGACGGCGATGACGCCGACGTCATCCGGCAGGCACCCCTGCTCGCCTACCTCAGCCCCGGCCGCTTCGCCGAGATCCGCGAGAGCCGCTCCTTCCCGCTGCCCGCCGACTTCAGCGTCTGAGCCCGGTCGGTGCCTGCCTCGACCCCGAACCTGTCTTCGAGCCCGGAGGCCGCGACCCGGATCCGCTCGTGGCTGGAGGCGCGGTGCGACGAGATGGTCGAGCTCCTGGTTCGTCTCGTCGAAGCCGAGTCGCCGACGACCGAGCCATCGACACACCGGGAGGTCTGCTCGATCCTCACCGGCGAGCTACAGGCCCTCGGCTTCGAGGTGGCACGAATCCCCGGGAACGAGGTCGGCGACCACCTGGTTGCTCTGGGATCCCCTCAGCCCGGGCCGGGCCAGCTCTTGCTCGGCCACTTCGACACGGTCTGGCCGCTGGGTACGCTCGACTCGATGCCGGCGAAAATCGAGGATGGGCGCTTGCATGGACCCGGCGCCTACGACATGAAGGCCGGCTTGGTCCAGGGCCTGTTCGCGCTGCAGGCGATCGGGGCCGCCGGGCTCACGCCGTCGCTCCCGGTCACGGCCTTCCTCAATGCCGACGAGGAAATCGGCAGCCCCGACTCCAGGAGGAAGCTCGATGAACTCAGCCGGGAGTCGGAGCGGGCCTTCGTGCTCGAACCCTCGGCCGGGGCTCGCGGCAACCTGAAGACCGCGCGCAAGGGGGTCGGCGGATTCGAGGTCCGCATTCACGGTAAAGCGAGCCATGCGGGCCTCGCGCCGGGCGAGGGTGCGAGCGCGATCGTCGAGGCGTCTCATCAGATTCAGCGGCTCTTTGCGCTCAACGACCCCGAGCGCGGCACGACGGTCAATGTCGGCACGATCGATGGCGGCATCGGCGCTAACGTGGTCGCGCCCGAGGTGGTCCTGGAGATCGATGTCAGGGTCACATCGGCCGAGGACATGGCCGCGGTCGAGGCCGGCATCCGCGCCCTCGAGCCGCAGACCGAAGGGGTGTCGCTCGATGTGCAGGGCGGCTTCCGGCGTCCGCCGCTGGAGCGCACGGAGCGCAACCGCGCCCTCTGGCGGCAGGCTGTCGATGCCGCCCAAGCGGTCGGCATTGAGCTCGACGAGGCGCTCGTCGGCGGTGGCTCCGATGGGAACCTGGCGAGCGTCCACACCGCGACCCTCGATGGGCTCGGGGCCGTTGGGGATGGGGCCCACGCGGTTTTCGAGCACGTCGTCATCGAGCGCATGCCCGAGCGGGCCGCACTGCTCGCGATGCTCCTCCTGGCGCCGCCGGACGGCGTGCGATGAGCGCACGCGCCCACGCAACCGACGCGACGGCGATGGGCGACCTCGGGCGCCTCACCATGACCTCGGTAGCCCGGATCGCGGACTTCGGGGAGCGGCCGGTCGAGGCCCTGGAGATACCCCGGCAGGAATGGGAGACCGGTGACTACGTTATCGGCGAGGTCCTCGACGAAGGCAGCGTCCCCTACGAGATCGAGGCACCCAGCGGACGTGCGGTGGAGGTCGTGCCCGGGGACCTGATCGTCGGGGCGCTGGGCAGACGGGCGGCGACCCTGCAGATCGTCGGCGACTGGCGCGCGGTTGGTGACGACCGTCGCCTGCAGACGCTGTCGCGCGCCGGGGTGGTCGGACGCTGCACCTCGGTGGCGACGCCACCGCCGCCGATCGCGGCGCTCGCCTACCGGGGACACGCATCTCGCGGGGGCAGCAAGGCGCGCATGGCGGACTTCGTCGCCGAGCAGGAGCCGGCCGAGCTGAGAGCGCCGGTAGTCCTGATCTTCGGCACCTCGATGAGCGCGGGAAAGACCATCGCCGCCAAGCGCATCATCCGGATCCTCAAGCATCACGGACTGCGGGTCGCGGCGGCAAAGCTGACGGGCGTCGGGCGTTATCGGGACGTGCTCGCCATGGGGGACGCGGGCGCCGACGCTATCGCCGACTTCGTCGACGCCGGCCTGCCGTCGACCGCGGTCGAGGTCGAGGCGTTCAGGGCGGCTGCCGAGAGGCTGCTCTCGATGCTCGCCCGCACCGGGCCCGACGTCGTCGTCGTCGAGGCCGGGGCCTCCCCGCTCGAGCCCTACAACGGAGCCGCGGCGATTGAGCTACTAGGCGACCGGATCGGGTTCTCGGTCCTCTGCGCGTCCGACCCGTACGCCGTCGTCGGGGTGATCGGCGCCTTCGGGGCAAAGCCCGACCTGGTCTCGGGGGTTGCGACCAGCACCGCCGCCGGCATCGAGCTGATCGACGGGCTCGTCGGCCTACCGGCCCTCAACATGCTCGACCCGGGCGCGGGCGCCGAGCTCGAGCGGCGACTGCTGGCCGGCCTCGATCTCGCTCCCGCGAGCTGAGCGCACGGGACGGCGATCCTCCCGGCGACCCGACCGCTCCGAGTCGCGGTCGGGCCGTCAGGAGGCGGCGGCCAGCCGCTGGCACTCGCGGCTGTAGTCGGCGGAGTCGGACTCGGACACAGGCGGGCCGCCGGCAAGCTCGAGCAGAGACCCGAGCAGGCTCCTCAGCGCCCGATCGGTTTCCTCGTCCTGCAGCGTTCCGTCATCGCCGAACTTCTCGTGGACGGCGGCGACGGGCAGCTCCTCGTCGAGCACCTCGGCCCCGATCGCCGTAAGGACGGTGCGCACGTCGGCCTGGGCCCGGACAGCGCCGAAGCGGCCGGGGCTGGCGCCGAGCACCGCTGCGGGCTTGGCCGCCAGGACGCTCTCACCGCTCGGCCTGGAGGCCCAGTCCAGCCCGTTCTTGAGTACGCCTGGCATCGCGCTGTTGTACTCCGGCGTGGCAATCAGGAGCGCGTCTGCGGCGGCGATCCGGCGCCTCAACGCCTCCACACTCGCGGGCGTCCGTTCCCCCTCGAGCTCTTGGCTGAAATGCGGGAGGTCGCCGAGTCCGTCGAGGAAGTGATCGATGAAGACGAGCTCAGGCGGGGCGAGCTCCACGAGCCGATGAAGGAGCCGGGCGTTGAAGGAGTCGCCGCGCAGGCTCCCGGGAATGGCCAGGACCTTGAGCTGATCCGGTGACACCGCGCGAGCCTACCAGCACTCGCCCCGCCTCAAACACCGCGGCCAGCAGCTTCCTTACCTCCTGACGCGACGGCGCCGGCATCCAGGACCGGGATCGGCCCGCTTTGCAGGCCACCCCGTGGGGGCGTCTCAGAACTGTAGGATCGACACCGTGTCGAATGACGGCAAGGTGAGCCTCGAGGACCTCGGCGTCGGGGACGACGAGTTATGGCTCGGGGGGCCTCCCCACGAGATCTTCAGACAGCTGAGGCGCGACTGCCCCGTGCACTGGAGCCTGGGGATCGCCCAGACTCCTGACGACGAGGGCTTCTGGTCGGTGACCAAGGCCGACGACGTGCACGCCGTCAGCCGCGACTGGCGGACCTACTCGTCGGCCAAGAACATCCTGATCACCGACCATGCGGTGCCGCTCGAACTGGTGCAGGGGATGTTCATCGGCATGGACCCGCCCAAGCACGATCGGATCAAGGCCCTCTTCCAGCGGGCTTTCACGCCGAAGGCGATCGCCGCCCACGAGCCCGCGATCCGCGAGATCACCGAGCGCGTGCTCGGTGGCCTCGAAGGCCGCGGGACCTGCGATCTGGTTACCGACGCCGCCCAGCCGGTCGTCTCGCGGGTGATCGGCAGCTTCATGGGCCTCGATCCCGTCGACGATGAGCCCTGGGCCGTCGCGATCAACCAGCTGCTGGGCTTCGGCGACCCGGGGCTCAACCCCAAGGGCCTCGAGGCACTCGTCGCCGAGGATCTGCCGCAGATGTTCAGCCGCTGCATGGAGCTCGTTGAAGCCCGTCGCGAGAACCCCACCGACGACATGCTCAGCGTGCTCGTGTTCGCCGAGATCGACGGCGACACGCTCAGCGACGAGGAGATCTTCTCGGGCTTCGTGCTGATGATGGCGGCCGGCAACGACTCGACCAAGGCCACCTACACCAGCACGATGCGAGCGTTGATGGAGAACCCCGACCAGCGTCAGCTGCTGATCGAAGACCCCTCCCTCGTGCCCGGCGCCGTCGAGGAGGCGCTGCGGATGTTCCCTGCCTTCGCCCACTTCCGCCGCACCGCAACTCGGGACGTCACTCTCGGCGGCAAGGAGATCAAGGAGGGGGACAAGGTCGCACTCTGGTACCCGTCCTCGAACCGCGACGAGGACCGGTACGAGAGCCCCGACCGCTTCGACGTCTTGCGAAACCCCGAACACCAGGCCTTCGGGGCCGGGGGCCGCCACTTCTGTCTCGGCACGGCGCTTGCCAGGCTCGAGCTCAAGATCCTCGTTGAGGAGACGTTGAAGCGCTTCCCGGAGATGACCCCGGCCGGCGAACCGAGCTGGGTCGTCTCGCAGTTCTCCAGCCAGCTCAAGAGCCTGCCCGTCAATCTCACCGCCTGAGGCTACGCCCGGGATAGTTGGAGCGCCCACGCCCGAGGGCTAACCCGCGTTCGAACCCGGCGGCGCCTCGAGGGGTCACGAAACCCGGAATAGTCCCGAGGAACGTAACCCCTCGACAGGGGAGCGGGTCTCTTGCGTTCGCCCTGAGCCCGGGCCCTCGCCGCGCGGCGTAATCTCAAGCGATGGAGGCCGACCGGATGCACGCTTGGGGCCCGGAGAGCGAGGCGCTGGCGGCCCGGGTGCTGGACTGGTCGTTGCGGCGGATGCGCGCCGACCCGGCGGACCTCAACAGCCCGCGAAGCGAGGCCGAGCTGGCGGCGGGCCTTGGTGACCCGATCACCCCAGACGGCGTCGGCGAGGAGCGGGCCTTCGAGCTGTTCAGCGAGGTGATTGCACCCAGCTGCCTGAACTGCGGTCACCCCCGCTACCTGGGCTTCGTCCCCTACGCGCCCACGAACGCGGCAACCGTCTTCGACCTCGCGGTGTCGGCGTCCGGGATCTTCGCCGACTGGTGGCTTGAGGGCTCCGGCGCGATCTTCGCCGAAAACCAGGCTTTGCGCTGGATCGCCGACCTCACGGGTTTGCCGGCCAGCGCGGGAGGCGTCTTCGTGAGCGGCGGGACGCAGGGCAATCTGAACGGCCTGTTCGTTGCCCGCGAGGCGGCGCGGGCCCGCAGCGGGAAACGCGCGCAGGAGGCCGTTGCGTTGTGCAGCGGCGCCCATTCCTCGCTCCGGTTGGTGGCTCGAGTGCTCGACCTCGATGTGGTCGATGTCGAGGCGGACGAGCGCGGGCGGATGACGGGGGCGGCCCTTGCCGAGGCCCTTGCGAGCACGGAGCTGAACGCGATCGCGGTCGGCGCCACGGCCGGGAGCACGAACCTGGGGATCGTCGACGACCTCTCGGGGGTCGCGGCGCTGTGCGAGCGCGACGGCCTCTGGCTTCACGTCGATGGGGCCTACGGCGGGGCCGCCCTGGTCGAGCCCTCGGCGCGACCGTTGTTCGACGGGATCGAGCGAGCCGACTCGTTCGTTGTCGACCCCCACAAGTGGCTGTTCGCGTCGCTCGATTGCGCCGCACTCCTCTACCGCGACAGCTCCGTCGCCCGACTGGTGAACACGCAACAGGCAGAGTACCTCGAGGTACTCGACGGCGACCCGGAGTGGAACGCGTCCGATCTGGCGATCCACATGACCCGGCGGGCGCGCGGTCTGCCGCTCTGGTTCTCGCTCGCCGCCCATGGAACGGCGGCGTACGGGCGGGCGGTCGCCCACGGGCTGTGGCTCGCCCGCCAGGCCGCCAAGCTGATCGAGAGCTCGCCGATCCTGGAGTTGGCGATGCAGCCCGAGCTCTCGGTCGTCGTCTTCCGGCGCCTGGGCTGGGGGCCCGAGGACTACAAGCGCTGGTCGACCGAGCAGCTGGAGGGTGGGCTGACGCTCACCGTGCCCACGGTCCTCGCTGAGGAGACGCTGCTGCGCTTCTGCTTCATCAATCCGCAGACGACGGACGCCGACATCGGCGCTGTGCTCGACTCCCTGGTGTGATCGAGAGTCGGCGCGCCGGCCGACCGCGACTCACGCAATGATCCGCGGCAAGCGTGATCGTCTCACCACATCTGGCCAGCATCGGTTCGACCTACGAGGAGGTGGTCGTCGACGCCGGCAACCAGCCGCTCCTGTTCATGTTGGTCGCTTTCGGGGTGACGTTCGGCGTCACCCGCTTCATCACCCACTCGATCCGTTCCGGGCGCTACTCCTGGCTCGGCAACGTCGAAGCCGGCGATACCCACATCCATCACCTCGTCTGGGGGATCGTCCTGCTCCTGATCACCGGCGTGCTGGCAATCGCGCTGCAGCCGCCGCTCGAGGTGACCGCGATCGTCTTCGGGATCGGCTCGGCGCTGACCCTCGACGAGTTCGCCCTCTGGCTGCACCTCGAGGACGTCTACTGGTCCGAGCAGGGGCGCCAATCGATTGATGCGGTGGTCGTCTTCGTGATCGTCACCGGCTTCATGCTGATCGGCGCCTATCCCCTCACGATCGGCACCGAGGGAGGCGCCGCGGACATCATCGAGCTGCTCGTCTTGCAGGCGCTCGGACTGAGCTTCGTCGTCATCTGTGGACTCAAGGGCAAGCTCTTGTGGGCCGTGTTCGGCGTCTACTTCTGGCCGGTCGGCCTGACCGGAGCGGTGCGCATCGCCAAGCCCGACTCCTGGTGGGCCCGGAACCGCTACGACGCCGCCAAGCTAGCCCGCGCCGATGAGCGATACGGCGCCGAGGCCGAGGTCCACAAGCCGGCCGACGTTTGAACCGGGACGGCCGATATGCACCGAGCCCGAGCGGCCCTCTGCATCTCGGCAACCTCCGCACCGCGCTGCTGGCCTGGCTCTTCGCCCGAGCCGCGGAGGCGCGCTTTCTGATCCGGGTCGAGGATCTCGACCCAGACCGCTCCAAGCCCGAGCACGCCGAGAGACAACTGGCCGACCTGACGGCGCTTGGGATCGATTGGGACGACTCGCTCCCACCGCAGAGCGAGAGGCTCGAGCGCTACGAGAAGGCGATCAGCCAACTCCGATCCGAGGGGCTGATCTATGAGTGCTTCTGCACCCGGACCGAGGTCCGCGAGGCTGCATCGGCGCCCCACGGCGAGCTTCCCGAGGGTGCCTACCCCGGCACCTGCCGCGACCTCAGCGGGCCCGAGCGAGAGGCCCGCCGTGCTGCGGGGCGCCCGGCCGCCCTGCGGGTTCGCGCGGGAGCCGCGAGGATCGAATTCGAGGACCGGCTTCGCGGCCCTCAAGCGGGGATCGTCGACGACTTCGTCGTGCGACGTAACGACGGCGTGCACGGCTACCTGCTGGCGTCATCGGTGGACGACTCCGAGCAGGGGATCGGTGAGGTGGTTCGCGGCCGCGATCTGCTCGACTCGGTTCCCCGCCAGATCTGGCTCGCCGGAGCGCTCGGCCTGCCGGCGATCGAGTCGTGGGCACACGTCCCCCTGGTGATTGGCGCCGACGGCCAGCGCCTGGCCAAGCGGCACGGAGCGGTCACGCTCAGCGACCGGCGAGAGCTCGGCGAGACGCCGGCTGAGGTCCTCGGCCTGCTCGCCTCATCGCTGGGCCTCTGCGAGGCAGGCAAAGCGATGCGCCCGCAAGACCTGCTGGCCGGATTCGAAGCCTCCTCCCTGCCCACCGAGGACGGACTCCTCGCAGCCCTCGAGCCGCAGTGACCTAGGGTTCCGGGTCGGGCGAGAAGGAGTCAGGATGAGTCTCAACGGCAACGGAAAGCGCAGCGCCGGCAGGGTACGCGTCGGGATCGTCGGCGCCGGCTTTGGCGGCATCGGCATGGCGATCCGGCTCAAGCAGGCGGGCTTCTACGACTTCACGCTGTTCGAGCGGGGCGATTCCGTCGGCGGCGTCTGGCGCGCCAATACCTATCCCGGCGCCGCCTGCGACGTCCCCTCCCACCTCTACTCGTTCTCGTTCGCCCCGGGCCATCGCTGGACCCGCCGCTATGCGCCACAGCCGGAGATCCTCGACTACCTGAACGAGATCAGCGACGATTTCGGCCTGCGTCCGCACCTCCAGCTCAACACCGGAGTCGAGCGAGCGAGCTTTGACCCCGAGGCCGGCGAATGGACCGTCGAGACCGACGGCGGCACCCAGCACACCTTCGAAGCGCTGGTCACGGCCTGTGGTCAGCTGACCAACCCCGCGGTGCCGACGATCGAGGGGCTCGAGAGCTTCGAGGGCCACGTCTTCCACTCCGCCGAGTGGGATCACGAGCACGATCTCCGCGGCCGTACGGTAGCCGTGATCGGCACCGGGGCGAGCGCGATTCAGTTTGTCCCGGTGATCGCTGAGCAGGTCGCACAACTGGACATCTATCAGCGCTCGGCGCCATGGATCCTGCCCAAGGCCGACCGCGGATATCCGGCGTGGGAGCGCGAGCTGATGCGCCGTGTGCCGACCCGGGTGGCGATATCGCGTGCCGGCATGTTCGGGTTCTTCGAGCTTGCGACCTACGGCTTCACAGGCACCGACTGGCTGATGAACCCGTTCGCCAAGGTCGCCACCCGCTACCGCGAGAAGGCCGTGCCGGATCCCGAGCTGCTGGCGAAGGTCACGCCTGATTACGAGATGGGCTGCAAGCGGGTGCTGTTCACGAGCGACTGGTACCCAACCCTGGCGCGCGACAACGTCGAGTTGGTCGATGGCGGCGTCGAGCGGATCACCGCCGGTGGGGTGGTCGGCGCCAACGGCGTCGAGCGTCCGGCCGACACGATCATCTGGGGCACCGGCTTTCGGTCTCACGACTTCGTCGCACCGATGGAGATTCACGGCCTCGATGGCGCCGAGCTGAACGAGGTCTGGCGAGAGCGACCCGAGGCTTACCTGGGAACCGCGGTAGCCGGCTTCCCGAACCTCTTCGTCCTCTATGGACCGAACACGAACCACGGCTCGGGGTCGGTGCCCTACACCCTGGAGTGCCAGTACAACTACGCGATCGACGGCGTCAGGAGGCTGCGAGCCGGCGCCCGTTACCTGCAGGTCAAGCCGGAGGCCCAGAAGCGCTGGCGCGAGGAGATCGCCCGTCGCAGTGCGCCGACCCGCTGGATCAAGGGCGGCTGCACGAACTGGTACGTGAACGGCGAGGGGATCAACACCAACAACTGGGTCGGCCCGTGGCTCGAGTTCCGGCGGCGAACCGCCGAGATCGACCCCGCCGATTTCGACCTCGTCCGCTGAGCCGGTAGCCCGCAACCCCGAGGCCGTTGCGAGGCCTTATGCTGCGAACGGATCCCCCAGGAAGGCTCCCGTGAGGCGACTTTCACCACTTGACGCAGCCTGGCTGCTGCTCGAATCCCGCGACACCCCGATGCACGTCGGGGCTCTGTTCGAGTTCACGAAGCCGCCCGGCGCCGGAGCCGGCTTCCTCTCCGAGACGCTCAAGGGGATGCGAGAGGAGCGCGCGGTACCGGCCCCATGGAACCTGAAGCTGGTCGAGGGCCCGCTCGTCGGCCCGCGACTGCCGTTGATGCGGGAGGAGAAGGACGTAGACCTCGACCACCACGTCCGCCACTCGGCCCTCCCCCACCCCGGCGGACAGCGTGAGCTCGGGATCCTCGTCTCGCGGCTGCACAGCAACCAACTCGACCTTCACAAGCCGCTCTGGGAAATGCACCTGGTCGAGGGACTGGAGCGCAACCGCTTCGCGATCTACATGAAGATGCACCACTCGCTGATCGACGGGGTGAGCGGCATCCGCATGATCCTCCGCACCCTGAGCCCCGACCCGGAGAAACGCGGGATGGGCGCCTTCTGGACCGTCGGAGCCGGCAAGCGGCGCCACCGCGATGAGCAGGTTCCAGCCCGCGGCCCGCTCGACGCTCTGTTCGCCACGGCCGTGGAAGGGGCCGGGGCCGCAATCGCGCTCGGCAGGGCCGGCGTCGAGCTCGGCAAGGCCTCGCTCGACGACGGTGGCCTGAGCGCGCCCTACCGGTCGCCGGACTCCGCTCTCGGGGGCCAGCTCGGAGGCCAGCGGCGGTTCGCGACCCAGCAGTACGACCTCGAGTTGATCAAGGATCTGGCCCGAGCCGCCGACTGCACGCTCAACGACATGGTCCTCTACCTCAGCTCCGCAGCGTTGCGCCGCTACCTGGGGGAGCACGGCACGATCCCCGACCGCTCACTGACCGCGGGGGTCCCGGTCAACCTCCGCGAGGCCGATGACGAGAGCACCGGCAACGCGATCGGCATGCTCGTTGCCGAGCTCGGCACCAACATCGCCGATCCGCTCGAGCGGATCGCCGCAATCAAGGCATCGACCGCCGAGGCCAAGCGCCACCAGAGTGAGCTACCGCCGGCGGCCCGCACCTCCTACACCCTGCTGTTGAACGGGCCCTACATCGCCGGGCTGATTGCGGGCCTCGGGGGCAACGCCCCGGTTCCCTTCAGCGTCGGCATCTCGAATGTTCCCGGCCCGAGCGAGACGCTGTACTTCAACGGCGCCAAGCTCGACGCCCTGTTCCCACTGTCGCTGCTGCTGCATGGCAACGCGCTCAACATCACCTGTCTGAGCTCGGCCGGAAAGCTCAACTTCGGCTTTACCGGCGCCCGCGACACGCTCCCGCACCTGCAGCGACTGGCGCTGTACATGGGTGACTCGCTCGATGAGATCACCAAGACTCTGCTGCCGAAACGCAAGCGCACCCGGAAGGCAGGTAGAGCGAAGCGGACCGCCTCGAGCAACGGCGGGAACAAGGCCCGGGCCCCGAGGAAGCCGGCCGGCGCTTCGAAGCCGAAGCCAAAAGCGAAGGGATCGGGCGCGGGGGCGAGGGCCTCCAAGAGCTCTGGGTGAGCGCCCGCCTCTACACGATCTCGCTCTCCCACCCCGGGATGGCAAGCAGGCTCGCCCTGGAGCGAAAGGGGATCGAGCACAAGGTCGTCAACCTTCTCCCCGGAATGCACCCGCTCGCCGTCCGGGCGCTCGGCTTCCGGGCGTCCACGGTGCCGGCGTTGAAGATCGACTCAGTGCGGGTGCAGGGGTCATTGGCGATCGTTCGTCACCTCGAAGCGACCCAGCCCGAGCCGCCGCTGTACCCCGACGACTCAGAGGCCCGGACCGCGGTCGAGGACGCCGAGCTCTGGGGTGAGGCAGTGCTGCAACCGCTGCCACGCAGGATCTTTCGCTTCATAGCGACCCGCAGCCAAACGGTGAGGGTCTGGATGTCGGGCGATGTCGTCGGGATGCCGCTGCCGTCGGTGATGGCGGCCGCGAACAAGCCGGTCGCCGGCTTGATGGGGCGGCTCGTCGGCGCAACCACAGAACGCGTCCAGGCTGACGTCGAGACGCTGCCCCAGACGCTCGACCACATCGACGCGCTGATCGCGGCGGGGACGATCGGCGGCACGGAGCCAAACGCCGCCGATCTGCAGATCCTCACCTCGATCCGCACGCTCGAGAGCTTCGCTGATCTCGCCCCGCTGGTCCGCGGCCGTCCCGCGGCGCTGGCCGCGGCGCGGATCGTGCCATCGATGCCCGGTCCGGTCCCGCCGGCCTTGCCCAAGTCGTGGTTGGATCGAGCTCAAGCCTCAACCTGAGTGGTCGATAGGATTCCCGGATGGAGACCCGGACCGAGCGCGTAGTCCTGCAGACGCCGACCCACGAGATCATCGGCGATCTGACGCTACCCAAGGAGGGCTACCGCAGCAGGCTCTCCGACTTCCTCAACCGGGGCGACGCCAACTTCATCCCGCTCGTCAACGCCGAGATCTCGGAGCGCAACGGCAGCGGCAGGGGCAACTCGATCAACCGCTCCTTCATCGCGGTCGCGCGCGATCACGTGCGGCTCGCCTACCTCGACTCCGAATAGCCGGTTGCGGATCGACTCTCGCCCCTGAGGGGCGCCGGCCGAGACCTACTTCGGCGGCATCCGGATCGCGCCGTCGAGACGGATCGTCTCCCCGTTCAGCATCGGGTTCTCGACGATCGCGCCGACCAGCTGGGCGAACTCGTCAGGCCGCCCGAGGCGGCTCGGGAACGGAACCTGTGCTCCGAGCGCGGCGCGGGCCTCCTCCTCCATCGCCGCCATCAAGGGTGTGTCGAACAGGCCGGGGGCGATCGTCATGACCCGGATGCCGCGCGAGGCAAGATCTCGAGCCGCCGGCAGGGTCATACCGACGATCCCGCCCTTGCTCGCCGAGTAGGCGATCTGGCCGATCTGGCCGTCGAAGGCGGCGGCCGACGCGGTGGCGACGAACAGGCCACGCTCACCGCCCTTGTCGGGCTCGTTCTCGTTCATCGCCGTAGCCGCGAGTCGCAGGACGTTGAACATCCCGACGAGGTTGACCTGGATCACGTTGTTGAAGATCTCCTGGGAATGGGGACCCTGCTTGCCGGTGACCCTCTGCGCCCACCCGATCCCCGCACAGCCGATCGCGGTGCGCAGGCCACGACCCGGCTTCGATGCAAGATCGACGGCAGCCTGGACGGAAGCCTCGTCGGTGACGTTGGTCGCGACGAACTCAGCCCGTTCGCCAAGCTCGGAGGCGAGCGCCTCGCCCTTCTCGGCGTTGAGGTCGGCGATCACCACATGAGCGCCGCGGGCGTGCAACTGACGGACGGTGGCCTGGCCGAGGCCCGACGCGCCACCGCTGACCAGTGCGCCTGATTCGTTGATCTCGATAATCGGCAATCTATTCGGAACCGGCTTCGACGGGCGCGTGGATCGGCTCTCGCGTCTTGATTCGCAGCTGATCGAGGAAACACCAGGCCCAATGCTCGCCCGGCTCAGCGCTGACGATCAGGGCGTGGCCGGTCTCCGCGTAATGGGCCGACGCGTGCTTGTTTGCGGAGGTGTCGCAACAGCCGACGTGGCCGCAGATCAGGCAGACCCGGAGGTGCACCCAGTCCTCCTCCATACGAAGGCAGGACTCACAACCGACGGCGCTGGGCCGCACCGGGGCAGCGAGGGCAAGGTGCTCGCAACCTTCCCCGACCGGCTCAATCCGGACGATACGGTCGGTGTCGAGCAAAGCGTTCGGCGCAGCGCGCCCGCATTGGCGCAGGACAGCGGCCGGCATCCTCGCCGCGGCGGCGCTCTCGCCGCTGATCACGCGGTCGACGCCGGCTCCCGCGATCGCCTCCACGTCCTCGTCGGATTCGACCCGCGCGAGGATCTCGAGGTCGGGGTTCAGGGCGCGCGCCACCGAGGCGACCCGAAAGGTTGTCTCGAGCTCATCGTCGGCGATCACCAGGAGCTTGGCGCGGTCGATCCCGGCTCGCTCCAGCAGGTGGGCCTTGGTGTGATCGCCGCGGATCACCCGCAGGCCCTCGGCGCTCGCCTGCCGGGCGCCACCGGGGTTCAGCGTCGTGATCAGAAATGGAATGCCACTTGCCTGCAGCGCCGGCACCGCGGCCCGGGCGCCCTCGCCATAGCCGGCGAGGATCACGTGATCGCGGAGATCGTGGTCGGGTGCGATCCCCCGAGCGCGGAGCCGCCCGTCGTCGGGGGCCTCAGGCGTCGGCGCTGCGCTGCCGCCGAGCAGCCGGCCGCCAAGGGATGAGAGCGCGGGCGTCGCCGCCATCAGCAGCACCGTGGTCGCGATCAGCGCCTGGGTGCCGTCGGCCCCCAGATCGCCGGGCGACAGGCCCTCGTCGCGGCCGACCTGCTCGAGCACGAAGGAGAACTCGCCGACCTGCGCGAGCAGCAAAGC
>Ga0307380_10006502_pt1 | contig 15349 bp, 8 predicted proteins | sample UN3MG_FD_202239 | JGI IMG/M metagenome (GOLD analysis project Ga0307380, IMG submission 202239) | Soil microbial communities from Risofladan, Vaasa, Finland - UN-3 | ecosystem: Environmental > Terrestrial > Soil > Coastal area > Acid sulfate soil | place: Finland: Risofladan, Vaasa | collected...
CCGGTATAGAAGTACCAGTACTTCTTTCTTTGTTTTTTACATCTTATTAGAAGTTAAAGGAGACGGTTTGACCTTAAGTTTAGCTCTTATAAAAGAATACATTACTGGTTTTCACACAGTCTGACGTCCCCTTGTCTTATATAAAAAAGATAAGTCACTCCAAAAAGACAACTTAAAAAAACATCCCATCTCTTTTTGTATATTAATTATTTTATTTAATCCTGATGTAAAAATATGATAATAATTTTTAAAGTTATTTTGTATTTTTATGTTACAAATACTTTATTATTTGTTCTCTAACAAAATCTGGAATATTATCAATTTTTTCTTTTTGAATCATACCTCTTGCCCATTCAGTAATTTTATCTTTAAAATCGAAAACGCTACAAAGTAACAATAACATAATTGGAGATGCTTCTTGGGCATTATAATTTGCTTCTTTAAGTTTTTTCGCCCCATCCATTAATGCATACCTTGCTTTAAGGTCATAGGTTGATTCCTTTCTCCAGTCCAAATTGTTCCACCCATTAAAAAGATTATTTCCTATACCTTCCAACCGTTCAAAATTACAATTTTGAAAAGAAATTGCTTTTATAATACTAAATTGTTTTTCTGCTAAATTTATTATACTTTCAGATAAATCAGCATAAACAAAGCTTAGGGAATGAGCTGATTCAATAATTACATTTTGATTATCAGATTTAATTCCAAGTTCATAAGCTTTGTTCCAAAGAATATATTGTTGATTCTTTACAAAAATATCTACAGAAAGTTTTGCTTTCACTAAATATATTTCTGCTAACCACCAATTTAAATTTTTATTTTGTGACTCTTTTAAATAGGATTCAATTTTTGTAAATAGCTTTATTAGTTCCTCTTTTCGCGGATTTTCAAGAAAAGAAATATTTTTATCAATAGCTCGGAATGCACACAATGATAAATTTTGTAATCCGCCTCTAACTTTTTCAGGTTCAATTAAAATAATTTCCATAATTATATTACTTATTTCCTTAAAACTTCCTGACTGAACTATCTCCATCAATAATTCATTACTAGCAAACACTTTTGAATTAAAATCAATTAAATTAATTGGTTTAAAATTCAAAGCTATCCTTAATGATTTTATCTTTCGGTCTATGCAACCATGTAAAGAATAAGTATTTGCTAAAGAAAAAAATGCCACAATACCCGTACCCTGTGGCTGGGCTTCTACTGGTACTCCATTATAAACTCCTCGTTCAAATTTTGGGTAAATCTTCTCCTTACTTTCAATTAAAGGTGTATTTTCCAAATCAGACTGAATTCTTATAAGTTGTGCTAAAGCCGTGGAAACAGCAGGTCCAACTTTTAATCTGTTTCGTAAGAAATATCGTTTAATCATCCACTCAGCAATCCTTAAAAATTTATATGGTTGCGCCAACTGTACGAATGCAACACCTCTTTCTCCTTCACTTCTCGCACACAGATCTTCATATCTATACCGATTAAAAATAATACTGCTTTTTTCAAAGTAATTCACTGCCTTCTTTGAATTATCAGAAAGTAAACCTAATCTATAGTTCACCCATCCATAAATAAAATCTTTTTTGTTATATTTATGAAAATATCTTAGATATTTTAAATAAGCTTTTTTTGCATTCCTATTCTCATGTAACATATAATAAGCATCGCCCTGCATTTGACTAATAATACTTTTAACAGAATTGTTCCACAACTTTTTTTCTTTGCATAAAGATATTGAAGCATCTAAATATTTAAGAGATTCTTTGGCATTTTGTTTTTGAAAGTCATATAAGGCTTTAATAATAGTTTGGAGCATTTCCGAAATTGGATTATCTGAGGGTAATAATTTAACAAACTCTTCAATATTTATATTTTCTTTATCAATGCTTATACCAAGGTGCGAAGCAATAAATATTAAATTAGCAATATCTTGTTCACTGCTTAAATCGGCGGAATCTATTATTTTTTTTATCAGGCCAGTGGGTATTTGTTTTATGGATATTACTGGAATAGTCTCTTTAAAAAACAAAATCAAATTAGAGTCTTTTTCAGATAAAATATTTTTTAAAAATTTAAAATCTATACCGTTTAAAGTAATTAACAAATTATTTATATCATTTATTCCTGCATATAAAAGCATTTTATGATACTTTGAAACTTCAACTGTAAGTAAAAAACTTTCTTTTAGTTTTTTATCTGCAATATTTTCAGATGGCATTTCTATTTTATTTAATAATTCTATCGCCTTTTTGTTGTTTTCTATATTCGCATAAGCCATAGACATAGATATTAGCACGGTATAATACTGTATTAATAATTTTAATTCTTTAGAAGGATTCCAAAAAGAAATTGGTTCAAGTCGTGCAACAATATGTTCTCTTTGTATTTTAGAAAGTTCCTGTTTACCCATTGATTGTAAAAGAACTATCGTCCAATAGAATGCACTTTCAATTTTTCTTGCTAAAAAAGCATAAATTATACCACTGATTGTTCTATCAGCATCTAATATTTTCCCATCTGGTGTCAATAATTTATTACTAACAACCTCAAATATTTCATTTCTTAGCTCATTGTTTAAATACTGTTGGGCTACACTTTTATAAATTCCAGCTATTCTATAGCCACCTTTTTTGCTACCTTCTAAAACAGTTCCAGTCAATTTATCTATAATCAAATTAATTGGATATGAAATTATGGGTCTAATTTTGTTACTAATTAGTTCACATATTTCTTCTGTAAAAGGATATATAAATGGGGAGAGCCTAATAATAAAATTTTTAAAATCATTATTTTCTAAAATATCTTCAAAAAGCAATTTTTTTACTTCGGCTTCTAATTCTTCATCGACAAATGAATCTATTTTTATAATAGATAATAATAAATCAGAAAGTGTTTTATATTTCTTTGTAAGTGCTAGAGCTATCAATGGGTGACCATAGCTCTTTGTCATAAGGATTTCTACATAAGAATTGTTTTTGTAATAATCAGAATCAGTAATTTTCAAGGATAATAATTCCAATATTTCTTTTTTTGTCCAAAACGGAGCATTTATTTCTTTTGATATAAGCGAGCAATCGTTTTTAAGACTTCTATTGCTGATAAATATAAATCCAAAATTAGGTGAAAGGCCTAAGAATTTTATTTTTTCTAATACTTCACACATATTTAAAATAGGCTTACCGTCGCTTAATAAAAACTCAGCATTGTCAATAATATATATAGTTGGAATTTGAGATTGCTTTTTAACAAATGTTATTTCTAATGAATAAATACTGATTTTATTTTCCTTTAATTCTAAAAATTTATCTGGAAGAAGATATTTTTTACATATATCCATAAAGATTACATTTATTATTTCATTTATTCCTTCTTTATCAGGAGGACAATCATACCATTTTATTTCCATTTGTTTTTTTTGCAATTGATTGGTAAGTCCAGCCACTAACGAGGTCTTACCAATTTTTGGAACTCCCAACACGGTATGAATGGATCCGACCGGTTTTAAAATAGGAAAATTATCTGGGATATTTCTTGTTATCTCTCCTGGAAAAGGAAATTCTTCTCTTAAATATTTCGTTTCCTCTAGAAATTTTTTGGTTTTTAAAACAAATTTTTCCTCTTTTATAATTTTCTGAGTTACATTTTTAACAATCTCTTCTATATGGAGTTGAGAGGATGACAATTTTTCTTTTTCAATTTCATATACCACTTCATATAGTTCATGAAAATACTCTTTAATAATTCTGTTAAATAAGGGATTCGAGATATTATCAGATATTATTTTCTCTATTCTAGCACCATCATAGATTGAGATTGAAATATTCACAGGGGAAATATTTTTTGCATAATTAATGATTTCAGAAGAAAGATTTGGCTGACTAGTTGGTTGTTCCAGATTTGAGCATAATATAATTTCATTTAAATTTTGACCTATTTTTTTAATACAACTATTGATATCCTTACAAGGTTTCCATTTTTCAATATCAACTGTTTTTTTCCAATAACCTTCTTCAGTACTACACTCAACAGCAATAACCCTACCATCACTTAAGGTCGCAATTATATCAGGTGTGCCTTTTCTTGTTTTGCCCTTCGATGTATGGCCAAATCTCTCCAAATCCTTATATTTTGAATCATAAGTTGACAAAAAATCAAGGCATAAGCACTGAAATTCACCTTGTTCCATTGAAATTATCTTTTCGTGAATAATTTTATTTTTCCAATCACCCATATAGTCACCAAATAAAGTTTTCTAAAAAAATATTTTAATAATATCCTATAATTCTATTCTCTTAAACTACTAATACTCCATTGAAGCTCTTATATATTAGACAATAAATAAAATTGCCTTTGTCGTCATTCTATATCTTTGTGCCCCTATTGGTGAAGTAATGAAATTAATTTTCAACACTTCCACTCTTTCCACTCTTCATGAGCCAAAATAAACCTATTAAGTTCATCCTTTTCATCTCTCCATTTCGGGAGATACTTGTCCATTAATCGCACAAACTTATCGCTGTGTATTCTCTCTAAAATATGAACTAATTCGTGCACAACTACATATTCGATACAGCTCTCCGGTTTTTTTACCAGTTCCAGGTTAAGCCAAATTCTTTTAGTTTTCTCATTGCAGGTACCCCACCTGGTTTTCATTCGCCTTATTCCCCAAAAATCTACTCGTACTCCAATCTTTTCCTGCCATTTTTCAATTAAAGGATCAAGTACCTGTCTTAGTTCGTTTCTATACCAATTTTGTAATACCTGCTCGCGCTTTTTGGTATCGCTCCCATGTTTAACACTTAGCACTATTTTTTTCTTGTTTTTAATTTCAACCTTGGATTTGTCATCAATATAAACAACTTCAAGTCTATACCTTTTACCCAAATAATAATGCGATTCACCACTCACGTATTTTCTGGGTGTTTGCCGCTCCTGGCCTTTAAACTTTGCTTGTTGTTTTTTTATCCAAGGGAGTCGTGTTGACAAAAAAGTATGGATAGCATCATCACTCATACCTAAAGGCGCAGAAACACGTACCGTTCCGTTGGGTGGCAATACATTAAGGTGTAAATTCTTTATCTTTTTCCGCAAGACCAATACCTTGACATCCCGGATTTTCATTAAACTTCGATTAGTATTCATGTTGGTTTTTGATAATTTCAAATAATTCTTTTAACTCCTCTTCAGAAATAGTAGATAAAGCCTTTTTAATAGCTAGTTTTATTCTTCTTTCTTTCAAGAGATGGCCTCGAAAATCATCGCTTCTTGAACTCATGACTGCCTCGTGTACTCTAAATGCTTTTTCCTCATCGTTGCCTAAATTATCATATAAAGCTTGTTTACCTCGGCTGTCTATGGTGCTAGGGTATTGCTCTGATTTGCTTGGATCCCTGACTTTTTTAGCTAACGCAATAATTTCTTCAAGATATTTTTGGTATTCAAGAACAGCTTGTTTTCTTTGTCGAATCAGTTCTTTCAGTAACTCAGACATTTGCTGGTAATAGCGGGGGTTAGTTGGCATTTCGTCGGTAATTAATTTGCGCACATTGTTTTCTATTGTTTCCGCAATTGCTTCCTGATTATTTTTAATCACCTCAGGCAGATGATTGAGCGCACCAGCGCCTTTATCTACCAACAGTTCAATTAGCGACTTATCATCAAATGAGGTTAATATTTTACTCTCACTGGCAGAGATATACCTATCCATTAGCGCCCGCATGGCCGGTTCGTATTTCTTAAGATCAATATAGTCACCGCTTGCTAAACGCACCTCAGTCCTGACTTGTTCGAAGTGAGTCACTTCCTTAGAAATTACCTCAGTCTGATCCTGGCTATATCCGGCCTCACTCATGCTACTGGCAATATCAGCATAGACCCTCAAAAGTCTTCCTACAGATTTGTACAAGTCAACCCGTTTTACCTCATTTTCTTTAAGCGAATAGGGGTTTTCAGTATCACCACAGAAATATCTGATGTAATCTGCCTGTTTTTTAGGTGGTTGCACCGGTTCACAAAGAGCCCTGACTGTTTCCAAGGCTTCATCAAGATCTTTTCTGCCTTCCTCAAATCTGTCTTTTAAAAGTCCCAACACATCGCTTTGCTCAAAGCCGGAAAATGCCTCAGATGTATAATCGATAACCGTTTTTTCCAGTTTTTTAAACAAATCCCGATAATCAATGATGTAACCGTAATCCTTATCCTCACCATGCAACCGATTGACCCGGCAAATGGCCTGAAATAAACCATGATCTTGCATATTTTTATCAATATACAGATACGTTGCCGGTGGGGCATCAAATCCGGTCAGCAATTTATCCACCACAATCAAAAGGTGCAATTGACCCGGTTGGTTAACAAATCTCTTTTTCATTATTCTTTCAAAAGCGTCTGTTTCGCTTTCGTTTGATTTTTTCTCCAAGGGACGGTATTTATCGAGCATTTTTTGATAAATGCCATATTCCCGCGATTCTGTATCCAGTGCGCTGGGTTCGTATGAAGTGATCACCGCACACTTGCTAAATCCATACGCCTGAAAAATGTTATAATACTGACAGGCTTCATAAATACTGCTAGCCACTAGCATGGCATTACCCCGCCTGCTTGCCAGTCTGGGTTTTTCTTCAAAATCATCAATGATATCAAACACAATCCGCTTCATCCGGTCGGCAGAGCTGAGAAGTGCCTGCATAGTGCCCCATTTCTTTTTCAGCTGGGCTTTGGCGTAATCGGTGAGCCCTTGGGTTTTTCGTTCAAAAAACTCATCGATTTTTTCCTGATCGGTTATTTGCTGAGGCACCTGCCTGGCTTCATAGCGCAGGTCCAAAACTACTTTGTCTATAACTGCCTCGTTATATTTATATTCATGTATATATCCACCCCACACCGCAATGCTGTTGGTTTTATCTAATTTTAAAAGCGGGGTGCCGGTAAAACCGATAAAGCAAGCTTCAGGCAAGATTTCCTTCATGGCCTCGTGCATCTTACCACAGTGCGTGCGATGACACTCATCAACAAAAACAAATATATCCCCTTTAGCTTTAAAATCTTTAGTTAAGCTGTCTCTCAACTCATGAACATAATCCTCAACGTTTTGATCAACACTTGTTCCAGTTCGACCAAACTTATGGATGAGTGACCCAATTAGCCAGTTATCCTTTTTATTTAGCTGGTCCAGCAAATCACTGCCTTTTTTGACGCGATGAATATCCTCATCCACACCTTTAAACACACTCTCAATCTGCTCATCCAGCTCAATCCTATCGGTCAGTAAAACTACTCTTGTATCGTTAATGTTTTCCCTGATCCATTTAGCCAGCCAGACCATAGTCAGGCTTTTTCCCGATCCTTGGGTGTGCCATATGATCCCGCCCTCGTGGTTTTTAACCCGTTCTTGCGCTGCTTTTACCCCGAAATATTGGTTGTGGCGGCAGATCTTTTTTATACCGTTATCAAAAAGAATAAAGTCGTGGATGATCTCCAAAAACCTATTCTTTTGACATACCTGCATAAGATGACGATCCAGCCGGTTGGGTTCATCGGCAAAATTAGGATCCTTGGTATTCCAAGGTAAATAATAATCTTCTGTCGTTTCGGTCGTACCATAGCGCAAGCCTTCGGTATCGTTGCCGGCTATCATCAGCTGCATGGTGGCAAAAAAGGGTTGGATAAATGCATCACTTTGATTGCCGATATTTTGGCGGATACCCTCGGACACAGACACAGTACTTCGCTTGAGCTCAATGACTCCCAGAGCAATACCATTGACATACAGAACTATATCGGGCCGTTTGGTTCTTTTTCCCTTTATGGTTACTTCTTCGGCAATAGTAAAGCGGTTATTTTCCGGATGCTCCCAATCAATAAATTTTACTGTCTTGGTTTGCTCTCCAAGTTCTTCACACAGAGGTATCCCATAACGGAGCCGGCCATATATATCTTTGTTCAAATCATATAATATCGCTTGCTGGTTTCCGGCAGTTTTTTTGAGTTGGGCTATAGCTTTTCCAATCATTTTATCGCTGTATTTTTTAGTGCTTTGCAGGTAATCTCGAAGCAGATCTTCTTCAATATTGCTGTTTTTTTCCCTATCTTCCCAGTTGCCCAGATACGTATATTCAAGTTTATCGCGAAACAATGCTATAATTCTGTTTTGTGTTTTGCGTTCTATTTGTCCGACACTTCGATCAGTTGTTGGCATATATTCGTATCCTCCCGGTTAAAAGTTGTTGCGTCATGCCCTGTTTAAGCATGATGTATTTATCTCGCTTTTGCTCCAAACTCTCAATCTCGGCATCCATATCAGAGAGGATGGAGACAATAGCGGCTTGTTCTTCAGGATCTGGTGATAAAAAAGTGCGTTCTTTAAGAAACTTGAAGTGCCGATTATACCCAGTAGTCGCGATACCACGATACGCAAGCTGGAACGCATAGAAGCGTGTACAATGGCCCGACTTCGCTACTAAGATTTGAGTTCCATCTGCGCCAACCACGAAGTCAAAATTTACAAATTTAACAATGCAGGTGTGATCTCCAAACACGACTACGCCCCCTTTTGGGCATTGGACACTTTTCCCCTCTCTGTCGGAGTATCCAACTACAAGGTCCTTGCCTTGGTCAACGACTGGATACTTCCCTGTCTCCTGATAGTCAGAGGTTTGTATTTGGTACTCCTTCGCATTTATCCGAGATAGCACTTCGCCAAATGATTTCACCTTCCATTCCCCACTAAACTCCGGCAATCTTTTTTTACCGGTGAGGAGCTGCTGCATCGCACCTTTTTTTATGCCTTTCTTTTTTGCAATTAGTTTTTCCAAGTGTTCAACCAGCGCATCGGTATCGGAGAGGACGGTGGCAATGGCAGTTTGCTCGGTGATGTTTGATGGTACTTGAAATGAAAAATTAACAAAATCTTTTTGGTATAAATGGTTAATGGTTGAACCAGCACTTAGTTGTACTAGAAACTTAAAAAATACTTTAGATAGTAAAAGATAATAAAAATACTCTGGAAAAAATTCATTTTTAAAAGGTCTAATTACAAAGACTCCGCTGTTTAGTGTCGCAGGTTTTATAATCCTATTAATCAATGCTACTTTTCCGATTGTTCCATCTTTAGTAACAAGAACATCATGCTCTTTAATCTGAATATTTTTATCTTGGCTATATCTGGCTTTTTCAACATAATGACAATTCTCCCAATCAATAAAGCCATTTTTAAAATCTGTGCCTGTTATTAAATAGTATTCACCAAAATCTTTATATTCTGCAGTAGTAAGACCTTGCCAGCCAATTCGTGCTTTTAGAGATGCTACATTGGCTAATTTATTCACTTTCCAATCCTCTGGAATAACTCCGATTTCGGTCTGCTTGTATCCTTCTGGAATTTTTTTCATTATTTTGTTTTTCATTATCATCTCATTTCCTCAATAAATTCTTCAAAAGGCAAAGGTTTGTAATTTTTAAAATCTTCACCAATAGGGAATCTCACGAAATATGCATATTTGTAGGATAACTCTTTTTTATATATAGCCAATTTTTCTTTGTCCGAATCATCTCTGTTTGAATTCTTTTTTGCTTCAATTACAATAAAATTACATTTTTCCCCTCGATGATGGATAATGATATCTGGATAGACAGTTGTTCCACTGGTATCGTCAGAATCGATATTTTTCTTAAAACCGTTAAGTATTTTAGGATCAACTCCATCCCTATTGTATTCACAATCAACATCATATCCCGGAAATACTGATTCAAGGTGTATCGCCAGGCGATGCGTAATGCTTCTTTCATTGGCACCAACTTTTAACAGATAGAAATCTTTCTCGATTAACATCTTGTAGGCACGTTCTATCAGCTTGCGAACATCTTTTCCTGTAAGGCTTTCCGGTTTCTTTTGTATATTTAATCTATTTGCCATGTAAACCCCATTTTCTTTAAATGCTCCTCGATTTTGCGGGTTAGCGTTTCCGTTTGCCTTTCTATCTGCGGTAAAGTCTCATCATATCGCTTTGCCAGCTCTTTGACTCTACCGGTCAAAGTCTGCCCCAATCGGTCAACTTCGCCCATAATTCGATTCTCCAGCTCCGTCATCCATTTAAGATCAACAACCAACTTTTTTATCTCTTCAATCGTAAGCGTGGGGTATTTGGTGATAACCTTTTTCTCCAGATCTTTTTCCGCTTCTTTTATCTTTGCCTTAATATTTGACTCTTTTTCCAGGAGCTGCTTATAATTTTCCAGCAATTCAAGTTCCTGCTTTTCTTCGTTACCCATTACTTTAATCTCTTTAATGCGTTTACCAAGATCCCCTTTTGTGACATTTCCTTTTTCGTTAATGACCTCACATAACAAACCTTCTTCTCCACTATGTTCTTGCTTAATTTCTTCCATGCAGCTGATAATCTGTTCAAGTTCTAATTGAAGCTGATCTAATTTTGCTTTTTCCTGGTGCAAATAGGTTTTTATAATCAGCGAAACTGGGATCAAACGACCCTCTAAACCCGCAAGTCCGGCTATCTCTTTTTTGGTGCCCTTGTTATTTATATTTTGTAATCGAATTAGTTCATTTCCCGCTGACCACTCATCGGCTGTAACTATGTAGGTATCATCTTGCATTATTTCTTCCCAATAGGTCATCAGGTGCTGGTAGATATCATATTTATCAATTAGTCTGATTTCTTTGAATGCTTGAAGTAGGTCATTGGATACCTTTGAAATAATCGCTTTTGGGTTATTGTCTTTACCCAAACTCTTAAGGACAGGGATTTGTGATTGCTGCCAGATACCAAAGGTGGATTGAATATTTTTTCTATATTCTAAAAACTCTTTATTCTCCAAAATAGCAGGGCGAATTTCTTCAATTGGAATCGCTACATCAAAATATCCTGACCGTAGTTCGTTTTTAAACATCGAAGCTTTAAGTGTGGGACAGATAGCCCAGTAGTTATCCAATAGATCAATGTCATACTTCGGAATGCCACCTTTAAGGTGCGCATCGATATCATGGATATCTTCCTCTTCGCTTGTATCAATATAGCGGGGTAAGTTGAGATTGTATTCGTTTTTCTCGATTTCTTCATTGGTGGCAAAATAACTGAATTTTGGGAGGATTTCTTGATTATTCCAAACATCAATAATTTTGCGAATGTCCTGCTCGCGTAACCGATTTTTATTGCCGTCTTTAACAAATCCCTTTGAGGCATTAATCATGAAAATGCCTTTACGTTCACGAGCACCTTCTTTATCAACGACCACAATACAAGCGGGTATACCGGTACCAAAAAAAAGATTAGGCGGTAAGCCAATGATGGCTTTGACATATCCCCTTTTCACTAAGTTTTTTCGGATATCCGCCTCTGAATTTCCTCGAAACAACACGCCATGAGGCAAGACACAGGCACCCTTACCGGTACTTTTAAGCGACTTTATGATGTGGAGCAGAAAGGCATAATCACCATTTTTATTAGGAGGAATTCCAAAGCCGTCAAAGCGTCCATACGAATCTTCCTCTGGAATAAACCCGTTGCGCCATGCTTTATAAGAAAAGGGAGGATTGGCAACTACATAATCAAACGTTTTAAGCGCGCTGTTATCGGTAAACAATGGATTAGACAGCGTACTTTGGCCTTTTTTAATGACAGCGGTAGGCTCACCATGCAGCCACATATTTAAAATCGCCAGCACGGCAGTTGCATTTTCCTTTTCCTGACCATAGATTGAGATATCAACAGGTTTTGCTTCAGCTGCGACTTTTAATAGTAACGAACCTGAACCGCAAGCGGGGTCATATACTGTTTGGGTTCTATCTTTGGCGTTTTCTGCACCAATTACTTTGGCAATAATCCGGGATACTTCTGCCGGAGTATAAAATTGACCCTTACTTTTTCCTGACTCGACTGCAAAATGTTTTATTAAATATTCATATGCATCTCCCAGGAGATCGTCACCATCAGCTTTATTTTTACTAAAGTCAAGATCTGGATTCTCAAAAATTGCCACCAGCTTTGAGAGCATATCCTGTTTTTCTTTACCTTTTCCAAGATTATCTTCGTCATCAAAATCAACCGAATTGATGACTCCTCTTAATCCATTAGCTTCAGCCAGTATACCTAAAACACCATTAATACCTTCGCCAATATCTGTCTTGCCTTTTAGTGCTACTAAATCTGAAAAACCTCCGCCGGGTGGAATATCAACGAGTGAATCGGAATTACCTGCATATTTATCGGTCACATAACGGACAAAGAGAAGAACCAGAACATAATCTTTATATTGTGAAGCATCCATTCCTCCTCGAAGCTCATCGCAAGCTTGCCATATTGAACTATATAGTTGTGATTTTTTTAATGCCATAGTTTATTTCCTTTTTAAAAAGTAATAAAGCGTGATACGTTAGCCGTGAAAAGAAAGACAGCTCTCATATAAAGCTCCGCGCATAAATGACGTTTTGTCATAGCAACGCTAAGGTACAATGTGATGAAACTACTGCAGGCGCGAACCCGCTGGAGCTTTTTTAATCGCTATTAGGTACCACTTTGATTTTATTTCAGAAAAATATCTTCTATATTTTTATTTAATTGATCGCAAAAAGATTTCCCCCAGAGATATCTATCTTTATCTCTTAATGATAGCTCTTTTGGTGAGGAATCCATCATTTTTCTTTTATATAATAAATAATAAGTCCAAAGTTTAGAAAAATTAGTAATATTATCCAAATTATAAAAGTCATTTATCATATTACATACGCGTCTATCATACACTGTGAAGTCTTCAGGATATAAAACTGTTAAAATTGCCGATGCCATTGGTAAACGAAATTCCCATTCAGTAATTAAGTATTTTAATCTGCTTTCATCGGAATCACATCTATATAAATTTAAGCTTAAATCATAAACAGCTTCATCTAAAGTTTCATAACCTTTTTCAATTAAACGTTTTGCTATTTTAGATTTTGCACGATTTGCTTTCCAAATAATTATACAGAAAAAATCAAACGCAGTTAAGTATTTTTTTTCATAATAAGTTTCTTTAACAATATTAAATAGATAATTTTCTAAATCATAATACTGTTTGTAATCTATTTTTTTTGTCATCCTTATAGCATTTAAAATAGTTTCTTTATCGTTTTCACTTATTCCGCTAGCTTCAAGATGCTGTACTAACCATAACCCACTTTCCTTGATTTGTTTTTTGGGAGAATGCTTTCCCAGCCAGTTATTAGAGGGTTTGCACAATTTGCAACTTGCCACTGTTCCGATAAGAGAACTTTCCAGCCCCTTGCTTCCCATTCTCTCTATTTGAGTATCTATCATAATAAATCTAAAAGAGAATCTCTCTCTGAGTATTCTTGTAATTTCTGATTCTATTCTCTTTTCCTTGTCTATATTTCGTTTATGTCCTAAAGACTTTATATTTTCCTTTTTCATAAAATCTATATCCCAAATTGGCAAGTAATCCTCTTTGTCTCTGCTTAGTAATGCTCTTCCGATATGTTTCCTGAAAATACTTCTATCTGAAGGTTTTGGCTTATCCTGATCAAAATTCATTTTTGATTCATCCAAAAGGTAGTGTTCCTTAATACGGCTTTTAAAATTTCCGTCTTTGCTGGTGCCAATTCTAACTATCCTTGGTTTATTTCCGTCATGTCCCCAAATTTCGTCGTTTTCGTAAAAGAAATATATTCCATTTTCAGGCAACTTTTCTAGTGTGAAAGGAAACTTGATCATTGGCAGTTGTTCTAACTGTTCGTGCAACCATTTACATGAATCAGACATTTCATTACTTCCTAGTATCTCTTTTATATGGCTGAATTTTGTTATCTTATTGTACAACTTTGTCTCCCTTAAAAGTCTCTTATACAAAGGATGGAATCGCCCGGGATTATAATAAAAATAAATCTCTTCATAATTTCCAAGTTTCTGTTCGAAATCTTCTAGCAGTTTTCTAAATTCAGGCTCCGTAACTGTATTAGGGTCTTTATCATACCATTCATGTTTATCATCTGAAAACCATACTCCGTATAAATCCGAGAAAATTGCCCATTCGACTTTCTTCTCTTTACATTTATTTATGAACCGTTGAGTTGGTGTCGCTGTATACAGTTTATCTGTAGTTACTTCCTTGCCTGTATGTTTCAATGAAGGGTCTTTCTTTGCGGAACAGTGAGTTAGGTAAATTCTCATTTTCTTATCTCCAAATTACGAATGGCGTATAACTCGTTATTATACGAATTATTTTCGTGATATCAAACTAATAATGTATATTATATGGAATCATGTTAATCTTCATTTAGTTTGAACACAATTATATTTTATTAGAAATTAACAAATATATATATCAGGGAATGTTCTTTTTCACACTTAAAGAATATATATTTATCTTTATAGGTTGCTGATACCAACGTCAAAAAAATTAATCTTTTCTAATTTTCTATAACCCTATTTTAATACGACAAAAGGATTATAAAAACCTTCTTTTTTGGAAAATCGTTTTATTTTTACTTAACACTAATTATTATCCCCTCTTCTTCCCATTCCTCCCATTCGAGAGTGATTATTTCGTTTAGTCGGGTGAGGCGTAGTGGTTCTTTAAATCCTCCGCTTAGTGAATTTATTAAGACAATTATTTTCCGTGCGAGCGGTTCGCTTATATATAATATTTTTATAAATTTATCCTGTGATGCGGTATTGGTATTTATGGTTTGAACTTCCGGTTTTGATGAAGTGGTAGACAAGATTTGAGGATTGTCGTAAAGAAAGAAGTGGACTTCGGTTTTGGCAAGGGTGGAAATAGATATAGTTGTGGAAAGGACAATGATTAAAAAAGCAAGAATACTATATTTAGTATTTCTTTTTAGATATTGCATTTTTTAATGTGCTCTTTTCGATTTAGATTCAGGGGGACAGGCTTTACTTTTTGCCTGGCATTAAATGCGGGACGACAAAAGAAGTCTGTCCCCCATTTTAAATAGAAAAGTACTCGAGTGTAAGTTTCATATTTGATACTATTTTATATATTCGACAAAGGGTTGGAAAAATCCTGCTTTTTTGGGTAAATAATTATTAAAAGGGGTACACATTTTACTTTTCGCCATGCATAAATGCGGGAATACAAAAGAAGAATGTCCCCTTTTGCATAAGTTTTAAAAAATCCTGCTTTTTTTGAAAAGTTTTCTTTCGGTAATCTCATCCGGAATAGGCATCCCTAACCGCCTAATTTATTCTGCATTCCCTACCCCTTGACAGCTCCTTCTGTTAGCCCCCGAACTATAAATCTATAAAATATAAGAGCAAGCAGTACTGGTGGAATACTTGCAAGAACACCACCGGTACACATACTACCATAATCAATT
>Ga0307380_10006503_pt1 | contig 15349 bp, 11 predicted proteins | sample UN3MG_FD_202239 | JGI IMG/M metagenome (GOLD analysis project Ga0307380, IMG submission 202239) | Soil microbial communities from Risofladan, Vaasa, Finland - UN-3 | ecosystem: Environmental > Terrestrial > Soil > Coastal area > Acid sulfate soil | place: Finland: Risofladan, Vaasa | collected...
TCGCCCTCGGCAACCAGGCGCTGCATCGTCGCGTAGTTCCAGTCGCTGCGTTGATACATCGGGGGCGTGCGTAGATCCCACAGGTCGCCGCGATCGAGCGAAAGCCGGACCACGTTCCCGCCGCCCCAGAGCAGCCCACCGGTCAGGCCGTTGCCAAGCGGGAGTGCCTCGTCCCACCGATCGATCGGTGCGTCGAGAATCAGGTTTGACTGCTCGTCTTGGTATCCGCCCGGGCGTGCGGTAGGTGGCGGGACCAGCACACCGGGCCAGTCATCCGTCCGGAACGACGAAGCGGGCAGCCCCTCCTCGTTGGCCAGCGTCGGTTCGTCCGCCGCCCCCCAGGCGTAGCGGACGGCCACCGGCTTCGGCACCGCAGCACTCCAGACTACGACCGTGTCGCCGTCGATCTTCGCCTTGGCGTGGCAAAACCGCCGATCTTCGCCGGCGATTGAGAAGTGCGTCAGCTCTTTCCCACTCGAGGTCAGCCCACCGCCGACATGCTCGAAAAACAGGCGAATCTTGTCACCCTCGACCTTCATGGACTTGTACAGCGGGCCGGAGTAGACGATGCCGTCCCTGCCGTAGGTGTTGGCCAGCGCCCACAACGCCAGCCGCTTCCCGACGTCCTGCTTGTTCTTCGGGTGGATGTTGCGGGGGTTACCGATGTCCATGGTCACGGCCATGCCGGTGTTCGGCGTTGCCAGCGCCATCATCTGTGCCTCGCGCAACTCGGCGGCCTGCCCGGTGTCGCCGGCGTAGCCGAATGGCGCGATCTGCACGTAGTAGAACGGGAAATCGCCGCGCCCCCAGCGCTCACGCCAGTCATGGATCATTCGCGGGAAGAGCGTGCGGTACTGCCGTGGGCGCGGCCGGTTCGCCTCACCCTGGTACCAGATTGCCCCGCGGATTCCGTACGGAACCAGCGGCGCGATCATGCCGTTGTACAGGGCGGTCGGCGAGTTGTGGTGAAACCTGTGCGTCTGCGGCCAAGGCGGCAGATCGTCCAGCTTGACCCCAAGGTGATAGCGCCACTCCCCGGCCAGGGATCGCGCCGCTTCGTCCTCGCCATCGGCCGGGTAGAGCTTGAGCTGCTCGGGCTTGCCGTTGATCCCGCCCGCGCGCCCGAGGTCGCACACCCGTACGGCAATCACGTTTCGCCCGACTTTGGTAGCCGCGGCCGGCACCCGGTACGTTCGCGCCGTCCCCCAGTTACCCACGCGCTCCAGGCTGCCGACCTTCGTGCCGTTGAACCAGGTCGTGTCGAAGTCGTCGATCGGGCCCAGCTCGAGGATCAGGTTCTCTCCGGCCCAGGCCTCCGGCAGCTCGAGCTCCGCTCGGAACCAGGCCACACCGTCGAAGTCCTTCAGATCATCAGTCTGCCAGGTGGCCGGCACCTTCGCGAGCTTCCAGTCCGAATCGTCATGGTCCGGCAACATCCACCCGTCGGAACCGCTGCCGGGATCGGCCTCCTCCAGCACCTCCCACCAGCGTTTGGCGGCCTGTTCATGTGTTTTCTTGAGGTACCCTGGATTCTGCCGCTCCATCTCCAGGGCATCGAGCGCGGCATCGAAGTCGCCCATCTCTCTGAGCGTCTTTTCACTAGTCCACGCCTCGGCGACCGTCCCGCCCCAACTGCTGTTGATCAACCCGATCGGGACGTCCAGCTCACGCTGGAGCTCTCGGCCGAAGAAATACGCGACCGCACTGAACTTGCCCACCGTCTCCGGACTGCACACGTGCCACACGCCTTCGCAGTCGGATTCCGGCGACAGCGCTATCGCGCGCTCGACGTCAAACAGGCGGATACTCGGGTGGTTCGCCGCCGCGATTTCCGCCTCCCCGTTCAGAACGCGGCCTAGCGGCCACTCCATGTTGGACTGCCCCGAGCAGATCCAGACCTCGCCGATCATCACGTTGTTGAGCGTAATTGTGTTGCCGGCGGTGATGTTGATCGTGTGCGGTCCACCGGCGCCTGGGGTGGCAAGCTGAACCTGCCATTCGCCGCCGTCGTTTGCCGTGGTGGCGACGCCGGCGGGGAGCCAGTCGGCCGTCACACGGACCCGCTCGCCCGGTTCGGCCCAACCCCAGATGAGCGTTTCCGTCCGCTGTTGGAGCACCATGTTGTCGCCGATGATGGCCGGAAGCGAGACGTCCGCGGTCGCGGTGCCCACGTTCGCGACGCCCGCGTAGACCAAAAGGCTGAGGCACGTCGCACGCAGGAACCTCGAACAGTCGCGTTGCTCGTAAACAGACAGCATCAGCAATCCTCCAAAACTGGGAACCGCATCAGCGTAGCCGGCGTGGAACCCGCGTCAATTCAGCCGCGTCATTCAGGGTCGCAGATGGAGACCACGCCCGTCCGGCTCGAGCAGTCTGCCGGAGCCTGGCAGGCAGCGGCGCCGGTGGCGCAAGTCGTTGTCTGACAGAGCATTATCTAACGCGAAGCGGTGCGTCTGCGTCAACGCGGCACCGTGTGCTGGCCACGTCTTCATCAGCGGAACGCATGCCCCCGCTCGGGCTGTATGTTGGGGTTCCGTGGGCGTAGAGCCCCAATATATTGAGCAAAGCGGCAAATCTAATTGACTTCCGCGGTAATCCCGAGTATATGCTCGGTTGAGCATATGCTCGGCGTCAGCGGAGGCGCGTGATGGACGGGCTTACCCCAGGTCAAGCGGACTGTCTAAGGCAGGTCATCGAGTACATTCGCGAGCATGGCATCGCTCCGACACGGCGCGAACTCGTGCGCCTTGCAGGGCAGAAAAGTACGAACGGCGTTCGCCAGATTCTACTCGCCTTAGAAAAGAAGGGGTACGTCAAACTTCATCCGCCAGGCCGGGTCCGCAACATCGTGGTGCTCCGCGGCCTGCGCGACCACCAGCGGCCCGGTGAACGCCGCGCGCGTGCCCACGGGAGTGAGGACGATTGACATGGCAGATGAACCGTTTGAGCGATTAGACGCGGAGGTCCACGAACTGCATTGAGGAAGTGGAGCATATCCAGTCCAACGGCTGCGACCAGAGATGTCTCGGAGGGATGCTGAGTCGGCCGGACTTGAGCAAGCGTGCCGTCCCGAAATGCGACGAACAGGAGTATCTTGCGCTATTCGAAGCGCGGGACTGGACTGCACTGAAGACACGATTCGGCGACGACAACTTTCTGATTACCGATTTCACTGAGTTCAACCTTACGCCGTTCTCGTACGATCTGTCCCTCGGGAGCCAGGTGTTCTCAATCCAGAAACCAGGCAAAGGCGTCTTAAACGTCCATAGGGAAGCGACCTATCCGTTGCAGCCCGGGGAGGCTGTCATTGTCATGACGGAGGAACTCATAGCGATTCCACCACGGTACTCGGCTACGGTATGGCCTCGTTTCAATATCGTCAGGGCAGGTGTTTTCCAGAGTATGGTCAAGATTGACCCCACGTGGTACGGGAATCTCGCCATCGCCATATGTAACCTGTCGCCGTCGCCTGTGGAACTGAAGCCCGGAACGCCCTTTGCGACCCTTATTCTGTATGAGCTGACGAAGCCGACCGACGTAGATCTGTGGAGGCACCAAGACCTCACTGAGGTAGAAGTCCCCCTCACTGAGGAAGTGCAAGGACTCCGAGATCGCTTTGACGCCTTTCTTTCCCAGCACAGGAAAGACCTCACGAATTACTGCCGCCTCCAGGAGAATACCCTCTGGGTCAGGGGCCTCAAACAAAGCCAAGTAGAAGCTCTGAAAACCTTCGACAATAATCCCAATTGGCAGAGGTTCGTGAAAAACACGCTGGCGCCGAGCTGGGCTAAGGCTACACATGAGAAGAGCAGGAGGCGGATGATCGGGATGGAGGCCCTCGGGATGACGGACCTCAGGGAGATTGTTGACGTGGGAGAGTATGAGCAATTGGCAACTGAAGAGCGAAGACGCCAACAGAGAGAGAGCCTCCGGGGGCAGGCCTGCGAGTTTGACGACCTCACCGCCGCTGCCGTGGAGTACGGTAGACCGTTCGACTTGGTGCCGAAGCTTTGGACAGCCCTCGTTCAGAAGATGGAAGAACGGGCAGACGAGGTAACGAAGGAAGCTCTTCCTCTGATGAAGGCGGAGGTTGAGGCGGTCGTGTTTCCAAAAGTCGTGCTGTTGACACTGACGGTCCTCGGTTTTCTGTCTCTGGTCTTCGCAGTCATCGCCTTCGTAGTAGGCAAGTATGCTTTACCGAAGGATTTGCTTGCAGTGGACTGGCCGATGGTTGCGCAGTGGAGCGTCGCAGGAGTCTTCATAGTCGTCGGCGTCTGCATAGCAATGCTCTTGCGGTCCCGAGTACCGCGGTGGCCGCGCGTCGGTGAGCTAGAGAAGAAACTACAAGCAATCAAGAAGCGTGTGGATAAGATGACATCGCAAGGGCTAGAGAAGAGACTGAAAGCAATCGAGAAGCGCGTGGATGAGATGACATCGCAAGGCTCGCGAGAACACGAACGGAAGGGGTGTGCACAGGGGCGTCGGCCGTATCAGCAATAAACCGGCCAGATGTCCTGGCGGTTGCACGGGTGAAACGAACATGGGCAGAGATGGATACAGTCTGGAACACGTCGATATTGAAGTCAATCACCGCTGTAACTTGGCGTGTCGGCATTGTTCGGCACGAGCGGCCAAGGGGCGAGTACCGGAGGAAATGAGTGTCGCGCAGATCAGGGGAATCCTATCGCAGGCACAGGAACTCGGGCTTCGCAAGGTAGGTTTGACGGGGGGCGAACCGCTCTGCGACGTGGCCAAACTGGAGGAGGTCGCCACGTTCTGCCTTGAGCAGCTCGGCGTACCGATCCACATGCACACGAACGGGACGCTTGTGACGGAAGAGCACTGCAGGCCGGGTGGTGTCCTCGCGCTATTCGAGGCGGTGAGTGTCACTTTTCTCGGGGCGACCACTGAGAAGCATGACTACATGACGAAGTTCAAGGGCTCCTTTGATAGGGCATTTCGCGGCGCGCAGACCTGCGCCGAGGCCGGTCTGCCGCTTAGCTGCTACTTCATCCCGACACATGGATTATGCGACGGTTTCAAAGAGCTCGCGAAGAAGCTCCAGGGTGTCGGCGTAAAACGGATTCGCGCTATGGCTCTGGCCCCCTCCGGGCGAGCGCGCCCGATCTACGGGGAAACGGCCCCTGTGCGAGACGAGCTGCGAGCATTCGAGAGGGACCTGCTGACCGTCGCCGAGCGGCTGGGCATGCAAGTTGAGGCCGGAAACTGCACTCGCCTGAGTATGCCCGGCCTTGCCGTGCTTCGGGGGCACGAAGAATGCATGTCAGGGCTAAATCGTGTTCATATCAACTCGAAAGGTGATGTGTTTCCCTGCACTGCGGCAAGCGGCGTCAGGGAGCTGCGACTGGGCAACGTGCGCGAGAATTATGTCCGGCTGAAGGACATCTGGCAGAGATCGCCGCTGCTTGAGAAGATCCGGATGCTGCGCGGAGAGGGGTTGCCGGGCTGTGACGAGTGCACGCAACGACCGCGCTGTCGGCATGGGTGCACGGTAAGGAACTGTGGCACGATGCCAGAGTCGGTACGACAACGCTGTCCGCTTGTTAACGGTAGACGGTGAGCGACGCAGACGCCCCAGGCTCTGGATCACCCTCGGGCACGGCAGCGTACGCCCGAAGCACGGCCCTGGCGAGGCTGCGACAGAACGTCAAGCGCCAAGGCTTCGTTCCAACAGAGGGGAATCCAGCGTATGCACTGATCGACGGTCGAAAGACAACTCTACCAGCCTACGTTCCCTACGTGGGACGGTGGTACTTCGCGTACCGTCCACGCATTCTCTGCTATGCGATCAACCAGAACCTCTCAAAGCACACGTCGTGGACCGATGAATGGGCAGCGAAATGGGGTAGAGATACTGACCTTGCCATCGATCGTCTGAATCGGGCAGCTTCGGACGGCGAGCCGATTGCCGTCAAGCCATATGTCGAGGGCTTTATCCCGCTAGTGGCGCTTCTCGCCATCGTGCGCCACAGGCAAGTGGAAGGGGCGGAACTTCCGAAGCTCGTGGATGAAGTCATAGCGGTCACGAACTTCGTCAAGTTTAGCACCTCGGATGATGCGTCAAGCTCGAGTATCTTTAGTTCATGGTGGCGCGAGTGCGCGAAGCGATATGTGGCGAGAGAGACTGTCGCGCTAAAACCAGACGTGATTATCGCTTTCGGTCAGAAAACGGTGTCGGCCCTGAGTCAAGTTGTTAAGGACCTCTCTTTCGAAGCGCACCCACCCGAGACACTGGCATGCAGGTTTCCCGGGCGCATGCCCTCCATCAAAGCTCGTCCCCTGACGGACACCGAGGAGCGCGTTTGGCGCGATCACATACTTCCGTTGGTCGGTCGGATAAGGCCCCCAAACGAGAACGCATATCATCGCTGGAGAATGCTCAGCTTCCCGGGATACTTTGTCGATATCGCCAGGGGGTGGCTGCCTGCCCTGTTCTAGTGCGATGGGTGGGCGAGCCAGGCCCCCACGGCCAGCTCAGTTTCAAGGCGCGTGTCGTAATGGTATTGGCTCAGCTTCGGTCCAGGTTGGCGTTCAATGTGATGCTCGTGCCGGGTTCAAGGTTGAGCTCGACGACCTTCTCCCTGTAGCGGATCGTGGGATTCTGCCCGCGCTGGGCGTGGATGTGTGCTTCGGTCAGCTTTCCGTCCTGCCAGGCGATGTCCACCTCGAAGCCGCCGCGGGCACGCAAGCCCTTGACATGCCCCGTGGGCCAGGCTTTCGGCAGGGCCGGCAGCAGTTGGATCTCGCCCGTATGGCTTTGCAGCAGCATTTCGGCGATGCCGGCGGTGCCGCCGAAGTTGCCGTCGATCTGGAAGGGCGGGTGATTGTCGAACAGGTTGGGCAGCGTGGAGTGGGCCAGGAGCGCGTGTAGATTCTCGTGGGCCTTTTCGCCGTCCTCCAGGCGTGCCCAGAAACTGACGATCCAGGCCCGGCTCCAGCCGGTGTGTCCGCCGCCGTGGGCCAGCCGGTATTCCAGGGACTTGCGGGCGGCGGCGGCGAGCTCCGGCGTGCCACGCAGTGTGATCTGACGCCCCGGGTGCAGGGCGAACAGGTGCGACATGTGCCGGTGGCCGGGCTCGGGCTCGTCGTAGTCCTCGATCCATTCCTGAAGCCGGCCGGTCCTGGCGCTGATCTGAAGGGGAGCCAGACGGCCGAGGGTTGACTGGAGCTCGGCGCGAAGTGACCGGTCGATGTCCAGTATCTTGGATGCCTCGATGCAGTTCGTGAACAGGTCGTGAATGATCTCGAGGTCCATGGTGGCCGCGTACGTGAATATGGAAGCCGTGCCATCGGGCTTGCGGAAGGAATTCTCCGGCGAGTGGGACGGGTTGGTCACCAGGCGACCTTGCGGATCCTCGATCAAAAAGTCGAGCAGGAACAACACCGCCTGCCTCATAACCGGGTAGGCGTCGCGGGCGAGGAAGTCCTTGTCCTGGGTGAACAGGTAGTGTTCATACAGGTGTTGGCAGAGCCAGGCCGCGCCCATCGGCCAGATGCCCCACACCCCGTCGGCCGGGGTGGTGAAGCCGAAGACGTCGCTGAGGTGATGGGCGACCCACCCGCGGCAGCCGTAGTGAGCCTGGGCGGTCCGGCGGCCCGAGCGGACCAGGGATTTCGTGTAGTCGAACAGGGGCAGGTGGCATTCCGGCAGGTTGGTGACCTCCGCCGGCCAGTAGTTCATCTGAAGGTTGATGTTGAGGTGGTAGTCGCTGTTCCAGGGGGCCTTCAGGTGCTCGTTCCAAAGGCCCTGGAGGTTGGCCGGCAGGCAGCCGGGGCGGGAGCTGCCCATCAGCAGGTATCTGCCGAACTGGAAGTACAGACCGACGAGTTGTGGGTCGTCCGCCCCCTCGCGTACGCGCGCCAAGCGCTCGTTGGTGGGGAGCTCGGCAAGGTCGCTCGGGCCGAGATCGATCTCCACCCGGCGGAAGAGCCGGCGGTGATCGTCCAGATGGGCGGCGCGCAGCGCCTCGTACGACTTCCCGGCGGCCCGGAGGTGCTTGTGGCAGGTCCGCGTCGGGTCTGCGCCGCGATAATCAGTAGCGGCGGCGAGCAGCAAGGTCAGCGTATCGGCCTCTTCGACGTGGAGCGTGCCGTCCTTGTTGGTCATTCGGCCGCCCTGTGGCACGGCCAGCATGTGGCTTTCGAAGCGGATGCCGACGATCTTGCCGGTTTCGTGATGTTTTCGGGGGATTCGGCCGCGCAGGATCAACGTGTCGGCGCCCGCGCTCAAGCAGACGGCGTCCCGCGGGCGAGTCAGGGTCAACGATGCGTCGATGGAACCAGGCTGGTCGGCGGAAAGGTGCACGACGATCACCTGGTCGGGCGCTGACGCGAACACTTCCCGCGTATATGTCACCCCGTCGGCGTGATAGCGGACCGTAGCGATGCCGCTGTCCAGATCCAGAGAGCGTCGATAGTCGATGACCTTCTCCGGGTGTGGCATGCGCAGTTGAAGGTCGCCCACGGGCTGGTAGGAGTTGATTCGCTGCGGGCGGCCCATGAGGGCCTCACCGGCAAGCTTGGTCGCTTCCTGGTTCTTGCCCTCGAAGAGCAAGCGGCGGACCTCCGGCAAAGCCTTGAGTGCCTCGGGGTTGGTGGTGTCGCGCGGATAGCCGTCCCAGATAGTCTCTTCATTGAGTTGCAGCCGCTCCTGCTCGATGCCGCCGAACACCATCGCGCCGAGCCGTCCGTTCCCGACCGGCAAGGCCTCAACCCACTCGCTGGCGGGCTCGGTGTACCAAAGCGTCAGTTCGCTGGTAAGTGGCTGATCGTTGGTGATTTCCGGGATCGTGCGGTTTGCAGCAGCCGGCGTGAGAAGACAGATAACCGCAACTGTAATCCGTGTGTAGTACATTTGCGTCTTGCCTCGCTGATGCGGCGTGCTAGTTAAGTTTCCCCGCCGAGGGGCAGTCGTTCGCCAGCCCGCACGTCGCACAGTCCGGCTTGCGGGCCGAACAGACGCGCCGCCCGTGCTGGATCAGCGCGTGGGCCAGATAGGTCCAGGATTCCTGCGGGAAGAGCGTCATCAGGTCGTTTTCGATCTTGAGCGCGTCCTTGTCGTCGCGGGCGGTGGTGAGCAACCCCAGCCGCACAGCCAGCCGGCCGACGTGCGTGTCCACGACGATGCCTTCGTTCTTGCCGAACCAGGTGCCCAGCACGCAGTTGGCCGTTTTGCGGGCCACGCCCGGCAACTTGAGCAGGTCGTCCATCGTGTCGGGCATGCAGCCGCCGAACTCGTCCCGCAGCACCCGCCCCGTGCCGATCAGGCTCTTGGTCTTGTTGCGGAAAAAACCGGTGGATCTGATCATCGCCTCCAGTTCGGCCGGCTCGGCATCGGCGAACGCCGCCGCGGTCGGGTAGCGGCGAAACAGGTTCGGCGTGACCATGTTGACGCGTTCATCGGTGCACTGGGCCGAGAGGATCGTCGCCACCAGCAGCTCCAGCGCGCTGTTGTGTTGCAGGGCGGTCGTTGCCTGCGGATAAAGTTCTCGCAGTTCTGCCAGGATGCGCACGGCGCGGGCCGTGCGCGCTGTCGCGTTTTCGCGGGTTCGCTTGGCGGGCGGGCGCTTTGCAGCGACGGGGCGGCGCTTCTTGGCGATCACTTTCTTCGCCAGTTTCTTCTTCAGCTTCGGCATGTTCGCTCTTCCGGCAAGCCGCTCAGTATGGCGGCAACTCCCCGTCCCGTTCCCTTTCCTCCGGCGGGATGTATTCTTCGACCGGGTCCGGTTCGCCGATTTCGCCGCCGACCGGGATCAACGCCAGGCTCTGCTCCAGGTCGATCTCGAAGCGGCCGCCCGGCGGGTCGGGCAGCTTGTCCGACGCCGGACCCATAAAGGCCATCTCGTACGGGTCCCAGGTATAGCGGGCGACCTCGACCGGCTTGGCGGGCGGCCCCTGGCCGCCTTCGGCCTCGGCCGCACCGCTGTAGACCAGGGCCACATAGGGAAACCCACGCTCGTGTCGCATTGCGAACTGCGAGCCAACCAGCGACTTCACCACGATCGCCGACTGCACCGGCGTCGCGACGATCAGCACGCGCAGCGGCGTGATCAGCAAATGGGGAAAGACATCCGCATCATCGGACACGTATAGCAGCGAGAGCTCCTCTTCCGTCCCGCCGACCGGGAGCTCGACCTCGCCCGCCGACCCGATCAACACTGCCGAGCGCAAGCGATTCTCGTGACCCGCGACCGACCAACCGAGCGCCCACAGCGATTCGGACAACCGCAGCAGACGCAGGCGCGCGGCGATCCGCGGGGGCAGGGGGTCGGGAACGCCCAGCGGCGCGGCTTCCGCCAACCGCACGAGGCGCACCGCCGCGCTCACGCCGGCGGCCTCGTCATCCAGCTTGGAGAGCGCTTCCTCGCCCGACCAGCTTTGCGATTCCGGCAGGATGACGCTCTTTTCGTGGGGTTGCTCGGTCGGCGGCGTGTCGGCGGCCGGCTGCGTCGTGGCGGGCCGGTCCGGATCGTCCTTTGAGCTGCATCCCGCAACCAGCGCAAGACCGCAGCACGCAAACACAACCCATCTTGATCGGCCTGCCCGTGTCATTTCCGTTACCAGCTCGAGTTGCGCGGCCAGTGTTGCCGGTGGTGCGGTCCGCGATCGCCCTGTCCTTAGTGTATTCGAGTTAGCCCGCCGACGGCAAATGCCGCGTGCCCGGGGCGAGGGCCAACGCGCGCCGTATGAGCAGGCCCGTCGGGACTCCCATGCGCTCGTCCAACGATTCGACCATTTGACCGCCTGACCACTTCACCCTCGCCTGCCGACCCGACTACGATGACCGCCGGGACTGAACGACTCATGAACACACCGAGCAGCATCAGTTCGAACGCCGCCGCCGCGTCCGGAAGGCAGGGGCCGCCCGTGGTCGAACCGCTGCACTGCTCGGCGGTACTGACGCACCACTGGCTCGTGCGTCGGCGCGGCGGGGAGAAGGTCCTCGAAGCCCTGTGCGAGCTGCTGCCCGACGGCCCGATTTACACGCTGGTCCATGACCCGGTCGGCGCTGGGGCCGGCTGGCCCGAGGTGCACACCTCCTTCTTGCAGCGAATCCCCGGCGGGCGGCGGCATTATGCGAAACTGCTGCCGCTCATGCCGTTGGCCGCCCGGCGCATGCGGCTGCCGCCGGTGGACCTGGTGGTCTGCTCCGACGCGGCGATCGCCAAGGCGATGAGGCCCGACCCGCGCAGCAAGGTCGTCTGCTACTGCCATTCGCCGATGCGCTATGTGTGGGACCTGGCCGAGACGTACCGCGCGAGTGTGCCCTGGTTGCTGCGGCCGTTCTGGAGGCGTACCGCGGCCCGGCTGCGCGCGGCCGACCGGCGTGCTGCCGAGCGGGTCGATCTGTTTGTCGCCAATTCGCGGCACGTGGCCGACCGCATCCGGCGGCATTACGGCCGCGACAGTGTTGTGGTCCACCCGCCGGTGGATCTGCCGCCGGCTCCGGCGACGGGGACACGCGAGGACTTCTACGTCTGCGTGGGCCACCACGTTCCGTACAAGCGTCTGGATCTGGCCGTCGCGGCCTGCCGCCGACTTAACCGTAAGCTGATCGTCATCGGCAACGGTCCGGACGCTGAACGGCTTGCTCGCGAATGTAGCGGCCGACGTCTCGTCGGCCGTGATGCCCCGGCCGAGCGCGCCTCAAGCCTCAGCGGCCTGCGAGCCGCAGGCCACTACTCAACAACCGGCGTCACCGTCGAATTCCTCGGCTATCAGCCGGACGAGGTGATGCAGGACCATTATCGCCGCGCGAGGGCCTTGCTGTTTCCCGGCGAGGAGGACTTCGGCATCGTTCCGGTCGAGGCCATGGCGCACGGCTGCCCGGTGATCGCGTACGGCGTGGGCGGGGCGAGCGAAACAGTCGTGGACGGCCAGACGGGCGTTCTGTTCGAAGAGCAAACGGTCGAGTCATTGGCCGCCGCGATCGAGCGCGCAGACTCGCTCACCTTCGACCCGGTGGCCATGCACGCCCACACGCAACGATTCAGCCGCGAGCGCTTCCTCCGCGAAATGCGTGAGGTTTTGCACTCGGCCCTGGCGTGAGGAGACGCGGTTCGGCAGCTTGTCCAGGGTCCTGGCGAGAGCCGCGATTGACTGGGACACGGTGACGCAAGGAGCTGCACCACAACCCGCCCCGGGCATCTTCGACAGCGGGGGGCGCCTGGCTGTTGATGTTCCGTGCTGTCGCTGCGGCTACAACCTGCGTTCGCTCGCCCTGGACGGAGCGTGTCCGGAGTGCGGTGAGCATGTCGCGGCATCCGCACGAGAGGATCGGCTCTGCTTCTCGGCATGGCAGTGGCTTCGCAAGATGCGTTTGGGGCTGACGCTGCTCCTACTTTGCGCTCCGTTTTGGGTCGTCGTTCCCGCTGTCATCCCCATGGTGATCGAGCTGGTGAATCCACCGGGGACGGTCCGGCCCCAGATCGTCTTGCACGCCCTGCTTGTCGATCGGGTCGCGCGGCTTCTACTTTGGGGTGTCATCGCCGTCGGGATTGTCGTGCTCACGAGTCCGGACCCGAGCGAGCAGGCCCCGTGGGCCGAACGCCGCTGGGGAAGGGCTCTGCGGCTTTCTTTGTGGGTCCCGGTGCTGCTCCTGATAGCGGGCGTCGCCGGAGCGCTGGGAATGATTTGGCGCCTGTCTATTTGGTTGCTCGTGCTGGTGTACGGCCTCAAGGTGGCCGCGATGGCGATCTGCGCATTCGCTATCCCGTTCATGCTGCTGCGATTCCTCACGCTTCTGCTCCGTCGGTCCGGGAACGCGCGTCTGGCCAAGTTCGCGGATCTGGCCTCGATCGGGCCGCTGCTGGTGGGCCTTCTCTTCCTATTCGAGGCCGGCGTAACGGTTGTGTTTGAAGTGTTCGGTGAGGGTCCGCGGCCGGTCATTGCGATGGCCCAGGATGTACTGTGGTACGCCTTCCCGCTGAGCTTCTGCAGCGCAGTGGTTCTTCTGTCCCCGGGTTATCTGTGCCTGGCTAGTGTCGCAATCGTCCTGACCAGGGTGATGCGCGATGCCCGACGCTGCGCTGAGCAAAGAACGAAAGTAGATCACAGGATTGGATCCGGAGCGGGGTGAGGCTCCGCAGGGTGCCTGCTTCACGTACCAGCCCACGTCTTCGCATGGGAAGTGCCGGAGGCACGGCTGAAGGTAGCCCCGGGCACGAGCCCGGGGTACGCCGGGACGAGTCGTTTTCCTGATAGGCCCCGGAGGGGCGGCAGAGCACAGATCGCCCAACGAAGGAACTCTGCCGCCCCTCCGGGGCTTGAATGGAAGAGAACCTGGGGCCAAGCGTTCCACGGGCTGGCGCCCGTGGCTACATTCATTCGCCCCGCTGGGGCTCGCCAGACTCTGAAGTAGCGGCCGGTGTGTCGCCGGACGGAGCAGGGAATGGTGGGCAGTGAGGCCGAGGGAAGCCTGTCGCGCGGTCGCGGGGCCTCTTGGCGGCCTCACTGCCCACCCTGAAAACCGACAACTGAAAACCCGTTTTTCCAGAACCAAAACCGCCTTGCGCCGGTCTAATGGGTGACGCGAGAACGATATGAAGCCGGACAAGACCGACGAGCAGCTCCTGGACGAGTTTCTTGCCGGGGACCGCAAGGCCCTGGCCGAGTTGGCCCGCCGGTATGAGCGGCCTTTGCTCGGCCTGGCCGGCGGTCTGCTCGGTGGGCGGCGCGACCTGGCCTGCGATGCCGTTCAGGAGACCTGGCTGCGCGTCATCCGCTTCGGAAGGCAGTTCATGGGCCACAGCAGCTTCAAGACCTGGCTCTACCGCATCGGCATCAACCAATGCCGCTCGTTGCAGCGAGCCTGCGTCACGCTGGCTGCCGGTGGCGCGATCGAAGACATGCCCTCCAGCGAGATTCCGCCGGAGCAAGCTGTCCAGTCAGCCGACCAGAACCACACACTTCGGCGTGCCGTCGAGCGGCTTGGCTCCGACAAACGGCTGGTGGTCCTGCTGTGTTACCACAGCGGCATGACGCACGAGCAGGCGGCTGACATCCTCGAAATCCCGCTCGGCACGCTGAAGTCGCGCCTGCACGCGGCCCTGACCGAGCTGCGTTCGGCCCTATCCGCGGAGGCGAACTGATGAGCGATACACCCGACGACCAACTCGAAAACCAGCTCCGCGAGCTGACCACCTGGCCCGACCCGACCCCCAACCTCTGGCGCCGCGCGTTGGCCGCGGCCGGGTCCGTGGACCACGAAGGTAGATCGGTGGCTCAAGGGTTGCTGGGGCGCGCAGTCCCCAGGGGGTGGGCCGTTGCCGCTATGGGCGTCGCCGCCGTTTTTTTTCTGGCTGTCGTCGGGAACTTCGTCGTCACGGAGACCGGGACCCAGTCTCGAAGAGCTGCAAGGGAACCGCCGGCGGAAAGCGTCATACCGGAGTCTCTGGGCGACGTCGCTGGCGGCGTTGATTTGGTCTTTGAAGAAGATGCCTCTGGCCGTGGGGGATTCGGGGCCGGTGAGTTCGGACTGGGCGCCGGAGGCGCGCGCAGGAGGGGCCTATACCTTCTGAGCGTCTCGGGCCAGAGCACGCCCGGTGCGTTTCAAACGCCGGTGCCGGGAGGCTTCGTTGGTCCCGAGGGTCCGGCACAAGAGCCAGCCGGGCGGTACGTCATCCGCAAGGCAACGATTGAACTCGTCACAGAGGACGTAAGAGCCGTCTTTCTCAAGGCGGCGCTGCTGATCAGCGAAGCGAAAGGCGAGTACGTGCAGGACTCCGGCATCACCGGCAGCGGCGAGAAGATGCAGGCAAATCTCACGCTGCGCGTGACCGCCGAGCGGTTGCCCGAGGTGCTGAACGAGCTGCGCCAGCTTGGCGACGTCCGCTCGGAGAAGACCACCGGCGAGGACGTCACCACGCAAGTCGTGGATCTCGAAGCCCGGCTGCGCAACGAGCAGCGCGTCGAGGCCGAGCTGCTGCAACTGCTCGAAAAGCGCGAAGACTCCCCGCTCAAGGAGATCCTCGAGCTCCGCCGCACGATCGCCGATGTGCGCCAGGCGATCGAACAGCTCACCGCGCAACGCGAGCGGCTGAGCCGGCTCGTCTCGCTGGCCACGGTGCTGGTGATCATCCGCCCCGCTGACGCCCCGCCGCCCGAAGAGGTGGAGCCGGGACTCGGTGCCTACTTCCTCGATTCCCTCGGCGGCGCATGGCACAAGGGCACCACGTTCCTGGTCAACACGTTCGCCGGCTTGGTGGGCATAATCATCGGCGGCTTGATCTGGTGGATTCTGCTGATCGTCGTGATCGTCCTCGTCCGCAACCACCTCCACCGGCGCACCGTGACCCAGACGTAGACCGAAGCCGTCACCACCAAGACC